>Ga0099824_1000029_pt1 | contig 84204 bp, 38 predicted proteins | sample SiratrowhiteBW_FD_76837 | JGI IMG/M metagenome (GOLD analysis project Ga0099824, IMG submission 76837) | Root nodule microbial communities of legume samples collected from California, USA - Siratro white BW | ecosystem: Host-associated > Plants > Roots > Nodule | place: USA: California... | reverse complement strand
TAACTGCGCAATGTATATAAGTCATCAAATATAAATATATACTTGATTTTTGTTATCATCAAAACTTTATCAAATGATTTGATCCTCTAAAGGGACTTTGGACCGTCTAATGTTCAACAATGTACATAACTAAAATTTTGTATATACTTTCTTTTGAAGAAAAAATAAAAACAACAAATAAAAAGAGCCTCACTTAAATTTCTTTGCATTCCCAAACAAAGTCACATACATTCTCAACAAGAAAAAAACTAAATCAATCATCATGCATCCATATATGCATTTTCTAAATATTTCATGCATCCATAAATGCAATTTCTTAACAACTTCATACATTCAACTGGTATTTCATCATTGAAAATCAAAGTTTTTATGCAATAATCAGAAACTCAAAGTTCAGAAACTCAATTTCATTTAGCATTTAATAAAAATCTAATATCCATGCAAAACTCAAAGTTTTGTGTATTCATTTCATGCATGCTTTCATGCATTCTCACCAAAGTTTCAATCAAATCAGATCTCCAGAAAAAATGAAGACTCAAGGCCATGTTAGAGAAAAGACTCAAGGTCGTATATCTATTTGAAGTAAGGACTCAAGGTCGTATCTTCATTATAGTTAGAAAGAACTCAAGGTTGTTGAAAGGTGACTTTATATTTGGAGAAAGAACTCAAGGTTGAATCTCCAAGGAAGAAAAAACTCAAAAAAGGACCATAACTCAATCTCAAGAAAAGATTTATGACCCTTCCGTCTCAATACAGGGTCAATTCAAAAGAAAAGATTTATGATCCTCTCATCTTAGTACAAGGTCGATTATAAATGAAGGTTTGTGACCCTCTCGTCTCAGTACAAGGTCAATTCAAAATGAAGAACACCGACCCTCTCATCTCAGTACAAGGTCAATTAAAAAGAAAATATTTATGACCCTCTCGTCTCAGTACAAGGTCAATTCAAGATTTATGACCCTCTCGTCTTAGTACAAGGTCAATTCAAGGTTTATGACCTTTTCGTCTTAATACAAGGTCAATTCAAAAGAAAATATGTATGACCCCCTCGTGTCAGTACAAGGTCAATTAAAGATTTATGGCTCACTCGTATAAGTACAGGTCTATTCAAGATTTGTGACCCTCTCTTCTCAGTACAATGCCAATTTAAGATTTATGACCCTCTTGTCCCAATACAAGGTCAATTTAAAATGAAAAACAACAGCCCACTCGTTTCAGTACAAGGTTAGTTCAAAAATTAAAATTTATGACCCTCTCGTCTCAGTACAAGGTCTCGACCTCTATCCACATACTTATTTTACTTTTGAACCGAACCAATATTTGTGTTTTTGTTCTTACTTATCTTTTACTCAAGGTTGTTGAAAGGTGACTTTATATTTAGAGAAAGGACTCGAGGTTGAATCTCCAGGGAAGAAAAAACTCAAAAAAGGACCATAACTCAATCTCAAGAAAAGATTTATGACCCTTTCGTCTTAATACAGGGTTAATTCAAAAGAAAAGATTTATGATCCTCTCATCTTAGTACAAGGTAGATTATAAATGAAGGTTTGTGACCCTCTCATCTCAGTACAAGGTCAATTAAAAAGAAAATATTTATGATATCTCGTCTCAGTACAAGGTCAATTCAAGATTTATGACCCTCTCGTCTTAGTACAAGGTCAATTCAAGGTTTATGACCCTTTCGTCTTAATACAAGGTCAATTCAAAAGAAAATATGTATGACCCCCTCGTGTCAGTACAAGGTCAATTAAAGATTTATGGCTCACTCGTCTCAGTACAAGTCTATTCAAGATTTGTGACCCTCTCTTCTTAGTACAAGGCCAATTTAAGATTTATGACCCTCTCGTCCCAATACAAGGTCAATTTAAAATGAAAAACAACAGCCCACTCGTTTCAGTACAAGGTCAGTTCAAAAATTAAAATTTATGACCCTCTCGTCTCAGTACAAGGTCTCAACATCTATCCACATACTTATTTTACTTTTGAACCGAACGAATATTTGTGTTTTTGTTCTTACTTATCTTTTACTCAGATAACGTGAACTTCTTGAAAGTTCATATTATTTGGTAAGATTTAAGTAGGGAGCGACAACTGCCAACACACAATTTTGTCCGGCCAAATAAAATATTTTTATTAATAAAAAAAAGAAAAAGAAAAATAAAAAATGTGTTATTTAGTTTTTATCATGTTTTGTCATTTAAGATAAAATAATATAAAAAAAGTTTTGACTTTATTTAATTTTATGAATAAAGTTTGAATAAATAATAATAAAAACAAAATTTGTAAAAAAGGAAAAGAGTGCTAAGTCTGTTTTAAAATAAAATGTAAAAAATAATAAAAAAAGAAAAGAAGAAATTGAATGAAGTCCATTAAGAGATTTAGTAAGAAAAATAAGGTGTTTAATAAGGGGTTCATTTGAAAAAAAAGTAAAATAAATCAGTTTGCCGAGGCTCAGTATATCAAAAGTGTGTTAAAAATGAAAAATAAGAATTGCTATTTGCATTCCTCCCTATTAAAGTGCTGCCACGTCACACTTTCTCTCTCTGTTGAATAATCTAACTGTTTTTTCAGGCACCCATTTTTAAGGCATGAAAATTAATTTAAAATTAAAAAAATATTAATTAATAGAAAATTTGAATGGATTTTGCTAATGAAATCTGACTTTAATAGGTGATTATTCTGCTTAATTGCAAATAATGATGATTATTCTGCTTAATTGCAAATAATGATAATAATGGGTGGTTAATCTTCTTAATTACAAATAACTCTAATTGATTATGATTATTCTTCAGTTTTATCTCCATTAAGTGTATTAAACTGAAATTCTTGGGCAGATTCATTGAAGGGCCTAAGAAATTCTATAAATCGGTATCAGAATGAGGGTCACCCACACGTTAGCAGTAGTATTACACACAATTTTTTGACACAAAAGATAATTACCTGAGTTTTACTAAAGGGTAGAATTACACACGTTTTCACCATTTGCTACATTGTTTAAGGTGCTCAACACGAATCAAATTACAAAGGAAAGGTCAAAAGAATTACAAAGAGTATTCAACTGATATATTTTTTGTCCTCTATACTTTCGTAGGTTCATATTGCGTTGTATTTGCTTTGTGATTACATGGTGTAATATTAAATGAAACAACAATAAATAGAATGTAAATAATTTTATTTTTCTTATTTATTTCTTTATTTGAGTTGTTGCTTGGAGATTGTTGCTTTTTGCACTTTCTCATCTTTCCCACCAAATCAAGCCATGACTGCTCGTGTCACAATTTTCATCTCAATCATAAAAAAAACCCTAAACAACAAATTTCCAAAACTCAAAATCTCAGGGAATCATGGAAGCAAAAACATCATAGCCAAATAGAAACCCTAAACCCCATCAGAACCCATTAGAGCACTCAAAAGAAACCCTAAACCATTATTATTTTTTATTTATTTTTACCATTACTTTTTTTATTTGTTTTCTTAACAAACCATTAAGTAATGTTTTATATCAAATAAATTTGTGAAAATATAAAAAAAATACATAAAATTTTCAAAAAGTTAAAATATCAAAAATCATCAAACAAATTTTTAAATTAGAACTATGTGATCCCTGATTTTCGTTTATGGAAATACGTAGGACCAAAGTTAATTCTTGTCGGGCCTAAAAAGTAAAAAATGTATTTTCTTTGTTTATTTTTACTTCTTATATTTATTTTATTTTCGTTTTTTATTATTTTTTATTTATCTGCTTTTATTTTGTTTACTTCATTGTTTATTTTTACCTATTATTCATATTTTACTTTTATTTTTATTATTTATTTACATTTTGTATATATTTTATTTTATTGGCCTTTTTCTTTATTTTTATTAATTTATTTACTTTTTTTGTTTATTAATATTTGTTTGATTTATTATTTGCATCTTTTATTTGTTATAATCGCATTTGTATTATTACTATTTTGGGAAAAAATAAGATTTTGTAAAATCACACTCATTTTTCTTATTTGATTAGAGGTACCGTCTTAGAAAGAACATTGTGGGTGCTAAAACTTTTCCCACGTGTAACCGACTCTCTAATCTTAAATTTGGTTCGTAGACATTTTATTTCATTTTTTTGCTTTTTCTATAGTTTTCCAATAATAAACTATGGTGGAGACTCCATTCTCTGATCAAATATATTTTTAAATTTTATTTATTATCGTCCCGTCGTGATCCCGGTTGCGACACATTATAAATATTACGAGATTTAATCATTACATCATCTATCATCTGACACTACTAAACCACATTGTCTAACCAGGTAGGGTTGAAAGAAAGTCGGAATTTGAATTTCTTATGAAATTTTAGAAGAACAAAGATGTGTCTATACTGAATACATTTGGGGAAATAGAAAATTCAACTTGAAATGCAAGAGATGAAGAATTCATCCATTGAAAAAATTTACAGATGAATGGTCTCTATGCTAAGGGTCTACTCTTTATAAACTACAATACAAATGTTGACGTCTTAAATTCTTGCCTAATAATCATTTAAGTTAATCATCTTGTAAGATTATTACATAATTACCTTATTAACAGTAGTTAAGTGTAAATATACTTTAAAATCATTATTAAGGAGATATTAGGCCTAAATTAACCATCTACACACGTAGCAACCTAACTCAAGTAGTATAAATGAATGTATGTACTAAGGAGAAAAATAATAAATCTTTGAGAATTCTCTAAATCATTGTATCACCTAATTGACTTGAGCATTAGAGTGAAATTATACAAGTATTCCTCTGAAGATAAATAAAACACTGAGATCAAAAATTGAAATAGAAGAAGACAAAGAAAAGAAAGATTGTCATTATATTAATCACTTGAGTTGATTTGGTCTTGCAAAAATAAAATATATTTTTATTACTTCTAAATTAACATGTGTATATAGAAATGCATAATAATTTTGAGAAAATAGATGTTCTAACCGTTGAGGTTTTTGGATCATTCTTGGCTAGCCTTAATCTAAGTTGTTTTTTCTCTTTACCAAGATTGTATTTATAATTTTTCTTCCAACGTATCCAAGGCCAGAATTCTAGCCCATTATTATTTTACCGAATCCTTGAATATTAGGTGATATGCATGATTGCGGATTTGGTTAAATATTTTGAATTTAGTGTCGAAATTTCGAATTAATGGTACATAACTTTGATATTTAATCAAATGTTTAAGATTTATAGCTGGGATATTAAATTAATTACACCTACTTTAAAAGATGGGATGGGTTATTCATTAGTAATTTAATTTTCATCCACTTTATGGAGGTGTTTCGCATGAAGTATGGGGCCCAAAAAATATGAACCATTTTGCTTTGCTATACGAACCCCCTCCAAGCTCAATTCACACCCTCTCTAGGCCCAGGAGGGGACACAAGCCCCCCAGCCTTAAGTCGAATAGATGTGGAGGCTTCTTAGGCCCATACTATAAGGGTTATTGAAGTCATTTTAAACGTGACATCTCCTTTACACGTGGCTCTTAGTGATTTTTTAGAAGCTTTTTGGATATGTCATTCAGCATATGATTTTTTTGATGTTCGGTCGATGGTTACACCCTTTCAAAAGTCGATTTTATCATTTCATCATTCAGAGGCCAAAAAAGGGTTATACCCTTTCGTAAGTTGCTTTCACTAATTTTCCATTCGGAGGCCTACCAACCTTTAACCTCCACCTGTTCCCTAGAAAATCCTACTAATAGTCATTAAATCTTCGCAGTTGTTCTTTTGGTATCTACAGTTCTAGGAATGTGTCCCAAAACATCAAGTCGGTGGAGCTTTCCTAATTAATCAACACTCGGTGCATATTCCTTCCCATTAATATGAGTGACAATATTATGGGATTGTCTTCGTGTGGCACAACATCTGCCATATCGGCTGCCGAGAATGTTATGTTGGCATATCCTGAATTTATCTTTTGGCTACAATCAACACTGAAGAGGAATATCTCTTTCTTCCCAAGCTGGTAGCCCCTCCTCCCACGAATCCCCCTGAATGGTGTTCAAGTCCCCAGAGTTGGTCGCTCATGTTGTTCATTCTCTGAGCAATTTGGTGGCATGCTTCCAGCCTTTCTATTTTTATGAGCTGGCTCTAAATAGTCATCTAATATCCCTTCTTCAACCAATTTGGCAAGTTTCCTCCCAAGGTGAAACAACTGGTAGCATGTCCCTTAGTTTGATGACAGTCACACCATTCATCCATGTTATGGCCGATCAGTCTATTAGAGACTTTGGGAAACCTTAACTTATTTTCCACCTTTGGATCTTTCAATGACTCCTTTTTTGTTACGTTAAAGCTTGGGTAGTTGAATTTGTCTCTGCCCATCCTTGGAGTTCCTTCTCTTCTTGAGGTTTGAGTGGCGTAGGGCACATATCGTCACTAGTCTCTCCTAAACATCACTCGCCATCCATCCTTCCGCAAATTGCTTTCTCATAAGTGATGGTGATGCTTGATTAGAGGGCACCTCTCCTCTGACCACTTTTTCTTCATGACTTCTTCTCCTTCGATATGTGTAGTTGCTCTCCTCCGTACTCTGCCATGGTTTTCGCCTTATCCTATAAAAGGGACTCGCTGAAAGGATTGGCACACAATCCCTTCACAAATGCTTCCACAAAAATGTCCTCATTATGGGGTTAATCTTTATTATGACATTGCAGAAATGACTAAGGTAGGTCCTTAATGTCTCCTTGATGTCGCAAATAAGTATGTCAATTTTGGTGGTTTTACCTTATTAGTAGCAATTGCTGAAGAAATAGTTGTGAAAACGTGTCAAACGAGTTGATAGTGGTGTCTAGGATTCCACTAAACCACTGAAGTGTTGTTCTCATTAAGGTACACATGAACATTTTACATCGAACCGCATCAGATGCCCCCGAGATAAGCATTTGCACCTTGAAAGTTTTAAGATAGACTTCTCAGTCACCTATTCCCAAGTAAGGAGCCATTTTTGGCTCCATGTAGTGAGGGGGTACTTGCTCCTCCATGATCGCTTGGGTGAAAGGCTACAGATCCACTAACATTTTAGGTACTCGCAACACCTTTGTTTTTGCATTTAGCTTTTTCTCTCGTAAAGTGGGTTGCAATTCTTCATTTGCCCTCTACTGTTCCTCACGCACTCTTAAAGTTTCTTCCATCTGATGGTGTGCCTCATCTACCTCTTCTCCCAACTGTTCCTATTCAACATGAGCCTCTGCCCTCTTGGCTCTCAATTCTTCTGCATATTTTCTGAATTTTTCGTCGTTACGTTGTAGCTCATTCATCGTTTCCATTATCTGCTGGAGAGTTGGTGCATCATCATCTCATAGAGATGATGTTTGTTTCTGATATTTTTTCCATCTCGGAAATCAATTTCCAAGAAGATTTTTGGTGTATGATCCTTTTGATGTGGTGTTAGAAAAGTTTTACCTAACGCTTGAATGAACATCAATTTATTATGGTCGCTGAGATTTTGAATATTTTTTACTAGTCCAAATTTGAGTTTTTTTTTTTTCTTACCAAACTTGTATTTATTATTTTTATTCAAAACATTCAAGGCGAGAATTTTAACCCATTATTCTTTTACTCCATTCCTAAATATTAACTGATAATATTTATCTTTGATAAAGATTTAAATAAGACAATCACGTAAGTTAATATAATAAAGAAAACAATAACTTACAGAATAATATTATTGTTTTAAAGTATAGATAAATCCATAGTTTCACACTGAATAATCTAGTTTTTCTATATAAAACTGATAATCTAGACAGCTAATAAATGCTTAATTACTTGCTTGATAAGTTCAATATTGTTTGATACGTTACCTCAAAAAATCACGGATTACATTACATAGATGAAGAATCATGAGTCTTCTCCATCCCATCAATGATCAAAAGTTTCAAAGGTGTGGAAATATTAGAATAGCATACACTGACTACAATACAAAGAAAAATCATGAAGCCAGTGAGATGCAAACTCATTCATTGAAACCGTTCAAACTAAATTAGAACACTTTAACTGACCTCACCTCACAAAGAACACAGACAAGATTGATTGTCTATGAAGCCGTCGCATTCACACATAGTTGGTTTGGCACCGACTATATAATATTCCAATAATTACTTCAATTTCAAAATTAACATCTCTTTTAATTAATTTTCTTTTTCTCAATTTAGAAAAAGAATAACGATATTTTTTCATTTTGGAAAATCAAAATAGTAGTTTATTAAACATAGCTAACAATGTAATTAATGATATATATCCTTTTAATTAGATTAACATTTGTTAATTTTGGTACTTAATTTTTAGTTTATAGATATTATATTAAGTTTATAACAAAGAATAATACATTATTCTAAATATTAGTTTATTAATAAATAAAATTGCTATACATTTTTAATAAATATAATGAATGTTAGTAGTATAATGCATACATTTAGGATATTTATATTAATAGTTTGATTTTATTAAAGGAAATCCTATCAGCAAAGATTTTCTTTTATTCCATGTGGTGTCATTTTATTGACTTCTTTTATTTTTTTTATATACATATTACGAAGAAAATAAAAAAAACAAAAATGAATGTTACTTTTTATTTATATTTCTGTAGTGATTTTTTATTGTCTTGTATCATAAATATCTTTATTTAAAAACTTCACTTAATGTGTTGCTATTCTAAATGTTCTCTTTCAATATATATTTTTACTAAAAAAAAATTATCTTGTTCTTGACTAAGATTAGGTAGTGTTATATTATACCATGACTTTTTCACCTACTAAAATAATCTCTCTCATAATGTGAATTAGGTCTTCAAGTTTTATTTTTGTATTAATTTTTCAAAAGTAAATCCATACTTTCCATTTTTCTTTTGCTACTACTTAAAATAAGAATGAAAATAAAATAGAAAAAAAAAACAGTAATTAACGAGAAGAATAATTTTGCAAAGTAATAAAAAAATTGATGAAATGCTAAAACTTTGAAACAAAAAATACATGTTAATATTATCTCTATAATGTTTTGATATTAATATTGAAAAATTGTTTCAAGCCTCGAAAGAAATGTGGATATCAAGAAAATAAAGAAAGATGTCGTTAGAAACAAAATAAACTAAAAATATTAATTTTGTATAGTACTATTATATATAAATAAAGAGGGAGATATTATAAAATAATGGTTATAGCTTTATAAATTTGGAAATATAAAAAAAAACCACCTTTGAAAGACTTGAAGTAAATTATCTTGTGGTCCTAACATCCTTGCTTATTACAGTTTATGTTAATAAAGAATGACTCACAAATCATTATAAAAAAACAAGTATAAAAAGAATAGGTAAAAAATAGGCCTAAGACAGTGGCTTCAATGGCCTTTCAACAGTAACAGTGGTTCTGCTTCAAAACAACGACACGTGCTATGGTGTAGGAGCCTAAGCCTATGTATACGATTACGAGATAATTAACATATAAATAGAGATTGATTGAGGTTGAATTCCTCTTGCATTAATGCTATAAACTCTTAACAATAGTAGTAAGATAATCTTCTTAAATCTAAACTTTATTTTATCACTAAAATTATTAAGAACATGAAACCTATTCTTATACATTAGTATTTTATGTCCTATCAATTAATAAAAATAAATAAATTGATGAAACACTTGATATGTTCCAACCTGTATACAAAGATCAAAAATAGATACGAAAAAATAAAATAAAATATAAATCATTTCATAACCTTTTTTATATCCAAAACATATAACTTGAAAATAACATGTTTAATTTTACTAAAAAGGTTTAATCCTTCTTTCAAAATCTAACATCAAAACATATAACCTATATCTGTATCATTTCTATTGTAAATGTTAAAAGAAAATATCTTTTGATAGAAAAAATAAAATATTTAATTAAAAATCGTTTAAGTTCGATAAATTCATTCATATATTATAAAATTTATATTTCACTCAATCATTAAACCAATTACTTCCGAATTATTTAAATCCATTCCATATTTCAAAATCATTTAATAAGCGTCGCACATATAAACTAACAAGTATAGAATTATAGATAAAACTAAAGCTGCATGGATCTGCATCCAAGGTTAGTTCATCCTACAAAATATATATTCGCACATCATATCATCAATCCTTAACATGAACATAATCAATAATCTAACTTATCTTACACTGATCCCCATTTGTGTCAAATAGCATATTCAGGTTGTTCTCCGATAGTAGAGGCAGGACCACTAAACCCCATGAGTTAACAAAAAAAGAAGTATCTCGACTTTCAAGCTTAATTAGTTAAATTTATCTAGGGTTCTCATCTTTTCACAGGAGAAAGGTTAGTTTATTGATCACTTCATTTAACACTATAGATGAATTTTATATATATAGATAGATGCCTACCTCAGCTCAGAATTATTTAATAGTAGTAGTAGTATAAAAGTAATGATGATGATGATGAAATGTCACTATTGTTTTCATAGTCATATCACTATAAAAAGATAAAATTATGTGAGGTGATTTTGGTAATGATGTTAGTATTAAACTGGGGCATTACGGGGTAAGTGGCAACAACACAGGTAGTGGCTCCCTCGAGTATAGACATGTATTTATGTAGGAAAAGGTGAGCATCTTGGGGTTGGGGGAGAATCAAAGGGAAGTATTGGTCAACAATGAATGGTTGAAATTAAGAGAAGGAATTAGGGTTCAACATCTAGGGTTGGTCGCCTCTCAATGTGAGACAGCTACTTTTTTAGGGTTTTATTTTCTTTAGCAACGCACGTTTGCGTGTCAACTTGTTTCTATGTACTGCGGAAAATGACACACACTTGTTTTGGTTGATGGCTTACATGTGCAGCTTTTGCCACCAGTGCATTGCACCTGTCAAAAGGGTTACAACTCACATTCTTCTTAATTATCTCCTTCCCATTTTATGAGATTCCATCGGAAACATATATCACTAAATTGTATATAATATATATATATATATATATATATATATTATTTTGTAAGTTACTTTTTTATATTGAATTAGTATAATATTATTATAATGGTATCAATAAAAAATTGGGAAAATACTAAATAGACAAACAAGAATGAAATAAAAGTCTTTTTCACTTAAGAGAATGATACTATTTTCAATTCAAAACTTTAAAATATTGGGTGTGTTAGTCTTTTTTTTTATATATTGTTCAACTTTTTTAATCTTACTCAATGTGCAACTTAGACTCATTTTTGAATACTCAAACATCACATATATTTAATTTCATATTTGATAAATATCGACTAAAAGTATATTATTATATTATAATTTATTAATAGAATGTAAAACTTATAAAGCTAGTTAATTTAAGGAGTTGAACAATATAAATTTAAAGAATTTGATTTCTTATTGAGTATAATTAGCGTAGAGTGATTGAGAAATAATTATGTTATTGATATCTTATCAATAATTTTGTTTGAGATATTTTAAATTAGTTTAAAGATTAAATTTAGTTTTATAATATATTTGTTTTTTTTATTTTTTAATATACATTTTATTATTGATTTAACTTCATTAAATATTATAAAATTAAGAGAAAGAGTAAATTAGTCAAATCTAATAATTTTTAATAAATTTTAATCAATAATTAGGAGTGTTTTAAGAGTGCATACATTTTTATTAAATTTTTTATATTTATCTTTTTATCAGCAAGAATGAAATTAATATGAACACAAAAAAAGAAAAAAAAGATTGATAGATGTGTCTAACCATTCAAAAGAATATGTGATATATAATGGTAGTAGTACAAAAATAATGGATCTCCTCAAAACTGATCTCATCAATATCGATCTTTCTAAATTTAATCTCTCTATTCATAATATGAATGATCTTCATTCACATTTGTTGTTTGTATCTAAAAGATATATTAGGAAAACAATAATTTTTATGTATGAAATGAAAAAATGTTTATATATACTTATGTTGATTATTTGAATTTAAATTAATTTATGTATGGCTTTGAAAGGGACATATTGAAATGTAGGAAGACTGTTTTGGTTTGTTATAAAGGTGATATTTGTTATAATGGGATACAAATTTGAATCCACTATTTGTTCATCAACAGTCTAATACCCTTTAATTAGTATCATCATGGATTACATAAGATTGTTAACTGTAATTGAACTTAGTGCAATTTGTTCATACCAAAACATGGACAAATAGTGGAGTCTGACTATACTAATTTCACATCTTGACTGTGTAAAGGGAAGACACAAAATTCAATTTCATTCGTTCATCAAAACACGCCGTGATTACTTTATTCCTTTAACGTCATTAAGAAAATGTTTCTTCTAAGAAAAACATTGAACATCGATTTATGAAAACCTTATGCTGTAATGTAAGACCTAAACTCTTATAATTCATCATTGACTTAGATTCATTTGGTTTCAAAGCATGATTTAATAGAAAAATTCACCATTTGCTTCATATCCAAGAAATTAACAGCTAGAGTGATTCTGAGAATATTCTACTTAAGAAATTTTCAATTTCAAACGTTGGAACGGCTAAGAGGGATCAACTGAGTTTGCAAAAAGAGAATGATTATGATACCTTCCCCACGTTCTGTGGGCTTCATCAAAGCAAATATAAAATGGAGGTGCATTTTTACAAGGAACAAAAATCCAAAATATTATGATAAAAATAATCCTCTTAAATTATCAATTATTAAACTCATATTTATCCCCGCAATTTTAGGGTTGTTTATGTATTTTAATGAATTTATTTATAGTTTATTTTGATTAATCTTATGATATGAAGTACTCGTGTAAATATACTGCATGTATAAAATAAAGTTTAACATCATTTCTTCTTTAATTATAAAAAATTACTAATAAGTACTAACATTTATATCATCCATAATAATTGAGTTTTATAATTCCAATCACCAGTTCATAATCAAGCCATTGATACAACATTAGATTTTCATTATGAGACCTAAGTACACAACCATTTCTACCAACTACTTTTGATTGTAATAATTATTTTAGAAATCATATTTAGAATGATTTTCATATAAGAATATAAAATGAATATAACAAATATTAAAGGATGAGGAGGAAATGGGAAAACAAATGGGATGAGTTGCACAAGCTCAGCAGCAGCCAAAGAAAATTTTAATATCAATTATGCCTGCAGCTGCAAATGACCAGGTTGTCAATTTAGATTTCAAAGTTTTCTTTTTTTTTTTTTTGAAATGTCATACAATCATCATAATCAAAATATATTTAAGAAACCCAAATCATCCTTAACAACCTAACACAAAATAAGATGAAATATTTTATGTCATTATACGCTAATGGATTTAGATTTCAAAGGTATCAATAGTGTTTCATGTTTAATGCATATTATATCATATTTTTATTATTTTCATGTCATTAATTTGTGATAGATTTGGTTTGAATTCTTCAAAAATGTAATATTGTATTACAACAGATATATAGTATTAAGTATTAGGATTTTGGATGAGGAAGTGGCTATGACGGCTTCAATTCTTGCCATTGTGATCTTTCTTTTTCTTCGGCACACCAACCTACAGTGTTTATAGTGTAGAAAAGAGTAGAATAGTTTGTGAACAGTGTGCACATTGTCCATCATTTTAGGTTAAATAATAAGTAGGACTTGATCATGATTGTGACTATTGAGAAGAATGATGACTCATTCCTATGTAGGGAAAGTCACCTAACTATTTTTGCTGTATGCACCCTTTTATCCTTTGCAAGTTGGAGATAATTAAAATTTAGAATTAGTTTCCATCCTCCATAGATAAAAAAAAAAAGGAAAGAGTTGAATGATGATGCAATTGTTATCCAGCAAAGTTTTTATATCATATGCAAGTGTCATCATTTAATTTACTTTTTTAGATTTTAATATTTCAATATAAAAATATTCTAAGATTCATATTTTATTCATTTTTATTTACTTATTAATAAAAATGTTTTAAAATAAAATAATCAAATTTTTATTCTTATAATTCAAAGTTTTATTTCAAACTTAAAATCTTAAATTTTATTTAATTTCAGTATATTTCTTTAAAAATGTCTTACAAAATCTTATCTTAAACTTGTGATTATGTATGTAACTTTTGCAATGGAGTTGTATTTTATTTTCTCAATTAAGTAGTGATTATATATTATCAACTCATGCCTAGTTTGTCATAATTAACTATATATTTGCATGCATAATGTCACTAGTCAAGAGACTAAATAATATTTTCCTGCATATGATTTTTACTTAGAAAGAATAAATAATATAGGCACTAAAATTATAAGTAATTAACAATCACAAATCATCATAAATGATAATATTCTTTAACATTTATACCCATTTTTGTTATCATGGCAACTTTTGCATAGATAATATATATCTACTAAACTCAAAAGGAAAGCACCAAGGAATATCAATGTTAATAAAAGCAGATCATAAAAAATTGAAAACAAATAGCCTCTTCCAACTTTCATACATCATAATGATTTGACTGAAGTTAATACAATTAGGTGTTAGCAATACAAGAGGCAAAAGGCATATATGCTTAAGGGGAAAGAAAGAGAGTTCCATTCTCTAGGAATCAAATTTATAAACATCAACTTGGTAGTAAATATATATTTTTTTAATGTTATCAACCAAGAATAAATCCACATAGAACACAATAGTTAACCTAACATGATGTGTTTACATATTATGAGAACTATTTATGTAACAAGTCATGTTGGATAATAAAAACTTATCATATTAATCACAATTATATCATTTAAAATGAAATTATTACCCCAAAAAACCTGAAAAAAGGTCAACATAATTTTTTTTTAAAATTTAAGGACTTAGATTTGGAATCCAACGTCAAATGAGACTCTTCAAAGTGTGCACGTGTGTTTGGTCCTTTTTTGACAGTATTGTGGAAAAGTCACGTATTTTTAATAGTAAAGCATATATGCTTAGTGGAAATGCTAAACATCACAAAATTTTATAATAAATCTCAATTGAATTCAAGTTATTGTGCATTAAAGAGAATTTTCTTTATCCTTGTCACTCATCAATGTGCATCTCATAGTGATTGGTAAACAAAGCTTCCGTAACCCTTTTGTAAAATGCGATTTACACCAAAAAGAAGTTGCATCCGTAAAGTTCTATGCTAAATTTTAATTATAAATCCTTCGCCTATCTTATTTGAATTCAAGATATTTGAATTTGGTTTTTTATTTATTGAAAGGCAAGGGTAGAATGTAGATAGAATAGTCTAATGATTCCCAAAAGCCAAAGTGATATGCTTTTAATCGGTTATATATTTTGTATTCTTTGTGAAAAAGTTGTTGAGAAAAAGTTACATCAATGTTATTGAGATTTCTAGGGTTTAATTACTTAAAAAAATTGGAGAATATGTGTGATAGAGATATAAAAAATGAAAGACTCGCGTGCTAGAGTTAATTGAACTGCCCATGTTGGTAATTATCTATGTGTAAAGGCTTTAAGTCGAATAAGAAGTGGGTTGTGTTATGTGGTCTAAAAAGTTACTCATATGGCAATTCCTTCCTGCACCACCCACCTATTTACTTCCTACACCGCATCTTTTGTTTAAAATATCATAATTACCCTTGAGATGCAAAAATGGTTTCCGGAATGAATATTGGAGATGTAAAAATGACTTCTAAATTTGATTTTTTAGAATTAATTTTGGATGCAAAAAGCAGTTTCAAAAAATATTTTTCAAAATTTAAAAATAGCTTCTGAAAACATTTTTCAGAATACAAAATTGATTTTCAAAAAACTTTTTCCAAAAATATGTCTCAAAAAAATATTTTCTAAAAGCCAAATTTAACTTTCGAAAAATGTTTTCCGAAAATCTTTCTTACAACTCTAACCAGTTTCGGATTTCGTTTTTCAAAAGCTATTTCAGAAAAACAACTTCAACGTAAACTACACCCCCTACACCAAATAAACATCCAAAACAAAAAGTCACTCACCTCCACTCACCAATACAATTGCCGAAGAAGTCTGCACACCACTTATAACCATGCCGCCACATAACTCCCAGTAGTCACTCAAAGCATCACTCCTCCCTTTCAATATTCTGTGAAAGGTAACAATGGTATTATGAAAAAGTGATAGGATGTAAGAAGCAAATGTGAGGTGTAAGAAGTAATTACTTACTCATATGGTGGAGAAAACCATATCAACATTTATGTCGTCACCAACTTTTTGAGAAATTTAAAAATCATTTTTATACAAAAAGAATTTTACAGTTCCATATTATACAAATCAGAAACATTTTTTATAAGAAAAAGTAATTTTCGGAATAAGTAATCCGAAAATTTTTATTCATGCAAAAATGATTTTCAAATTGTATAAATGGAAGTCAAAAGTATAATTTAGAAATCAAAATTAACTTCATAATTTTTTCATAAATCAGAAGAACAAAGCTTAAATTTTCATATTTATGACGTGCAGAAGGAAATTATGGGCGTGCGAAAAGATATCTCCTACCAAGAGACTAGTGGATGGATCCAAATTTTAATAGGACTTTTTGGTGAAAATGGTTTTCTCTTCAATGTGGGCGGAAAGGAATGTTGATGTAAGGGCTTTTCTTTCTACACCCGTGTTTTTCTTCTTGGACCCGATGAGAATATTTAATGAAAACAAAATGATGTATTAACAACTAATTTTTTTTAAGATAACCAAATAAAAACTGATTATTGATAATAAAATATTAAATTGATATTTTGAATTAAAATATAAATTAAATGATTTAATAAAAAATAATAATAAAGACGGTTATAGGGTGGGTATTTTAGATAATGTAATTGTATTTTGGATATCAGACAAGTATATGAGGAGCATTTCAAAATCTATAATTTAGAGAAATATAAAAATTAATGATGGCAGTGGGTTTGTCTGGTGGGGATAGGTTAGTCAGCTTCTTTTTAAATTAATTAATTTTTTTATTAAAATTAAAATAAAAAGTTATAATTTAAAAAAAAATTACATATTTTATGTAATAATATTGTAATTTAAATAATAAATACTTAATAAATAAAGTTAAAATTATTGATTGTGATGGAATAAAATGTAACAATCTTTATCCTTATAATTTATCAAATTATAGATACTAATTAAGTAGTTAAAGGCTAAGAAAATATTTATATAATTAAATATATCTTTAATAAATATATTTAAAAGTGGGAAAAAAAAAAAAAACTATTCAGACAATCTTTGCTCGTCAACCCACCCTTATCATGGTGGGTCAGTCAACTCTAGTCCATTTTGACAGGCCAATGAGATGACAAATTAACTCGTTTAATCACCTCTATTAAAGAGTGATTCTAAAGGCTTAATAAAAGTATTAGTATTTGTAAAACATTTATTCATTGCATTATTTGATTAATAATCATTAAAAATTAAATATTAGAGGGGTGTTTTAACTGAAAAAGATTATATGAATGTAGAAGAAGCATTAGTAACATAACTAGATGTTGAAAAAGTTGAGTGTTGTACTTTCTTTGAAAGATAAAGGTATAAATTAAAGAGAAAATGTTCCCCCATTAACAAAGACCAATCTCAGCAAGCCAAGATTTATGATGAAATGATTTTACTTAGTGACAAGTTTACGTAAAATCGAACTTGAGTCCTAACTTTGTGGGGAAAAAGTTCTATTATATATAATTACCATTAACATGAGCCTTGTACTTTGTTGTTTCAGGCCATACATGGTTATATGTGCAGGTTATCATTCCCATGGTGAATTGCTTTCTTCCAATTTTGTATATTACTTTCATAGTATCATTAGCTACACAAAAGTTGATGACTTTGTAGGCTTACTAGGACAAATGTCAATGCCCCTTCTACGTAATCATTGCATGAATTATCATAATAACCAGCAAAAATTGCAGCATCAAGCTTAGTAGACTGAAACAGGCTTATTCTTCACTCCTCAATTCTCAGCCTTTGCTTGGGGTCAAAGATGGGAAATTTCTAAATCTGGAATAAACTAATGGTATCATTAGCAAACTTTCTGATTTCTTAATGGTAAATTTCCAATGCACAGTTATCATTTCAACTTCTCTACTTTTAAAACACTTTTTATACTTGGCTTCCTATCATTGGATGGATTTGTAAAACCCTTTAATAGATGTAAGTCTTTTTGTAACTTGTGGCCCCCCACAGTGATACTACTAAATAATTGTTATATATATCATCCACCAAGGTTCAATGCTGCTTCACCAAGAAACACAACAAAACATAGAGCAAGGCATTGTACCTTAAATGGGATTTTAGACTCTGAAGAAAACTAGGATATGTGGTTCAATCCTGATGTTTTTACATTAACTATGCCACAAATGCTTATAATCATATTATATATATCAAAAATAGGCCCATACATCTGATAAATGAATTCGGTGGACACCAAAATCACAGAAATGTAACTTTTTTTTTATGATAATCACTATGATAGCAACCCCATTTATTTCTGAAGTAAATGACAGATTATAGGGGGTTGCTAAACAAATCTAAATACAGAAAAGAATGTAAAACATATAACACTCCAAGTGGAAGACAAACCCAAATCACATCCACACAAGTAAAAGCAAGTGGTATGGTACTTAGTTGAAGAATTCCCAGTTGAACTTGGGAGGACCTGAAGTATTAGTCACTGAGGGGGGTTGGGGTGGGGATGTGGAATGCACAGGGATTAATGGTGGGGCAGAATCAAACAACTCCCAATTTGTGGTAACTACAACTTCTGAGGTGGAGTTCCTTGAGGTTTGGTGTTGTTGCTCTTGGTAAAGTGCTAGAGAATTCTCATTTGAGTTCCTAGGTTGTTCTTGTTGCTGCTCTTGAATTGGTGCCAAGGCTAACCTATTATGTCCATTTGAATGCTTTTGTTGTTTCTCTTGAACACCTCCCAATCTCTGCCCATTTGAATGCTTCTGTTGAGCCTGCACTGGACCATTGCTACTAGGCACAGAATTCTTAACCTTCAGCAAATCAAGAGTTTCAACATACTTTTGAACTCTTTTCACCTTCAAAAGCAATGTTTCACTACCATTAGAACCATGAGTGCATAACCAAATGCAATTTGAGATGTTGTATATAACACAAAATGAGCATAATGCATCTAAGTCTCCTAACATTACCTGCATTTTCCTCTGTAGTTTCACATCCCCATCAGCCATTATACCGTCCAATTTAAGCAATTGGTTCATCAACAACTCAATCAGATTGAGAACATCTGTTTCCACAACTTTCCCTCCTTTGCTAATAATTGACTCAAAGGCTGATACCTAACCAATTCCAATCACTAATCAGCTTCCAACCACTCAAGCATTTAACATAATAATACCATCTCACACATAATCAAGTTTATGCAAAATGAAAGGAAAATTCAACAAAAAATTAACAATAATATCAATAGCAACCACACACAATACATACCCTCCCTGCGAGCCTGTCTACTTCCAAGCTGATTGCTGAGATCGATTTTGCTGCTTTCTCCATCTTAGCATTCTTCCTTATCTCTAACAACCTCTTCTCTTGACTAATAGGGTCTTCCACTAGCACTATCTTGGATTTATCCTTCACCCCAACCATGTCAAGAAAAGCCTTTGAATCCCTCTCCTTGTCTTTGTAAAACAGCTTTTGGTCTTCGTGGTGTAATCCAGTTACTCCTGACAACATCTTCTTCAACTCCCCTGCAACCCCAGAAATTAAACACACACAATAACCGATGTAACCAAAACAACAATGAACAAAACTCAGAGATGGATAATTTTTGTAGTATTCTTCGATCAGAATTAGAATTTCACCAAGAAAAGAAATCGCTGTTAACATTTAATGTAAAGGCAAAACTCTAATTTCGATAAAATAACAGGAACAACACTAGTAGAATCACCTAAAAATCTGTGTCCAGGTTTTGTCTAACAAGAAAAAGGTAAAGAGAACATAACTGGCAAACAAATAACATTAAAACATGAGAAAAGAAAACTAAAAAGTGAAGAGTTACCAAATGTAGCTTGAGAACTAATGTTGACTTCATGGTAAATTGAACCATACTTGACCCTAACTCTAATTGTGGGAACAAGTGCTGGGTTCCGATCCGAATCAGCGGTTCTCATCTGAACCAGCATTCCACCTGGTCTCATCTCCCATTCCTTTGAACCAGGCTCAGATCTACAAGCAGCTGAGCCTCCGGCATTCATGATGGAAGAAAGACCATTTGTCTTAGGATTATTACTACCACGACTATTCTTCATCCTCATCATCTTTTCTCAGTCTTTCACTTTCACTTTCACAACTGTTCAACAAAAGGGTGTGTGCTTATCAAGGCCAGAGAGGCTTAGATCTCTGAGGACTCAGATTCTCTATCACCCATGACAGAAACCACGCTGACCCAATTCACCGAAAGCCTGCTACAACATGTCTCAGAAATCTCTGACCCCAGCATTCCACAGGAAGAGAGAGAAAGACACGGGATAAAAAACAACAAAAGCTTTGAACTTGGATAGGGAGAGAGAGAAAAAAAATAAACTTGGACCAATCAATGGCTTATGAGGAAGAAGTAGCCCAACCCCTTTAAAAGCTGAACCTGCCAAGGGTCTAGGCACAGATCTTTAGACTAAAATGTGGCTGAAACTGCGAGTTTCAGAATTTTACAGCAGAATCTTGAACAGGAGAAAAACAAAGAGCATGAACAATCTGAAGCTGTGTTTTTTGTTTTTCTGAAGGAGATTGAGGAGAAGATGATGAGGAAAGTGAGAATCTAGAAAGAATTTGAAACGATGAGGAACTGATTCTCCCTTGCTGGTGTGGAGAAACCAGAGGGAGAAGAAAGTGATGAAATGGAAACAGAAAAAAAAAATTAATATAAAAACGAGTGGCCAGCTAACTATGCTGACACCCTGTGATATTCATATATACTATGCATTTAATTAATTAATTTAACTAATTAAGTTTTTAATAATTGCACTTAAAAATATCATATGATCAATTATGCTTTTGTTTCTTGTGCCCCATCAATAAAATTAAGCATTTCATCACCCACTGATCAAATTGTAATTATTTTTTGTCCTTTCACTTTAGAGCATTCTGACTTTGGGCAAGTCTGAATTCATTTGTTTTAAAAATAGTTGGTTTATTTTTTTATTTTTAACTATTTAAGCAATAATTGTTTCGACAATAATTTTAAAAAAAATGAACTTCATTTTAATTTTTAATTCCCTTATGCTAATTAGTATGTGCATCATGCATAAAAAAGAACTTAATTTACATATTATTATGTACCATAAGTTAACTATTTTTATAACAACTATCTTAAAGTCATATTTAATATGATTTATATTAATAGATAATTTAAAATATGTATATTAATTAATAGATACGAACAATTAGTGACAATAACAAAGTGAAAGATCATCCACCTCTCAATATCCTAATTTCTCTTTATTAACAACGTGTTTAATCCTCAATAATTTACAAAATTGATAATAATTAGATAAAAGAAAAAAAATGGTGGTTGGAAAGTAAGAGAAGAAGACAAGAAAAGCCGGCAAAGCAATCTTAAATTTCTTCACAAATGGTTAAGAAAACCGACGGAGAGAGGAGAACTATTGAGTGTTAGAGTTTGGGTGCATTTGGGTTCAGCATAAAGATGCTGTGTCCCTACTTCTCTGGATTCCACGTGTCCTTGTAGGGGTAATTACGGAATTTAGAGGTAGACCAATGATTAATGTTGCGCAACGAAGAGCTATAGTGAATTGTTCAAACAGTGAATCTTTGCCCGCCAAAGCTTCTGATTGGTCACTCCCACGTGTGATGTCTCAACATGTAAAAGGACCAAGGTAGGGTAATTTTTAACCTAGGTGAAAGTGAAACTCAAAGGAACCATCTAGGGTTTCATTTCTTGGTTCTAGGTTTTTTTATGAGTAAACACACGTGCTGGTTCCTTCTTTTGTGCCTTTCTTTGTAACAATCTATAATTTAAGAATCGAAACTTTGCTTTTGTTCCAATTAAATAGTAAGTCATAGTCCTACTTTTTCATCTTTTGAAACTTCAATAGGGGAAACTAACCATTGACCCATTTGGAACATGTACTTTGTATTAGAGGAGAATGATGATATTTGTTAAAACATATTAATTTAAATAATTAATAATTATAATAATAATATTATTGTTATTACATGTGATCACCGACGCTTTATTTTGTTGAATTATATAATGGTTGAAAGTATCAAAGAATTCAAAAATGGAGGGCAAGCACTTTGGTCCCTTTCCATTCAGGTAAAATTTCTTTTTTGATGCCATTTGCATGTCAATAGCTTCATTTAATGGAAAAATTAGGTTAACTTGTCTTTTCCTCTATTAATCAGACAATTACGATATCTGTCTTTTTTTATTACCATTTTGTAGGTTTTTTCACAATTTCTGTAAACTAACCTACTAGTTAATATAAGTGTCTTTCTCCATCGTTGCTTAATGGTACAATTGATTTTGGACTAAGTAGCTTTGTCGTTAAGTTCAATACTTCATCTTCATCAATGCTCGATCTTATTGTGAGCAATGCAAATTTGTCCATATAGAGTATTCAAACAATAATAACATGGGTATCTAATTATCTCTATAATAATTCTACGGCATTTTATTTGAATTTCTCACAAAAAAAAAATCAAAACATGGGTTAAAAAAAAGTATATTGTTAAAGAAATTAAAATAATGCCATCGTTTTCTTACGAAAATATAGGGACTAGACATTCTCAATTATTATTTATAGGACTAGAAATATTTTGGTGTTTAAAAGCAAAATTGAAATGATATGTCCTATCGATAAAATAGACAAGCACCATGTTTATTTTTGTTTCTTCATATATATTCACATTTTCACGTTGTAATAAAAAATGTAAATTTTTTTTTCCTTGAAGCGCATAAATGAAAATTGAGAAACGCTATTTAAGGTTTTGAAGCATGCACTTGGCAAATTTAATACTGAAAGGTTTCTTGTATGTGAATATTGTTCCTCTAATTAAGAAAATTGAGTGCAATAAAATATCTCAAGTGTGAGGGTATTTTCACAACATAAAATGATTTCTTTTGAAAACAAACACTTCCCTAAAATTGTTAAGTTTAATTACTTTTTTAACCATTTTTTAATTAGTTGTATTAAAAATTTAACTTAGAGTTGAAATTTATAAAGTTATAAGATAGTTTTGCAATGCATTAGGGTAAAACTTATTTTGAGAAGGAAGAAGAAAAAAAAGTGAAAGAAGACGAATGAATGAGGGACACGTGGCGTGCATCGGAGGCATGATCATGATACTTAAAGATAAGCAAAGTACATATTTTTCCACGTATTGTCCCTCCTCAAATTCAAAGGGTGTCTCCCACATTTACGATCCACCGACAGTTTCGCACGCGCGAGGTTACTGGCACGTGACACAGTGCCACACAGTGGTGGTTGTTGGGTACCCTAATTAAGCAAATATCTCTTACATAATCAAACAAGATATTCTTTTAAAAAAAATTATTGCACATTTTAAATTTATATAATATTAACTAATATTTACTTCATTTATTTTTGTCATTGTAATGTCAGCCATAGAATTTGAACCTAACTCCTTCTATACAACCTCTAACTATCAAGTCAACTGTAATTGAATTTCAATATTTTGTTATTTCAATATTAATATTATAAAGTAATTTTATATTTTCAGCCTATTAAAAATCACTGTTAATATGAAATTTATGATAATGGTTATTAGATTAAACAAATTTACTATTTGTAATAATTTTGTTGCTAAATAAAAATTTGAAACGGTTTTACTTTATCATTACATCATGTTTTATTGTATTGTAAAATATAAGTATTTATTTTTAAACAATTAAAATTTTTTATAGATAAAATTTGTTGAATTTATAAATTATATTATAATTAATATTCATATAAAATAAATATCTTTAAATATATAAATTATATTTTAGATTTGCAATGAATAAATTAAATTATGATACATTTTTATAGAAAAAAAAAAGGATTGAAAGAGATCAATAATTAAAAATACCTAATGTATGGATGATGATAAATAGTCGTGGTTTGTGAAAATTGATAGAAAATAAATATTTTTTATATGAGAGAAAAAAGCTACTTACATGGATACACATTCAAATAAAAAGTGTGTAATTAATTGTTTAAAGAATAAGGAGAGAAAGATATTTATTAAGTTGTGTATGTAATATATAATGCAGGAGTGGGTATCTTAAGAAGAGTTTAACTCATTCAATGTCTTATACAACAAAATATACTTTCAATCATACATAAATTAGATTTAAGATTACTTTTAAGATCTTTATTAAAAACAAATAAAAAATTCTTTTGTTTAATCACATATTGTATTTCCTTAAAAAAAATAAATTGAAATCTTTAAATATATTTTATTTTTACTTTTATATAGTTAATTTAACACGAAATTTTATAAGAAAAAATAGTGGAATTAAAGAGCGGTAAATATATTTTTGACATATGTGAACATCAAATAAAATTTGAATAAAGGATGAAAAAATGAAGTCGATATGTTATGCAATATTTGAGAAAGTTAAAAGGATAAACCGAAATTAGAATTTACAAAATAAAATATATTTTGATTACATTTGTATATTGTTATTATAAATTATATAATATGCAATTACACCACAAAAACACAGGTGTCGGTGTAATCAAAGTTTTTTTTTTTATAATCAGATATCTCTATTTTTTAATATTAGTATATATCCATATATAATTATTAATGCATCTTTGATTATTAATAGAGATTAGATATATTTTTTAAGCATCCATGAGAATTAGTTTTAAATAAAAAATTGTTGTTTAGAGATGGACAGTTGACAATGAGACATTTGATTGTTGACAAGATACCAACCAATTACAAGTAAGTAAAGACTTTACACATAAATCTTATGAAAAAAATGTAAAAAAAGACTGATTTTCTTATAATAATTATTTTTGCTAGACTCATACCAAACTAAAATAACATGGCAGAGAGTGTAAATAACAATGTATACGTAAGAGTATCACAAAAAGTATAAACAAAAGTAAAATATTTTGAAGTGAGATTAAAGTGTTTTAGATTAAGTAAAAGACTAAAAAAGTTATTGTACGTCTTTAAAAATTCTACATCTTCATTGACATTTTAAAATTTGACCATATACTAAAGCTCCTTTTGATTTTACAATTTTTTCGTATTAATTACTTTATATTTTTTTCAGTTTCATATAAAGATAATTTTTCTCACGGCTACACTTATTTATTCTGCTAAATACAGATATATCTCCATAAAGTTTGATAATGTTATCGATCAATTTATAATAAGTACTATTTTATTCATTCAAGCTCTATCGATTTTTTTTTCAAGGACTATAAAGAGCTAAAAGATCTATTTCTTTTATTATTGTTTCAAAATTAGATGATTATGCATCTAATTGTATAAAAGTAAGTCTATATTTGGGAGACGTTGTGAAGTTATATATAGGAGTTATGATTTAAAATAAAATTTACTTATTGAAGTAGACGTTGTAAAACAAATAAAAATTACTATGCATTTTGAGTATTCGAAAAGACAATAAATCTTATATTGTTTAATTTTTTTTAACTTTTAAAGGATTTTTACATTAAGAGTCTCTATATACTTTTAAGGGGCATAGTGCATTATGCACCTTTATGTTGGACCCTGAAATAACTAGAAATTGAATCACTCATTAATTATAATAACTTTGAAACCAGTGAGTGCATTTTCAATTTGATGTAAATTTAGGAATGTTTGATTATTCTACTTAACTTTTCTAAGTAGATAAAAGTGGTGGTTTCTCATTGGCACCATTAGAAAGAAGGGCGAAAAGTTTTGATTAATTGATTATTTGTATTCTAAATTTTTTTGTTCACAATATGGGGACGTACATTTTAAATCATCTCATGAAAATGATTTTTTAAAATAATAAAGCCAAAACATTATCTAAAACTACCTTATAATTAAGCCTCTAAACATTACACTATTTTTGTCATTGTCATATTCAGATACACTTATTATACATATAATAGTTTACATTAAATGATATTTGTTGTTCAGTTAATCTAGACATATATTTCAATTTTTGTTAGTTGGCTACTATAGCTTTAGCATTAACTTCTAAATCTAAAGATTGCGAGTGATTTTTAATGATGTACTCTTAGGCAATGCACCGTTATATATTAAATTCTGTATTTACGAGTTATTTTTTTAAAAATTAAAACAATAAATGGAGATAATTTTTATTTACAAATAATGTGCTGTTCACAATAAATCACTATCAAGAGCAGCAGCAGTCAAAAAGGAAATAAATTATGTACCAAAATATTAAGTTTTAAACGATAAAATTCTTGCTGATTAATTGATATGATATTACTCATCAACTATTATACATATCTAATATTATATTTACTATTATATAAGGATAGCGTATTTTAACATTTAAAAACTGTAAGAAAACATTTTTAAATGAAAAAGGAGAAAAGATATATGGATGAATCACAACGCTTGAAGTGTTTTTTTTTTTTATATTATTATTGTTTACATATTTGTAAATATTATCTACTTTATTTTACCTATATAAAGCAACAAAAACATTATATTACGAAACAAAATCCTTACATTGACCCTACTCACATATGGTCAGTTATTATATCACTCTCCGGGAGTTTTCTTTAGTCGTCATTATATTATTTTAGGGAGAATTATATTGCAATAAGTCAAATTAAATTATTACATTATGACCAATAATAAATTCTTTTTTAATTATTGAAAGAGTTAGTTTATAATTGATATAACAAAGGTATAAGGAGATATAATATTCTCTAACGTTCTTTTTCCAAGAACCCCCTCTTCTATTAATTATTAATTGAAGTTTCTATTAAACTTGTTAATTTAGAAATGAGATTTACCAAATAGAGAATAACATCTGTATATTTAGTGAAATTCACGTAAATTTCGTCTGGCAGGAGAGTTTGTATATAAAAAGTATTAGTTAAAAATGTGCTATTAATATTTCTCCCAAAAAAATTACAGTTATGTTATGTTTTAAGTTATATAATAAAATATATTGTATGTATTGACATAATATAATTAAGTAGTTTATAAGTTAATTAACTATTTTATTTAATAATAACTTAATTAAGTTGTCAGAAACAGAAGTTAAAAAAACGACTGGCTCAATAGTTTTGATTTATAAGTTAATCAATTTAAAAGAAGGACATAAACTTTCCTTCTCTCGATTAAAATATTATATATAAATAGATATTCCAATTCTGTTTTTTTTTTTTATGAAATATATTTTGACTAATGGTGTTGTTCTGCTTAAAAAAAAAAAAATAATAATAATAATGTGTGGTGGGAAACTTAGATAGCAAAATTTATAAAATAATGATAGTTGAGTAAGAAAAATGAATAATAAGTCAAAATTAGATCATTATGAAAGATATTTAATCTCCATGTGGAAGAAATTGTGTCATGCACACAAATATATACACATAAAGGTAGGGTAAAAAACGAGAGAGAAAATGAATATTAAAGAAGAGTAAAGAGAAATGTAGAAACTGGTTGATGGGACATGGAATACTGATAAAGACGATAACAAAGTTAGGTAGAACAAGAATGTTTGTATAGCTTTTGTGATATGGTTCATATGCATGTGTAAGCATGTGAAGTGGGGTGTGGAGTGTGGTCAAAGGGAGAACCAGGAACAAGTCTTGTAGTTTAAGGGAATTACAAGAAACCTCTGCACAATGTTGCAGAGGTCAGTGTCTTATTTTGCATGTTCATGTTGTTGCTGTTGTTGGAAGGTGTTCATGTTGGTGGCTTGTTTTGTGGTTCATTATCAGAAACACTATGAACAACTTATGCACTCACTTTCAAAACCAGTGTCCAAGGCAACATCACGGACATGTCTTGATCTTCACTGTGATTTGTCCATTCTTCCCCCTTAATTGTGTATGATTATTAGTTGGGATGAGTGAGTAACAGTTCATTCATTGTCTATATCGTTGGTTATAACACATATCACATGCAAATATTTGTTTATTAATATGTATCGGTTCTCTCCTTGCCACAGAAAAATTGCAATGGAAAATGGTAGGGAAAGTTCTAGTTTCATTCTCAAGTACAACATGGTTTCGACAACAATAAGTTTATTTGGTGAGATAAGACTAGGATCTTAGGGTTTGCGAGGTTCGATTTAGAAAAAAAGAACTAACCATTTCATAACTATAAATGGTTCAATGTTTTACTTTTCTTTTTTTCAAGATGATTTGATTTTTTAATAAATTTAGTTTTGTTTTCTTTTTTCACACCTATATGATTGAGTTTTCTTTTAAAAAATATTAATTAAATTCTTTTATCAATCGATTGGCCGAAAGGAAAAGTGAAAAATAAAAAATTATAGATTCAAGAAAATGATTAGAAAGAAAATATTTTCTTTATTTCATACAAAAAATGACAAAACTGATCTTACTTTTCATTGAATTTTCACCTTTTATTCAAATAAGAAAATAATGAAAAGCCGTTAAATCTATTATTTTTCAAAATTACTCATATATCATCTCTCTTCACAATAAATATAAATAAAATTATAATTATATAATTACTTAATTCTAATTTATTTATTTATTTATTAATTTTAGAAATAGCATTTTTTCTTTATTTTCATGTTACTTTCTCTTCAAATGAACAAACACATTTTTAATTTATTTCATCATTTCTTTTCTTTTCTTTCTTTTTTTAGTTCCTCAGATTTTTGTGTTTCCTTTCCTTAGAATCCAAGGAGGATTCAGGTCAAATTGTTTTCATAGAATGATTTGATTTAGTTTCTTAAAAGAATAAAGTTTTTACACACTTTTATTCATAAAATATGAGTTTAAAAATTTATCATCAACGTACAAATTCTGTTAATTAATAATTTCTAGGTATGCTTGTAAATACTCTGAAGCTTGGGACTTGTGCTTATAAACGTCACCTTAAGTTACACAAACACAAAATAATCCGTTGAAAATATTCACTTTTCTTACAATTATTGGGATCAAAATTAAGCTACATTTGTTAGAAATTTTAACAAAAGTAATCTTATATTGAATAATTAGTGCTACATATATTTCGGAAAGACAACTTTTTCTCTTGATTAGTGAATGATTATGTGTGCTAAGCATGACTAACTAAGTATACATGTTTGTTCAAAGTGACAAATAAAAGCATCGTAAAGCTAAAGATATGGTAGGGTGTCTCTGTACTTGCAAGTAGTACTGTCACATTTGAAAAGAAGAATCTAACAACTTTTGTTAACGAAATTTGAAGACACAAAGAAAACAAAAGAAGAAAATCACCGCACATAACATTATAACATAACAATAATAATAGAATAAGAAACAAAGAAAGACAGTACGTACACAAATTTTCATCTTTCTGTCATACATAGGGAAAATTTTGGTTGAATAAAAAATAGCTGTCGGTAGAGAAAAGTCCAAAAAAAGAGACCCATAAGAAATTTTTTTACTTTAACAAAGAAAAAAGATGTTTGGTTAGGCTGGACAATTCCCTTCTTTGTGATGCAGAAATTAATGTGTGTGTTTGTGTAAATGCATGTTATTTGCAAACATTCAAAAGTGTGGAGGTCCAAGTGGGTACTTTTTGCGAGGGTTGAATTGAATGATGGTGAGTTACAATGACGTTTGTAATATAAACTTGGAAAGGTTCAACTTTGGCCAGAAATGGTTGTTAATTGCTATGTATAACCAAAACCCAGCTGCTATGAAAATGATAGAACACCATGCAATTGCAAGGTTCAGATGCTTCCCACAAACTCAATGCCATTATCACTACGCAATTCCCATCGTCTTATTATTTAAGTCAACACCCATTTTCCAAAAATCCACAAATTTTCTCTCATAAATGTACACTTTTTCTTCAAGGGATATTCTCACCTCATCTTTCAATACTAATTTCATTTGAAGTGTATTAGAATTAGAATTTAAAATAATAGATGAGTTATCATTTTTCTATATATTTTAATTTGTTTTTTTTAGTAATTTATGTATGATCTTCGCTATAAAGGACATAAATTATATGTCCAACTGTGTTTTTATCTCTTATAAGAAAATGTTTCCACATAAAGAAATAAAAAAATTTCGTAATATTTTGTGTAGTTTTCATTGACACATCAAACGATAAGCTATTTTATCTACCATAACCATAAACAAATAATGCATATGGATCACACTCTTGCTTCATGCATGCTCCCAAATCTTTAAAAATGTAGTAAGTATGGCAATTTCTAGTTACTTCAGGTTTGCATACACGTTATTTATAAACTCATCATGGGTAACTAAAAAAAATAAATTATTTCCTTTTCGTAATGAAGAATAAAGCAAGGTTGAATTTGCCCGAAATACAAATTGATGTACTAAATTTCAATTTGATTATAAAGAATGAAAGTTGCATACAAAATACTTAACACTCCCCCTAGAAGGATATTTATAAACACTCTAATCTAATACCATGAAAATTAAGTTCTATAAGGCGGATTATTTATGAACGTTTTCTTGATTCAACAACTTCGAAATAATTTTCGCAATCTATAAATATGTATTACATCTAAAAAGTATAGTAATAAGGTGTAATAATTTGGGTATTATGTAATGGTAGAAGGATATGATTGGAGGCGGGAACTTTATATGGTTATTATAAAAAATGTTATTAAAATTTATATTAAAGTTGTAAAAATATGCGTATATACACAAATAAATTTAAAAACAGTTTCTTTTATTAATTTTTATAATATTATAATTAAACAATAAGAGTTTTTATAATTTTTTATTATAATAACTACTTCTCATGAGTAGTTTCTTGCATTTTTCAATTAATAAATTTAGTTATGTTTATAAAGGTAAACAAATAAAAAAGAAAGTACGGAAAAATAATAGTTAAAAAATCACATTATTAATTATTGTATATATCTCAACATTAATGTAGGTTTATTATTTTTCATACGTGGTTGTTTTAGTGTTATGTTTTGACAAGGAAAAAAAAAACTTAATAGTAGAAGATTTATTTCTTATTAAAGTTTGATGCAAGTTCCAATGTGGTCTTACGGAATTCAGGAAAAATAAATTGAGTAAAACAAGTTTAGGTTCAACTTTAAAACAAAAATACTAACCAGTTTGTTTTAATAAAATAAATAAGTTTGTTTCAATAAAATAAATCTAAAATGTAATTGTTATAAATATAAAATTTGAGCTAATATTTTGAATTTTCTTTGAGTTTATCTAGTCAGTGTTTTTTACCTCATGACATAATTATTATTGTTGAATCATTACACGATCGAAAAATCTTTTTAGATGATCTAATTATTTAATAAAATTTTAGTGATAACAATAACTTTAAGTGAATGTTTGTATTTGATGATTTACAATAATATTCACATATCTTTAAGCATGAGAAATATATAAAGATGAATTGTAAATCCATATAAGTTTTTATTTATTATTATTTTCTTAAAGTAATTTTGTTTAAAAATAGAAAAGAGGTAAGTTAAAAATAAATAAATTTGGTTTTAAGAAAACATTTCTATTTGCTTGGCTATCCAGATTGTTAAAGTTTCATCAAAATGACGGGTAATTCTTTCAGGAAACACATGCACAATGACATTGTTGACTTCACTTATTTGAAGTTTTTTGATATCACCACGCGTCATCGGAAAGAGATATCTCATATTTAGGTTATTTAAGAATTTTATAATATCAATTTGGTGAAGGTCAACACCGATAGTGCTGCTAGACGGTGTCCTGGTTTTTCAACATGTGTAGGTATTTTTTTGTGGTAGCACGAGTGAATATGTAGGCAGTTTCTCCTCTTTTCTTGGGTACAAAAGTCTTTATATGTTGAGGTTATTGGAGTCATTTTAGCTATTGAGCTTGCTTGGAGCAAAGACTTCATAAATTGAGTTCAAAGTTTCTCATATATTCGGTAAGAAAAACCATTATGCTGACAAGTTGATTTCGCTGGGTCTCAAGAATAAGTTAGATTTTAAATGATCTGTTGTTATTAAATTAGACTTTTTTTCATAATAGGTATCAACTCCCTCTCCCTTTGTTTCATTTTGTTTAACTTGATTTGTGAGTATTTGACATCTTTTTTTGTCATGGGTTTGGCCTACTCTCCCATGATTTTGTATCTTGTTTTTTCCTTTTAATAATATGTTTCATGTCATGGCATATGATTGTTGATCTTTGAAGTGTCAACCTAGCTGAGATATCAAAGTTCATAGTGATACCTATCATAAATTTAAAAAAAATAAAAAAAAAGTTATTTTAGATCAAATCATGTACAACAGATTTATTTTCAAATATATCACATTGAAACAAATTAAAATCTATTCAAATTAAGTATGATTTATAATTAATTGAGATAAAGATTTTATAGCTTATGATTTATTCTTCATCATTCAAGCTTCGTTTATATAGAAACAATTCATTTTTTTGCATATTAATGATTTAATTGTTTCATTAAATTTGAAAATTAAGAAATTATTTGGACCAAAATTAGCTGGTTTGCAACTATCAATATGGGTATAATATAATTTATAGAAGTTTTTCAAAATTCAAATTCTTAATGTTACTATTTTGAAAAATATTTTTGATTAATTTCTGTTAAATATAATTGTTGTATATTGTGTTAAATTGTTTCCTATACATAATTAATTAAGTTTAATACAAAATCAAAATTAGAGAGATATTTCTAGTTTGAACTCAAGTGCATAGATGGTAAAGATTGTCCTTTCAAGCTGGTTAGCTTCTAAGAAGCTACATATAGAGGAACAATTTCATTTTGAAGAATAAGAAGCAAAAAGAAAAATATATTGGACAATACATTAAAAAATTTACTGATTATCTGAGTGTCTATTGTTAATCTACTATCGAGAGCATATCGAGTTTTGGATTGTGCGAAACCATGTGTAATTCTTCACCATTGTGAAGTAACCTTTGTGAGCTTTCAATGCTCTATTTTGAGAGTGTTTCTTTCAATCTTGAATGACTTTGATCTTAGGGAGAGATTGAGACTGGTATAACCCACAGAGGTTTGTTTACTCGGATTTTCTGGAGAGGAGATACTACTCCTGTTTCCTGGAGATGAGAGAATACTTGTGTAACCTGGAGAGAAAATAATACTCGTCTAACTCCAAAGAGGTGATAATACTTATTCTAGTAATCAATTGAGTGAACCAAGATAAATCTTGTGTGCCTTGGATTTAATTTTACTATTGTCTTGTGTCTTCCAAATTAATTAATTTTGATTGTCACTTATTTATTATGTGCAACAAATGGAGTTTGTAGGCTCCATTTAACCTCCCTTATAGAGTCAACTGCACCTTCAATTTTCATATTCCTTTTTAAAGTATTTTTCTTTTTAAAATGTTTCAAAATCATATCAGGAATTAATTAAATCATTAAAGATGCTGATTTAAAATTTAGTAATTCTATTGTAGTTGAAATATTAATAATAAATAATAATAATAATAATAATTATTATATATATATATATATATATATATATATATATATAAAATACCATAACTTTAAAACATTAAAATAAAATAAAACATCATATTATGGATTCTTCATATTTAAAATACATAAATACTAAATTATATATATATATATATATATATATATATATATATATATATATATTGCAAAATAATTACTGAAAAGATAGAGGAAATTATGGTTGTGTATACGAATTTTTTATTATGTTATCTTATTTTAGCATGTTAAATTTAATATTTATCATTACAAGAAATTTGATTGTTACTTTGTTGATAATTACTTACATATCTAAGTTTGTCGATAAATTAGAATTTTATATATAAATATTATGTACAAATTAATATTTATATTTTAGATTTTTTTTGTATGCAATAGTAAAGTAGTTTTGTGTTAACTTTTTATAAATATAATCTGTATGTAATTTTGACACATTAGGATGAGAATTTTTTAAAGAATATTATCCATATGTAATGGTAAGGTCATTGAATCATTAGATAAATAAAAACATGCATTACGTATAAATTTTACATATGGATTTCAATAAACATTGAGTTTTGTTAGTTCGCACAACTCTTCCATTGTAGTTGTAAGCACTCCAAACAAGTTTGGCTTCCTAAGACATTGTTTTATCCTTAGCCTCACTCTCCTTCCTCGTCCACCATTTCCTCACCTTTATTACAGGGACCTGACTTTCCTTAGCCTCAGTTGTTCTAAGCTTAATAATCAATTGTTAAATGCCTTAATTTTAACATTTTTGGTGTGCCCTAACCTCAAATTGTGACATGTTTTCTAACCACAAATTAAACTTTAATCGGAGAATGAGAAGCTCGATTGATAATCACGAGTGAATCTAGTGAAAAAGGTCTTTGTTTTAAACTCGATTCTTGATCTTAAACCTTTATTTTTCTTTAATTTAGAGGGGTTTGAAATTTTTGAGAAACAAATTTAAAGCGACACTTAGAAATGGATTTAAAGTTGTTGAGAAAGAGAATTTTATTCTCTATATAGAGATAGATCTATTAAACTATTTTCTTCACATTCGTACCTTAACTTTAATTTGTTGTCGTCGATGATCACTTATATTTTTTCTATATCATTTGATTTCAATTTATCATTTCTTAAATTGTTTTGAAATCTTCATATATTTCATGTGATCTTGTTTTGGTCATAATCCATTTTTTTTTATTTTGTTTTAGTTGGGTTTAAATTAAATGTTTGAGTTAGAGGTAGGATTAGTTGGCCAAAATATTTATAGTTTTAAATGGGGAGCAAGCGTTTGGATTGTTTAAAAGATTGTTTAAAGTGCAAGTCCCTGTTTAATTATTTTCTTTTCTAATTTGATTGTTTGTTTAATTTGTAAGATTTAATTAACGCTCTGTTAGCATTGATTCAGTCTCAAAATCCAATGTAGAAGTTTGATCTTGTGTATGGTGATGGTGAGTCTATCCATCTTTTTCTTGTTCAAAATTAGTTAGCCAAGGTGGATTTATGTAAAATAAATGTTGACTCTATTTCGTCCATGTCTCCCTTGGTCCTTCAAAAGTCGTAGGGTTTAGCATCCCTCTCGGAATACCTTCATTGATGTTGCTTTAAAAGATTTCTTGGTTGCTTCTTTTGTTAATGTTATGGCTCTACGTGGACATGTATAAGAAATGAAGAATCTTTAACTTAAATTGGACAAATGAAAATAAATAGCTGAAATTGAACTAGTAAAGTTGAATAAATTAACCCAATCCGTGATTTCTACCTATGTTGCAAAGGATGTTTCCTGAGCTATGTAATGTACCTATACATGCCTTTCTACAGCTACCATAACTTTTTTTTTTTTTTTAGATTGTTAGTAAATTCAATTGTACCAAATAAACCCATTTAAGGGTGTCAAATGCACTAGGTTACTATTTTTTTACCATTCCCAAGAATTAGATTCGAGATTTTTCTGATGAAAAAACAAACTTCTTACCACTTGAAATCAATCACGTTGGTAGCTAGCATAAGTTATGTTCATGGAAATTCAACTTTCTCAAATTACCAAAGAAAGAAAATACAACTTAATGTAGTATAAAATTATAAAAAATTAAGATAAAATAACTAAATAATATACTTTATAAAATAAAATTAACAATATTTAATAAAATAATTGATTTTTATGTGTTTTTTATTTACTTTAAAAATTACTTTTCAGAAAAAAAAAATAATGTTACAAATATGTTTTCTCATCTTTTATGTAACTGATTGTCACCGAATTGACATTACTATAGACACATGGCTATTTCTTTTATCATTTTCATTCTTAGAAGATGATAGATTAACTCTTCTCAAATAGTCTTGAACACTTTCTTTGTCTTCTTCTTGAATAAGGGTTTCCTCTTTTACAACTGAAACAAGTGGCAGTTTGACTTGAATTATTAACGTTCTTTTCACTCATTGCAATGGTTTGGTTCTTATAAGTTGAACTGAATAATAGATTTTTTTTTTTATATTTTGTAAGACTTTTCCTATAATTTTTTTATGAGAATGCATAAAAAATAAATTTCTTGCAATTTTTTATAGAGTTTATAAATCCGCGTGAAATATTGAAAATTATAATTATGCATTTTATAAGGACTTTTTTCATATATTTCTTTTATATCGATCCTCGTTTCTTCTTGGATATGATGTGAATCTTTGTATATACTAAGAAGAATTCATCTTCATCTCATGTTGCTAATTTTAACTAATTTTATTTATTAGAAGGTTCTTCTATTTGGAAGGCTTTGGAACCGTAAACAAATATCTCTTTTAGGATTTCATATCTTCATCCTTTTATAGTTCAGCCTTCTTAATTAACTGCTAAGAAGTTGTTTCGAGGCAGAGTTTTGAATTCTTTTTACATATCTTTAAAACTATTGCATGTGATAATTTGAAGAAAAAAAAATATTGGTAATGTATCATAAATAATAATAAGTTTTTTCAAATATAAATAAGCCAAGGTAACACTAATAAATTTTTGTCCAATAATAATAGATTGATATTGATTTTCAGACACAATTTTTACCATACATCCATGAAATAATACGGTGAATGCAATCATTTCATAAATTGGTGAATACAATCATTTCATAAATAAATTAATGTATTATAGTATAGATTGTCTAACACAGTGTTAAATGTTAAATAGTCTAATAGTAAAAAGATAACAGTATAAATATGTACAAGTTGACATTAAGTGGTCTCCCAATAAATCAAATAGTAAATTCAGTCACTCAATGTTCAAAATTTATCAGCAAGCAAAGGAAGTTAGTAATAACAATAAAATAGATAAAGAGGGTTTTGGTAAAAAAATATAATAAGTGATGTAAAATAATAAATATTCAGGTTGACTCTCAACCTCATTCACAACCAATTCTTCATAGCTTATCTTTAGGTCATTATTCTTCAACTCTCTTAATAAAGTTAAACTTAATCAAACAAGGGTAAATCAAATTTAACAGAATCTTATCAGTAAAATAGACTTTTACTAATGTATTCAATATCTCCCTTCATCTCCAATCCCAATCCTTTATTCAATGAGATGTTGATCCTTTACTTGTTGACTAAGCGTAAGAAATTAATTACGATTAAACGAATTAACCAAGAACTCTACTTAAAGAAAAACAAATTAATTTTGAACATGCATTCAAAAACAAGAACTCATTATACAAATTAACTCACAAATATCTTCTTTCTAACTATATTATAGATTATTGTAGATTTTTGGTTCTTATAATCCCTTACAGATATTTTGTTTCTAATTCTAGTTCCTAATACGTGTATTGAATCTTTATTCACTCTAGCTCAATATAATCAAGTATGTTACGATAGATATTGTAGAATATTCAAATGGGATCTTGCTTTGTTCAATGCCTCAAAAATAAAGTAAAAAAGAGGATATTTATTTGCAGAATTTCAAGAGAAAATTTTTACAGAAGATATGTATAGAGTTAAATCTTGCTCTCCAATCAATGAATCAATATATTTTCTTTTCAGAATGGTGCATCCCGATGTAGTTTCAAAGGGATCAACTTATGGTATAGTCTGGAGAGAGTGTCCAATCTATGTTAAGTGCATCAGACTCTTCCTACACATTCATCTTCATTTCACTTGATGCTTCCAACATGAATCTTGTCCAATGATTTGCTGAATTATCTATTCCATATAAACTCTTAGGTTGTTTATTTAAATTGTTTATTACGAAAACCTATTAGATCATTTACTGTGTGTAAATGTAAAAGATTAGTAAAAATAACACTTAAGACAAAATAAACTTAATTTGATTTGATGTATCTTAATTAAAATAATGAATTTATGATTTATTACAGTCCAATAATATCATAATTAAAGCATCTAAGTAAAAATATTTTCGCCAAACAATAACATTATACTTTCTATTCTGAAATATAAGATAATTTGAGGATGTGAAAAGATATTATTATTTTATTAAGTGTCCAAATTATATAAGAAAATGAAGGTGTGCATGTAATATTTTTTTAAAATTATATATAATAATGCCTATCCAGTCAAGTTTTTCATTAAAATGAATATTCTTAATTCTTCATAGCTCAAATATTCTTTACAGTTAAAGCACTAAAAATTTGTTCTTCTCTTGAAAACTATTGATCCTATACTCTCCAAGACCTTTTTTTGTTTTTTTTTGTTTTTAATAGAAAACTATTGTTAGAAGATATTTATCACAACAAAATGATAACAATTAGGTTCTCCATTTAGTATATACAATAAATACACACACAAAATTGAGAGTTTGCAAATGAGTGTAAATTCGGTTTGTAAAAGATATTTATAGCTTCTTTTTAATAAATGCACATTAAAAAATTGTTCATTATATTGAGGCATACAAAAAATGTTTTATATGTTTTTTGTTATAAATAAATATAGATAATAGTAAAATTTCCGTTTTTATGATTGATGTATTGACATTCTCCAAAGTCTCACTTATTTTATCTGGTGCTAAGGGTAAAACTTAATTTTTCTTCACAAAATTTAAATCGTGATCTTTTTGTCTTGTTTGACGAAAGACATTCTTAAATTTGGTTTCATTATAAGACAATGTTTCCATAAGACCATATATGATCTTTATATATAAGAATGTGGGGTTCTATTTAGTTAATATTTCTATCCATAAACATATTTATCCCATTATTTTGATAATTCTTAAAATTTTAGAATCGGCTCATTTTTTACTCATAGATGTGGCAACTAAATGCTTGAGAGTTTATAGAGTGAATAATGCCACCCATGTAAAGTTACGTGGGTAAATTTCAGCAATATTTACAATGAAACTATCTTGCTAACAAGTTGTGGTAAATTCAAACTCGAGTACTAACTTTGTAGGACTAGTAGTTCAATCATGTTACTACCATCAACATGAGCCTTGTACTTTGTTATTTCAAGTCCATACACGATTATTTATGCAGTTGTATACTACGATCATTACTCACACAAATGCCAATGTTTCTGCAACATAATCATTGCATGAATTATCATCACCAATTTAAATTGGAATGTGGCAAACTTAGCATACTGAACAGCCTTATTCTTCACTCTTCTGTTCTCACGCCCTTTGCTTGAGGCTAAAAGTTTCTAAATGTGGCAGTTTCCACTTCCAAAATGGTAACATTAGCAAACTTTCTGATTTATTAACGGTAATTTCTAATCCATAGTTATGATTTCATCTTCTCTGCTTTCAAAAGCACTTTTTGCACTTGGCTTAGTATCATTGGCTGAATTAGTAAAACCCTTTAGTATATGTGAGTCTTTTTGTCACTTGTAGCCCCACACCAAGCTAAGATACTGAAAAATTGTTGTCATCAACCAATGGTCCAATGCTGCTTCACCAAGAAATACTACCAAGGCTATAGCAATAAATGGTAATGAAGACAAAGCAAAAGCATTCCTTAAATGGGATTTTAGACACTCAAACATACCTGCCCTTAAGGTTAAATCATAATGTTTCCAATAACATAGTTTAAAAATGCTTATAATAATAATGCTTATAATAATATTATAGATATCCATAAAAAATGGTCCATGCATTTGGTAAATGAATTCAGTGGACACCAAAATCACAGAAATGTAACTTTGTTTTATGATAATCACTGTGATAGCAACCCCATTTATTGTTTAAGTATAAAAGACAGATTATAGGGGGTTGCAAAACAAATCTAAGTACAGAAAAGAATGTAAAACACATGACACTCAAAGTGAAAGACAAACCCAAATCACATCCACACAAGTGAAAGCACATGGTATGGTAGTTAGTTGAAGAGTTCCCAGTTGAACTTTGGAGGACCTGAACTATTGGCCACTGGGGGAGTTGGGGAAGGGGATGTGGATGGAACAGGGATTAATGGTGGGGCAAAATCAAACAATTCCCAATTTGTGGTAACTACAACTCCTGAGGTGAAATTCCTTGAGGGTTGTTGATGTTGTTGTTCATGGTAAAGTTCTATAAAATTCTCATTTGAGTTCCTTGTTTGTTCTTGTTGCTGCTCCTGAATTGGTGCAAGGGCTAATCTATTATGTCCATTTGAATGCTTTTGTTGTTGCTCCAAAACTGGTCCCAGCCCTTGCCCATTTGAATGCTTCTGTTGAGGCTGCACTGGACTACTAGGCATGGAATTCTTAACCTTCAGCAAATCCAGAGTTTCAACATACTTTTGAACTCTTTTTACCTTCAAAATCAATGTTTCACTACCATTAGAGCTAAACAAATGCAATTTGAGATACATTGATAACACAAAATGAGTAAAATGCATGCTAGTATCTAGCATTACCTGTATTTTCCTCTGTGATTTCACATCCCCTTCAGCCATTATACCATCTAGTTTAAGCAATTGATTCATCAATAACTCAATCAGATTAAGCACATCTGTTTCTGCAACTCTTCCACCTTTGTTAATAATTGACTCAAATGCTGATACCTAACCAATTCCAATCACTATCAGCTTCCAACTACACAGCCATTTATTTAATACAATCCCACCTCAAGTGTTAAAGAATTTAAAATAATAATAAATGAATATCAATAGCAGCCACAATACATACCCTCCCTGCAAGCCTATCTACTTCCAAGCTGATTTCTGAGATTGATTTTGCAGCTTTCTCCATCTTAGCATTCTTCCTTTTCTCTAACAACCTCTTCTCTTGACTAATAGGGTCTTCCACTAGCACTATCTTGGATTTATCCTTCATCCCAACCATGTCAAGAAAAGCCTTTGAATCCCTCTCCTTGTCTTTGTAAAACAGCTTTTGGTCTTCATGGTGTAACCCAGTTGGCCCTGATAGCATTTTCTTCAACTCCCCTGCAAACCCAGAAATTAACACACGCCATAACCGATGCAACCAAACAAAGAAGGACAAAAGGAATACTAAAAATCAAAGTCTGAAATAACAAAAGCACAGTATACATGTAACATGTAACAAGTTTTGTCGTACAAGAAAAAGGTAACGGCAACCGACAGAGAGAGAACGTAAAGGGAAAATAATAACATTAAAACCGAAAAAAGTGAAGAGTTACCAAATGTAGCTTGGGAACTAATGTTGACTTCATGGTAAATTGAACCATACTTGACCCTAACTCTAATGGTGGGAACAAGCGCTGAGTTCCGATCCGAGTCAGAGGTTCTCATCTGAACCAGCATTCCACCTGGCCTCATCTCCCATTCCTTTGAACCAGACTCAACTCTGCCACCATCCGAACCTCCATTCATGATGGAAGAAAGACCATTTGTCTTATGATTATTATTACTACTGTAATTATTCTTCATCTTCAACATCTTCTCTCACTCTTTCACTTTCACCTCTATGCAACAAAAGGGTGTGTGAGTAACAGAGGAAAAAGAGATATTTAGATCTCAGACAACTCAGATTCTCAATCACCCATGACAGAAACCACACTGACCCAATTCACCAAAAACCTGCAAGAACACAGAAATCTCTGACCATTCCACAACAAGAAGAGCCCTTGACTAATGAACTCCAACCCCTTCAAAAGCCGAACCTTTCCAGGGTCAACGTACAGATCTTTAAACCCAAATGCAGCTGAAACTGTGGTTTCAGAATTTTGCAGCAAATTCTCTTGAACAAGAGCAAAAATGAAAAGCTAGAATAATCTGGAAGTGTGTTTTTTATTTTTGAATGATGTAGAGGAGAAGATGTTGAGGAATGATAAAAATGAAAAGGGTAAAGAATTGGAACAAAAAAGAACTGATTCTCCTTGGTGTTCTGGAGAAATAGGAGAAAGAAGAGAATGGTGAAATGAAAACGGAAGAAAAAAGGAATATAAAAACGAGTGGCCAGCTAACTATGCTGACTCTATGTGATATTCATATATACTCTGCATTTAATTAATTAATTAATTAATTAATTAAAATAATTATGTTTTCAATAATTGTCATTAAAAATATCATTGAACAATTATTCTTTTGTTTCTGGTTCCCTGCTAATAAAATTAAGCATTTCATCTCCTACTGGTCATATTGTAATTTTACTCTTTTTTTTCCTTTTAGATCACTTTGACTTAGTCTTGGTCAGACCTAATTTGTTTTAAAACAATTATTTTGTAAATTATTTTTCTTTAAAAATCATCCCCAAGTACTTACCAATTTTTAATTGGAGAAAAAAATATTTGCTAATAAAAATAAAAATTTAATTATAATGCCCAAAAATTTACTTTGTTTATCAACATATAATATTGCATCATTAGCTTTTACGATAATTATTTTAAAATTAATTCCTAATATGATCTCACATTATTAATAATGTGAAAAATATTCCCGATCTATTTGAGGAATAATACTTTTGCTCTTCCAAGTTTCAATTAAACCATGATAACCAAAGTGGAAAATGATCTCTCTTTATCATAAATTTCTCTTTTTAATTTTTTTTAATTCCAATCAGACAAAATTAACACACAGTAAAAAAGAAGAAGAAAATATTAGGTAAAAAGAAAAAGAAAGAGACAAGGAAAGCCGGCACAGTAATCTTAATTTTTTTTTCTTGAATTAATGGTTAAGATAACCAGACAGAGAGAGAAGGGGAAGTGTTTAGTATTAGAGTTTTTGTGCATTTGGTTCATGGTAAAGATGTTGTGTCCCTTGTTTTCTGGATGACACGTGTCATTTAGGGGGCATTTAGAGAATTTAGGGTTAGACCAATCATTGGTATTGAACAGTGAAGTTACAGTGCTTTGTGGTTGTGGTTTTAATTTGACCCTAGAGTTGTTCAAAACAAACAGTGAATTTTTATCAGCTTCTCATTGGTTACTCTCACTTGTGATGTCTCTAGTTGTTGGATCAAGTTGGAAAATTTAGATATTAAAATATTAGAAATTAATTTGATTCTTTATGTTTGATAAAATCAAATTTTTTTACTTAAATAAAAAAACTAAATTAACCTTGTTATTTCATGAGTAAATTGATTATTTGTCTCATTTTTAATAGTGGGTGAAAGTGAAAAAATAAACATTGGTTTGATTTGATTACTTGCTTCTAGAATCTTTTTTGTTAGCATATATACAGTTGATGTTTTTCCTAATAATTTTTTGTTAGAATGTATAATTTAAGTAAGAATCAAACTTTCCTTTTGATCCAATTAAATAGTAACGCACATTCCTACTTTTCATCACTTTAAACTACAATAGACTACATTAGGGTTAAGTTAACCACTACAACACTGTTTAAATATTGAAAAAAATAATGTTTATATTTAGTTTTCAATTAACCACTACAACACTGTTTAAATCTCTTACAAAATTATTTCAGAAAGATTATATTTTGTTAAAATGAACTTATTTAATATAGAGTACTTTTTTGAAGTTTATAGCCTATAGCAAAGAGTTTCATTTTAGTTTCAACTTTTTCTGACACTTTTATTTATTTTTTATCAAATAACAACCAGCATTGGTGTTTTACCAAAAAATATGGTGAATGACTAAAGTTTATTGGTAACAATTGTTAATATATTTAGACCAAGTGATCATCGAAGGATGACACGAAAATCTAATATTGTTTTTCATGAAACACACAAAGAAAATAGAGAATAAAAATAGTTGTTATTTTCAAATTTTATACCTTTTAAAAGTATTTTCAAAATGACTATTTATTGATCTTCATCTAACAAACATATTTTCAATTTTATTCTATATTTTCTCTGAAAATTGAAATAAAAAAATACTCAAAGTAAAATAAATGATATCTTTTTACTAAAATTTGTCTAGGTCATTGTTGTTATAAAATGAAGATATTTTTTTTTATTTTGTAATATGTATTTAGAATCCTTTTTTTGCTTATTCACAATGTGAAACTTGTCCAGTTAGATTCACTTAATTATATGAAAATTATTGGATTAAAGCAAAGTTTGAACCAAAAAAAGTTAAGTAATATAAAAAAGTGGGTCTCACATACAATGAAAAATGAAAAATCTAATGTCAACTGCTTTTCAGTTACTTAGAAGACTCACATTCCATGCAATTTTCATAGTATTCATCATTTTCTATTTGAATATTTGTTGGGATTCATGATTTTATGTAATTGAGTTTTTCTTTCGAATCGGTAAAAAAGATATCCATAGTTATCATGCTGGTTTTCAAGGTTTTGATATTTCCAATAACTTTTGAAATAAGTTGTAAAAAAGTATGAAATTAACTTTCAAATTTTATAAATAGTGAAGGAATCAATAAACATACCTATTGCATCCAAAAAAAAAAAAATATAATATTAAGGTGTAATAATTTGAGTATTATGTAATGGTAGAAGGAAGTACATCATGATTGGAGGTAGGATTGCCTAATGTCACTTTAGGATTTGTTGCCCTTTCTAGTCTCTATTATATGTATAACCTAATTAAGATGATGATATCATTTGAAGTCTGAATTAAGCTATTTTCTATAGCCATGGACATTACGCACGTTTGCACTAACTCTTTGACAAATTGAGATGTCATGAACTTTTATAATCAACCCTCCTTAAATAATAATAATAATAATATAAAAAAAACTTTATATTTTTTTCTCTTTTATTATTCTGGTGTCAACGTATAGGTTGATTATTAAATTTCACTCTTAGAGAGATAGAAAAATTAGTTATTTTTTTCACAAGGGAAGAGGAAAGGATATTTCTTATTTTAAGCTTGAGATTGGATGCAAAATTCCATGAGGAATATATATATATATATATATATATATATATATATATATATATATACGCCTATTAATTTCTAGTAAAAAAAGTAAGTGACTATCTTCAATAACAATAAATTTGCGCTATATTATAAGGTAAAAAAGTTTATGCTAAATCACATAAGTAAGTACAAAATCAATTTTACCATTGAATCTTCAACCTGGCTACTTTTGCATCCACATGGGTAGACTTTACACCGACACAACTTTTTGACTGAAACTATTTACGTTTTTTTTATTTGGTCAATGTTAACTATGTTGATTATATGGCCAATGCTACATGCACAAGGATTTAAACCATCTACTCAATTCAAAATCTTCTTTCCAACGTATTCTTAATTCGTAGAAAAAATCTTACTTTTTTTAAGAAAACACAAATTCCTTAAAAATATTGCAAAAATAACAGGTGCTTTATCTCTTTTTTGATTGATCTATTACAGTAGAAAAATATTTTAGAGAAAAAAACTTATTTACTAAAAAGACCTTAATCGACATGTGATTGAATGTCACTATAGTTTGTTAGCTTATCATTGTGAGAGTGAAACAAGGGAGTTCATGTAATTAATTAGACTAAAAGTTAAGTCAGAAGGAAAAAGATGATTACATTGGAAGATTTAAGAAGGGATATTACTATTATTTATTAGTAGACAAAATACATATTACAATAAAATAAGATGTTAGTTAAAACGAAATTGATGTGAAAAAAATGTAGTAATATTTTTAAAATTATATGAAGAGATATTATATCGGTTATTCGAGACCCGATATAATATACTTCATTCTACATCGGTTGTTATGCATAATCGATGTAGAAAAAAGTGAAAAAAATTCAAAATTTGATTTACCGTTATACTTATTACATCGGTTGTGGGCCACAACCGATATAGTTTATCTCTTGTTGGCACATGGTGAAAATAGGGTAAAATTAGGATTGATATTACATCAGTCACTCCAATAATTGATAGATATTAGATTGATCATTCCAATAATTAATGGATTTCATGTAGTGTCAAAAAATTTTCTTTACTCATTTGCTTTTGAATTAACTACCAATATCCAAAAGGTACAAAATTAACTTGCCCAAGTGAATCAACATGTTTATAATTTGTGTGCAAGAATATGAAAGAAATTGTTTTTCACCGTAGAAATTTGTTTAATTGTTAAAAGTAAAGAGTATATATTAATAATTATATAAACACATTTATATATTTTATTATGAAACAAAATTCATCATTGTCAAATGTCAATAATCTTATTACTCTACTTATTATTTATGAAACATTTAATTGTCAGGAGATAAATAGAAGAAAAGTTTTCACACCCATAAATCATTATTTTTGATCATTACTGGAAAAATATTGTTTGGATAATACTTATATAATTTTGTTAGAAATAAGAAAGTAGGGATATTTCTAATCAAATTTTTAATTCGTTATCACCTTAAATAATAATTTGACAAGAGTAATATGATATTATTTCTAATGAAAAAGAAAATTTAATTTAGGAAGTTAAATTCCCACACCTTTCATAGGAAATTATATTTGCAAAAACATTAACTAAAAGTCATTTTTTAAAAATTTTTACTCATATAAATGTTATTTTTTAAAAGATAAACCAACATTAAACTATGGTTTTTTCAATTTCGAATTCTCCATAAACTAAAATAACTTATCTACCAAATGGATTAGAGATTTATCAACCCACAACATTATTTTTTAAAAATAAATAGGGATATTACATCGGTTAACACTATAACCGATGTAATATGTCACACACTACATCGGTTAAGGCCAAAATCGATATAGTATGAGACCCAAAAACTAAAAGCACAAGTGATACTACATCGATTGTGACTCCCAACCGATGTAGTATCTCTTCTACTGAGCTCCATGAGACCACTTTCGATAGGTATTTAATGTCGGTGATTCACCAACCGATGTAGTTTATCAATATACTACATCGGTTCTGGAATCGATGTAGTATGTTCTCTAAAACCGATGTAAACTAGTGATTCTCTAAAATATTTGAAGGATATACATAAAAAGGTTTGTGAAGGGTAATATAGATGTATGGAAAAGTCTTAGAATTATTTACAAAGAAATTTGATAAAGGGGAAATATGTTTGGTTTTAGGAGATTCATTGTAACCAATGAAAGAAAGTTAAAGAAGGAACTTGACTCTATCATGTTTGTAATGAGAATATGAAAGTTAACATTCTTAGGTTAAAAAAAAAGATAAAAGAGGGGAGGATACAACACATAATGGTGACATAATGAAACATATAACTTTTCTAAGATGTTTGATGCAGTATTCATTGGATCAGATTTATTGATGACCTAACTCGATTCCATTAAACTCAATTAGATAGAGTTGGGATTTCATTTATGATTAGGGTAAACCTGATCCAACCCAAACTAGTCTCTTGTACGTGTTGGGTAATGTGTTTAGTATGAATGACTTGACATTCAGTTTTATATTTGTGTTATGAACAAATTGTGTTATTTTTTTCATGTCTTGAAATAGTTTGGATAAATTTATTATGACTTGATTTATTGACTTACTTAAAGTCTTGAATTAAATTCTGCAAAAAAAATGTACTATTATTTTTTAATTAGGTTAATACTTTAAAATTAAAACTTTTAACAAAAAGAGAAAAAATTTCAAAGTCTTGATACAATTAACCGAACCCACTCAAGAGTAGGTTGAATTGGATCATCGAATAACCCACTCAAGAATGGGTTGGGTTGGATTGCATTTTACATAAAAAATACAAAAACCTAACCCAGTACAACTTGATATTTTTTTTAGTGGGTTACGTAATGGGTTTTCATAAATCTTACCCAACCCAACCAATGAACACCTCAGTTTGATACAATACTTAGGAAAGATATGTTGATCAAAGGAAAAAAAAACAAAACAATAGTCATATGGAGGAAAGTCCGAACATATGAGTAGTCAAGTCAAATCCAATGTTAGAACACGACTTCAATTTGGATACGAAGAAGTCCTGCATCCCAAAGACGACTTTGGTTTAAAAACATTTCTACCCTAAAGTCGTGTAAGGTGATTGCGACTTAAATTAGATTAACTTTTCATATTAAAGGTAAAGTTGTGTATAAGGAAGATGACTATGCATTTTTTTAAAAAAATGAAGTCATGATGGCAAGCGCGACTTCAATTATCTTATTTTTGCATCGAAGTCTTGCTTGCCAAATATAACTCTTTTTTTTTTTTTGCATTGTTGAATTAAAGTTGTGTTTGGTGTGCATGACTTTGATTTATTTTAAATTTCTTAAATTTTCATTTTGTATTCGTATTATACTGTGATAATTTAAAAGGTAGTAATGTTAATGTTAAGAAAGTATTAGAGACATTCAAACCTCCATCCACTTTAAGAAGTATGACGGGGAAGGCATTTCCTCGTTGAAAAATTGAGTGTGGAGAATTTACCAATTTGGGAGAGGATATTAAGGGATGAAGAAGTAGAGATTATCCCTCATCTTTCTTAGTTAAGTATTGTTGATGTCTCCAACATTAAATCCCCACATCTTCGTACCTTCATGCTACCAGCATTAACCAATTGACTTCCTTCATGAAAGGAATTATGGGTAATATAGTTTGTCTAATGACACTGCATATTTATTAATTAAAGAAGTGAAGGTACTACTCGATCAACTCAACAAGCTAGGTTCACAAGAGTACCTTTGCATTGGATTTTGGTATAATCTAAAGTATTTTTCAAAACATGTATTGGAAGGTCTAATCTCTCTTCGAGCTTTATGAATTTCCAACTGTAAGAACATAAAATCCTTATCTGAAGGTGTGTGACATTTGACATGTCTTTAGTGTTTGATGATCTTTAAAGTTGGTGGCTCTACCAAGCAATATGAATCAATTAACCTTCTTTCAGATGGTCTCAGTCGTAGCCTACTTTACGTTTCCATTTGATACAATGTGTTCCCTCCTTATAAACTCTGGATATAGAAGAATGGACATCTACTTCATTGTCAGATTAGTTGGGAGACATGACTTCTCTTCAAGAATTAGAAATTTGGTACCATGAGGAGTTGAGGTCACTATCAAGTAACATTCAACGAGTTACCAAGTCTTGTTTGAGTATGCATAATTGTCCTTAGTTCAACAATGCCAAAAAAAAGTACAATAAGTCAACTTTAACAAACACAATTTTAGTGAATTAAAAACAAACATCACACAAAAGTATGGGTAAGCTAGAGAGTTTTAAAATATATATATATATATATATTTTTTCATAAATTAAATTTCTATCTCAACCAAACAACAACAATTAAATCTTTCATAATTCATCTCACATAGAAAGACATTGGACTCGCTACTTCCGGAAGACTCGTGCATTGAGTTAGACTTAGAGATTTGCACCTGTCATATACCATTCATCTATTCCGATCAGCTCATATTTCAAATCTTGGATACAGTTTGTCCTAATAAGTTTCTATTTCAAACCTTAGGTTCAGTTCCCATATCACAGGGGCTAATCCATATATCCTATCCCGACCAACTCATATTTCAAACCTTGGACATGACCATATAAACCTCCTTCGACTCTTCACTAACTAACTGGTAATCTCCATCTATGTGAATCCAATGTACCAGTAGAGTCAGGATACATCCTTAGATAGATTGAATCCCAAAACAATGCACATCCTAATAATCTCAACAAGGGTATATCCTATCCTGAAGATATTGTGTCTTGATCACACACCACATCATTCACGAACATTAATATTACATCATACCATACATAAACATTCATTCAATTTAATTCAAATTCATCCAATTCATATTTAATAAAATAAATAATTACAATATCTATTAAAAACATTTAAACTAACTTTACTTACCAGAATTCACAAAACAAGTAAATACAATATCTACTAAACACATTCAAACCAGCTTCCCTTATCTCTATAGAGTATAAATACTCAAAGGAGTTCTGAAAATCCAAAGTCACAGGCAACCTAACTCTGTTTAAGAATTTGATCGGACACTCTTACTCTACTCAACTCCAAAACTCTATAAATGACCTCTGATCGTCGGATTGATAAGAAAGAAATATGGAATTTTAGAGAGAAGGCAGAAAAAGGGGAGGAACAACTTTTGAGAGAGAGAGTTGGTGATTTTAATAAAAATAAAACATAATATCTTTTTAGAGATAGTTGGTGTTGTTATTATAAAAATAAAAATTGAATAACTAATTTTTATTTATTTAAACAACTTTTTTATTAAAAAAAATATTCAAATGTATCTTATTTATCTCTAAAGCTATTTTCTAAGATATTATAACCAACCTTAATTAAAAAAATAAAGGTTACATTTGAAAAAAAAATACTCTCTCAACATTAATATTAAATACAAAATAACACTGGTCTATAATATACTTATTAAATTCTAGATTTTTTTTTCTTAAAAATTCGTTACCTGACGTTACATTTTCTTATAAAACATTTCATATAAAAAACAAAATTATAGAATTGCACAGCTTAGAATGAACTATTCAAAATGACATTCAAGCAAATTCAGATTCATGTATCGGGGCTCGATATTTGAATTGATATCTTCAAGATTATAACTTAAAATATGAGCATTCTTTAAAGAGAGACACTAAAATTTACATCTACATTTCATTAAAATTATTTTAGATTTTATATACTCAGAGTATATTTTGATTCACGATATCATATATTATAAAAAAATAAAATAGTTAATGTAATAGCTTTTTAAAATATTTTAAATTGTCGCAAGATTTAAAATGTTGCCAACGGTATTTAAGAAATAAAGAAAAAAAAATAGGAGTTGCGAGACTTAAAATAAAGATTTTTTTTATTAACCAATGCTTATTTTGATAGAATGTATCTGAAAACTTTTCTTTTATATACAGAAATGGTTATTTTTATAGAATGTAACTGAAAACTTTTCTTTTATATACAGAAATGGTTATTTTTATAGAATGTAACTGAAAACTTTTCTTTTATACATAAAAGTGGTTATTTTTATAGAATGTAACTGAAAACTTTTCTTTTATACATAGAAATGGTTATTTTTATAGAATGTAATTGAAAACTTTTCTTTCATATAAACATTATCCATGTGAAATAAACTATTGGATTGAAGTATATTTAAAGTTCAACAATTACTTCTTGGCAAGAAGAATACATTATATATTATTAAAAAAAAGGAGAAAAACAACGTGGGAAATCCAAACTAAAGCCGTAAATCAACAAAATTTAAACCTACAAATTACATCTATTTCTAAAAAATAAAAAAACTAAAATCTTTCCAAATACAATTTGTAAAGTGTGAAATTACATAAAATCATTCTTAGAATTGAACTTAAAAATTTGTCAACTACTACAATTATTTTTTTCCCTAAAATTATGAATAACAGAAAAATCAATAACATTACATATAATATAACATTAATTCCAACTATTTATAATAGATCAAGAAACAAGATTAGATTTTTGAAAAGCTTGAAAAACAAATATTGAATCACATGAAGCCACAAGTTAAATCCACCATGAGTAATGACAAGTTTTACAACAAAAAAAATGCCTTCATTAATTTAGCTTTCATAGCAAAAGATATATCGATATAACAAGTAAAGTGTCCAAATATTCTCTCATATTTATAAAAATAAATAAATAAATAAATACCACCACTTGTTACTCTATCCACATTACATTTAACAGTTCTCATGTTAGAAGCTTTTAATATGAATATTAAAGATGCCAATGTTAGAAGCTTAAGTTCATTTACATAACCTGCAGTTTGTTTGCGTTAGAAGTGGCCATAGGCTAGTTCGCATAACTTTTAACAAAAACAAATTTACCATTTTTAATGTTATTGAAATAGAATAATAAAAATAATACTTTTAAAATCAAAACAAAATAATAATTAATTATTATAATTTTTTTAGTATCTTAAATAATAATTTATTTTTGTGTTTTTTTTATTTATGAAAGAGCTAACTTATAATAGATTTTAGTCTTATATTTATTCAACTTATTTAATATTTTTATTTTGAATGAAAATCTGAAACATTAAAACAAAAGTATTGTTATAATTTTCAATCATATCTTGTTTTCAAGACTTTTACTAATAGAGAGCATAGCAACAAAACTAACTTACAAAACAAATCGAATTAACCCACATTCCGATCCTTAATGAATATTAATATTAAAGTTGTAGAAAATAAACAACTTCTGAACATTGCTTTGGATATATAACCCCTGAGTGAAATTACCTTTAAGAGTGTAACTTGTTATGCCCAAATTAAAATGAATAGCTTTATGAACATGTTCCACATTATCCGGAATATGTTAACAAATATCCTTGAGGTGAGAGGTACAGCTATAAAAAGGAAAATTCGTAAGATCCATAAAAGAAGTTGTGTTAACTTGGCTATTAAAACACACCAACCAAGCAGCTCCAAAATTTCTTAGCCACACTATACTCTTAAAAACATATGTTGTAAAGTCTCTTGATGTAGTGGTACATTAACTGAAAACTTATTCATTAGATTGTCATTTCTTTTATATACTTTTATCACTTTTTTTTTTCATATATATTCATATTATGTAATAATCTAATCTATCCCAAATAAATTGAATTAAGTTTTTTCTTATGTTATGTTTAGATGTATGTTAAACTCGAGATCCAACTCATTCCGATCAAAATTATTAACTAATATAATATTAACAATATTACTATTCAATTTACTTTATTATTCTATTAATTAAATATATGTTTTTAAAAAATTAAATAATTTAATTTTTCAAATATTAGATAATGCATTATATTTTTGAAAAAGTTGTTATAATATTTTAACAACAAAATTATTTAAAATTATAAATTTTAACAAAATAAATTTAAAACATCCTATTCAATTAATCTAACTTAATCCAATTTGATAAATGATGAATTGGTTTGAATTAGATCAAATAAAAAATAAATAAACTAACTTAATCTAGCTCAACCCTAAATTTCTTTATCAAATTGGATGATTAATTTATTCAAACTTAACTCATTTCTATCTACTTTTGTACATTATTATATAAGAGTCATTTGCTCAAGAGAAAGTGAAATTTTGTAATATTGAAGCACATTAAAATATTGATGTGGCGTTAACTTTATATTTCATAAGTATATCCATTCTTTACTTACTTAAGATCAAGAATGAAAAAGCTTATCATAAGATCCAATATACCTTTTATATTGCTGTATCTGTTATTATTAGCACAATTTTTTTTTCAGCAATTCTAAAAATATGTTAATTATTTCAAAGCATTTGTAACGTGATATCATATGCATCTTTGGAAGACCAAAATAAACATTTGTGTCATTTATTTTTATGACTTGCAACACAACATATACCTACATAGAAGAATCTCTAAGACCCACCAAAGCACAGAAACGTGTGATCTTTGTGAAACTGGATTCCTACTCAAAGCGTGTACAAAAGCATAGGTGAGCCCACCCGTAGTGTATGGTTATCAATGTCGGAAATGGTGATTCCAATGGCATCATGAGTAACGTGTAAGAACATTCCCTTCACACATATACTAATAGGATGCTGTTTCCAATTCTTCAAGCATGTAACAATTTCCCAATGACCAAATCAGGAATGGAACTGTTTGAGACTCCAAATTAAGTTTTCACAGTTCATGAAAAATATCAGTATGATTGTGAGATCATCATAGACTCTTGCACATGTAATCAAAGGTTTGATCTCAAGTATGTGTTTAAAAACAATTGTTTTGAGAGGATTAAGTATCTTTCACAGATTATGACATGTAATATGGTTGACTAGTTATGTCTGTGATCAAGAGGGTTTGATCTAAAGTGCATGTGCATGAAAGAACACCCCTTTAAATGAATTAATTGTGTTCAGTTCAACAATCATTATAAATCTTAATGCAGTTTAATATGATTTTGGGATAATCATGTCTCTTGATCAGTATTTCATGTCCATAACATAACATCTTTTGAAGGAAGTTGGTCCTTTAAATGAATTAACTACATTCACAAATCATGACAAGTGTCAACATGGTATAGGATGACTGATATACATAATTATGTCTCTTAAATTTGTGATCAAAAAGTTTAATCTCAGGTTCATGGGTAAGGAAGAACATTTTTTTGAAAGAGATTAGTCTCTTAAATGAATCAACAGTAATCTTAAATCATGATAATTAACAAGTATTAACATGGTGTAATATGGTGGATAGATAGTCAAGTCTCTTAGGCATGTGGTTTCTAGAAGAGGTTAGTCCCTTTTATGAATTAATTATTCAGAAATTATGAGAAGTATCAATATGCATGGTTGATAAATAATCATATCTCTCAAACATGTATTTGGTCAAGAATTTGAACTTGTCTCTGTGAATATGGAAAGAACTAGAAAAGATTAGTATCTTAAAATCTAAGTGATTTGGGGGACTAATCTTTAAACTCTAGAAGGATACTTCAGCTTCACCTATAAACAAATGATGACAAGTTGTTGTAAAATACAATGTCTTCAGTTAAAGTCAGCAAAATAGATTACCTCAGGCAGGTGCCAGATCTGCAAAACTTTGAATTATTTTTGTTTTTTCCCCTTCAATGTCTTGTGTATAGTATTTTTCTCTCTTTCTTTTTCTTAATTTCTAGTGAAGTCTAGTGTGACATATATATTGATATTTGACTACTCACTTCACATGTTTTCCCAAAATTGTAGTGGCAGTGTCACATGGCTGCCTCATTGGTTTTTTGCACATTTGACCACACATGGACCACTTGGCATCCGCTTCAAGGCAACTGTGTCAAACATTTTGTCCGAATCACTGGCACACAATCCCCACCAATGAAGTTCAATTAAACAAAAAAAAGTCCTTAATAACAAATGGGGGAGGGGGGAATATGCTGGTACATGATCACCTAAAAATAGGATCTTTCTCTAGGGCAAAACCTTGCATTATCAAAATGTCCAAGAATTTCGGCTCCTGCTTAACAAGATATATGCATCTTCAATATTCAGCTTTGATTCATTGCAAAACAAATGTGTCCCATGCATTATGCATCCCTTTGGGAAACTGATAGCAATAAATGAAGCAGTCAATGAAATTGGGGTTGCTGTGGCTCATAGGAATGGAGGTAGATGGACTTGTTGCATAAATTTCTTAACATCACAGCAAAAGATAAAACTAAAATGATTGAAGTGAAAAAATGAATCAAAATTTTCACTTAAATTAAACTAACTTTGCACATCTATAAAAAAAAATGACTTCTTTCTGTAAATAGTTAATAGTCTTACAAAAGTTAAACATTTTTGTGTAAAGGTATTATTTTTAGTTTGTCTTGGGATTCAATAAAGCCAAACCAACTTCTTGAAGTTGTCTTTAATCTTGAATAAAGATTGAATTCTACTGGGTGAGTGACTGTGACATGGGTGGTGTCCCAAGAAATGCCAATAATGAACTATATGCTATATGTGGGTTTGGGACTATGGGGTATCTGTATCAGTTAATGTGAAGTGGTACTCACAAACTTAGCATTATTTAATCAGCTCTGCTGTCATCTGTTATGTCTTGAATGAGGCTTTGAATGGCACAATTCGGCACTCCAAGGTAGCAGTCCTAATTGATTTCATCATTTCACTCACCCTCCTCGGTACATGACAACCAAAACAACTTACACTTGTCCCTAGCAACTTTAATTAGTTGGCAAAATTTGTTTGCATTGTTCTTGGAAAACTCTAAACCAAAAGAATATGTACTGATATGCTTATATGAATTATTGCTGAGGAAAATACTACTTAAAGTGCAATTTGTGTAGTTAGAACAAAAAAGTTAAGTGAGATTTTGTGTAGATTTTTTTGAAAGATAAATAACAAATTTTATGTATGATGAAAAAGTGTTATAGGAAGTTATTTAAGTCATAATAGTACATAAGCAGTTCTACTTCAATTAGCAGAATAATTAGTTGATATCATTCACTTTCAAACTAGATCAACCAACTAGATACATAACGTTTTCAATTGTTTACCCATAATTCACATTTTCAATTATTTTCATGTAATATAAGGAATAGAATAAGGAAAAGTAGACTGTACAGTTTTGAACACTTTTATAGCAGGCTTAAAGCATCTTTTAAATTTTCTTTTTTATTTTATTCTTTGCTGATTAAAGAAAAAAAATAAGAATAAGTAACCAACTATACATAGACTCATAACATGCTCAAGTAAGATTATAATGCACTAGTGAAGTTACACAACTATTTTAACATGCAAACATACTTAGTTCAAAATTCATCAGTAACAAGATAATAAACATTTTTAAAGCTAGCTTTAACTCAGCATCATGATCTAAATTTAGCATCCCAAATATTTTCTCTACATAAGACTGTAACTATTAATGTTGAGGTACCTTTTATGCTAATAAATCAGCAATGGACTTATGGATTAACTTAAGAATTCTAAACCAAAATATTTAGTCTAAAAGCTGGAGATCCAATCTAAATCATAGAACAATTTGCAAGTATGGACTGAAATCAATATCCAATTACAAGGTTTCTCACATACATTTGTGAAAGTAGTGACTAAGACAAAGATATTATTGCCAATGGTAGGCTTTGGATCCTCTTAAAAAATTCAATTCTTCTCAAACTCTTTGTATAAATATAATCAATGTCATTGTAGCATAAAAATTTATCATAGGGAAAAGGATATATGTATGTGTCCTTCTTGTTAAATTTGTATAAACTGTATGAAATCTGTATTAATTTTGGTAAATATCTTTGGTAAGTATCCACCTATATTTTTCACAATATTAACCTTGAAGAGAAGCCACAAAATTCAATTCAAAAGATCTCGTACCTTAGTTCACTCAAAAGTCTCACTTATTCATCAAAGTCCAAGTTTAATTGTTAGTTCATCTAGACCTCAGCTTGGTCCATCTCATACAAGAAAATAGGATGTATTCTTAATAATCTAGAAAGGTCAAGGTTAGTTCTGATACTGTTACATACCTCCTACTCCTAAGTTGTTAGAATAATGATTCATTCTTAAATAGGCAAAAGAATTTGGCATGAAAACGCGTGTGTTACGTGGTCTGAATCATAATTGTTTGTAGCAGCATTATCTGCATTGTGCTTCCCTGATCTTATAACTTATTTCTACTTTCTCTTAATAGGTTGTGGTCTACTTCATTATGGTTGCAACATGCAAGTTTTCTGATGTAACTTGCCCCTAGGCTATTGTTCTTATGTGACATTAAATATTTTTAATGTTGGGGTGTTTGTTGCACCAACCCTTTTCATAGAATAATATTGCTGCAACAGGAGCCTCAAGAGTTGGATTAGATGGAAGATGAGACTTGGGAGCAGTAACAAGATCATAAATATGAATCATAACCTTATTAGTAGGTACAGGTTCCCTTTTTCTTTTTCTTTTTCATTCCTTTTTTTTAATAGTTTCTTCTTACACCTGCATAGAGGTGTTGGAAATTGTCTAAAATGTTCATACTTGGATTATGGAATTTAAAAACATTTTTTGAATTCTGGATAGTATAAAACATATTTCTGAGTACATAATTTAGAATACATTCTGAATTTTTTGATTACTTAATAAATAAATTATTTTGAATTGTGTATTCTGAATACATTTCTAGATTTTCAGATTGTGTAATCTATGGAATACACTTTTTAATTTCTGAATTGGATAATCTAAAAATATAATTTAAATTGCATATAAAAAATATAACTTAAAAATTTGTTTCATATTACTTAAAGGAAACTAGTTTATTTAAAGATTTTCAAATTATAGTCTTGTCTTAATTTATATATGCTTAATTTCTGAAATTCAAAAATATATTTTGAATTAGATAATTTATAATAATTTTTGGATTGTATAGTTTGAAACGCATCTTCGAATTTCAAATTATACTATCTAGAATTTAAAATGTTTTCCACATATGAATGATTTAGACTAGACTTTCCCTATACCCAGGTGTAGAAGGAAATATGGAGGTGGGAAAACAAATGCCCTCTTTTAAATTGGTTTTTTTATTTTGGGCCGATATAAGATCCATTTATATGTTGATGTTCTCTACATTTCTCTCAATTCTCTGAATTTTTTTTTTTCTCTTTAAAACTGTCTTGAATTTATCTAGATCTTTCATTCTCTTTCAGTCTTCAGAAATCTTACAAAAACAAGTTTTGGTAAGGTAATATTTATAGTTGGTAAAATGTAACTTATTCAAAAAAAAATTATGAAAATCAGTGATGTAATGCAAAAAGTAAAAAGATTGGTCTCAATAGCACCTAAGATTCATTACACCTCTTGAGACACATCTTTCTTAACATATATCACATCTATTTTAAAATCTACAATATCATATTCTGATATTCTTCTCCCATGAGTCATAAAAATTCAAAGTTCAAACAAGAAAAAAAAGTTTAAATACAATTTAGATATTTTAATTTTACTCAATCCGCAACTCTGACCTTCCATTTTAAAATGAAGACATTTTATAAATTTATTTATGGAGTGTAGAGAAAAACTAGATTGAGATGTTAGATTAACATGGTTAACCCAAATCTCAGATCATCAAGATGGTAACTGCACCAGTAAGACCAGTTTATATACATAATTCTGGTAATTTTCATGTATGAAGAATAGTAATTTTCATATTTACTTTTCCAAAATTTGTAGGTAATGCTCATAATCCAAAAACTGCCACTGACTGACCTCCAATCCTCATCCTAATGCTTGCAAATCAGTCTAGCCCCTCACATATTCCACTTGAGTCTTCAATTTCCTGATTTCTTCCCTTAATTTAAACAAGAAAGTCTTGATTTTGAGCTGTTAAATCCTATGCCATTCATTTCATGCTTCATTTTCTTTGTACAACAGATACTCTTGCATTGCCTTGGGTAATCAGATGGCTAGACCACTCTACCTGTGTCATAAATAGTTTACAATGGCAGTGCATATCATATGTGGTTAAATTTTCTAAACCAAATGAAGCCTGATCTCAACCATACATGATCATAAATAGGTAAAACACAACTTGATGGAAGCATTCAAAATCTTTCAACAGTAAAGATTGTCAAAAAGTATGAAATGGCAACAGAATAAATGTTTTTTCTGTGTTTAAGTTTTCGTTACAATTATTGAATTATGTTATGGCCATGTCTTTTGTAGTCTTTGATAAACAGCAGACTGTTCTTCTAACAGCAAAATATCAATAACAAAAGAGACAGCCACAGTAGGAGGGTGAAGCTAATATCTATATGCCAAAATAGATGTACAGTTCATGGAACTTCAGCTCAAGCAGATATAAAGATAAGACTATAAGTTGAGTTGTAAATAATCCAATGATTTTCACAGTGCTTCCTTTAGGTCTTACAATCTACAAATCAACCAAATAATTCAATATAAAAACAAATCTTATGGATTGTTCAAATGCTTAGAATTATTCTTACAAAAGTTGCCAATATGTTGTAGGCTGCTTCTTCAGGTTGCAAATATTTCATCTTAACTCTCAAGCACATATCAATGGAGGAAGATAAGAATACTAGTTCTAAACAAACCAATGATTTTCATACCACTTTGTTTATATCTTATAATGTACAAATCAACTAATAATACAGTTAAAAAACACTGTGAAATATAAAAATCCTTGGAATTATTCTCAAAATAAGGTTGCAAATAAGCTATAGACCACTTATTTCAGTTTCACATAAACATCAAAACAAAAAACTACTAGCCACTCCAACAATAAAGCTGCACAACGGGCTCGCATTTAAACAGGAAGAAAGAGGCCTCCTATAAAATGCAGACTTGATTATTAAAAGATGAAGTGTAAAATCTTCTATAAATCTTCAAACATACTAATGCTATTACCTCTAAATTTGTTTGCCACGGCTGCAATCCAGGCTTTGTCTTTATTGCTAAATGCATACCTTGTAGTTGAGGCCAGCAGAATGAATCCATCAGGTTTTTGCAAGCCACTATCACTCTCATTAGAAACATGTAAGACTGGTTGGATTAGAAGACTGCGAGTCCCGAGAGGTACCAGATCCTGAAATTCAGAAGCTGAAGCATTCATCAAATTTTCAGATTTTTGAACAACAGTACAAAACCATACAATGTTCAAAATGAAGTGAACTTCTTGCCAGTAAGAATTCATTTAATAAGTTAAGACATTCATTTCTAAAATTATCTATGGCCTTATATGCATTTTAAGTATTTATTTTCTTAGACTCAGCTCAGTCAACTAAAGAATCTCTTACATAAAAACACAGTAAAGAATTTTGTATGAGTCGTAATTGTTTATTTCAAAATAAGATCAGGTGTCCTTTTCCAGTCAGTGAGAAGGTTGGATAGGCTTCTTGATCATAATTTTCAAGAATTTGGTCAAATACCATTCTTGATAAAGGAAACACTTCAAAAACCATGCTTGTTCCAGACTGATAGGATACTACCTCGTATTACAAAGGTTTATTAGAGAAGAAATAAGGGAGATACGAATAGAGCTAATTCATGCAGTTACAAGTAGCTAGGAGTTAGTTAACATGTCAGTAGAGTTAGTTAAAGAATATCAGAGGTTTGTATAAATACTTTTGGGGTCTAGAGAAAAGGGAAGGAAAAACTATATGTGGGAGGATTCTGGACCCTCAAAGAACCAAGAGTTATTGTTTTTGTAATACTTTTTATCAAAGGAAATATACTGCATTTGTCTCTTATTTCTGCAACTTCATCTTAAGTTTTCTGATCAAGTCTCTATAACAGACCCATCTGTATTAGGATTTAGTCTTTGGTAAAACTAGTTTTCAACCACATATTTTAGTTTGAAATTTTAATGGGGCATCTATTCTAGTTTTGGACAACTAAAAGTAATCAACTGAATGTTCAGATGCTTTTCTATCTCCTAGAAGACTTAACCTGAAAAACAAGCCACTTCCATATGCTTACTTAACCAAAACTATAGAAGAATTTCAATACCTGCATCTTGAGGAAAATATAGGGTGTCTTTCAAATCATACAGGCCAGCTTTTTCAATTTTTTTCTTAAACCAATCCAGAAGAATTTCTTTTGATGTATCATCTGGTATGTTCCAGTATCCCCTTGCACATATTTCTCCTTGAATTAAAATTAGCTGAACAAATTGAGATAGTGAAAAAATAAGGTAGAAGAAGAAGAATTGTAACACTGAATTGAACTGATGAATGAACATAGAACTTGCTATCTATATTTTACATGACAACTCCTAAGCTTTCATTACAATATAAACATCTAACTATCCGGATTAGATAACTTCTAACAAATGTAGCTAGTCCTAATAACCTCTGTCAGCTCAGTAGGCTAAGTAATGATGCACAATACATATATACTCTAGAAGAAATGGCAAGCAATTTACACATTGGTTACTTGACAGTTTTACCTTCTGAACTAGTAATTTCAAATTTTCACTTCAAACATATATAATTCAAATCAACACAACAAAATAGCAACATCATTGTCCCTTTAGGCCTTTTCTTTTTCTTCATTTTGGGCCAGGTTTTTGGTTTTTCATTTACAATAAATGTTTAGGGGGAGGGAAGATTGTGGCATTCCACCGTTAGGGTACTCCCTAAGACTCAATGAAAGGTTGAAGTGGTACTTATAGGTAACCTACAAATGAAGAACCCCAGCAGCAATCAACCTACCAAGTGTTTCTTTAAATTAATAATGATAATGTATGAGACATACCATAGCTATGGCATTTGTATTACGCAACAGAACATATGATGCCCAAGCCAGATCCTCCTTCAGGCCATTCCCTATCTCTGTTGACATGACAAATATTTGCTCAGTACCTTCTGGTATAGTCTTTTCATCCACTGGTTGAGCACCCTATTTCCCACACTTGGTTAAGGATCAATATCTTACATGAAAAACTTCATATTTGAGCTCCATATAGATTATATACAAAAGCAATATTTTGAAAAAGGGTCCATAACAACTACAATTGTGGTAGCAACATCAAGGTTTCTGAAGTCTCTGCAACCCAAAATACAGCTCTACTTATCCATAATTTTCCACAATATCATGGATTACGATATAACTGTGACTATGGTCATTTAAAACATCAATAAAAAGTAGAGTTAATTAATTGGTATACATATTAAAAAATGAAAGAGTGGTCTTCTTGAAAGGGAAACCCTTGTTGAATCTATGGATCTCCACATATGTCTACAAGTCTAACTGAACTTATTCACAATGAGGAAACTTGAATTAATTCTACAAGAATAAAGCCAGTTACTTACCTTGAGAAATTTACCAAGGTAGGGCAGCACAATTGAGAAGGAAGCCAAAGACAGACCCAAAACCTCTGTACTCTGCATAACAATTTGGAACCACACCCCATAAAATTAAATAAACTTGACCAATCAAAAAATGAAAAATGAAAACAAAAATGCAGTTTTGAGCTTTAATTTCTCTTACAAGCTGAGCTGGTGTAACAGCGGCTGCATCACTCCCAAGAAAGTGATTCAAAAGCAGAAGCGAACCAAAGCCATAACCAATCCATCTGGGCAAGTAGGATTCATCCAACCCAGGTATCCCTGGAAGCAAAGCAAAAAAAAACACCAATGAACACAAATGCTTATATAATAGGGATAGCTAAAAATTTAATCTTTTAGTTTCATGCCAAATATTGACCGCATAATTACACACTACTGATTAGAACATGATTATGTTTTAACCATTTACGCATAGTTGGTTAATTAAGATTGGTTATTGTGTTTAATGATATAACAGTTCTAGGAATCTAGAGAAACGAAGAACCCGAACATTTTCTTAATTGGTTTTTAATTACAAAGAGAATGAAGAGAAATTACAAAAATAAACCCTACTTATAACTGCCTATAACATTTAGATAGAGACCCAATGTGAAGCGAAGAACGGAGAGATTGAGTTGTTGTTGCTGTTGGGTTGAGTTGGGTGGTTGAGAATCTTGAAGACTGGAACGAAGTATTGTTGTGAGTGGGAATTTTCTGAAGCTGGTTTTGGGACATCGTACTAGGAAAGGAATGCAGGGTCTGAAACAGATTGTGGCCATGTTGTTCATGTTTTGTTTCTGGATAAGGTTTTTGTCAAAGCAGAGTTTCTGCCAAACTCAAAGATAATGTTTGAAGTTGTTTTTACAAATCAAAAGTAACACAGCATATAACACATGTGTATGTTCAGATTAACTATAGTAAGATTGTTGTTTAAACCAAATAAATCTCTTAATTCATTATTTTGCAGCAAGTTCACTTCTCCTACTAACATCTTTGTTTAGTTTAACACTTAGATTGAACTTTTTTCTTAACCAATGATGTGTCATTATAGTCCAAAGTCAACCTATGTGATGTCTTGTCATACAATATTTCAAAGCACCATCCCCCATTTATATAAATTTTAAGATAAAACTTATGGAAAACCAGTCAAAACATATAATGGGTTAAAGAAATTAACTTTCGGATTAAGATATATTTTGTTGTAAAAGACGGTTGAAAATACAAATAAAATTAAATTGTGGAGACTTGAAAGATCACTCTCTTTAAGGACACTCTTCTTAAGAATTTACCTGCGATGAATTGTGCAAGTCCTTTAAAATACAACAGGAACTTTTTATATGATACCGAAAATATCAGAACTAGCAAATAAGCTCTTTTATAAACAAAATAACAACCCACGACTTTAGAGAAGAAAATTTGAGAAAGAGAAAAGAGAGAAGTGAATATGTGATTTTCAAAGAAGGGGAGAGTCTCTATTTATAGAGGATGGGATTTGTGTAGCGTGTGAGCGGTTTTGAACTGTGAAGAGTGAGGAATGAAGGGGAAGGAACGACTTGTTGCATCAATGCACGTTCCGCTGCTCTCAACGTTCGAAAATGAGAGAGAACTCCAAACGGCATGAAGATCCCTTCTCCTTCGCAAGCATCGCGACAATTTCAGAACTTCTGGAAACGTGGAGGTGTCGCCAGAAAACCTACCATAGATTTGGGTTCAAACTTCGTGGTAATTTGAGTTTTCACGTTTCTAGGTTTTCTGTTTTTCCCTTTTGGGATTTTGCAATACTGTTGTTTTTACTTCTGTTTTGAACAACAATCCCCCACATATTGCAAAATGTTAAAGAAGAAAGAAAGAAAATAAATCTTAGGTCTCATATAAGATGTAATCCATCAAAGTTGGTATAGCAAGTTATATGAACTAATCCTAGATCGATGAACTTAATGCACAGTATAGTTGGTATAATAAGTTATATAAACCAAGACACTTAGTATGTGTTAGAGGTTTATCAATCACAATACACCCCCACAATTCTTGTTGTTATCATACTTAATGGGCCATGCGCATACTCGATATTCATGAGTGCTCTAGATATTTTGCCAAGATCTCATGCAAACGGTCTCACTTAACACTCATATAGGTGATTTCATCAAGTATATGCTGCAAATCATACACCACCCATAAGGGATATGAAAATCATTAAAACTTTGTTATAATCTAAAATTCTTCCACAACAAAGTTTACCTTCTCAATAATGTAGTATCTAGCACTTTCACACACCATAGGAATGGACAAATTGATTTTAAATCAAATTTTGTCCTAGCAGAACTAACAAGTGATTTGTTTTTAGCCATATGAACCTTATTCATAGGATCTCCAATCGCAAAGGTTGGGCTTCCATCACTTGTTTGTTTACAAGTGGTTTGAGTCTCATTCCCCTTGATGTTTCTAAAATCATGTTCCTCCCTAGAGGTTTTGTCAGAGGATCGGCCAAATTCCATTTTGACTTAACACAATCAATGGAAATTGTTCCCCTCTTTAGCAAATGCTTTACCAAATTATGTCTCAATTGTGTATGCCTATTTTTTCCATTGTAAGTTTTGTTTTTAGTTATAGCTATTGTTGATTGGCAATCATAATGTATTCATACAGATGGGGTTGGTTTCATTCCTAACTGAATGTTTGCTAAGAAGTTTTTCAATCACTCAACTTCACTTCCAGCCATTTCAAGAGCAACAAACTCTGATTCCATTATTGATTTATCAATAACGGTTTGTTTGACTGATCTCCATGTAACTGCACTACCACTAGTGGATTTTGTCTCATCTGATTCAAAGATCCATTTAGCATCATTGTATCCTTCTAGCATAGCGAGAAATCCACTATATTCAATGACACAATTCATTGTACCTCTTAAATATCTCATAAGTCCTGCAAGTGCATCCCAATAATCCAGACCAGGATATTAAGTATACTTGCTCAGTCAACTTACTGCATAAGCAATGTGTGGTCTAGAAAAGTTCATTAAATGCAATAAGCTCCCAATTATCTAGGCATACTGAGATTGAGAATAGAATATTCTCTATTTTTCTTTAATTTGGAGTTAACATCATAAGGGGTGCTTATTGATTTAAAATCATAATAGTGAAACATCCTTGAGATAGTAATATACTATCTCCCTTACTTATGACTTTAACTCCTAGAATCACACTTGCTTCACCCATGTGTTTCATTTTAAACTTAGATTTAAGAAATAATTTTATTTTAGAAGCTATATCAATGCATATGCCAAAAATAAGCATGTCATCGACATATAAACATATAATGACACATTCACTATTTTCAGATTTAGTGTACACACATTTATCAACGTCATTAGTAGAAAAACCATCATAAAGTAAAACATTATCAAATATTTCATGCCATTGTTTTGGCTCTTGGTTAAGCCCATACAAAGATTTTAAAAGTTTGCATATTTTTTTCTCTTGGCCAGGAGCTACACATATTTCAGGTTGAGTCATATAAATTTCTTCCTCTAGTTCACCATTCAAAAAGGTTGTCTTAACATCCATTTGATAAATAACTAACATGTGGATAGATGTTAGAGCTAATAACACTTGAATAAAAGAAATCCTAGTAACTGGAGCAAAAATATCAAAATAATCTATGTTGGGTTTTCGAGAAAATCCTTTTACTAATAATCTTGCCTTATACTTTTCTATCGATCCATCAAGATGATACTTTTCTTGAAGATCCACTTACAACCAATAGGTTTTGCTCCTTTAGGCAAATCTACTAAAGTCCAAGTGTTATTTTTCTTAATTGAATCAATTTCAGTCCTAGTGGCCTTATCCCAATGCTTTGCATCAGGACCACTAATAACTTTCAGAAAACTTAAAAGTTCATTTCCAACCAGATAAATATAAAAATCATCTCCAAAAGAGGTTTTCTTTCTTTGTCTCTTACTTCTCCTCAAATCCTCACACATTGTATCATTAGCAAAATCAATTGGTCGTTAAGATTACCAGTAACCTTTAAGGGAAAGATATGTTCAAAAAAACTCAACATTTTTCGTTTCTACTATAGTATTATGTTCAATTATTTCACTATTAATAACAAAAAACCTATAGGCAGCACTATGTTCAGCATAGCCTAAAAATAGACAATCAGAAGTTTTAGAACCTAATTTCCTTTTCTTAGGATCAGATAACATCACTTTAGCTAAATACCCTCACACTCTTAAATATTTAAGATTAGGTTGATAACATTTCCACAACTCATAGGGTGTTTGCCAGTTTTCTTATGTGGTATTCTATTTTGCAAAAAAAAACATACTATAAGAAAAGCTCCACCCCAAAAATTATCAGGAGCATTATAACTAATGAGCATAACATCCATCATTTCTTTAAGAGTCTTATTTTTCCTTTCAACTACTCCATTTGATTCAGATGAATATGGTGGGGTTACTTCATATGAACAATTCCTTCTTTAACTCAATAATCATTAAATAAAACATATTCACCACCTCTATTTGATCTAATACTTTTAATTTTCTTATTTAATTGATTTCAACTTTTGTCTTATAAGATAGAAACATATCAAAAGCTTCATCTTTATGTTTTATTAAGTACACTTTTGTATATCTTGAATAATCATCTATGAATGTTACAAAATAATTTTTACCACCTCTAGTCATGGTTTGTTTTAAATCAACAAGATCGGTATGAATTAAACCTAACAACTCAATTTGATGTTCTACAAAATGACATACTTTCTTTGTTACTTTTGATTCTACACATACATCACATTTCCTACTTTGTTTATCAAGCATGTTAATTAATCCTAGTCGTTGCAATAAGTGTTGTCCTTGAATTTACAGGTGAAAACATTCTACAATTATAAGTGCCGCTACACCGATTGAGTAGAGGAATGAAATTGCAGTTTTACAGTTATAAAGAATGGATCTGATATAGGACCATATTGGTGTTTTTTTTTTATTTCAGAAACAATCTCGCTACCCTTTCATATACTATCTATTTTGTGCTATTTTGGAATTTGCATCACTAGCCACCTTAACCTCTCATCTAGTACATGCAAACCAATTTCCAATAATCCTTTGTCCTTTTTCTAGTCGTTAAGGTTTTTGATCGTTCTTGACTAGCCCAAATAGATGATGTTTTTTCACGAGGTATTCTAGTATTGAATTTAAATGTAATTAGTTATTATTAATTATTCAATACCAAACTTTAACAAATTAACAGAATTATCTATGGTTATAGAGAATGTCAGTTTATGTGGGCGGTGGTTTTTAACAATTAAATTGGGTCTTTCGTGATAGTTGTAATGTTATGGTCATAAGTGGATTACCTTTCGCACCCCATAATTTTATTTTGGGTCTAAAATACACTTCCTGACCCCTTACGGATCAGTCTTGAACCTCAAAACCATTATCTCTTGATTTTAGGCATGTCATGGGACAAAAACATCAATCAAAACATGAAAACCCTAATGTAAATATCTTTATTGCATCTACTCTCTCGTTCTTAAATATGATTTTATTCTTTTTGTTTCATATAACTCATAAATTGCCATCCAGTTGTAGTTTCAAACTATTTTTATTTGTTATTCAACAAAAAAATCTAAAGCATTGGAAATGTTGCTTTATTATATTATGATATATAATACATATGTCTATTGAACTAAAGTTTGGCTCCTCCAAATCTATAATAACATTGAAATTCACTAAACTCATAAAATACTTCATTTATTTCTCCACTTGTTACCTTATCAACATCCATAACAATTTCAACTTTATTCTTAGTAGCTCCATCTTTAACTCACAAATTCATTGTACCATCTTAATTTAAAATTAATTTGAATAGAAAATGTATAGCCTCCTTTTGCAACTTGAAAACAAAATAAATAAGTCAATAATAATATGAACAAGTACAAATTTATTTTGAATAACGAGAATATGAAAGATTGCTTACATAAACAAATCATTTTATACATTTTTATGATTAATTGTAATCATATCATTGATTTTATCCTAATCAAATTCATTATGATCAATAATGTTATTAACAATTATATATCATGATTTGTAAAATTTGATCTAATGTTTAATATTCTTCAAAGTGATCTATGCTTTAATGTTGTTGAATAACACTACAAATATAACATTATATGCAACCTTTTTCCAAGTTCTGATGTTATTATTGTAAGTTTTTTTTTATCTTTTAATACTTCAATTGGCACACTTTGTATCTCCAAGTCTAAGACAAAATAATATTATTTTCTCATTACTTTTATCTATCATTTTTCTTTTCCCTTTTATGTTTTATTGACCTACACATAGCAATATATTACATATAACACAATAATAATTTTGATATCTAACTGATTAATCTAACGTATAATTATATATTACGTAACATTTTTTTCTCCAAACAAACTCATACACAACTACCAAAATTCAATATTTCAATAGCAAATTTCAAACATGCTAACAAAACCAAGCACCTAAAATCATGAATTCAATAACAAATTATATGTAAGACTTTCCTAATATAAAATTTATAATAATTTCATTTGTGATAACTAGCCAACATATTCATTGCTAATGTATATCAAAATCTTTTCCACTCTTTAGTGACTTGAATAGTTGCAACTTCATTTATGATATTATTTTGAACTCTTTCTTTTAATTGAGTTAACTCTTAAAAAGTCCAAAGTCTTGAACTTCTAAAAGTTGATTAATTTTATCCTCATTTATAATAAAATTACATAACACAAAACAAGTATTGATAATCCTTATATGTGTCGTTTTATTAAAAAAATGAAGAGCCGATCATTTTCATATACCAAATGACCTTTCTATTGTATTTTGTGTATTTAAATGACAATGATTAAATAACTCCATGTAAGACATGGTTTTTCTATTTAGTAGGAATGTTTAAAAAATAAATGTTAAAATGATAAGTTATGTTTGATATATAAATTATGATTCAAATTATCTTGTCATTCATTTTCAAATTTCATAGTATCTCTAAACTTATTTTCCTCTACATTCTCTTTACCTTCATTCTAAAGTTTAGAGATCATTTCACATTTTTTTCTATGATTAGAGGTCTGCGGAGTGTAAGAAAACTTGAGTAAGTTTCTATTTTTCTATTACATCTTAAGTTCTTTTTTTTTTTCTTTTCTAAGGATGCTTGCATGCGTGAGGTTTTGTATTTGTTTGCAAATTTTAAATTGAATAGATTAATTAATGCTAATATGTATGTTTTGTGAATAAAGTTGTAAGAGTAAGTTATATTTATTTAACCTTGCCTACCTTTTGGGATCAATTTCTTGAAAAAAAAACTTTAATTAATATGATAGAGCTAATTAGTTTGTATCTAGTAGTTTAATTTATTTCAAATACCATAAATTAAATTGGTGTTTATGATAGAAGTTTAATGAAGTAATGTGATTAATTGTTATATCTATGTTAAATTTAATTAAATATATGTAGTGGTCAATTTGAATTGTGAAATGTAAAACAAATGTTTTTATTTTTTTATTTATATGAAAAAGGTTAAAAGTGATTAAAATTTTCAACCTCTAATTTTAGTATTCATTGTACATTGTTGCACTATTTATATTTCTTGTATTTTTGTTCAAAGGAAAGATTTCTTCTCAATAAAAAAAATGAGATCGAGATAAATCTCTCTCATTTAGGTGATTTTCACTTAAGTAAAAGTGAGGACAAAACAATTCTTTTTTTCAAAAAAATCTCTTTGAAATGAAAGACACTTGATGCATGGTATGATTAACTATATAATTAATAAATATTTGTTGTTTATATCATATACATAATTTTAGATATATGTGCACATGTGCGTGCGTCTATATATGTGATATTATGATTTAGTGTGACTATGTGTGGATAATTAAAGTGATATTTTGACTTATTATAAGCATATGATACTTGAGATGATTCATTACAAAAATAAGATATTTCAACACCGCTCATAATTTGATCACAGAGATTAAGATACCAAATGATAAGAAAAGAAGATTTTTACATTAGACTCTTATAAAATAGGTGTAAAAAGTCATCATGATATAAAGAGAATGAGAACAACATCGGGTGTTAGTATTTGTTGAGACATACCTAACATCAATTTTTCTGAAAGATATTTAGTATGACAAATTATTCTAAACCATAACTATATAATTGAAAAATTGTATGTATCATGAGTAGTAATTTAAATGTAATTTGTTATATTTGTTTTTTTTTAAAACAAAAATGTATGACAAGTAATATTTTAAAATGTGAATATGTTATATTAGATGATACATTAACATCTTTTTACCTATAAATACTAATAAGAAATATGATGACTATCATGAATTCATCAGAACTCAACTATGATTATTATCATCAATTCATCATATACTACTAAAAATGCATTGTGTATTAATATTTTTATTACATTAAAATTTATATGAATTTTTAATTTTCATAATTATATTATTTTTTTAGTTTTATTATTTTTATGAATAAATAATTTCAAAAATAAGACAAATTTTGTAAAAGTAGAATTAAAAATATTATATAGCCATTATTTTAAAAAATGAAATAAAGAAAAGTTATTCAATTATTTATTTTGTTAAATAAATACATTTTTTTTATTTATTAAAGGATAAAATTGCTTAATTAAAATATTTGTGTCTTCTTTTTTATGAATAATTAATTAAAAAGGTAAAAATAATTTAATATATATATATATATATATATATATATATATAAGTTGTGTAAAAATTATATAAAAATTATTTTTAAAAAGAAAAATTATTTAAGTATTTTAAAATAAAAAAATTATTCAACTATTTATTTAATTAAAATATTTTTTATTCATTAAGGTAAAATTGTTCACTTAGAAGATGATGCCAAAAACTACAAAATAGAATATCCTCTTCTTATTATCTAGCCGGAATACATGTGCCTACTCACTATTCACTTCTTTTTATGATATTAAAATAAAAATAAAAAAAGCTTTTTATCATAATTATTAAACTAAAATTTATTAAATTTGTGAAAACATGTTAATAAAAAATAATTATAAAAAAATAATTTTTAACAAGTTTATTATTTATAGTTTTTCTATTCTAAATAGTTTATTAAATTTAAAAATTGGTTACAAGTGTAAATAGTAAAATAATAAAATAAGTTATATTGGTTTCGATAAAATTGATAACTCAATATATTTACTAAAATTTCGTTATAGAGCTATTATAAAGAGGAATATTCTTTATTAATATTTATAGAAAATTAATTAAAAATACAAAAAATAATATAATTTAATATATATATATATATATATATATATACATATAATTTTAGGAAAACAGTATTAAAAAATATATAATTATTATTTTTTTAGAAGAATGTTATGTAATTATTTTAAAATATAGAAAATTTATTTTACTTTTTATTTTATAATAAATAAATTATTAAAATATTAAATTATTCAATTAAAATATAATATTAAAGAAAATAGGAATGATGTAACTAATTAATTAAAAAATCATATTACAAAATTTTATATAACTGTTATTTTTAAAAAAGTTAAGTTATTTAAATATTTTAAAAAAATATATATATTATTTAATTATTTATTTTATTAATAAATAAATAAATTACAGTTTTATTAAAGGGTAAACTTATTTCAATTAAAAGGTATATCCAATATATATCTTTATACAAATTATATGAACTGTTATTATTATATTTAATATATGTATTTTTCAATTGAATGAAATGAGATAAACATATAAATAAATAATTATTTTAAAAAAAATTAACCATCCAACACCTAAAATATAAAATTCAACTAAAGAAAAATAAAAACTAAATGTTTACAAAATTAAAATTTAAACCAAATTTTGAAGTTTTGAAAATATGAGAATTAAAATAAAAATTAAAAAATCCTAAAATTTCAAATTAAGAATTAAAAAAACTTATATGATAATTTAATAAAAAAATGAGTAAGATAATAAATGAATTCAACCACGTTTTATCTTATCATATTTTTTAATGTTGAAAGTGTTAGACTAGCCAAACCTTTTGCACGTGATAATATTGTTCACGTCTCAGTCTATTAACTACTTATGTCAAGAAATATCTGAATATTATAACACATCCGTGTGTACTTACACCCTTTTTAACTGTCCAATCAGATTTCAACCCTCCAATCCGACGGGTCAGTAGAGAGCATCATCATACAATACATCCATGAAATTAAGTATTTAAATGAAAATGAACATCAGGAGAGGTGAACAGATAAATAACTGTAAAAACAAACTTAGGATATGTTTATTTCTGCCAATGGAAATACACATAAAAGAAATTGTGATGAAAGTTGGAGTTTCTACAAATAAAAAATAATTAAAAACTGAGTTTTGAGTAAAAAAATTTAATAGGTTCTTTTTTCACTTCATGACAAAGTTTGCGAAGAAAATAGGTTTTTATTATATTTTCTTATATAATTAATTTAATATAATTAATCATAAATAATAATTATAATAATAAAAATTAAATCAATTGAAAAATAATAATAAAAATATTAATAATAAAATTATAATTATAATAATAATCAAAATAAATTTATAAAATAATAATATTAATAATAATAAGTTAATTTTTAATTTTAATTTCAAAATAATTGATAATTTTATGATTTTATCAATTAAAATAATAATAATTTATCTATCACATCCAATAAATTAATTATATTTAATCTTAAATTAATTTTAACTATAATTTTATCCATTAAAATAATTATTTTATCAATCACACCTATCACATTATTCACAAATTTTTATAAATTTTTTCTTTATTTATCACAATCTTTCTGTCAATCAAAACAATTCAACTTTTCACACACTTTCATCTCAACTACATTTCTCAATCCAAACAAAGCCTTAAAGTCTAACATTATATACATATTTATAATGAGATTAAAAAATTATAGTAAATAAATGTTTTTATATATACATATATTAAAGATTTACGAAAAAAATATTTTATATTATGATATAATCATATTTTAACTGTTGAATTTAAAAAGTATTATAATTTAAATTTAACTGAAAATATTTAAAATGATATATCAAAAAGCCAAAAGGCTAAGCAATGACAAAAAAGATTCTAAAAACATGTTGGTCAATGAATGACCTCTAAATTTATTCTATTCCAACGTTACTATTTTGGTTTATATTTTATTATCAATAAAGTAATTGAATATATCTTAAAAAGTAATTTTAAAATTGTATCTATATCTCTATCTATATATAAACTCATGTAATATTTGTTACTCACTAGTTTAAAAATAATGTTTTTAGCGTAAAAATTAACTTTAATATATAGATTTGTTTGCTAACTCAAATTTAAATTGGGATTTTAGTTTTTACCATTCAAATTTTTTTAAAAAATTAAAAAAAAGTTAAAATTTCTAAAAATATGAAAGAAAAAATTCGATCTAAAAATATTATCGTTCAACTTGACTATTTTACTTTATATTTTTATTACTAATTAAAATAATTGACAATTTTTTAAAATATTTTTTAATTTTATTTTTAATATTTTATTTATGAACCTGTGTAATATTTGGATACTTATTAGTTTAAAATAATGCTTTTAAAAAGAAAATCAGCCTTTTAGTAGTATACAGATTTTTTAGTTAAGTAAAATTTAAATTTTAAATGAAACTGAGATTTATTAAGTTTATACAATAATTAAAATATATAAGAATAAAATAAAAAATAAATTCATGTTTTGCTAGTGAGATACTAATATCATATTTTAAATATATTTAATTATAATCTAATTTCACGTGTTGTTAGTGATTATTTACTATATTATCTACTAATTAGAAATTATGATTGACATAACTTTAAAATATTTAGGCTCAACACTCATATCTTTAATTAATGAGTGGGTATTGATCTTTATTTTGACAATTAAACTGTAGATGAAGGTACAATTTGATGTTAATTTAGTTGAAGAAGATAGATTATAGTATTTATTTTATAAAAATAATAATTTAAAAAATATATTACTTAATGATTACATTCGAATGTGAAAAAAATACATTATTTATATATTCGAATCAAATTATTAATTTATAATATAAAAATAGTTCATTTAAAAAAGTTGATGTAAAATATAAATATTCATTACAAACACATAAATTAGTTAAAATAAATTTATTTTTGTTTAAGAAATAATTTCAATATATTTATGATAGTCCAATATAACAATACATGCACATGGTGCACATGGTGTATATTAACTTTAAAATAATAAATATTTAAATATAAAACGATTATAACTTTCAAACAATAACGGTTTAATCTTGATTTGTTAATTATATTTAAATTTAAATAAAGCATTAATTGTAGATAAGGGAACAATATTTTGGTTGCTTGCCTATTTGGTAATTTTTTCTAGATAGGATAAAAAGTACTTGTTGAAATTCAATTTCTCCTAAAATTTTAGAACCAAATTCCTTTGGAGTTATAATCACTACACACAAAAAATACTCTAAAAGATTCACTTAAAACTTTGCATTTAAGTTTTTTTGATACAGGTATTTTTTTAAAATTATATGTGATTTCAATTTTATTTTATTTTTTAATTTTTTTAATTTAAACCAATTAAAATAAATGAAAATTAATCTGTTTAAATTTATTTATCTTAAATCCAAGCAAAGATATAGATACCATTAAATAAGACACTAAACAACTTTTAGACTCCCAATTATACTAAGTAAACAATGAATGGATTATGAGAGTGACCTACCTAATCTTATTATAGAAATCTTCATATCAATGATTAGATTATATTATCTTTCAACTTAAATATTTTATTTTATATTTTTATTACTAGTTAAAATAATAGAACAATTTTTTAAACTATTTTAAATTTTTTTAAATATTTTATTTATTTATAAACTTGTGTAATATTTGGATACTAATTAGTGTAAAAATAAAATCAGCCTTGTAGTAATATACAAAATTTTTGGTTAATTAAAATTTGAACGTTAAATGAAACTGAGATTTATTAAATTTATACAGTAATTAAAATATATAAAAATAAAATCAGAAATTAATTCATGTTTTCTAGTGAGATACTAATAACATATTTAAATATATTTAATTTTAATCTAATTTCAAGTGTTGTTAGTGCTTATTTGACTATATTATCTACTAATTAGAAATTATGATTGACATAACTTTAAAATATTTATTATAAATTGATTGTTGATACAAGTGACTCAATACTCATATCTTTAATTAAGTTTTGGGTAGCTATCTTAATTTTGACAATTAAGCTGTAAATTAAGGTATAATTTGATGTTAATTTAGTTTACTTGGTGGGAAGATAGATTATAGTATTTATTTTAGAAAAATAATAATTTTAAAAATATATTACTGAATGATTAGATGCGAATGTGAAAAAAATTAATTATTTATATATTCTATATTCTAATTAAATTATTAGTCTATAATATAAAAAAATAATTCATTTAAAAAAATTAATGTAAAATAGAAATACTCATTACACATGTTAAAATACAGATAAAGTGGTTAAAATAAAGTTATTATTTTTAAGTAATAATTTCAAAATATATATATATATATATATATATATATATAGTACAATATAAAAATACATGTAGAATGCTGTATGTTAAAATTAAAATAATAAATATTTAATTATAAAATGATCATATTTCAACTGTTAAACCATAAATGTTCAACCTTCATTTTTTTAACTGTATTTAAATTTAAATAAAGAATTAATTGTAGATAAGGGCAAAAAAATCATAGGCAATTTTTTCTAAAAAAGCAATTGTTGAAATTCAATTTCCCCCTAAAATTTTAGAACCAAATTCTTTTGGAGTTATAATCACCTACACACAAAAAATACTGCCACGTCATCAATCAGGATTATAAACGGCTGTGTGCGGATCCATAACTGGCAACATGTGATGTGACCGCCCACTACAGGTGACCTGATGCTGTATGACCGGTGTAGACGGTCACTTCGGTGGTCTGCTACAAATACTTTAGGATAAGTAGAATAAGGGGGATATATTTTACTTTTATTATAATAAAAAAGTAAATACAAAATTTTAATTCTGTCAATTTTAGTTATTATTAATGTTTAAATTAATTGAATATATTTAATAATTTTCACATATATTTATCGAAAAATAAATATTAATATTTAATTAACTTTTTACAAATTTTTTATGTAGTAAATTTGAAATTTTTTACAAATTTTTAATTATATATTAATTTATATTTAATTATATTATCTATTAATTAAGTTCAAATAAAATTAATATATTAAAAGTGTAATTTTCTTATTTATTATATAAAAATAAAATCTATCAATAATTATTGTATTAACTTATTTTCTTATATTTTTATAATAATATATTGTAGATAAGATATTATTTGGTTTTCAATAATAATTTATAAACAAGAATAAACTTTAAAGTTGATCTTATAATATAAGTTTATATATACACAATACACATTTTGACTGGTTTAAACTAAAAAAACGATTCCTAAATTGAAAAAAAATATTTAAATAATTTTAATTTTGATTTTTAAGCAAATGAAATCTATTAAATAATCGTTTTATTTTTAAGTAATTTTTATAAACAATTTGGTGAATTTCTTAAACCTAAGGGCGATTTCTTATTTTTGGAGAGTGTTGGATAATCTAACATGACTAAAAAATAAATATTTGAATTTAAATTATAAAAGATTCACTTAAAACTTCTAGTTTCAGTTTTTTTATATAGATATATATTTTTTAATTATATTTAATAAATTAAACTAATTAAAATAAATAAAAATTAATCTTTTATTTTTTTTAAATCCCCTGTAAAGATATATGATAAACACCATTAAAGATAAGACACTAAACAACTTTTAAACTTCTAAGTAAACAATGGATGGTGAGCAAAATTCCCTGTACACACTTTCTCCTACGCTCAAGTCTATCTTCCAATTACAGCTAGCCATGTCAGCAATCCAGTCTCGAAGCGGCTGCAGATTTCTCACCGACTAATCATCACAGTCTCTTTCGCACACGTGTCACAATCGTGACCTGCCACTGCAGGTGAAAGATAGCGCGTGACCGGTTCACCAGTCACTCCCACATTGTTATAAACTCTTCTCTCTCTGATTTTCACATAGTTTTCTCTTTTTCTTCTTTCTCATTCTCTGCGATTCCAATTCATTGCGCTTCGGTTAGCTTTCGCTTTGTTTATTTTTTGTTCAGCTCGCGGTCTCGCTGTGAGTAGTTCCAAGCAATTCATTTTATCACTGAACTGTTCTGAAAGCTTCATTGGGGTTTTTCAATTTTTCAGTTACTGATCGATCTTGGAGTGAATCTTTATTTGTTGTATTTTAAATTCGTGTAGAGAATTATAAAGTATTTGCTGTTTTAATTTTGATTCCTGTGGTGTTAGGTTTAAGGTTTGTGATTTCTGTGGTTTGGCGGACATTCTCGTATTTTGGTTACTTCGCTGTTTGTTGATGGTTGTGAATTATTGTGCATGTCAGGAATGGAATTGGGGTTCAAGTTTGTTCTTTTTGGTTCCTTTGCTATGTTTTTGAATTTGATTTTGGGTTTTAGGGCTTTTGAATGTGTGAATTTAGAGTATCGGATTTTATTTCATAACTATGATATTGATCTTTTGATGGGTTTGGGTTCTGATTCATTTTAGATGGAAAAGTGAGTAGTCATAGCTCTGATGAGAAAATAAAGCGAGGAGATTTAGACTTCTTAATAGTTTTAACTGCTACCTCACTTTTCTATTTGAATCGACTTCCTCTCTTAAGAGCAGATAAAGCAGTTAGAAAGAGGATTTGGCGTGTGGGATTCTTGGTTTGTGATTTGTATTTCTGGAAAAGGGTGTTGGTCAATTTGTGGGCATGTTTTAATAATCAAGCCACGTCTTATTTGGTCGTTTTTATTTGATTTAGCTGAAATTTTCCTTGTACTAATGAATATATATTTGTGTTCTTTTCTTTGTTATTGTTCAGTGTTCAGAAGGAAGAACAATTCTGGGTGCATTTGGTTGAACGGGAGTTGGTGGGTTTGGTTAAAGGTTTTGGAATAGAGTGAAGCTTGGAGATAGAAGAAATACTATCAGGGGTTCTCTCTGTCTGTTACGTGGAGTTCATGAGCTGTTTTAGAATACTTTAAATACCAGTGGGCTTGGCTCTGGAGAGCTACACAGACTGCAGTCACCAAGGGGGGATGACCCCCATGACACCTTCGCGGGTGACAGGAGGGTTAACCCAATCATCTTCACATTCTGGAATTTTCTTTCAAGGAGATAGACAGTCACAGAGTGTAGTTAACACTCACTTAAGCTCATCTATTGTTAACTCGTCTAGCACAGTTACGGGAGCCCGTCGAACAAACTTGGGTCCGGTTTCCGGAGATATGAATAATGCAGCTTTGAACAGCGTGGCAAACTCAGCACCAAGTGTTGGAGCTAGTTCTTTAGTCACGGATGCAAATTCTGCCCTCTCTGGTGGCCCCCATTTGCAAAGAAGTGCCAGTGTTAACACAGACTCGTACTTACGATTACCTGCATCACCCATGTCATTTACATCAAATAATATTAGTATTTCTGGCTCATCAGTGATGGATGGTTCCTGTGTAGTGCAACAGAGCACTCATCAAGATCAGAATGCTCAACAATTGCAGCAGAATCAGCAGCAGCTGAAGGGTGCTTCAAGTGCTACATCGTTGCCTGCATCTCAAACTGGCCCGTCTTCCCTCCATATGGGTGCACATGTCCCTGGATCTTTCATTCATGATCCAAATAATGTATCTCAGCTGTCAAAGAAACCTAGACTGGATATGAAACAGGAAGATATAATGCAGCAGCAGCAGGTTATACAACAGATTCTTCAGAGACAAGATTCCATGCAATTACAGGGTCGTAATCCACAGTTACAGGCTTTACTTCAACAACAGCAGAGACTGAGACAGCAGCAAATCTTTCAGTCAATGCCCCAATTACAGCGAGTGCACTTGCAGCAGCAGCAGCAGCAACAACAACAACAACAAATGCAATTGAGGCAGCAATTACAGCAACAAGTGATGCAGCCCTCTTCTGCTGTCAAGCGCCCATGTGACAATAGTGTCAGTGGGGTTTGTGCTCGTCGACTGATGCAGTATCTCTATCATCAAAGGCAGCGGCCAAATGTGAGTTTTTATTTGCTGCATGTAATGACCTGTCATAGTGTCAATCTATATTCACTATATCATTTGTCTAGTTTATGTATTCTTTATAAAGTTTATTCCTTTTGTTTCAGGACCTTAATTATATGTGAGCACATGGTATTTTTGAAGTTCTACCTTAGTTAGTACACTCATTTGAATTTATTTTTTTTCAGGATAATAGTATTGCTTATTGGAGAAAATTTGTGGCTGAATATTACTCTCCTCGTGCAAAGAAACGCTGGTGTTTGTCTTTATATAATAATGTTGGGCATCATGCACTTGGTGTTTTTCCCCAAGCAGCTACGGTAAATCTTTGCACTTTTTATTTATCCTTGACTAGTATATCTTGCTTTCATAATAAATAGGGCGTTGCCTTAATATTTGCTGATAATCATTTATAAAATATTCCATTCAAACTGTTAATTGATTGTATCATCTGATCATCTAATGGTTGACAACTCTAAGAAGGCCTGCCAATTTTCCAAATCAAAGTAGATTTCAAATTTTTGCATTTCTATTCTTTTCTATTTTAGGTCTACACCATTTTTCCCTTTTAATCTGTTAGGGCTATTGAATCTTTGATGAGTGAATACATTGATATGGATTTTTTCTTTGTTCAGGATGCATGGCAATGTGACATATGTGGCTGTAAATCTGGAAGGGGATTTGGTAAGTATTTGTAGAAGGAAATATTGGAGCCTGGATGGTTGAAGTTTTTATTCATTTATTCCTGTTGTCATAAGTAATCACAGAAGTGCACTTTATTTCCTGTTTTCAAGATTTGTGGAAGAAACTATAGATTGGAGTTTTGTTGTTTTCCCAATTTCCTATACAACTTTCTGAAAATAGAAAACAGTGAAAAATTGACATATTTGTAATGATTAATTATTCAATTGGTCTTTATAGCCACACAATCTTTATGATTTAGTCCCTTCATTTAGAAACTACTCGTTTTGATCACTGCATATCTTTTAGGGATGAAAAATTACAATTCTGTTGTGCAGAATTATAGGGACTAAGAGATGAAAAAACTATGTGTAAGTACATTGAGTTAAAAGTAGGTTTATAGGGATTAAACAAGTCATTTATAGGTGTAGGGACTAAACTGTAAAGGCTGTGTCCATGTAGGGATCATATTAGTAATCATGCCTACTTTTTAATATTTTTGAAAACATATAGAAAACAAACTGCTTTATCAAGCCAAACAAGCAAAACTGGCCCTTATGTTGTGATTCTATAGTATGTTACCGTGGGAATTTAGTTTCATTATAAAATTCCAATTTGTATTTCATTTGTTTAATTTTCCTTGTGAAGTCAGTGCTGACCAGTGGCCAGTGATCACATTCTTAGTTGTTGCTACTTAGGTTTAACCTTGAAGTTAGAAAAAAATAACTGAACTAACTGCAACCTTTAATAGGCTGGTCAAATAACTGAGTCATTCTTGGCGTGCAATAGTGCTAGATACACAATTTGTGCATGGGATATTTCTTTTAATTTCTGATGTAAATCTCACAATCTAATATGTCCATTATGGATTTTGTTACAGAGGCAACTTATGAAGTATTAGCTAGACTCAATGAAATCAAATTTGGTGGTGGAGTGATTGATGAACTTTTGTTTCTGGACTTGCCACGTGAAATAAGATTTTCTTCTGGTGTGATGATGTTAGAATATGCAAAAGCAGTTCAAGAGAGTGTATATGAGCAGCTTCGAGTTGTTCGTGAAGGTCAACTTCGCATCATATTCACTCAAGATTTGAAGGTAACAAAATTGTTATTATAGTTTAGTATATTTCCTATTTAAATCTTTTTTATATAATAATGATCTCCTGAAATTCTTGTTAATTTGCTCAGATATTATCTTGGGAGTTCTGTGCAAGGCGGCATGAAGAACTTCTCCCTCGAAGGTTGGTTGCACCACAGGTATGTTTCTGCTTCCTTTAGAATACTTTCCACTTTTGCAGTCATTCTTTGCTTTTAATAGATGATGGTGTTACTTGGTAGAATATTTCTGTTATGTAGATCTTCATTTGTGGCTTGGTTTTATTGGTAGTTCGGAGTGTAGGGGGAGTGGTCTACTTTGCATGTTCAGAATATTTCTGCAGAAAAAATTCTGCATGTGCTTGATTGTGGCATAATTAACTCTTTACATGGTTGAATACTACCATCATATTTGTCAGGACTGAATGCTGAACTAAAATCTGGTGAACTTGACGGTATTAATATTGAAATTTGGGTAGGGAAATTGATAGGCCTTAATGAAACTTCCCTTCTTATTTCATGAAAGAGAGATCGAGGAAATTAAAGTTTAAAGGTTTAAATGCCTCAGAGGGGTGAGGCATAAAAAATGCTCACCCGTCTGAAGGTTGATTGGTATGGCAGTATAGAGGTATTGATTTGGCTGCTAATTCATATGATTCTGCAAAAGTTGAAAGCTTTAAATGCCTCAGAGGTGAGGCATAAAAAATGCTCACCTGTCTGAAGGTTGATTGGTATGACAGTATAGAGGTATTGATTTGGCTGCTAATTCATATGATTCGCAAATTTGCAGGTCAGCCAATTAGTACATGTAGCTCAAAAATGCCAGAATACCATTGCTGAAAGTGGAGCAGATGGGGTTTCTCAGCAAGATTTGCAAACAAACAGCAACATGTAAGTTAATGTATTGTTGTTCCTCAATGTTTGGTGTTTTTAGCAAATCTTTCTCAGTCTATGTATTTCTCTTTGCTGCACAGCTTGTGTGATGTTGTAGATAGATGGATAAACAAGTCTAGAGAGGATATGGTGCAAACTATGTTTCTTCATATTTATTGGGTTTACTTAATGGCAATCCATATGTATAACCATGGGCAAAATGAGAGGAAAAAGAATATTTTTGGAAGTCATTAACCATACAATTAGAAACAGAAAGATCTTATTGTAGTATGAGATTTTACCCCGTAGGCATGTTTGGTTGCATTCTGGTGCCCTGCATCACAGAAATAACATTTTTTTTTCGTATATACAAAGTCACGCATTCATATTTTTAGAATGAGGTTATTCAAGACTAAAAGTATCTCATGGCATTTTAAATATAGATTAGAAATTGAGATTCTGCTTCCCTTTTGTCAACCATACTCTCTTATTGGGCATTTTATAAGCCATGCTTTGTTAAAAAGTATCTGCTGGTTAGAACAGTCTGTGTCACATCTAGTTAACAAACAATTACAATGAGACTGGACTCAAGCTTCGAAGCTTAAAGTAATAATGTCTATTTTGCATCAGGGTATTGTCAACAGGGCGCCAGCTTGCAAAGTTTTTGGAGTTGCAATCGCTTAATGACTTGGGTTTTCCTAAAAGATATGTGAGATGTTTGCAGGTAAGCTATTAAATTCTAGCTCAAAATTTCTGTACATTGTTGAGGACTATAGAGGAAACCTCTAATTTGTTATGCTATGTATTTTCTCAACCCTTATAATTACCTGCTACAATGGTTGACAGATTGCGGAGGTTGTCAACGGCATGAAAGACCTAATAGATACCTGTGCAGAGAACAAAATGGGGGCAATAGGTAATTTGCGTGTAGTTTTTTATGACAAGATTACCCTATCGTCTTCAATTTTCGATTAATCTAGTTATACGAAGCTGTTTTAATTTTCGGCTTTTGGAATTATATTTTTACATTGCCATTGGCCTTACGTGCAGAATGTTTGAAAAATTATCCTCTACTAACAACAGCCTCAAAGCTCCAGATGCAAAAGATGCAGGAGATGGAGCAGATGGCAAATGCTCATGGTCTGCCAACTGATAGAAACACACTCAATAAGCTGATGGCAATGAATCCTGGATTGAACAGCCAGATAAACAACAGTCAAACTGTGGTTAATCGTGGTGCTTTGAGTGGGTCAGCCCATGTAGCACTTACCAACTACCAAAATCTTCTCATGAGGCAAAATTCAATGAATTCTAGCCCTGGCTCCCTTCAGCGAGAAGGATCCTCATTCAATAATTCTAACCGGAGTCCCTCTTCTGCTTTGCAAGGAGCTGGTCCCTCTTTAATCCCAGGCTCAATGCAAAACTCGCCTGTAGGAGGTTTCCCAGGTTCCCATCTAACCTCGCAGCAGCTGCCGCCACAACTCCTCCAACAGCGCACATTAAGTGCAAATGGTTTACTGCAACAAAATCATTCACAGGGGTCCCAAGGAAATCAATCTCTACAGCAGCAGCAGATGATCCACCAACTAGTGAAGGAAATGTCAAATAGCAATGGGGGAATGCAATCACAGCCTCTTGGTGGACCCAGTGCAAATGGGAATATGGCAAAGAATGCATTGGGTTTTGGGGGCCATACTCCATCCTTAAGCGGAGGTTCTGCCAATGTTCCACGAAGCAATGGACCCATTTCGAGGAATAATAGCTTCAAAACAGCTTCAAACAGTGATTCTTCTGCCGCTGCAGGCAACAGTGGATTCAACCCAAGAACATCTGATATGCCGCAAAGTCTACATTTGCAAGATGTGGCTCAGGATATTGGCCATGAGTTCGCGGATGACCCCTTCTTTAACAGTGATCTTGATGATGACATGGGTTTTGGCTGGAAGGCATGACTAACACAACTTGGCCATGTAATTGGCATATCTTGTTGAAGTGTTTTTTTTTTTTTTTTTTTTTTTTTTTCAGGGTATTTTTATTGTTTTTTTTTTTTTTTTTTTTTTTTTTTTTTTTTTTTTTTTTT
>Ga0099824_1000028_pt1 | contig 86719 bp, 37 predicted proteins | sample SiratrowhiteBW_FD_76837 | JGI IMG/M metagenome (GOLD analysis project Ga0099824, IMG submission 76837) | Root nodule microbial communities of legume samples collected from California, USA - Siratro white BW | ecosystem: Host-associated > Plants > Roots > Nodule | place: USA: California... | reverse complement strand
CTCCACCATGTCAGTTTTTCTGTCCTAATCCAATGGCTAACTATTTGGCTTATAAAATGTTAGGTCAAATTCCTCAACAAATTTGCTTTCGTTTGGTAGGGAGTTTTGTTTTAGCTTGCATTAATTAAACTTCCGATTTTGATGATACTTCTTGATCATTATTTCATTTTATAAATACTCTAAACAAGAGCATTCACAATCAGTTGTTTTTAGATCAATATTTTAAATATATTTATTATTATTTGGCTTCCAAAAGCATTATATACTCATTTATTACATTATTCAGTGTCATGATTTCAATAATCTGAATTATTTAATATTTTATATTTAGATATTATAACGCCTATTCTACACAACTCTAATTATTTTACACCATGAAATACACAAGGTGTATTTTTTTTATCGATGATGAATCATGATTATATAAACCGAATTCCTATCAATGTACACTTAATTTAATATTTACATAAACTTAATTTTTCGGCCTTTTTTAAATACTGTTGAGAAATTTCAACTCGTTATAGTTAGCTTGTTAGTTTTCTCTCCTAGTAGAAGGATTAAAAAAAATAAGAAGTCAAATATATGAACAGGATTAAATAAAATATAAAATCCAAGTGAACCAAATTTATATTTTATTAACCTAGACAGCTCAAAGGGAATCTGAGTTTTGTGTCGGAATCAGTTTAATTTTATCTAATAAGCATCATACGTATTTGGTCTTTGAGAAGCATATGATGTACGTGGTTGATGGTCCTTGAAAGAAGCACATAAAAAGGGCTTAAAGAGGGGTCCTTTAATTAGTGCATGATTGAAGGCAATACTTATGTAAAAGAATCATTTCGCAGCCCTATAAACTGTTATCTGTCAAAAATATTGGCTCTCTGCGACCATGTAGTTACGTTCTTTTTCATCAAAAGAAAAAGGTAACTGAAATGCAGCACAATGTCCCTCATGTTCTATCCAACCACATCACCCTTTCCATGTTTTGGACCGAACCGAGTTCTCAAAAAGCGACACCCAAAAAATGTGCACTCATTAATTATTATATTTGCGCCTTTCTTTTATATCTTTCTCAGATATTCGAATTGCTCTTCATACTAATTTTCCTGTTTAGTCTACCACTTTTTTCGCACACCCTTTTGCGCGTTGATTCACTCTTTCATATAAAAAAGTTATTGTTCACTCATTAAAGTTAAGTCTTAGCTTAAATGCCGGAAGCATCTCATCATTGATAGCTTCACAAAAGATAATGTGATAGGAATCTGTATAATAAAATTTAATGGAATATTGTATTGTTTGGTTTTGAAAAGAATAATTAAAAAGAAAATTATTCTCTTTTTCTCCTATATCAAACACACTAAAGTAACTCTTTTTTACAAAATACATCAGAGGTGATGGGGTAGACATGAAAAAATATAAAGGATGTAACTCTTTTTACATTGATCTGGCAGTAAACGTTAAATCGCGAATGTCAGTGGCACTACATGAACATGTGATTATGAGAATGTGTATTGTTTTATTTCAACTGTAACCGGTCAATAACCAATAGTGTGTCTGGCCCAGAGCAGAAATTCTTGAATTGATTGCAAATACTTGACCACAGATTAAAAGTTGAATTCTTTCCACTCAGAATTGTTAAAAAATAAATAAATTGTTCCTCCCTAACTTGCATGGTAAAAATGAGAAAACCGACAAAAACAATTTAACGTTAATTAACAGTAAAACATCTGTGGCTGAATAAGAAAAATCACAACACAGATAATTTTTAGTTTCTCAAAAATACTTAATTACTTTACAGAGAATATATAGTTTGATAATTTATGCACTTTTACATCAAGTTAGTTACTTGTTGTGTTGTGTTGGGGAATGTGAATAGCCTTAACTCTGAGGTAGTTTACTTGTTAGATAGAGGGATACTGGCAGAGGGAAAGTTGGAATGGACGTGAAGGGGTTTGGCGGGACCAAGGTGTCGGTCACATTCCACGTGTCTATAATATGAGGAAAGGCACGTGAATTGCAACGAAACAAAGTAAATGTACGTACCCTACTTTGGTAATCCCTTTGAACGGAATTAATATCAGCAGCAGAAGCAATATGCAAAACAAATAAATGGTGCAATAGTGTGTCCTAAATCTATTCATTCTTCCAAAGATTTTAAATCAAACTGAGTTATTGTTAATACAACCATTCTCTGATCTTACATCAGTAGCATTACAGTCCTATAGTCTCTTAAATTTGAAGTCAGCAGCTTCAATCACGACATAAATTTATGAAATCAGTCAACTTAGCCAAACTGGTACTGTACATGTTTTGAAGCTTTCCCATGCTCATCTCATCTGTTTTTTCTTCGTCCATCACTATCCATACATACATACTTGAATGAAACAGGCATCAGAAAAGAAATTAGAATCTTGAAGGTCAGTTTTCTCATTCTTTTTTATTGAAAAGGCAGAATAAAATGCAGATGCGTAACATCAAATTAAATTAGAGCAAAACAAAGTCTGGTAGTTAACGTTTAGAAAAATGTCATTTATTTGTTTACTTAAGCTCCTTTAGTTGTTTTTACTTTTAACTTTATTTTTGTGAGTTCTCCCATGCCGTAGATGGCGCTCTACCTCTTTCTTATAAACAGCAACGATGCCCATCAAGATAGTTCCACAGAGTTTCCAATGTTAGAAACCTATAGTATGCGTGACTCTTCTGCTTCCAGTGACATACCCTGCTAATTTCATTGTAACCTACACTGGTAAAGTGGCCAGAATTCTGCGAAAATCACAGCACGCACCGTTTCCAGTTTCCAGCAATGGTAACATCTGAACTCTCTAATCATCATCACCACCACCACAATACCATCAATTCTCCTATGGGAAAGCCAAATTCCCGAAGCAAAACCTCTTCTATATTCCTCTCCGACGGTTGCCTCTTCCTCGGAGGAGCATTCTCCACTCTTATTCTCATCTGGGGATTCTCCTCCTTCACCACCTTCCCGAAGGACACCCTCAACCTCGAACATCTTTCCCAAACCGACGCCGCGTCGCCCCGCGCTCCCGACTTAACCTTCGACCCTCCTGACAAAACGTTCTTCGACGACCCGCAAATGGGGTACACCTTGGATAAGAAAGTCAGGAACTGGGACGAGAAGCGTGCGGAGTGGCTCAAACTCCACCCTTCGTTCTCTGACGGAGCAAAAGAAAGGGTTTTGATGATCACCGGGTCGCAGCCGGAGCCGTGCCGGAACCCTATCGGCGACCACCTTCTCCTGCGGTTTTTTAAGAACAAGGTGGACTACTGTCGGCTACACGGGTACGATATCTTGTACAACAACTTACTCTTAGACCCCAAGATGTTCGCGTACTGGGCCAAGTACCCTGTGTTGCGGGCCGCGATGATGGCCCACCCGGAGGCCGAGTGGATCTGGTGGGTTGACTCGGACGCGTTGTTCACCGACATGGAGTTCAAGCTCCCTCTGGAGCGTTACAAGGGGCACAACCTTGTCGTTCACGGGTGGCCCCACCTGATTCACGAGAAGAGAAGCTGGACGGGCCTCAACGCCGGCGTCTTCTTGATCCGAAACTGTCAGTGGTCGTTGGACTTGATGGACTCGTGGGCCAGCATGGGCCCGCAGACGCCCAATTACGAGAAATGGGGAAAGACGCTGCGGTCAACTTTCAAGGACAAGTTCTTCCCGGAGTCAGACGATCAGACGGGCCTGGCGTATCTGATCGCGATCGAGAAGGAGAAATGGGCGGACAGGATTTACCTGGAGAACGAGTACTACTTCCAAGGTTACTGGAAGGAAATAGTGGGAACGTTCCAGAACATCAGCGAGAGATACAAGGAGATGGAGGAGGGGGTGCGCAGGTTAAGGAGGCGGCACGCGGAGAAGGTGAGCGAGAGTTACGGCGAGATTAGGGAGGAGTATTTGAAGGACGCTGGGATCGGTCAAGGGAACTGGCGGCGACCCTTCATCACGCACTTCACCGGATGCCAACCCTGCAGCGGAAAGTATAATGCCATGTATTCTGCCGACGATTGCTGGAACGGAATGCACAAGGCTCTCAATTTCGCCGATAATCAGGTCCTGCGCAATTACGGCTTCCTCCGCCCCGATCTACTGCTTAACTCCGTTTCCCCTGTCCCTTTTGATTATCCACATCCATGACATCATCATCATGACGATGATCATCATCACCCCAGGTAATTTTTTAATTAATCCACTAATATTCGTCACCAATGTCAACTAATATTCTCTGTGCTGTTACTCTGAACCATTAGTTTCTTTATAATTATAATATTTTATTCCAGTTTAAGTGATAATTAAAATGAAAGGATCATATCATTTCATTCTTCCCGAATCCCTAAAATCTATTACGTTACTGGTTGCTTTGTCCCATATTCTTTCGTAATTTTGTCTCCCTCACTGTTTTTTTTTTGACTAAACAAATGCACTTTTCTTGTTACAACCCAACTATTCGGGTTCAAAACGAATCCAGGAACCCCACCCCGAAATATCCTCTCAAACCACCTTTGAAAGCATCCGAGTGAAATCCTCTGTAGTCGACAAGTTTTACATTTCACAGTATGACTAACTTTTGTTTATTTTGAGAACATTAATTTTAAATTCTTCGTAATAGTTTTAAATTTTTTCTTAACTATCCTCTAACTGAAGTATTTAAACAATTATATTTCTTAAATGCTATTAAATTTCATTATTTATTTAATAGTTGTTATTAATTATTGAAACCAACATAATAGCAGCATCTTGTGAGCATACGAAACTTAGATATGGTACAGTTATTATTAGCAGAGTATTATTTTGTAATGAAAAATGGTATTTCGTTTTTTTCTGAACAACATCAGTCGTTTTACTTACCAAAATTAAAATACTTGCTGTGGAGATAAAATAGTATTTTTAATTAAATAATAACATTAACTGTGATGTATTTTGTAATAGAAATCAACAGTTTTTGCAAAGACACTAGAATTTTGAAATTATAAAAAAATATGATAAAAAATATATTTTGAAATAAAGTAGGTTTAGTTTGGAATGCTGAACCAAAGCTTTTCGTAATTGAATTAAAAAAGCGTATTAAGAATTTGGCCGTGCCCTAGGGAGCTGTCCGTGTCGCTGTGATGTAAACATTCACCGTTACAGTGTACGCAAAACAGTGGTGAAACGTGAATGAAGACAGATTGGAAGTGGTGAACAAATGAAGGAACTTGAGTTTGTGCACACTGACAAGATTTCGATATTATATGGATTGGGGCAATCGAATGAAATGATACCTTGTATTATTGCAACATGCGGGTAGGGTGCCAGTTACGTTGTTGATTGTCGCTCAACCACCATGCTCTTCAAATTATTTAATCCAAGGAAGTCAATCTACAGTACCCAACCATGTTTATCATTATTTCCTGCATGTTGGTTCTGACAATCATGGCATTGGCTAAAAGGCCACTTTTATACTAATTGTTTGCATAAGTCTGCGCATGCACTGATACAGTCGATAAGCTGATTTTGAAGTACCCTTTCTTTATTTTAATTATGAAGCGTTTAAAGTGTGCAAGATAATTCCAAAAAATAGAAAACCATACCATGTTTGTTGTTTGTTGTGGAAACATTTTATCGTGGATCTAATAAATGCTAATTTTGGATCTGCAGTGTGAAGGACCCAGTGAGCTTGGATACATTTTACTGCGGACCACTAATTAAGATGGATAGATGATCGCCATGAGCATGAGCATGTGCATGTGCATGCATACAGAGCTTTCTTTCATCGACCTGTGTATTATTATCGGGGTTGTGGGGTCACACTCACCACATATACCATATAGTACCATACCCACCCATGTCAATATATTAGTTACTATGGTTTACACCACCAGTGAGGTTTATACCTCACAGTTTGGCTGTTTTTGTTTCCCTTTCTTTTCCCCTCTCCTTTCCTCACCAGGCTAGTGGCTGGAAATTTTACATATATACAAGTATAGCAAAATAACAGTGTTAAGCTTTGTGACATTGTTATGGCAGAATGTTTTAGTGTACCCAAGATCAAGATGGCCCAATAAACCTATGGACTGCGACGTGCAATTTTGAAATGAGTTTTTCCGCGGCCAAACCTCTAAACCCATTTCTAAATACACACTCAGTTATTGAATGGACATAAACAACAATGGACAAGGAGATTGGAATAGGTCAGGGAATGAAAAATTGAGAGGAATTGTAACTGCAAGACGAAAAATCATTCATTAAATAGATTACCAACTTAAACCATAGGAGGTCAAGAAACTGCACGTCACCAAGTATATGCAGGCTAATAAAGGAACCAGCGTTACAGAACTCTTCATTTTTCATCCCCCTGGATGCAAGCACTGTAAACCCATTAAATGCGTCTACCACTTTCTCCTCTCGTCATCTATGATCTATTTTATACATTCCCCATATAAATTGAGGGGGCAATAAACCACAATCACAGAGTGATGCTGATAACCAAGGAAATTTTTTGAGTCACAACGAGCAAAATCGTTTTAAGACAGCCATCCAATCGAAAACTACTTCAAAAAATTAACCACTGCAAAAAATGGCATCTCTAATTTATGATTGTTTCCAGCATATACTTATAAACGGGCTTCTTTGAGGTCCTCAGCGGAACTTTGGTTTGTGTTCTCCGCAGTAGAGGCATTTCCCTTTTGTTTGGCAAGTCTTTTTGCCATCCTCCGGTGCTTCACTTTCATCGATTTACCACAATCTGCCTCATCACCTAAACCAAGGTGTGTTGCATAAAAGTCAGAGAAAACATACATAACGCGATCAATAACAAACAAGACATTGAAAAAGGATAGTGAGCATGTTCTTGGAACCTTCGTTAGAAGCATTTGATCGAACAGGTGGAGCATCACGTGCAACTTGGGTGGAGGTGAGAGGCAGCAGCGGCCCAATAAGTTTTCCGCGATGAAGGGCTTCTTCCTTTAGCTTCTTCTTCCGAATTTTCTTCCGCTGAGCCCTACTGAGCTTCTCTGTCTCCGAGTCACGCTCTTCGTTGACGCTGGTCGAGGAATTGTCGTAACCATCATCCGAAGTCCCTACATTTTCAACAACGTTTCTTTCAATTTTTGCGATGGTTAAAGCATGGTGCCTGCTGTCCAAAATCGTACCTGAAATAACGTCAGAAGCAGAGTAGTCGATCAAGGGTTCCGCAGGTTCCAACTCTCGTTCGAGCTGGACGACGACAAAAAGTATATTATTAACCTTCGAATTGAAAGAAAATAATGAGAAGCAGAAAGGTGATATACCTGAGGAGAGGAGGGATAGAGCATATTAACGATGGCTTCATTGAACCTGCGTTTTCTGTCATCAGGGTTCATCAAACCAACGTCAAATTTTGAAATTTAATTGGACGTCGAGGGAAGGGTTCGTTTAATTAAGGTTCGGTCTTTCACAGTATTTTGGGGTCTATTTTTCTGGAGTACCAGAGGTTTTTAAAACGTTCTCAAAAAACTAAGTCGTTTGAATTCTTTTAAATAATATTTTTCAATGGGGATGGAATGCAAAAACTCTCACAAGGCTTGAAATTTTTTAATCATATTCGTAGTGACGTTTCAAAAAATCAATTATACGTACTAAATACATTGTAAGATTCTAAAAAATGTTTTCTACAAAATATGATTCGTGGTATATAAATGAGTTATTTATAATAAGAAATTATTAGAAAATCATAAATAAATATAACAATATAAATCACTCTTCTTTAGACCGTAGCTTTAACTATATAGTCGTATACAAGTATGGGGATGAAGGATAAGTTTATCTTGTCCGTTTGAAATAAGTTCTTTAAAATTAGGTTGACACATTAATCCAGCACTTGTTTCACTTAAAAGATGAATTGACAAACTAACGAGGAAAAAATATGTTATAAAATTAATTTAAATAAACCAATTTAATTAAAAAAAATCTAAAATATATTAATAAGCTAGTCTAAATATAATTTTTTCACTATAAAGAATTAATTTATAAAATAAATGAAATATTATATATTTTTACTTTTTTAAGAAGACTAAATCTTAAAAAAATATGATAGAAATCTTAACCTTCTTTTTACACATAGTTTAAGCTTAAATAGGTAATATGATTTTTATTTTTTATAGTTTTAAATGTACTAGCCCAGTCTCCCCTTATCATCCCTACCAAGAAGGTGGTAAGCCGAAAAAATAGAGTCCAATTTGAGAAGCCCAGCTAAGCAATAAAGAAATGGAGCTACACAAGAGCAAATTCTTTCTGCACTCCTTGTAAAATTTTCTATTCGAAATACATATTTTGGAAAATCCAGAACACAAAAGTTAACCACCTGTACAATCTAACCTTTGCATGCTAGTACCAAAAACTGATGCCTTATCACTTGCCTATTCTTCCACACAACCTTGTTTTGGACGAAGGGGTTGTTTGATAAGACGAAGAAGATAAAAACGGGGTAGAGAAGGGTTTATTTATTTTTATTAAGGGTAAAATGGTATTTTCTCTTTCTATGTGGACTTGGAGGTGCAAGAAGAAACAGTCCTACACAAGAACCAGAATTTGCTAATTTTGAAGGTCCTCTAGGTCTTAAATGCTGAAAAATATACACAGTGATTTCTTTCTCAGCATTTCAATAGACTAAAAAATAAAAGGTATCATGTACGTTGTACCATTAATTAAAATTTATTGAAATTTATTAACTAACTTTGTTGAATATAATTAAGTTCTTTTAATTAAAAAAATTATTTTTTTAATGTTTAAAACAATAAACTGTTTGGATAAGTTAAAACATATCTCCATGTCCAAAATTATAATAAATACTAATACCTTTAGAAATCACTCTTTAATATGAGTTTTTCTAGTATTTAATTTACACTATTAAATTCTCTTCTTATTTACTGTGTGCACTAGGAGAACATTTTCTTTTTATTTAAATTAGTGCGAATTTGCGAGAAAAGGCAATAACCCCACTATGATATTTAATCAGGTTACTCTGAAAATCCAATTTGTTTTTCTTAACCAAAGGTATACATAAAAAGAAAAAGTTCAAAGTCAAAAGCATGGTGTCTGCGCGAATGGCTGATGAGAAAAAAAAAATGGCGTAATTGCCTCACGTTGTTTGTTGACTAGTCACTAGAGGATGAGAAGATTATGAGCTAAGGAGTGAAGAATAATCCTAACATTGAGCACATAAACTTTGACTCACATCATTCTCCTTCTCACATTTTTATCTTCTTTTTTAGGAAGAAAATATATATTATATACATCAGGCATGCTTGCAGTAGTGAAATATCTGATACAAAATAAAAAATGCGGATTATGATTCACATTTGGATCGAATCTCTTAAGTGTGATTATTTTAAGAATTAGATTTAAAAGTGAAAAAATATGAATTTGAGAGAAAAGAAAATTAAAAATGAAAAAGAAAGTTTAAAAAATTTATGAGTAACTTAACGAGTGTAATTATTATAAAAATTAATAAATAAAATTATAAGATTACAATTTTATTTTTATAATTAAAATTACTTTAAAATAAAATATAATTATTTATTTATTTATATATGAAATACGTATGATTAAAATATTAATTTTATTATTATTCTTATATAAGTTTATATATATTATTACTATCACATTGTTATTTTATATTATTATATAATTATAACATATAATATAATTAATTATCACTTATATAATGGATTATCTTTTCTTCACACATTTCAGTTGGATACTTCCAAACAACTGTGTTTCTTCACACATCACCCTATAAAACAAAAATTTTTCATTCCACGCACAATTAAAGTTCAAACCACGAATAAAATCATGTGAAAGCTAAACATAAATAATGTAGTTATGGAAAAAGCACGTTGTAACAACAGAAAATAAAAAAAGAAAAGCATAGTGTAGCAATGAGAAAACGAAATTTCTAAAAGCTCTCATGCATAATTGACTCTCTTCCACTTTTCTCTTACATATATGAGGATCGCTAGAGCAAATCTTCCCACAAATCCATTTTCATTATTTAACCTTAATAAGTGTGCAAACAAATATAAATTTGCAACTTTTCTTATGAGCAGTACTTATGCAAAAACAAACACATTGTTAACTAATTTCTATACTACAACCACTTATTTCAATTTTTAAACTATTTCTACATTTAATACGAGTAATTAAATCCACAAGTAATAACATTATTAAACATTGTTCTTAAAATAATATCATTTTTGTAAATATTAATATTTTTAAACAAGCATGTCTAATACTAAGTGATTAATTAAACCCATAAGTAATAACATTGCATCATAACTTTATTCTATATATAATATCATTTTAATAAACATTCATATTGTTAAACATGCATGTCTAATACTAAATGTTTTATTTGACCACTTAGAAAAGTAGAATCTTAAAAATAAAGCTTAGTTACATATGCGCACAACTTGAATTGAATTAGTTTTTACTCAAGTCAAGTTAACTAAAAAAATATATATATGTTAATTCAACTTGAACTTAATTAATGGAATTTGGACTTTCTTACGAAAATCAGCCTTACCGTGACAACTTTAAAGTTATGTTTGAATATTTGATGGAGTGCAGAACAAAATAAAATAAAAAAATAAAATTATAAAAACTTAACAATTTATTTATTTTATTTTTTGTTTAGATATTTTAAGGATAAAAGTAAAATAAAACCTTCTTCTACCACATTATTCCAAATTAAAAGAAAAAAAGCATATATTTTAGATTGAAATCGAAATTCATTTCATATGTTTCACACATTTTGCATGCGATCACACTTTCATTCCATCATCTTCTCATTATTCACTTCTCACTTTGGTAAATAACAAATAGTATTGTATATAGAAGCGGCATTATATCGTTGCTTTTAGTAAATATTGAAAAAATATTTAAAATATTTTCAAATAAAATCACTATAAATTTTTCAAAGTTCTTTTGATAATTAATTTGCTCACAATTAAATCATTTTAAATATTAAGAGCCAACAACTAACATCAGTTGAAATTTAGAGTATACGATCGTCGGAAAAATCTAAAGAAAAAGACTGTTGCAGACTTTATGTTTGTGGCATATATGTAAAGCTAAAAGAAATGCAACGGGAAAGCTATTTGCTAAAAGTAAAGCCAGGCATTTTTTGGTAAAACAATCTCATTTGGATGGAAATCTCATATTAACCAAACATACAAGTGGAAATAAATTTTCAAGTTACTAAGTCCGTTAAGTTGGTTTTCTAAAAAAATTAAGTTAAATTTAAATTTTAAAATTTAAATATAATATTAAAAACTATCAAGGTGTAGGCTATTCTCCAAAATTTCCAATTAATCAATCTCATACTCAATACTTAACTAATTCTTCTATACCCTTAGTCCGTGGTCAGTTATTAATTTTAAGAACTATTTTATTTTATTAAATTAAAATAATAATTAATTTCTTACATGTTAATAAAATTACTTTAAAAAAAATATTTTTTAAATTAATTTTATTATAAGTATTTTTGTTATTTACAATAATAATTTTGTAATCAAGAATATTTTAGGTCACATGTCTTCTAACTCACCATTCAGCCACATCATTAACAAGGTTAATCATAGGGACCAATCCATAACTTTCATATACTTGTAGTCCAAAAAGTATACATATATTTATAATTTAAAGTTGTCTTAAACGGTTACATTATTTATAATTATATTTAAAATTTGTTCTAAAATAGTAAAAGAAAAAGACTAGTATTATTTGTAAAAGGTATGAACAATTATTTAAAAGCATCTATATATATAGTTTAAAGTTGATAGATTTTTTTTCTAAATAGTGTAATTTTACATGGTTAATATTGAAATAGATAATTTTCTATTATGTAAATAGATAAGTTATCCCAACAAGATACAATATTGGTGTAAAGAAGTTGTGTTATCATAACACAACTTTGTTTAAAATTAAAATGAAATTCATAGAATCCATATACAACTTATGTAGACTACTAACGATTTTACTTAGTTTAATATTTTCTTCATTTTTAATGAAGTTTTGCTATAGTTTTTAATTGATAATAATAAAAGATAAAGTCATGCATATATTGTATTGAAATCGTGCACACGGCTATCACACTTAATTGAATACCTTGAACAAGTTTAGTTAATATTTTTTTTATAAATGAAATATCATTGATCTTTTTTCTTTATTTAACACATATAAGATAATTGATAATTATGTTAAATTAATTTAACTATTAATTGAAACAAACACACCAATTATTCATAATTTCCACATTTTACATTTCTATTAATTATTAAATACATAAAAGATTAAACAATTTATCTCAAAAAAGTGTACAACTTCAACAAAATGCAACATAACTGAAGTCTTGTAATCCTTTCACGATTTTAATACAATATACAAATAATTGAAATTAATTTTTAACTTTCATTATCTAAATTCATTAAACCCTAAACACGAATTCACTTAAAAAAAATATATTAAACTTAAGCGGTGACTAGTCCACATAATTTATTTATCAACATTAAAGTCATATATGAATTACATGATTTTACTTTAATTTTAAATAAAAAATCGTACATGATAATACAAATTTATTTATACTAAAATTATATTTACCCAAGTTGTACATGTGCGTAATTAAAAAAAAAAACTCATTTTGATAATAGTAAGTAAAATTCGACTATTTTGATAAAAAAATCTGAAATTAAAATTATGAGTGTTACACTCTAACGAGAAACCAGGTAGGTACTATTAAAAATTATAATAAAAACAAGATTATATTGGAAAAATCATATAAAAATAAATGAATTATGTTATTACCAAAAAAACAACTCATTGATCGTTATAAAGGAGTGAAATTCCACCTTTATTCTTCATATAGAATCTCAAGAAAATGTAGCATCGAACCTGTTATGGCTTAATTCATTCACTCAACTAAACAAACTATGACTCTGTTTGTTTGAAGATAGTTGCTTCTTCCAGTAAAATATTTTATATATATTTTTTAAATAAGTCATTTGATATCCTTATTTATTTAAAAAAATATTTATGGCAAGGCTAAATGAAAGTATCTTTTCATTCTACGAAGAGTTCGCTTTCAATTGACAAAACAGTGACACCGACTTATAAGCATAAAATCTAAAAATTATTATTTTTCCGGTAGCATAAATTTAATATAGTAAAACTTTTAAAATGATGGTTATTTTAACACAAACAAATAAGAAGAGAAAAATCACATGATTCATACATTTTGAGAAGCATTATTTTTAAAAAATAAATTACACGATTCAAAACATAAGGTGGAAAGAAGACAACCATGGAGGGCACATTTTGTACATAAAATAATAATATAATTAAGATGCTGATCCATCCAACTACATTATTTTGACCATAGAATGGGATGAGTTAGCATATGCATTAATGATGATACATTCAGCCGACGGTGAAGACAAAAAGCACGTTTGAATCCTGAGCTGCCCCATCTTCAAGTCGTTGTCTTTTATTGACATTCCATGCAACAACGCATAGCTCCTTCATCATCGTTACCCTCAAATTGAACACGACAATATATAAATACTAGTCCAAAAGCAGCACACCAACACTGCACTCTCTTAGCCACCACCCACTCAGCTTAATTTTCATCTAAAAATTCCATTTTAATCATCCCCAGAGAGAATCAAACCAACCCAGATAGTGATCTAAGTTATGGAAGCTTATTCAAGCTCTTACCCTGCGTCCAAGTCTAATTCTTTGCTTCATTCTGTGAGGAAGCCACAAGCAAAACCGTGGAAGAAGGCGCCGGTGGCACCACCGGCACCGACACCGATCAGAGTGTACAAGGTGGATGCTATCAACTTCCGCGACCTTGTTCAGCGGCTTACAGGTGCACCCGAGTTCAACCCTCAGCTTCATCATCAACTTTTCCAAAGGGTTTCACCTATTGCCACCACTCCCCCAAAGACAATGTTGTCAAGCAGAGACAACGTCGGTGCACCACCCTCATCTGTCTCCTCCAGTATCTGGGGCCAGCAACCTCAAACATTGGAATTGAATTTATCAACATCCTCTTCTTATAACTGGTGCTCCGTCCCTCGTACCAGCCAAGGAACCATGACCACCTTGGAACCGGGTCGGGTTCTCTAGCTATGTTATAACTGTTTTTTTTTTTCTTTCCTAATTTAAACTATCTCCTTTAGCTATACATGTTCAATCATTTCGTCTGGTGCATATAGCTTTTGTCCAAGTTTGTTTCTTTTGGACTTCAGCTATCTAGATCTGGGATCCAGCAGATGCCAGTTACACCTTTTCTTCATCATCTACTCTTATGTACACATGAAATTATTAAAATATAAATTGAATAAAAGTAGAAATGGTTGATATGTCAATAAGGCTGTTTCATTCGGAAGAACATCATTACACGAAATATGCTGATTCATGTCATTGGTGTTAAACTGGATTGAAAAGAATAGGTCTAAAATGAAGATGGAAGAGAGAATATAATTCATTGCAGTTAGTTTTTACCTAATTGAATTCAAGTGTGTTTCGATACACACATACTATGAAGTAAAATCGATGAATATTTCACGAATGCAATAGAATGCAGGTGCGTCGATAAAACAAACTAAAAGTAAGAAAACGAATATGTTCAAAAGAATGTATTATAGAAAAACTGTTTGCGGATAATTTACGATACTCGTGTGTCACTGCTGCACAGCACCACTACGCAATCATATATTCGGCTCATTATATATAGATAAGATTAAGTTTGCTTTATCATAATAATAATAATTGTTTTCACTATAACAAAACAAAGCACGTGTGGTTCATTGTCCATGGACCTTTAATGTTTTCAAACTTGACTGGTCCGAATCGAAATCACACACTCACTCCCTATCTCTCTATATAGCTTTAATTTCTCTGATCTCTTTATATAGCTTTAATTCGAAGTTTCAATAGCATTTCTACTCAGTTTTGAACAACAGTTTGCCCCCACAGCAAAAGGTCGCGTATTTTTCTTCAAGTTATCAAAATTTTCCTTAGCATATGGTTAAATATTTAAATGTTATTTTCAGAGTGAAAACACACTTCTTAGAGTCAGCAAACTTGATTGTAGCGTATACACTTTTTGTTGCTGAAGTTCTCCGTAATCATGAATACCAATCAATTAAGAACTTGCGAACTCATTTGATCGCGAATAAAAATGACATTGCTTACTGCAAACTTAAAAAAGGAGGAAAAAAAAAGTGTGGAAAGATTATAAGTTAGATGACACCAATTAGTGTTGTCTCAAAGTACTTAATGTGATCCTCATATATATTTTGCAGAAACATGAGATAGATCCAACCCTGTTTTTCTTAAGGATGTTCAGAAGAAATATGAAAATAAGTAGTTGAATTCAAACATGAGGAAAACTTCTTATTGAATTAACCTACCTTTAAGTGTGAATTTAAAATTTCCTATTTTAGTTGCAATTTTATAAGTTCTTGAATAACACATACTCTTCTCTTTTCTTTTAGTGTTTAGACTGAATATTTGTTTTAGCTTTTATTCCAATTTGACTTGAAGTTGTTGATACTTTTGCTACCTCACACTTGTCTTAGCATACAAATAGGTTATTATCAAGGCCAGGCAATTAGGATTGACGCAAGCAATGGAAATTCAATGGGTCTAAGAAGCGAGCTCAAAGAAGAAGTCTAAATTGTAAAATGAGTAGTGAATTGTATCCGATAATACACTTTTAGTTCTTATCTACAATATAATTTCATAAGCTTTTCGGAATACTACAAGAATTTTTCGGATAATATTGAGAACCAGAATTAGTAAATGTAGTAAATAAGTTTCTAAGAGTAAATAAGCTTGGAGAAGAAGAGAAAAAAGATACTCAATTATGTAATATTGATATAATATTGAAGATGAAAGAATTAATAAATAAGTTTTTAAAAATAAAAGAATATAAGAAAAGAGAAGAGAGAAGACAGACATAAGTAATAAAATTGTTAATATTATAAAGTAATAAAATTTTTAATTTTATATATTAAATTAGTCAATTATAATTTATAATTAAAACTTAATATATAAATATTTATGATTTAAATTATAAGATTATGAGGTATGCGCATCTTTAAATACATAAAAATTATAATAATTTAAATTATATATATATATATATATTAATTTTAATATTTTAGTCCTATAATATAATTTTAAAAAATAATGTATTCCCGAAATTATAATATTTTAGGTCCTGTTCTCTTCATCCATGGGTCGGGGATGATCATTCTCTCATACCCCGCTCAGTACGGCCCTCTTGCCTATTATGTCACAGAAAAACAATTCTTTTATTTTTTTAAAAGTAGCCTCATTTATATATTTTTTGTTACCATAAAACAAACATATATACCGATTTTAATTCTCATCAAAAAATAGATTTCATCCTCTGAAATTTGAAATTATTGATTTTAGTTTTTATAATTTTATTCTTTGTATATTAAAGCAATTTTTTTGTGTAAATATTGGAGCATGGTTTTTTTTGTGTTGATATTCAAACAAGATCGTGGTTAAAATGACACACTAAGTTTTACAATAAAATTCCAAATAATTAAGTTTTGAAAGATACAAATATGAGATTGAACACTTTTGAACTAATTCTCATCCATTCGTTTAAGGTATGATTAAAAATATTCAATTAATTAAAATATGAAGAAATATAAATGTAAACATAAATAATAATGAAAAATGATATGTTTTTTAAAACTAAAAGACCATATTTCTCTATTTTTTGTATGAAATAACCAAAATTACAAATTAAAAGAACACAAATTGTCTTTAATCTTATTTCTTATTTTAAATGGAGTTAATAAAATATGGTGGTTTGTGCAGGCTGAAACGGTGTCGCAGAGCATGGTCTTATCTGATACAGGAGGGGGAGTCTTGAGTTGGGAGGAAGTGAGGATCGAAATCTGGTAAGAGGCTGTAATCAATCAAACCTAACCAAACCATGTCGTGGTTTGCAAGGACACTAGCAAACTCACTCAGACTCGATGACGACGATCTCGACGATGACAATGGCGGTAACCTAAAATCCCCTCCGAAGAAACCCGAATCAGAACCCGTTCAACCCGATTCCGCATCCACCCCCAGTCCCACCGCGCGCGGTGTCAAAGAGGATTTCAACGAGCTCACCAAATCTTTTTCCCGTCAGATATGGGGCGTCGCCTCCTTCCTCGCCCCGCCGCCTGATCCCCAACCCCATAATCCCGTCGCCGATCCCAACTCCTCTGAAGAAGAAGATATTATCGCCGGAATCCGTAACGATTTCGCCGAGATTGGTGGCAAGTTCAAGAGCGGGATCTCCAAAATTTCTGGCCATAAGACTGTATCTGAATTCACCAAGATTGCTTCGAGCTTCCTTCAGCTTGGATCGCAAGAGGAATACGATCTGGATGGCGTTGTCGGAGTTACTGAGGACGTGGTTGCATTTGCCAGAAGCGTAGCTCTGCATCCGGAAACTTGGCTCGATTTTCCTCTTCCTGATGATGAAGATTCTGATGGTATATCGATTTTCTCACTCTTGGTTATTCAAATTCTGTTTAGCGTTCCAATCAAAATTTCGAGGAGATTTATTTTAACTTATATAGCAGTCGTGGCTATTCTCGTAGCTTGCCCTAATGGGCTTCTTAAGATGTTCATGTGTGTGCTTTAGATGATATTTTATTCTGGCTCATAATTTTGTGGCTTAGATTTTGATTTGTCCGATGCGCAACAAGAGCACGCTCTAGCTGTTGAACATCTGGCACCAAGCTTAGCTGCTCTTCGAATGGAACTGTGTCCCGGATACATGAGTGATGGTAACTTTTGGAAGATTTATTTTGTACTCGTGCATCCTAGACTCAGCAAAAGTGATGCTGATATTTTATCCACCCCCCAAGTGAGTTAAATTTTATTGGCGTTCTGTTTTCTATATTCGTTGTATTTCTATGGTTTTTGTCTGGGCAAATGTGAGCTGATGCCTCATAAGTAAAATGATTGTGCTATTTGGTTTCTTTGTTTGTTTGCTTGTCTTAATATCTTTATTTTTTTATCGGGTACTACTAATGATTGAAGCAGAGAAAATTAAGTTATTTCATTGTTCAGGGATAAACATGGCATTGAAATCTTATAATGTAATCTTAAAATCTTGTTATGAAAGTCCATTATGAAGTTATAACTAATCCCTTTATATCACTACTCAAATGTGTCCAGCATGCTCCAAAATAAACGTTGTTGTGTTTGTCACATTTGATGTTAGCTATGTGGTAATTTTGGTATTATTTGTATTGTGCTTGCCTTTGTTACTACCAATCGTGGTATGTGTGCAGATAGTGGAAGCTAGAGCAAGGTTAACTCAGGCCTTAGACAAAAGAGGTAAGGAAAAGAAAGAACAGGACTTATCTTTGGAAAATATTCCTTCAAAAGAGGAGGAACAACATCTCTTTGTGCCAAACAGTGCTCCACTTGAATCTCCACCTCTTCAGGAATCTGTTGTTGAAGCAGTCCCATCTATGGTAGCCTCTGATGCTGAAATGGAGAAAAATGCCACTCAAAGTGATGTTCCACAAATTATTGTCGAGTCTGTGGTTAAAGAGGAACCGGTAAAACCATCAGCAGAACAATCAGCATCTGGTTCAACCAATAGATTTTTGGATGAAACTTATGAGGACGATGCTGATGATTGGTTGAAAGAAGAGGATAGTTCTGAAATGGTTGGTCCCAGTGGAACTTATATTCAAACTGGTAATGATGAGGATGTGTCATTCAGTGATCTTGAGGAGGACGATGGTGATGTACATGAAAGTAATAAGAAAACTAGATCAGGCTCTGACTCTTCAACAAAAGACTCCCGAGATTGGGTTCAGTTAGGTAGAAGTTCTCCTAACTCTGATAAGGATAGGTTCTCTGTTGAAAGCAAACATACTGGTTCTGAGCATTCAAGTTCTCGTAATTCTGTGACCAAGGAGTCCAATGATTGGCTTAACGTTGATGACATTGATGTAATATGACAATGCCTTGGAATTTGTCCCAGAGGTAAGTTTTTTTTAAGTGATTCCCTTATATTTTGTGAATATCTGCATATAGTATGTGTACTCTACGATTGACATTCTGAACGACTGTCTGTAAATAAAACCAGTCTCCACTGGGCATTGTGCTGTGTATGGTTATTTATTGCACCGTACATAAACTTAATCTTCTATTTGATATCTGAATTTCTAGTTGTTTGAGGTTATTAATACTTTTAACTTACCTAAGTTGTTTTAAATGTTCATGATGAATATTTATTTAAAAGATGAGAACGACTACACTTTATACACGGCAGGTCTTATCTATAGCAAAGTTTCTAAGCCTGTAATGCCATAGTCTTACTAGGGCTATTTGGTTATGAACTACCTTGAATCCTATATGTTTCTTTTGAGGCTTAACTACTAAATCACAGAACCTTTCACCACCATTACTACAGACATTAAACATATAGCTGCTGTGCCTAAACGTCAGATATCTGAAGTAGTTTCTGTTCATTACTAGTATTTGATGCTTATCTTGACATTATGAGGCATCGGTCTTTCTCTTGTAACTTTCATGCTCTTTACACCTTTATGGGTGTTATTTTTTTTTTAATTTTAATTACAAAATATTAAAATATTAATTGGTTCTGTTCTATTTTATCGATGGTTAAAATTACTGGATTAGCTATGTTGACTAGTTACAGCCTAAACGGTAGTTACATACCGTGATGATAAATAATTCAACTTCTTCAATATTAATAGAAGACATGGAAACAAAATTAAGATTGTTAGATTAATTGTTATTGGACAACTTATACTATAGATGCTATCATTCTCTCTTTTATTTGGTCCTTAAAGGATTAGTAGTTATTGAGAAATTTTTAAAGTCTTGTACCACCTATCGGGTGTGTTAGTTTCTCTGTTTGTGAAACTGTTCTTGAGTCTGTTAAGTTATAGGCTGATTGTGGAATTATTTTTATTTCCCTTCTCAAGTGTTGTATCTATTTGATATTTTCTCTACAAAACATAAATAATGACTCCTCAGGATTAGAAGCAACACATAGTACCAAATTAGTGTCCTAAAGTTGTAGCATTTTGTCTGAGATGCTTTGTTTAGGAATTTATTTTGCTTAAATAAGTATATGCATGTTTTGTTTCTTGTTTTTCTCATTATTAATTGTTTGACATGAGATACAAGTCAGTTAAGATTTTCAAAGAAAATTGGTTTTAATGACCAATAATAATAGTCCAATTTTGTTGTTGTTAAAGTTCATAAACCTTAGGTAATTATTATACTTAAATATTTTAATAACTAAGTAAGAGAGAGAATGATAACTGGATGCACGAACTAATGGTTACTCGATTGTTTTTTAATCAAAGTCGACCTTACTTTTAGTTAAGGAGCTATTTGATTTTAGAAAATATTTTCCACTTTTATTATTTGTTTATTACAAAATATGATGTATTATTTTATTTTGTTCCTTATTTTTATAAACATGTATAGCAAACAAAATAATGAAAATAATTGTATTATTTTCTGTGTTTATTTCTATTTTCACCGTTTTCTATATGAAGTTTTGAAAACAAGAAATAAAATAAAATAAAGTGAGAATTTTTGTAATTAACAAATGAATACATTTTCTGAAACTAAACTCTTCCTAATTGTTACCAATTTTGGTTATCATTATTCATTGGAATGTTATTGATGATACCTATGATACTTAATGTAGACTTTGTGCATTGTTAGTTGTGTGGTAGTGATGCAATAACTTTAACTAGTGTTGACGCAGTTTTATCAGTATGCATCTAGACAATAATTAGTATGATAGTAATAAATTTGAGCATAAACTTTCTAGTTGTTTTATTATTGGGTCAAATTTACCAAAATTACCAAGCAATTAGTTTAGTGGTTTTCACACGAGTTTTTATAACAGAATATGTTCGTGACATTCCTCTCGGTATAAAAGAATTTAACTGTTGTAAATGTCAAAAGAGTCTTGTTTCATTTTCTCCTTTGAGCGTTTTATGGAAAATTTTTCTGGGTCCTCGTCTGTCGTTATTTCTCTATCCGCACATGCAAGTAGAAATCTGAATTAGATTTTATTTTCGTAGTAAACGTCAATACGAGTAGGAGGATGGTAGCCAGAGCCATTACGTTTTAACGAACTGTTGAAAAAAAAGAAAAAAAAGGCTTCTGTATTATTTTCTTCATTACTAATTACCCACGTAACTTCATTACCGCTTAAAAATAAGACTGCTTGCTTTGGTAATAGACATGAAGAATCATTGTTTACAAAATAAACTTTGTCAAATCAAGATTAACGATAAAAAAATATTAGGAATAATGTTTTGAGATAAAGCAAATGATTTTATTGGCACCTGTGTTATAAAAACAGAAGGGAAAATATTTATGTCAACAAAAGGAGATGAAGGTTTTGTTGGCTGCTTCGCCCCTCTCTTGAATGCGGGTAGGCCTAAACATTAAGATACTAATTAATTCGGAAAATTATATCTTGAGAGTTAAAGATAATTTTTTAATAAAAGAAAATACGTGACAATTAGTTGTGCATAGAAAGAAAGTATCATAGTGCCCTTTTTAATTAAAAAAATTATAATTATGAAATAGGTTTCGACATCAATTGTATCAATAAAACTATCTCCTATATGGCTAAAAACTCGTCCTTCCATGGCGACGTGTACATATTAATTTATAGAAGCTCGTTTCTGATCGTGTCACGGCCTTGGACGTTGATATAAGAATATGTACAATGACCATCAAATGAAAACGCAAGCTTAGTATAGTCAGTTACTCACTCTTTCCAAGTAAAAGGAAAAAAGTAAATTAATTAAAAAAAATCTTTGTACAAAGCTTTCTAGCAGAAGGTTGTCAGTATCTAATGGGGCCGAAACCGCCGGAGAGGCGTTCTAATCGAGACCATAGCAAGCTTCCCAATGAGAATTTTGGCTTATTTTCCCCACTGTCCTCCGTTTGATGTAGCCTATGGGGCGACTTGTGATCAATAGCCACGGATCCACCCGTCTCTTTTCTCACCAATTCCACGATATTTGGGTTCACTTCTTCACCTGAACAATCCGTCACAAAGAATGATCCTACCGCTTTTCCTCCCTCCGTTCCAATCTCAACCCTCGATATGGATAATCCATTTTCACGAAATACCCGCGTCACATTCGATAGTAGCCCCATTCTATTTTCAGTCAAAATATCTACCCTCAGTCCCTGCACCAATGCACCACTCATATACATCAAAATTCGAACATCTCACTTATTTTTCAAAATGTAGATAGAACATACATACATGCGAGACTCTGCGCTCAACTGCAGCGATTAAGCATAGGGTCAGTTTTTGCTTCTCGCTTTCGCTGGGAATAACTGCACTACCCATGCTGTGCCTTATGTAGTACTCCTACGAATAACAATAATACGTATTAGAATAACAGGCCCACTAATGAGAAAACTGAGTTGGGAGAGATTATTATGTACCTGATGAGCCACGGATCTCTTGGAACTGATTGCGGCGTGGAACACCACATACTGCATGTCCGTTAACACGCACACGGTGTCGAACAAGAGCTTAGGACGGTCCCTGCTCCTTACGTTAACCACCAAGTAGCCTTTGTCCTCGCATCTCCCGACAGACACGTGGGTCCCATCACATCCCTTTTTGTGTTCCCCGCTACTGTCCCCATCACACGCACGGCAACTCTCGTAATCCCTGTCCGCGTACATCAACTGGTGGAGCCGCCGCTCCCTGTGGGTGTCCCCCGCCCCCAACCTCGTCACCCTCACTCTCTTCCTCTCTCCCCTATGGGCCGCCACCACATTCTCCAGCTGCTCCTCCACTAGGCCCAACCTTTTTGGGTCGCTTATGGGCCCAGCTTTGGACTCGTCTTCCACCAATATAATACAGGCCACCCTGTCGTTGTGGGTCCATGCAGTTGCAGCGGTAACGATGCAGCCCAGCTCAACCAACACTCCTGCTAGCTCTGACAGTAGGCCCGCTCGGTCCATCCCACTCATCTCCATCGCTGTTATCTCCCTTCCCACCATCCCTTCCTCTGCCCCTTTCTCGCTATCCCTTGAAATATCCCCTTTACTTCTTGTGGCGCACAGTTCCTGCACCATTGTTATTTTTAGTTCACACGCTTCAAATTACTCATTTCTTCCAATCATTCACTTAGATATCTCTACAAATAATATAATACTATTTCAATTTAGTTTCTTAACGAAATTCGCTTTAAAAAATTTCTTTTAGACTAAATTCATCCTTCACTGTACTAACTTAGTGATAACATTCAGACGTTCATTTATGATGGTAAAACATGTATTTTTCTAACAATTTGAGGTGTGAAGCCATTAATATTTGTAGAAAGAGAGAGAATGACCTGCTGGATGTGGAGCATGAGCGTTTCGTCTGTGAGCTTCTTGCCAGCTTGATCAGTCACGTGGAACACTGAATTTTGCAATAAAGAAAAAGACCCACACGGCATGGATCAGAACCGGACTATTGACGTACGTGTGCAGATAATGAGAGTGTCCTACCAAGTTATGGGGCTTGGTGTTATATGACGCATGCATAGCTCATGCATGTTAAAAAAAGTAATAGGGTATTTAATAATTATACATCATTTGGGTTGATTGCGGAAAATGCAGAAAGCTGAGGAATAAAAGGGACTCGTGAGGGAGACACTGACCGTCCATAAACCATCCACCATCAGAGGAGATGTATGATTTGGAAATGTTGAGATCAAGATCTGTCAACACTTGGACCATCTCCAGTAATATCCCCTTCCTGTTTGCACTGTCAACCTGCGTTTCCACACATTTTATTTAATTAATCCTCATTTCTTAAAAAGAAAATTATGCAAATATAACCCGTGACACTCTTTACTACGGATTACGTCATTTTGATGGCCAATACAATCAAAATTTAGTTTTCTTGAAGAAGAGGAGCTTTTTCTTCTTATAAAGATGACAAAAAGTAGACTCCTTTTATCCTTTGTCGTTCGTTCATATCCTCTTGTAATGGTTAAAAAAGTAAGCACGTATCACAATTTGCATTGGCTTTTGGTACCAAGTGTTAGAGTGACAACTCAGTTTCTTTGCATCTAATATAATATAATAATTAGTGATCATACTCAAGCGCCAAGTGGTAATGCGCAGAATGGATATAATCTAACATGTATCATGTTCTTCTCATTTTCCAACAGTATATTCAATGATTTATCCAAAGTAGTAATAGCACATAGTAGCAGTGGGTGACGGTGTGATCATTGAAAGCCACAAATGACGAATTGGGAACACACAACGTATTCAAGCATAATTAAATAGTCAATTACAAAATGAATGAGAAGTTAGATGGATAATTTAATATATGCAATTTGAATATAGAGAATTAAATCTAACCTTCACCACAGTGCAGTCTCGACAAGAATCATTATCGATGCAGACCCTGCCAAGACATCATCAAATACGTATAATTCATTAAGTAATCAATCCACCATGATTCGGCTAAGCCAGAAAAACAATGATGTCTGTCTAGTTGAACACGAATAAGAAGACGACAAGAAATTGCCAGAGAGGTTGTGCAGCAGTACCTGGGAGGATGTATTCTTTCTATGAGCGATTCAATCTCGCGATCGATGTGGGCGTGGTAACATACATCCATTTTTTCTTTATCAACTATTTGCGTTTGGAGGCAATTCGGCAATAACCCCAAAACCTGAGCTGCTATAAGTATAATAAAGATTCACAGGCTGTTAACATGTTTATCCATCAAAGAAAAAAAAAGCTTATCTTGTTTAGAAACTTTAGGATAAAGAGGTGGAAAAAAATAATAGCTTCCAGAAAACGTGAAAAACCAGTCTAAGAGGTGCAACCAAACAAGCTAACATAAATAGATTAGAAGCGTTCAAAGGGATGAAAACAAGCGCGCGTATCAATATATGTGATAAAAAGAGAACGTGGGTATAACGGGGCGCTGTATATCTTGTATCCAAAGCGATAACACAGAAATTATGACATGTATCATAACAAATTACTTGTTAAAAAGGAAAAGGAAAAGGTGGGTAGAATTGACAGGGTTTTCCATTCATCGTAGCACCGAAGCTTTGAAAAAAATTGAAACATAAAATTGTTGCATTATAAGGAATTTGAAAAGAGAAGAAAGGTAGAATTAATGAGAAATGTGATTGGACGATTACCTGGTGTTGAGGAAGGGATAGCAGCAGGTGAAATGCATGGAGTTTGAGAAAGAATTGGAGAGAGAAGAGGATGAAAATGAAAGAACGGGGCAAATCCTGATATTTTCTATCTTTGGCAGTGCGTTCTGTATTAGGAAAACCAGTGCTTTCAGTTTCCACACGTAGTAGTATAAGCTAGACCCCGTGTAGCCTTAATAATTGGAAAATGAAAACCCAACCAAAATGCAAAAATTCTGGGTTCTCTCCTCTTTCGTATGTTGTACTTGTTGGGTTTGTTCGTGGCATCTGGAGATACGGCACAGCACTGCTAATAATAATAATGAGAGAATTGGTTCTGGCTTGGGAAATGGGAACAAGGAGTAAAATAGAGAAAGAAGAACGTGTTGTAAGAGGGTGAATCTAGTAACTCGGACACAGGGAGAGTGGGAACTATTGTTGTGGTAATGCCACGTGTCCTTTGTTTTGTAGGTGTGTTGTTCTGGTACACGATCTAGTCAAATAGTATTACAACTCCTGACGTTGCGGTGGCATCAGAGATTAGATCCCCCGTCCAAGCGGAATCCACGTGTCTGCTTTAGAGGTTCCCTTCTGGAACCGTATCTACCTTGTTTCCAACTTCTACTTTTCTCTTCATACTATTCACACCACATCTTCCCATGACTTCGTACACTCACGTTTTAAAGCAACTAAAAACACCTTTGACTCTCTAATTTTTTTAAGAAATCATTTAGAATGTCCTGTAATAAATCTTTAACTACATAATATTTTTTAGTTCAATAAATATTAATATATTTTTATATTATATTTTTCTATCCTAAACTATTTGTTATTTTATGTATAATTATTTTCTATTTCAATTGTCAATCCATATAAAAAGTAGTGACGTTGCATCAGTTTGTTTCTAAAAATGACATATTTTATGTTTGATACAAATACAATACAAAAACATATGTTTTCTACGTTTTTACTATAATCAATACAGAAAATAAGCATATCATGTTAGTTAAAAAGTTACATGATATTTTTATCAATGATGATTTTACGTTTTAAATTTTTATTTTTCCATCGGTTTTTTTTTTAAATCACAAGTGACTTTAAATTCTATACTCTTTTTAATTGTATAATAAAAAGGTCTGCATATAAAATATCAACTCAAAAATTCTAACTACTACTACAACTACTAAAAAAACTATAAGATCCGTTACATTTTCTGCATAATGAGATATAGACCCAAAAATTGGAATCTCAAGACATCTAGGGAGGGGGAGGTTCTGTGTGGAGAATCAATGACTAAATAGCTTTATGTATTTGCTGTTAACCAAATATCAGGCTCTGTAGTTAAGATCTTTCTTCTTCATTGCATTGCAGGTTGAGTAACACAATTGCAACCTGATACAGTCACGGTATCTCCATCTTTTGGGAGTAAGCCGAATCATAACTAGAGGCAGAGATTCTATAATAAAGAAGTCTAGTATTTGCTGACACCACATAAACTGTACAAAATGAGAAGTGTACTCAACCTCCAATCAATTGTTCTGTTCTGTGGCATTGTTATTAGGAACACAGTGCATATAGTATTCAATATGGAAAGGTTTATGTGAAATCTCAAGCAAAGAAATCACTGTACTGGTCCAAGAAGATGAAATGGTGTTATGGTACAATGTCATGTATTTTGTGGGCTGAAGAGCAACTAGAACCAATACACATGATATTACTTTTCGCAAGGCACCTCTTCTTATAAATCAGATTAAGGTCTCTTATGTCTGAGTGGTCAGGTACTATAGAATATGCTACAGAGTTACAGGATGAATAGGTATTATAGCTTTGTCTTATGGTACATAGATACATACTATATCCTATATCGATTCTTGTAATAATCGATATGATATCTACATACTGCATAAATTCTAATAATATGCGATAAATACAAAAACATCATTAGATAGTTTTAATGATAATTATGGTGCAACTAATATAATTTGGGATTATTATATGTTATTCTTAAGTTTTACAATATAAATCTTTTTAACATATTTCACTACCTTTGTATATATAACCCAAATGATAAGAAAAATGAAAAGACTTGAAATTAATGGAAATATTTGTCTTGTTATTACTAAGAATAATTTTGAAAAAAAACAAAATCAATAAAACAAATTTAATGCTAAATTTATGTTAATTTTAGAATTAATAAATAATCTGATAAAAAAAATAAAGACATCACAAATGTGTTGCTAGTCATTCCATTTTCATTTTAGAATTTAACAAGTCAGCCTAAGCCAGCCTTGAATGTTGACCCTTCTAAGTATATTTGCCATTTTTTTTTCTTTTTTTGGTGTAGCTAGTTTGCATCAGCTATGTTAACTCTTAAGAACTCCTGCTATTATCCAAAACAGAGAAGCGTCCACAAAGATAATATATCTCCAACAAAAAGAAAAATGGAAATATTTAGTGGTGGCAGTGATTTGTATGTGGCGTGACGGCTGAATTGAAGATGACGGTTGGGGCTATTTCTTCCACCAAAAACAACTAATACCAAACAGCTTCAACTCCAGCGCAAACCCTCAATTTTTGACCTCACAATCTTCTCCAAGGTCTGTGTCTCCTTTTCTCTCTATCTATTTAACATCCTTTGGTTTGGATGAGCAACGATCGTAACAATAAATTCGCGAGTTTAAATATCCGTAAGTGGGGTTAATGGAAGTGCAGTTAGTGGGTAAGGGTTTTGGTTTTGATTACGTCCGTAAAAGAAAAAAATGGATCTTCATTTTGTGTGCTGTTGGGTTCGGTGGGTTCAGCGCTTACAAGCTCTATCACGCGCCTTCTGTGGTTCGTAAGAGAAAGAGGCTTTCGAAGCTTGTGGGTGCATTGGTTTCCGTGGCGGAAGCCATATCCGAATCTGCAGATACCATCGGAATCGTATCCAGAGACGTCAAGGAATTTCTGCAGTCCGATTCAGATCAAATCCCCAATAGCTTGAAGCAAATTTCCAAGATTGCTCGCTCTCCATACTTGTCGGAGTCCTTGGTTAGCGTCAGCAATGCCGTCACCGTGGGAGTCTTGCGCGGTTCTCAATCTATGAACCGGAGTGGTGGTGAGCAAACCGGTTCAACCGCCGTGGACCGGGTGCTTGACAAAATGTTTACACCAGCTGGGTCGGGTTTTGCTTCTGTAGTTCTTGGAAGCTTTGCTAGGAACCTGGTTCTTGCGTTTTATTCGGGTCAAAGTAACCACTTAGGTGGAGAATCGAACTCGAGCGATGAGAGTAGTGGTGTCACACATGTTGGATCCAATTCGGATCCTGTTCTTGCTTGGGTGGATGTAGTTTGTGGAGATAGGTGTGGGGAACTGATTGGGAATTGTGTGCAATTGTTTGTGAGCACCGCGGTTGCGGTTTATCTTGACAAGACCATGCATATCAACACCTATGACGATTTCTTTGCTGGCTTAACCAACCCGAAGCATGAGACCAATGTGAGGGAAATCTTGGTTTCTGTTTGTAATGGTGCTGTGGAGACTCTCATCAAGACTTCTCACAAAGTGTTAACAAGTTCAAATGCTGATGTCGGTTCAGGTTCAGGTTCAGGTTCATATTTGGCTATTGGAGAAACTCTGATAAATGAGGACTTGGGTGGAGAAATGTCCTCGATTGAATCGAAGGTTGATGATGTTTATGATGAAGAAAAAAAGAGTGGCTGGGTGAGCAAAATTTCGTCAACGTTGGCGGTTCCCAGTAACAGGAGGCTTGTTCTTGACCTGACTGGAAGGGTGACATTTGAGACTGTTAGATCTTTCATGGAGTTTATTTTGCAGACATTTTGTGCTTCTCTGAGGAGATGTGCTCGTATTGTTCAAGAGGAAGTGCTTGAAATTGTGAGATATGTTGCAGCGAAGTCCTCCGTTATTTTGACTATATGTCTCTCGTTGTGTCTGCACATAATGGGTGGAGGCTGGGCTTTGGTGCCTGCTTAAGTAGTTGTTGTGACTACTTTTCATTCACCATATAGATGTGATAGCTAATTAAACTAGAAACTTCTGGAGATGCTGCTTCTTTGGGCTGGCAGCTGTATCATAATATCTGTATACTATACATGGATTAATTTTGTAAATCTTCATATTATAAATGTACAGTGACCATAGAAGGTATATTTTCTCTTACATTGTAAACTCATGGGCAACTCCAGCTCTCTCATAGAAAGCCTAGCATTCATCAACCAGCAATACTATTTGTTTAGGGTGTATCAATCATGATTAGACCTATTCTTGAATTGCAATCTTGTTGTAAATACATCCTTGTGCATACTTTGGTGGTATGATATTTTCTATTAGCCAGGGTGCATCCCCAGATCATTTGAATTCTTCACCCTCTCCCGTTTTGGATATGACAACTCTGTTTCATGTTCTCTTTTGGATATAATTATTTTGTTCGATGACCAAACTGAATAAGAAGGTTGATTGCTGACTGAGATTTCTAATGCCTTGTTAACTCGGTGTGGTTAGAATTCCCTTATGGATAATGTTTTCAATCTGCTGTTGGAGGGGGCAGAGCCAAAGCTGATAGCATTTTGTTACATAATTGTTTAGTTCATAAAATGGATTTGGCAATGTCAACTGCCAAATCAACACGTTAGTTAATTATTACTTTATTTTGTTTGTATGAATTAGATGAACTTGGGTTGTATGATAAATTTTTCTTTTGAGAATGGGGATTGCACGTTACTGGAGAAATCAGTATTCATACTCAAGTGTAAACAAGCTAGTGTTAGAGCAAATACTGATTTACCCAAGCTCAGACCATCCTCATTGGTTTGCCCACTTAACTCCATGACGCCAAACCTTATTCCTCTCTACGTCATATTTCACCCACGCCATTAGCCTCTGTTTCTTCAACCCCGTTATTACCCTCACCAAATAAACCCTATAGGGGTGGCATTGGGGTATGGTCCACTGTGCTTCAGAAACACAATTCGAATAAAAATTTACTGGAAAGTATAATTTAAATAAAATTGTATCACAAAATATTAGTATAAATAAAATTAATTTTTTATATTAAGTGACAAAGTTTAAGTGTCATTTTCTGTCTATCACGTGTTCTATTTATAGGACTTTCTTTCCTTCTTAGAATTTGTTCGAAAACTGATTAAAAGGATACGATATCAGAAAATTAAATTTTGGAATCTCACGATTCAGTTCAAACTCCAAAAGTTCAGTCAAGATAATATCTTAGGATCCATACTGTCGCCTGAATAAAATCAATTTCTTTAAAATCGAATTTCATTTCATAAATTTAAATAAACAGTATAAATTTATAAAAAGTTAATTATAAATAATTATTCAATTATTTTCTTTTTTTATCGTTAACATTGTTTTAACTATTTGATGTTTAAAGAGAATTCAAATGATCTGAAGTTTAATTATGTGTTAGTTTTTTGAGATGATGATGTCTCTAGGATTTCAGGTTCAATTTTCCTTTCTCTATAGGTTTGTTTAGCTCCTTTGTTATTTTTTGTTTCTTCTTTTACAAATGTTCACGTGATAGTAAATGATAGATAAAGTTTTAGAATATCGGTAACCTAGTTGTGATGTTAAAGCTTTATAATAATATCTAACATGATTTATTGGAAAAAATTAAATAAAATTCAGTAACAAATGTATGAAAGTTGTATTACAATACTGATATTCACCTCATAAGGAGAAGATTTAAAGCAGTTGTAACCGTTGTATGTGGATATCTATTAAAAATACACATCTGATATCTGTTCTTGAGACTACAATTTTGGCTTTGTCAATGAGTCTGAGATTACTATGCTTATTGACGGTGGTGGTGGTGGAACCACTCACTGTTTCTCCCAGGACAAGGTAGTTGGTTCTCTTGAACTGTGAATAAAATATTGTTCCAGAAGAACACATGCCTTCCACCTTCCCCATAAACTTATTCCAGAAGATATTGTATATGTTTCAGGATACAAGAATACAGAGTTATAGTCTGGCATTACTACGAATTAAGGGACACATTATCACTAAAATGGATACCAATAAATGGTATGAACCAAAACAGATATACAAATTTTATTGTTAATCAAAACAAAAAATCAGGATTATATATAAAACTTCCAAATTTATGAGGAAAGTAAAAGTTGTTTATGAAATACGCGAAACTAAATTCATTAGGACACGTATGATAATAAAATTTAAAAGTATTTCATACCTTGTGGCCGTTATTTTGGGATACAGATATAAGACTTTGATTATATTTTTTCTTTATTGTTGTCCTTCTTTATTTTTCTTTTGCTTTTAGTATTTATCATTATCTCTAAAAGCAATTATGTCATCACATTATATATAAGCAAACACTTTAACTTAGTTGCAATTATGTCATCACATTATATATAAGCAAAACCTTTAACTTAGTTGCATTAATATTATTAAGGTTGTGTTTGGTTGGACTGATTTGAGAAAATTTACTGTTTAAGAAAATAGATTTGAATGGGTGAAAGTTGTTTGGTTAACCTCATTTGAGAGGATGGATTATGAGAGATTTGTAGGATTGCATCTTCCCTAATCTCATCCAAAAAGATTTGAAGGGATGAAATTCGAAAATTAGAAAATAGCGCTTGTAAATAAAGTAAAAATTACAAAATATCCTTGACTTTGAAAATTACAAAACACTCATTTAAGTGGCTTTATGTGGTATTTTCTTGTTTTCTTCAATTCAATGAAATTTACAATTTCGTATATATATTACTAATTTTTTTTTACTTTTTAAATTATCTAAAATTCAACAATTTTTATTTCCATGTATGGTCTAAAATATTTTTTTTTTACACTTTCAAACAATATTTCTAATTTAAAATTTTCAAAATGTCAAAATAATTCTAAATAATACAAAAACCACATATTTTTTTAAATTGTTTATTTTAATTCAAATGCTAAATTTGTAATTGTACTTCTTTATCATTTAAAAAATAGTTTAAAATCTCATATAAGGGTCAATTTAGTTTACTAAATTAGCTTACATTGAAAATTTTAACCATATTGACCCAAGTCACATTAACTCTTTTTACTTAATTTTATCACACTGAAATAATAAGAAAAATGTAAAGAATATATAAGTTATAAACAATAAACAATTATTAGCATTAATGTATATTTATTATAACAATATTATTATATATAAAAAATAAACTTATTTATACCTAACTCATCAAATAATTGATTTCAATAATTATATATATTTTTTTCATTCATAACACTTTCTTTTCCTTTTTTCCAAGACAACTATAATATAATTAATCTTCCTTCAATCTACTCATACTAAATACAATCTATTAATTCATAATTGTATTATTAACGTAAAATAATTAAATCAATAAAAATTATTTACTTTATAAAAGAAATAATAAAAATATATTATACATGTTATATTGTTTTCTATTTATTCTTTCTTTTTATTTTTTTATCAATAAAAATATGTTTACTTAATGTTTAATTGAAGTAAATTAGAAAAAAAATCTATTTTTGTCTTCTTATTTGATTCAATATTTTATGATAAAATTGATAGGAAAAGATGTTATTTAAAATATTTTTTATTTATCTTAAAAAGAGTTTTATTTTCTTTTAAATATAAAATGAGTAGAGATGTTCATGGGTTGGATTAGATAAAATCATTATCAACTTACTAAAAAATATCTATTTAGTTGATTCATTTTCTATATTTTTTATATTAAAATCAATTTAATCCAATTCATTTTAATTTTTTACCATCTTATTTCATAAGGGTTAATTAATAATTTCATAAATATATCAATTAAAAAAATAAAAATAAATCTATAATTATCAAATCAATCCCAAACTTTCATAACCAATATCTCAATTAATCAAATTCACTTCAATCAATCTCTTAATTAATCAAATTCACTTTTGCGACCAAACAAAGTCTAAAAGTTTCACGTTAGCATAAGACAGACATTATCAAGGATTAAATTAACAAAATAACATTCATTAAAAATGAAAACTAAAGGAGAAAAATAGAATCTATATAACTAAAACACCGTCTGGAGATTAATAATTTAATTAAGAAATATCGTAAAAAAAAGTGTTATGTACTTACTTTGTCAGTCACGGAATGGATTCTCTCGTAGATTCTTTCCAGTACTTGAGAAGACAACTCAATAATTATTGAAGAATTATGGGAAGTTAATGCCTGCAACATGTACACTGCTTTCAATACCAGTTTATTTCTTCGATGCCAGTTTTAAATACTATATGCAGTATCTTAAAGATCAACGGAACATTGATGTGATCACTCTCTTCAAGATGAAGAGGCACACAAGTAGAAAAGAGAAATAATAACTTGCATTAAATTCAAAGTTATGGTTATTCCAACAAGCCAAGTCAACTACGATCTTAATTTCTATTTCTTCTTATCTTCTGTTAATTCATTTATCTCATCTGAATATTGAACGAACCTGTAACTGTAATATAATTACTAAACTCAGTGCTCCCGCATAATTAGTTTTTGAATCCAAGTAATGTAATAGTGATTTAAGTAATTACAATTCAAATTCATTTTTTAATGAAATTAATGAAATACAAATAGATATCCATTTTCTTATTGTGAAGCGGACTAATTTCAATTTTTTTCTTTTCTTTTTCATTTATTCTCAAAAAATATCAATATATATACAAAAATTAGAAATAATAGCTTCATCTTTTGTCAGCCAAAAACGAAAAAAAGAAATCCTGAATAAGGATCAAGAGTTATTACGGGTATAAGGATAGAAATTAAAATAAATAATTCTCTTAGCTCAAGTTATAAACATCAGAATTTCGTGGATTAAGTTCACTGCTATTCCTTCTGTATCGTGTATCCTCATTTAAAGATATAACAAAAAATATTATTTACTTTAAAAAAATTCTTCATAATTAATTTTAAGAGAAAAATAATAAAATAAAACTTTTCATCACTTTTCTTTTGATTTATTTTATCATATATTTATCTCAGTTCTTATGTTTTCATATTTTTTTAGTTCATTTTTATCTTCTTATTCTTTATTTATTATAGAGAAGTTAAGCACATATTCATCAATGGAACCACTCTATGATATGCAGCTTATTTTAATTTTAGTGAGCTGAGGCAAAGTTTATTAAACTGTGTACAAAATGTATAAGTGCCAGCGTATCTGAATATAAGTTTAAAACTTGGTTTTATAAAATCTTCTAGTTTTGGATTAAAACTTAAAAATTAGAATCTTAAATAAGAGTCTAGATTACTGGAATAAAATAAAATGTTATATTATCTCCAATATGGGATCATAAGTTTTAATTTATATTTTGTTAATTTTATTATTCGATCTTATTTTTAAAATTGTTTTATTTTTAATACTTTCTGACTATTTTTTCTTTAATGCAATAATCTTACAAAACTTCATTTAATAATATTATATAATTTTTATTTTTATTATTGTGAATAACTCTTTTTCTATTTTGTCGTGGAATAATATAAATAAAAGTTGTTTTTAATGTAAGAATCCTAAGTCTTAAATTTAATGTTATATATATTTTATAATATGATTCCAAAATTAGATGGTCCAATAGTCATGTTTAGTAATGTATTATAAATCTAAATATTATAGATATTTTTTTTAAAATTAAATTTTAAATAAAAAATAATATTTTCTTGAAATTGAAAACTTTTCAAACTAACACTTCAAAAACTAAATACAGAAGAAACTAATAAACAGACTGTGTCCAAAAATCTTCTTAATAATCCATTTATGGATAAACATCACAGATACAAAAATAGAAAAAAAAATCTATAGAGAAGATAATTGACTCCTAGTAAACAACCAGTTGTGTGCTAGTCCAAACATATAGAAATATAATTAACAAATTAACCCATTAACCACACTGATTAATTATTATCGTCCTGGGTATAAATATAATCGAGGTTTGCCGCAAGTGTCCTCCTCTTCATACATTCATCATCGTCAATGTCTTCACAATTATCATCGACCAAAAGATCCTACGCTTATCAAAAATATATGGATCAGACCCTTACAAAATATCTAAGGAAAGTAAGAAAAAAAAAAAAAAAACTAATGTAAAAGCCAACAAGAATAACAAGTAAGCAGAACAAACCGGATTTAGTGAGCCTCCCCTGCGAAAAGCTGATTTAGGGCGTGCGGCATGGGTGATTATGCAGCTGAGAAACAGAGCCATGAAGAACAGGGCTGTGATCTTTCTCATATCTGGTTTGAGTTAGAGAAGAGAGATGAAGAATGATAGAGATAGAAAGCAGAAAGATTGTGGTGGCAGGGATTTGATGTTGTGAATTTATAGGGACATAAGGTGCCAAAGGAAGGTGTGAACTTTGGAAGGTGAAGGGAGAATTTATTTAATGGGATGGTAATGAAATTCTCTGGGACCAAAAAGAATCCAAAAAAAGTATTCTCCTTTTTCTTTTTTTAAGAAAAAATAAACGGTCATATCAATAGTGGGGAAATTTTGAGCAGAACCAAAAGACGGGCAGAACCACAAAGTAATGAACCAAAACAGCAAAGCAAGAAAAGAAAGATTCGAACTTCGAAATTCCGCACTTAATAACTAAAAGCTTTTGAATTTTTGTTATTTATAGGATTACTTCTTTGTCTCTGTTTTTGGACATAGAGGGAAAGAGTGACAGAAAACATGAAAGAAAAATGTAAAAGGAATAATAAAGGAACAATGGGAATGTGTGCAGTGGCCAAATAACTGGGTAATGAACTGTTTTACATTTTTTCTGCATGACTTGTTAGTCACTGTTACCTCATTTTGCATGGATCTGTGTAAAAGGGTTTTTCAACCCCATGAGTCAACACGGGTTCTAGCTGGATCAGAAAACATAATATATTTTTTTAATATGGTTTTAAACTAATTTGATCCCGGAATTATACTGGTTCAAACTAAATTGAAGATGGGTGACAAATACCGTACTAATAACAGTTATTTATTTATTTTTCATATTTTTATTATAATTATTTATTAATTTTAATTATATAACTTAGCATTTTTTAGTTTTAATACTAGCATATTCTTAATAATGCTTAAATATTTAATTTATTTATTTATCTAATTATATAACTATATAAATTGATATTTCACACTTTGATTCTTTACTTACTCGCTTTAATACTATCACTTCTAGGTATAAATAATACTTGAAAAAATATGTGAACATATTGATTCTTTCATTATAAATACTTTGGACTTGAGTTGACCAAAGTTAAAAAGATTTAATAATAAACATGGTGAAAACTGTTAGCTCTATTCGTAAATGAAAAATGTTTTTATTCACAACCCTAATACATAATATCAATTTCAACTTCATAATTATATCAATTTTATTTTGAAAATTAAAAATCAAACTGAACTTTTTAATAAACAACAAATTGAACTAAAAACAATAGAAAGATAAAAAAAAATGATGATTTAGCCTATCTTGTTTTATATTGTTTTTTATTCCATCATTCATTTTATCATAATTTTATTTTCATAGGAGCGTTCTATTAAGACAAAATCTATTTTATCGGACAAATATCTAATGAGTAGGCAAACTTACATACAAAAACAAAGTAACCCTTGTTGTATTATCCATAACCTTGTATCCTCGTGTGGTGATGAGTTGTCAAGCCTCTGATTTCTAATTGTTAAGCTTGTAAAAATAGAAGACTGGTGAATTTTGACAAGCTAAACAGGATTACTGAAAATGGCATATGATCCCTAATACACCACTGACAACAAAATCATGTACATAAATCATCTCCAAAGGACAATTAATCTATGTCTATATCACAAGTGTTGTCTCTATGCATCTCTTCAAGCTGAATTTTAGCCACTTTTTCCTTCCTAAAACTAAGCTTCTTAATTGGTTTAATGAATAATTACAAACTGTTTTATGCATATATAACAAAATTTTCTGGCGCCATTAGTAAAAATGAATAATTCGTTATACTTCCTTGGACCTTGTCTGGTATCTGAGAGAGTTTGCTACGAGAAAATTATGTCACAAAATATTTGTACCAAAAATAAGAAAGAAAAAAGAACAAAAATCTATTACAACGGCGTGAGGATCTAAAGCTCGAAATCCACGTTCATTGTCAGTGTACGTGTTATGTCAAATTAAGGATGCAGCTTTCGGCAAAGTTTAATTGTACGTAATCTAGAAAACCAACTCCTGGACAGAGAGTCAAACATTATCACCTCTTTCAAACAATATTTGTTTACAAACAAAGGTGGGGCTACAAGGATATGCATTCGAAGATCTTGTGTATTTTTAAGTGTGTGTTGGTTAGTTACAATATTTATATTGCAAATTTAGTTTGACAGTTTTTATATATTTAAGAAAAATAGCCCACTACTAACTATTTTATTATTCAATTCTATATTATCGTTTATCCTTTTATAACTATATAATATTTTATATACATGCATAATATGATTTCTCCTTCAATATTCATTTAAGTCACTCGTGACTATTCCAATTTATGATAACATGTTCAACTAACAATAAAAGGAGATTTTTCATGTCAGCAGTTGTGCATACTTTCTAGGAAATTCCGGAAAAAGGTGTGAAGAAAATTAAAAACATTATCATATAAGTATAGAAGAGAGAAACATTTTGCAGAGATGTGTGATTTGAGATGTGTGATTTGGGATGTGTGATTTCTGTTGAATTTGGGTGAGACATCATCAAATTTATCACCACATGCGAGTTGTTTGTGAGTATAAGACGTTAAATCTAACTTAACGTGAGTAACTACACAAAAAGGAACAAATAAACTCATTAATAAATACTGTTTGAATATTTTTAAAATTGATGAATAATTTTTATATTAATTGAGTACGAATAAAAAATGAGTAACATTTTATATTTTAAATTGGATATAAGAACGATGATAAGTATTTATATCGCTCTCGTTCTCATATATATTTTTATTTTAAATGACTAAAAACATTTTTAATTTATTAGATAATCCAAATTGTTTTCTATGCTTTTTTGTTTTGTTTAATTTGAGAAAATGTTTACTTTTCTTTTCTTTCAATTATCTATATTGTGTGTTTTTTTTAAACAAGTCAAAAAGAATTAATATAATAAGTTACAAAAAGTACGGTAGAACATAATACAGAAACAATGATTAACCAGAATCATTGAAAAAAAAATAGAAACATAAAAAAAATACTCAAAATGCTATTTAATATTGTGCATGAGTAGAATAGCACTTTATGTAGTGTTAATGTAATGTTGGAGGATTTATTTAATTTTGATAGTGTTTCGTTTTACGTGTTAATCTATAAGGTTGGAATTATGAAATTACGAACAAACTATGGTTAAAAAATTTGAAGTGGAAATTATTTATGCTTTTTTATGGTTCTATTTGATTTTGTTGTTTTGCATAAGCTTTTAATGCATGCATATAAGGCAGATCAAATAAACTAATATGATAATGAACTTTTGACTACAATTATAACGATAATGATAATTAGTTGATTTTCATGATCATGGGCATCTTGATCCGGAATATTTTATTTATTGTGAGCAACATGTATTTATATGTTAATCTAAATTTGGACTCTGTTGGATTCATTTCATTTCTGATGTGGGCAAATTTAAGTATTGTGAATCACGGATGGAATATTGTTATATGAATATTGGCGTAGTTTTCAAGTGGAAACTATTAGTTAGAAGGATAATGATATTTGACACTATTTTTTATTTTGTATACTCATGTAACATTTATATATATATATATATATATATATATATATATATATAATTTTATTAGTATATAATATTTATTAAAAAATTTACTATGAACAGTATCCAATTAATTTTTTCTTAATTAGAATATGTCTTGATGACACTTTAAATTGGGTACACTTTATCAATCTGATATCAATTTACAATACTAATTACGAGATAATATGATAAAAATAAAAATAAATGATGTGATTAACATGGAAGTTGGTACATTAGTTTGGACACTGAGGCGCCACATAACATTTGGTAATTAACAGTTAAAGTTGGCATAATGATAATGTAATAGACAGTCAAAATCTCCATTTATATAAAATGTCTATTCTACAATTATATAGTGTTTTATTATTTCTTTCCATCTTATTATGTACTTTTGTCTATAAATCTTCATGTACACGAGAGTTTAAAAAAATCAGTCATTAAGTTTGTTTTTTAATTTTAGCGAAATAGTGGAATAAAAGTAATTATCGTAAGTCACTAACCTAGAGAGATTTAGGAGAGAAAATCCGATATGTTATATGAAATAATTTTGTTGAATTAAAAATAAATACTTCAACATGTGTTTCAGATAAGTGACTTTTTTCATAAAATTCAAAATTGATATCTTATTTTTAAAAATTAGAATATTTTTATTCAAATATATAAGATACTAGATGTATTTAAGATATATATATATATATATATATATATATATATATAAATTTAATCAAATAGAAGATAATCTAATCAAATCAAATATATAGTTTGAATATTTATATAATAATAAACAATGATAACTATTTAATAATTAATTATATTTTTATTTTAAATGTCTTTGACTATCTTAATTCAAGTAAAAAAGACATATACATCATATTAATTATACAGGAAATATTTATTGAATTCTCATACTTATTTATATATTTGTAATTTTTTTTATTTTTATTGATTTGAGTATTAGGGGATTTTTTATAAATGTATTTCTTCATCTTCTCCAACAACTCAATATAATTCTCCGAAGGTCAAACTTAAAAATACTTTATTTCCATCTCAGAATTATTACACTATTTTTTATTAATAAAAACATATAACAATAGTATAATGTATAATATTAAAGATGATATACTTCATAATGACCTTTTTTTCTCAAGATTCTTTTACTAGTTTTTTCAAGCATGGCATTTTAGTATACAAGTGTTTGATTTCAATTCATTTATCATTATGCTATTAGAGTATAAGTTTCTTATTATAATTGTTTATGAATAAATTATATTTTAATATGACTCTTATATATATGTGACTTGTTTAAAGTTAAAGAAAAATATTTATATAGAGTTGTTTTTTACTTTTCGCTTCTAAGTGGTATCCAAGTTAAACAGAGATATCCCATGGAGTAAGTTATAATCAGGTCAGGGGACAAAAAAATTGGAGTGTGAAAGCGGTATTCTTGTAATGGTCACGTCCCATTCTCTTTTCTCTCTTTTGCAGAAGAAATGTTGCCAAGAATTTAAAAAAGCAAATTTCACTGAAACTAAAGTTATAGTGGACTATTTTTTCTTCCTTTTAATAAAAAGATGACGATTTAGCAAGTCTAAAGGAGAGTTTTCGTGGTTGTTTTTTTTAGAGAAAAAAAAAAAAAAAACTTTCCACTCTTTCCAACATCCAACTATAATCCCCGTTAAACCTTACCAGTCAACAAATTAACGAGGACCAACTTTGTCCTTTTTTTGTCATTTTTTTACTATGCTCACACTAAAGTTTGAATGCAATACCACTTAAAAAAAATGGAAACTAGTATAACTCTCTACCACTCCGCTGACTTTAATAAATTTTGTACAATTTTTCTAATTTAACCAAAATGAATTAATTAAAATAATAAATGCTGTATAATTTTTTATTTTATGCACAAGGATACTCAATTTATCAAAATTTAAAAATGTTTTTTCTATAATTATAGTAATATATTGTCAAATGATCAACATAATGAATAAAATAATTTACTTAATTTTCATTAAATTGATAATGAATCCAATGGGTGCAGTTCTCCTCCCAAGCACATATTATTTTCTTGGTAAACAAGGTTGGATAAAAGATCATTCTTTTTCCTTCAATCTGTTGTTAAAAAGACTAATCAAACCTTATATTTCTGCCACCTCACACATGACTTCATCTTGTATCCTTTTATTCCACAATTTCAGGTCTTTCAAACTGCTTTAGTCTTGATCCCCAACATAAAGTTTCTAATAACAATTATAACTTGCATGTTATTCACCGTCCCAGCCCTTTGATTTTTTTTCTTCTTCAACTGCAAGCAACTCCTATCACGAGTGTTCATGACACTTACTAACGATAGATGTTTCTCCCAAATGTTCCTTCATGGATGTTGGATCATCAATTACGGCTTTGATCTCTATCCTCTTCCACAATGGTCTCTACATAAGAGAGATATTATACCTTGTTAGTATTGGAATATTCTTTCACAATTAACACCATTGAATGTGCCTCATATATCATCTTATGTATGCATTTTTTTGTCAGCAAATATATATATATATATGATAGTTTGCGGACTTTTCGGGGAAAATATCTCATTTGTGGAAGAAATAATACATAGAAAAAGTGTGAACATTATAAGTCATATAATAAAAGATAAATGTAATTTTTAATTGTAAGAGTTTCTATGATACGAATAATATTGTTTCTTTTAAATTATATATAGATGATGGCGAATCTCCCAACCATGCGTAACATATGTATTCAATTGGAAATATAGAATATTATAAACTTAATCCCCGTTCGTATTCATTCGGGAGCATCCGCAAAATTTCTTTCTCGTATGCTAATTGATAGGCTTAAGAACGATAATAAAAAATCACAAAAAACTACAAGATCATCTTATTTTTTTGCGTAATTTTTATTGTGGACTCCATAGAGGAAAATTAACATGCATAAATAGAAAGAAAATGTGTAACATTTCTGACATTTCGCAATTCCCAAATAAAACTAAAACGGAGAATTGACTACCCATTTAAACACCGACACAACATTTTCTGTAATTTGTTTTGGACGGACTCAGATGTCCCTATTACATTCATATTGGTATGTATGGACATCATTATTTCTTTAACACAGATCAAGCCTTGATTTTAGTGTTGATTTCATGCAAAATACTATAGTTGGTGGGGTTTTGTTTGATTTGACACTGTTATATCCAGTTTCTGTTCAGAAATTTCTCATGAAAAGGGATGGTTCCTGTATTTGTGTTCCTTAGACTTAAATGCAATATAACTATATTTTTTATTTATTTATACGTCAATTGATATATAATAATATTATATGCAGTACATTTTCTTAAGATCTCGTATTGAACTCATGTAATTTTCAAATAACAGCAAAAGAAGAACACAGAGAAAAGAAAAAGATAGAGGAAAACTAAAAAAAACAAGCAAATAAACATATCTTAAGAAAAATTACTTTGGCTCTTTTATTTATTTTAAATTCAAATAAGAAAACATATTAAATAAGTTAACAACATAAGAAAATATGATATCATCTTCAACAAAAACCTTAAATTATAGGTATGTAAGTTTTTTCTTAATTATGTTATTTAAGTTATACGTTTTTAACGTTTAACTTCAATTCATATTTAAACTCTAACTTAAATCAATATAAGAGTATTTTATACTCTTTATACTTTCAATTAATTTTAATTTGAATTCATATTAAAATTTTAAAATATTTTTATATTTAATTCTTTAATTTTTGAAAAATGTGAATTTGGTCTATATATAAAATTATCAGATGTTAAAATTAACTTTTCTATAATATAAGTTATTTATTGTAAATTTAAAATCTATTATTTAAAATAAATACATTTCTCATACATACACTAACTAAAAAAACAATAAAAATATCGAATAAGTTTAATTTTTGAATTTAAATTCATATTTTTAACTTTAATTAATGTTAAAACAAATCTAAAATCAGAAAAAAAAAGTATTAAAGTTGGTCCAACCTGCATAATTCAGTGATGTCAGAGCGCCATAGAATGACAGTCATAGTTTTAATCCATTTCTATATTCGCCTCCCATTTTATTGCCAAGCATTATCATTTACAGAATTTGGCTAACAGGTGCAATGGGGGCCTTAAGAAAGAGTTGCATGTGCTCAAAGTTCCATAGGGAGGTTTTTCTTGTTTCTTAACTCTTTTAGTTACATATTTAAATGAGTTTGTTTTCGGATTATTTTTCAACGTGGATATAGGCGGGTCATATACGATATCGAGACATACACAAGTTTGGCACATTTGCTTCCTGAGTTGTTTGTGGAAATCGGTTTACAAAATTGGCTTCTGAAAAACAAAATTCTAATTTGGTTGGGGATGTGAGAAATGTTTTTTTGGAAAAAGTTTTTTGAAGGTTAAATTTGACTTAAGAAAAAGTGTTTCAGAATGTAAATTTGATTTTTGAAAAACGTTTATCAGAACATATTTTCAAAAATCAATTTTGTATTTGGAAAAATATTTTCTGAAGGTTAATTTTGAATTTAAGAAAACGTTTTCCATTTCGGAATACTAATTCCAAAAACCTCTTTTACATTCCAAAAGGTAATTCTGATATTTTAAAATATGATAGGGTGCAGGAAACAAATTAAGGGGTGCAGGAAACAAATAAAGGGGTGCAGGAAGCAATAGGCAAGAAGTTTTTGTTCGGCCTGTTTACAAAGGCGACAGAAAAAAAGCCTAAAAAAGAGGCCCAACTTTCCGTATAAAGACCAAAACAAGTTTGGGTTACATGTAGGACCAATTCCAGAGAAAATCGAGCAATGTAAGCATAATCAAATTCTTCCTTTGAGAGCCAAAAAAACTCTCAATGTTCGAAAAAGCAATGCAAGATTAAGTAGTTACTTGATTCCATCTAAATGAATTTGGTGATGGTACGTAATTGACTATGTGTTAAAGATAATCCATGTCCATCCACGTGAATGTGAGGGACTAGAGGGGTCTAGGAGATTTCAATAATAAACTCGTGCTTCATGTTTCCTTCAACATAATAGGACCAGACTACCAATCCAAAAGCAAAAGATGAGGTAGCTAAAGTAACCCCTTGCAAATCTCTTTCTTACCATAGCTTTCGTCTTTCTTCATTATTTTTCATTTTTTCATCAAAATATCTTTTTGGTTCTTTCCTACTTTTTTTCTCTCTGCTATTCTTTCCTTCCTCACTTTTTATCTCCTTCCTGTTCACATGGTTTTGCTTACCGCGTTCCTCCTTTTGCCATAATTTTCAGCAATCATTGTACTTCCACCCCTCAAAATAAAGCCATGTGACTCAGGAGTCTCTTGACGCTTGATTTATGTTGTTTAACCATGCCAGTGATGTGTTTGGTCACTTTGTTTAATTAGTCTCCTACAATGTTGTGGGGTCGTAATTAGAGGAAAAAAACTGCCATATTTGTGGAAGTTGCAGCTTTAATACTTTGTAGTAATCAATATAAACTCAGCCTAAGAATACTCCTCAAAATTCTTACTGTATTTGAAGTCTTTTTACGTACATGGAATGCGTGCCCTACCGATTCTCCTATAATAATAATATATGCAGAATCTCACCAGCTATATATATATGTGACTGAGCAGAATCTCAACTAACGGCCTGTTTCCTTTCCTGGTTTGGCATGAAATGGCTTTATACAGATGTTTATAATACTTGTCACTAAATGTTTATTTCCTTGGACTAAGTATTCCAAACACATTGACAGGAGAATTACGTAAATACATTTTTCATGTTTTCTAAACGTTTATGGTAATATTGTTTGGAACTATAGAAAATCCACATAAAAATCGGTAGAATTGTTTTATGATTTCTATATAAAAAATTTTTAAAAAAATTAATAGAATATGAAAAAAATCTATTAATGATAGATTCAATGAAAAATAGAAGAGGAAATTGGTAAATAGATCAAATTTTAACTCCGTAATATGTTTTGTTTCTTTATATACGTAAAGAAGAATATAGATTTGTAAAAGAAGAATTTATGAAAAAGATTCAGAATTGAAACAAAAACTTAATCTTATATAATTAAGGGTGTGTGAAAAAATAGTTTATATAAGATAAACAAAACTATATATAGTCTTAGTTTGATGTACAGAAAGTGAAGTAAGTGCATCTCACAATAAAAATAAACAATGATATTTACAGACTTTTTTTTTAACAGCCAAAAATATTTACAGACAAGGTATGCTTGTTTTTCCTTTGGAACGACCAAAAATTTAATTCAACTCAACTTACCAAAAACAAAATCTTTAAATTCAACTGAGGTTTTAACTGAAAAAGAAACATGTCATAGTAATATGCAAAATGAATACATTTAAAGATAACAACATTGCAAATTATACTCTCCTGTGCTTCTCTTCCCTCTGCTTGTGGCTTCACTACCGGTTTAGTTATTTTTTTATCAGCAAAAGAATGTTTAATTTAAAGTTGATGATAAGTTTGAGTTAAAATATGTTGAGAACTTAATTTTGTGGAAAAAAAATGTTTGTGGAAAATAGTTTATATTTGGATATTAAAAGTATGTTTAGTGAAATCAAACCTGTTCGGATAAAGCTAATCAAAAGTACTTTAATTGTGTAATGGATTAGAAGGGTTTTAGATTTATTAATATGAATGAAGGGAGAAAATCGACTACATACACATTATTTGTGAGAGAACAATAAATGGTTAGTTATTAAAATCCAAACTTGGAGAAAAAAAAAACGTAAAATAGTCAATCTCTTATTCCAAAATAAACTCTATTTAGAGAATAATGTTGATGGTAAAATAGTTTCTGGAGACAACCAAACATAAAAACATATATAATGCGTGATATCTTGATGTTCCAAAATAAAGTTTAAAGTCACCAAACATAATCATATAATAGCATCCTTAATTAGCCTAAGAAAGGTCTCATTGAAAGTTATGACTGGAGTGTTTTACTTGCGGATTTAATTGTAACCAAGGTTGTAAATAATTATGTTCGAATCACAGATTCATTAGTCCGTTTCCTTCATTATAATTGATTTGATTAATTTATAACAAAAATTAAACAAAATAAATATATAATTAATAAGTTAATCTCATTAAGCTATAATAATTTTGAAAAGCTGCTTAAATAGTAATTGAATGTGACTTTTTAACTTTTAACTACCTTAATTATTTATGTCACTTACAAAATATTAAACCAATCAATAACAATATGCAAAGAGAGAGAAATTGGGAAAATATATTTGTTTTCCAACCTTGTTTCCAACTCCTATAGCAACCTAGAGATTCTCCTACCTCAGACTTTAAGTGCCTTTATACTCCAGACAATAGTCACTCCCATATACGTACGTAGCTACTTGGCCATTTCCATACAATACGTGCATATGGTACCTACCATACACGTGTATGTAGGTTGCAACGCAAATGTCATACCCATTATTTAATACTACTAACAGATTATCCATATTAATACTACTAATTAATTTCACAATTGCGGTTAACCATTTTGCTGCCTTTAACATAGTGGGAGATGGATAGACCCGATAAAATAGCTTAATTTAATGATAAAACCATGTACTTTTACATTAATCATTCACATAATAATAAATAAATTGCGTATGCGCCATGATGACCTACAACCAAATTATAGTAGTGCTAACAGGAGCTTTCAACAGTGATGTGATGAACGAATGAAGAATTAGATGGTTTAAGTGGAGCACAAGTGCAGTGTGTTCATACACCTGCTAGTGCTAGCTCTGCTTCGGGTTAGAAAGGTGGATCAACGTCACCAACATATACTCCCAATCATTGGACACTCCCAGACACACTCTTACACGTGTCAAGCGTGGACCCCACCTGCTAATTTTACCTTCATCAGTAAGCTTAAAATCCAGGGACCCACTCGCTGACGTCACCGAATAAAAAAGTAATTCCACCACCCTAGTGCTTACTGACGCAAAAGTCATCCCATGTACAACATAGGTTTTGCAACACTATTTTTCCCATAATGCCCTCTTGAACTAAACTAATTACGTAGTTTTAGCCCTACTCCGTCTCCTTAAATACGACCACCCTAAGCTGCGTTTCTTCCCTTTCTCCCTCCTTCCTTCCCCCCTCCCTAGTTTCTAACCATGTTTTCTGCTCTTCCCGCTTCTGATCCTCTATTCCCCGCGTTGGATTATGCTTTCGGGCCCACTAGCCCAAACCCCGTCACCTCCAGTTCCGCTTCGGACGACCCCAACCCAACCCCTGCCGACCAAACCCTGGCTTCGGACCAGTCCAACAGGGTCGTGTCCCTCATGGAGGAGCGAAAACGAAGGAGAATGATATCGAACCGGGATTCGGCCCGAAGGTCACGCATGCGTAAACAGAGACACCTAGAGAACTTACGGAACCAGATGAACCTGTTTAGGGTTGAAAACCGGGAACTGAACAGCGGGTTGCAGTTCCTCCTTCACCACTATAACCGTCTACGAACTGAAAACGAGTGGCTCTGGTCTGAACGAACCCTGCTCCGCCAAAAACTAGCCGACATAAATCAAATTTTGCTTTTCCAACAATTGCAACCATTTTCCACTGCATGGCCGTGCAATATTGTCATGGCAGAATAAACCTTTGATCACCATTAACCACATAAAGCAATACTCACAATTCGGCCTTCCTTAAGGAACTAAATTGTCTGTGTAAAATATTAAGAGTAGTTAAAGGTGAAGTAGGGTGGGTGGTACCGGTGCTTTTTTGGAAACACGGTTACGGTTTTGGAAATTACATCCTTGTTCTTTTTTTTTTTTCAAAACCAGCTGGGTTATTAGTTATTACTATGTAAAGTATTACTTGGTGTTTTAGTTATTCTACTGTGAATGTAGCTTTTTGTGGTGGCTTGGTGATCAAAAGTTAATAAGAAATTAATAATCTTTAAATAAAAAGTGCCATTATAAAAATTACTATGCATATAAATGTATATATATAATCTTATTATCCATTCATTCGCTTTCTAGGGTCACAAACAATTTCGTTAACGCAAGGTTGTGCTGCAGAGTCCAAATCATACCTATAAGAATCAAAATGACAGCTAACCCGAGAGAAATGCAACAGAAAATCAGATGACATATTATTGACCCGATCGGAGTCCAATGGCGTAAAAATACGCACACTCAGTTCAAAGCAACAGAGATCTGACGTGCGCTGCATGAAGTGCTAGAACCAAATGTTTTATAATTGGTGATATAATGTAATAAAAAAATGAAAGTGAGTGATAATTGTTAATCAAGTATTTAATATTATGAATTATAATAATGTTTATGTCATTACTCTATAACTCTATTCTGATAGCTGTCATGCAAACAGTAGGTGCCAATATTGCTTGTGAAACAATGGTCAATTAAACGTTTCGTTAATATCCAAATGCTATTGCAACTCTCTTACCTTTTTCTTTCAATTACCTTTTCTTTCAACTAAGTGTATATTATAAAAGGATAATGGTATTTTTAATATTTGTTTGGATCATGATACCTCTTCTAATTCAAAATTATATCTCATCATTTTTAATCTAAATTTTAAAATAAAAATTTGAGAGTTTATATGTTTATTGATTTTTTTCATCTTTACTTAATTGGGACTATAAGATTTTAAACTTTACACAGTTCTTTAAATTTCTTTAAGTTCATATAATTTACCCATTACAAACTCCTTCTCAAAAGTGTTCTACACACGACTCTCATATTTGTATAACACTTTTTATAGACAATGCCAATTATTGAATTCTTTGAACAGATATACCAAAAATAGTCATCATATGATCAAAGAGATTTGAATCCTATCAGTTATGAATAAACTCAAATAAGAATTTGACATCATCCTTCAAGACTGGGTTCTTTTTTATTATATATTGTCCAACTTCTCCATCTTCATCTAATACGAATCTAACTCTATAGTTAAATTTCTAATGATTTGTAATCTTGTCTCATAATGTGAATTTGAAAAATTATTTTGACTTTATACCATAAATTTTCCTAAGATCTTCCACCATTATTATTTATGTTTGAAACAATTATCTACTTTTAATATATATTAATTCAATTGAAAGTGAAGATTAGAATCCATAGAACTTAAAATAACAAAAATGTGTCTATACTATTCATGGAAAACGAATACGTCACCACCTTTAATCAACCAAAAGTAAAAACTTCATCCCTCTTTATCTTTAATAGAAGGTGATTGGTTTCCATTGAGAGCAATTAATGGAGAAACAAGTAATACTAATATATTATAAAGTGATAGGCGCATGACTTTAACTCATTTATTTTGAACATGAGGGGTCCAAGGCTATATAATCAGAAACGTAGTGAATAAAATCACTAATCAATAAACAGTTTTAAAATGAAAATAAACAAAAGCATCCCTACCCCTACAATTAATTTGATTGTCTTGCAAGAAATTGCATAATATATAATTAATCGCACTTATAATAATGTTATACGTCTCTTTCACTACTTTATAGTTTCACATAACACTTCGAATTCAGAAGGTGTGGAAAATGGATATTCTGAGGTATATTTTGTTGGAAGAGAGTCTGAACATCCTTAGATGGACGTGTTTCGTCACAACTGCTGCATTAGATTGGGGAGTTGTTTAACCTTTCTTCTTCTTTGTAATTGAATAAAAACAGATCAAAAGTGGGTTTTAAGAAATGCTGTGTGCAACTAGTTTGGCTATAATAAAAGATAGTCTGACGTAATAGTTGTCGAACATAATGACAATTAAATTAATTTAATTTCGGAAATTACAATATAGATTTAAAATAAATCTCTTTCACTCAAGTGGAAGAGGGAGTCTGTTAATAATTTGAAGGCTGTCAGATTGAATACAGTCTTAGCCTAGGTCGTGATGATGAACTGATGTTGGATATATACTAGTAGTAAGCATATTAATCCTTAAATAGCAGCAGTATCTGATCCACATAAGGTGTAAAAACTTTTTGGAGCTATGTTGGTGGGGTCTGAGATGTTTGCTTGTCTAGAAAACAGTGTGCAACGATATCATCTTCAACAGAAATGCATAGCTTTTTATGCAGTATATGCAACTTTGAATTATCTCTGCCTATGCCTATATGCTAGGGGTTGGCCCGAATATTGGTTAAATGGTTGGGGAGTATAGGTATGTTAGTTGGGATTAATCTAGTTGATGGGAAGACTGTTTAAGGTTGGTATACTCAGGATGCAGTTACATGGCACAACTTGAACCTTAAATGAAGTATTTTTTTCTGATTTTTTTTAAAAATAGCTAATATTAGTATTATTTTTCTAAGTTAACATAATTACCAAATTTTCCCTGAACAGTTGTATGCAAATAACAAATATTAGAATTAATACGTAGTCAGTGAAACTGGATCAGAATTTTTAAATAATGTGTCTCGGGTTTCAATTTTGTCAACAAAAATATATAATTACTAGGATTTTTTTACTGAAGATAGTAAAGGAGAGTAGGTATGACAAAAGTCAGTACCTATTTTATAATCTATGGAAGGTAAAAGAAATAAGAAAAATATGTAAAGAAAAGGCGTGCGTATCCTTTTTCTTTCGAAAAGTTACCAGAGTAAGGTTTTGTAGTTATATAAAAAATATTAATAAATTACACTATTTTAACATTTACAATACCCTTTCTTAAATGTTGTTCAAAAACTATTAGAGTAACATAATGTATAACTATCATCTCTCTCTCACACACACATATATATATATACACGTCGTAATTTCGAGTCTTATTTAATTTATTAATATAGGTAAATAAATTTATATTCAAGTTATATGCATGATATAATTCTCTATTTAACTCATTAATATAGGTAGATGAATTTATTAGATGACTAAGTATGAAATGAATATATATTAGAAATATTAATTAATATCTTTTGAAAGACTTCTTTCAAACATTTATTACAATTCATTTTAAGCACATTCAATATGTAAATAATGACGCTATGGGTGAAATAAGTTTAACAAATTTAATATCCAATTTTTATTGAACTTCTTATTTTAGATGTTTTAACCTTAATAATAGACCACTTGTTATTATGTTTAGTTAAATATAGAAATATTTGAACTTAAATATATATTCTATGCAAATTTTAGTCAACATATCTTATGTACGTGGCTTAAATTATCAAATGAAACGTAAAGTATATAAGAATCAAGAATTTTTTTTTTAAGAGTAGAAGTGGTCTAACTAAAAATAATATCTAAATATTTTAATAATAAAAGTGAAAAGTGTTTAAATAAGAAATGTTTAGTTGATTCATATTCATTTTAATTTAGCTACCATCTCTTTAGAAAATATTTGTTTTCTTTTTCTCTGACTTTTTTCTAGGTTTCTGATCTTACCCTTCATCAGATTATTGATCAGAGACTATATCTAGGCTCGGGACAATGAGTTGTCTGATTAGAAGTTGAAATAGATTAAGTTCAATTTTTGATATTTTCTTTGGGTCAAGTCTCAAATTCTTCCATTTTTGTCTAGTAAGATGGGTTGTATGTGATGTTTTATGCTTCAAAATATGTTTATATTAACTTGGAGATCTAGTGATACAATTAGATCATTAATAGGTATATTCTTGATACAGGTTATTAGAATATTGCTTCAATCCTGTAAAATTGGAGCGTTTTTGTATGTATTACTATTATTGAATAGGTTAGGAAAACTATAATCTGTGACTCGTAGAATGTTAGTCTGAATTTCAGTAAAGTTTTTAGTATAAGAGAATTATATGTTGAAGTGACTTAATTTATATGCATGTATTGAGGTGTGCAATAAATTCTTGTTAAACTTTTTACCTTAAATGTTTTAATTCTAATGATAGAACACTTCTTATGAAGTCTTTGTTAAATATAGATATTTATACTTAAATATATACATATATTGTGTACACACAAATTTTAGTGAAATATATCTTATTTACTTGACTTAAATTATCAAATGGAACATAAAACATGTAAGAATTTATTTTATTTTATTTTAAGAGTATAAGTTGTTTAACTAAAAATATTACCTAAATATTTTAATAATAAAAGTGAAAAATGCTTAAATAAGAAATATTTAACTGATTTATGTTCATTTTAAGTTAATCATTATCTCTTTTGAAAACATTTTTTTTCTTTTCTTTTGAGTTCTCTTGAGTTTCTAATATTACCTTTCATCATATAAAAGATCAGATAATGTGATCAGAGATGCCTAAGCTCGGATGTGAATATAACAAATTTATCCGATCCAAAGTTTTATTACACATATATTTTTGCACGTATATTTTTATCAATCTGATTGATTAACAGGTTGCATAATTTCATTTTTCTTACAGAATGTATTTATATTTAAATTTGCCAAATACCTGGGGTTCATGATCTTCTAAGAAACTGACAAGTGACAAAAAAGCGTGTTGAGAATATTTTAAAAATAAAATCAAATGATGAACCCAAAAAATTAGCTCAATATTGCTAATGCTTAAAACTCATGGAATCATTGTACCAGTGGATATCCTTTTATAGGATTAAAGTACACTTCATACGTGTCTCGGTAGAAATAATTTAATACACTAAATATTGTTTTATCTGCATAGCACATCTTTCCTACTTAACTACCTAATTTCATCTTTAAATCTACGTAAATTCTAAAGTGAAAGAATTACTCAAATAGTCTTAAAATTAAGAATGAGAAAGTGTAATATGTAGTCCAAAGATATATTTAAAATCAATTCAAATCAGTTGTCAGTTTTTCTAAAATCCTCGACTTAAGAATTAAAACGATTAATGGTCAATAGTTCAAGGATTATCCAAATAAATTTTATTATTTAATGTGCATGCACACTCTCATGATTGTTTTCTTCATTATTTAAGAAAGAAGATATACTTTGAAGACAAATTAGTGAGTAAGAACTTTCCAACATATTTCATACTTTTAGTCTAATTTTTGTTTTTTGTTTTTCCTTTTGATGTCTTTGACGACATTACTTAGAAGTATATGTAATTGACAACGTATCTAAACCTAACCCTTACATAATCTATATTAAAAATGGAAACTCGCATTTTTTCTGATAGAAACAATGAATTTTAAATATAACCCGTAATCCTGGAAACATTTTCCTTCAATTAGAACTGAGTCAGTCACTATCGTGGAGTTAGGTATCAGTTCCAGCCATTTCAAATCGTCAATTCATCACTCTCGCAATAAATATTCTGAGCATGCGATCGTCTTAATCTTTGTCCTCTCTTGGTTGCGTGTTCTCCTTCTTTACTTCCAGAGTACATCGTGCACATAAAACTTTTGTTTCTCTAAAGCAGATGTGAAAACTCATGCAGATATCTAGAGCATTGGATACTGACAAATATTAATTATTTTAAATGAATGCTTAAAATGTACATTTTAGGGAGATATAAAAGTTTTAATGCAAGAGCTAAATATTAATCACCTTGTTCAGCAAATAAAGAATTGCTACTTCTTTAATTATTCTGGTTGGAGTTTCAGGTTAAAAACCAAGAAAAACTTAAAGAAAACATTGCCCTAATTCTTTACTTTGTATAATATATGAAGAAGAAAAAAATTTAGCTCTGGCCCACGACCATCTTATATCATACAAGTGACTAGTATAAAATATAAATATCCTTTTTAAATAAAATTTGTGTAAATAAGTGAAAAAAAAACAAGTACTCCTCGTTTGTATTCACTTATTTAAAAGAAGAAGAAAAAGAATGAATTGCGAGAAAACAATGTTTCAGCTCACCCTAAAAAATTGAGAAGAAAAAAACTAAAATCACGTGAATAGAGGAATTAAATAAGTTGTTTATACTTCCAAAATTGATTTCTTATAAAATTATCTTGTCTGAATTTTTTCAGTATTTTGTATGTTCAATATTTAATAAATATGCTAATTTATGATTGCTTTCCTATTTTTAAATTAATCACTTTGATATGTTAATTTTAACGTGTCATATCTCAACATATTTAGAATCAGGAAAATTATATATGTTAACACTATCAATTCAAAAGTTATAAAATTCCTATTGACTATCAAATTAACAAATTAATTCAATTTAAGAATTTCAATAAAAAATTTAAAAATACTAAAAACTCTTTTTATTTTTTTTTCTTTTCAATAATGTATCCTGAGCTTCATCCAATAGAAAAGAGTTTTGGTGAAGAAACCCTGGGGAAAATCTCATTCATTGAAGAGCCTATAGAATATTTGTATTAATGACCGTGTGGACCATGAACACTTGTGGACCATCATGGCTTAAGGGCCTACTTTGGAGTCCAATACTACCATTACCCGCCGAATACTTTTTTGCATGCCTCTGCTTTAAAATACTACTAAGATAACTACTCCACTACCTCACTTTTTTCACATCATTAATGAAGAGTAACATAAGTAAACATACTCATAGTTTAATTTTAATCTTTGTAAAATGTTATGACAATTTTTGTGGACCGTAATTTATATTATGTTTTGTTTTTAGATGAGAGTGAGAAGAATACTGTATGGAAGACAAAACAGAAGTTATGCATTCCTTCCATACACATTTTTCTTTTTTAAAAAACACATCAACTCATAGTTTATTGTGTTACATATAATTTTAAAAATGAAAGTTGAGTCTATTTTGCATGATATGAAATCACCATATCCTAGTTTATCTAACTAAAATAAAATTGTCTCACATCTCTCTATATGAACAAAGGATCTGATTAAATAAGGTTATGTCCATTGCTAGAAGTGCCCTAGTCTTAAGACAACTTTTTTCTCCTAAAAACAATGACCACGACATATCTTATTAATTTCAGACCCCCTTCCTCTCCTCAAATTGAGGAACTTGATTTAATGATTATCCTCAAACAAAGTCATTTGCTCTTTAGATTTAAACAAAAAAGTAAAATTGTCACACTTTTTAAGTAGAAATCACACTTTCATTACAAGAATTGATATATTGGTTAAAAAAATAAAATAAAAAATTATAATATGAATATTATAATGACTAAAATAAATAGTATATTATAAAAATATAAAAAACTATTTATTATTTATCATTATCGATATATGAATAACAATGCTAGAAAAAGAAAATGTATCCTTTTTAAAAAATAATAACATTCCTTATGAATAAATGAATATAAATATAACAATATCTTAAATAATTTAAAGACAGAAAAAATAACATTTTAAAAAATGTCACTTCAACTAGTATAAAAAAATTACAAACTAATTTGTTTGTTAAAAATCCTGCTAATGCATTAAACAAAAAGTTCAGCTAGTAAAAGCACTATACACTAACTGAAAAAAAAAAGAGAAAAGAGTATTACGTAGCGTTTTAAACTTTACTTATAATAAGCCAATTATACATAAACTGATAGAATATTTGTTAATTGGTATAAAATGCAAGATTAAATTTTATATTATCATTGTATATACATAAAGATTTTTTTTACATATAATACTAATAAAATAATCTTCACATTTACAGAGGATACTATTAATAAAACAATAATGACAGTACAATAAAAGTTTCAGCCAAAAAAAAGCTGTTTTGATTTTATCTGTGATTAAGACCATTCGATAATTTTTTTTTTCGTAAGAATCTTACGAAATTTCGCAGTAATATTAGAAAATAGATAAATAAGTAAATTGCATCCCGTGAATGTTTAGAAGATTTTACGAACGTATCCATCAAAATTTGGGACTTCACCTTCTTGTTAGAAATACTGTAGAACCAAATATTATGGCACCTTTTGTTATCTTTAAATTGATATATAATAGATTACATCCACGTCTACAGAGGCTAAATTACTTATCAAGCTCCTTTTTTTTTTTTTTCTTATTAGTAATAGGCAAGTTGTTTGATATTTTATGCTAAATACACATTTTCGGTGGCATTTCAAATCATACCTAACTCATAGAATAACCATGTAAATTTCTTCTGTCCAAAAGAAAAATGTAAAATTGTCATTGTCATACCCAAGTCGCCAATAGCAAATTTGCCATATCTTCATCCAAGTTGATCCTTCATCTTCGTGTGTAGTTTCCATTTTATTCTCCTACACAAAACTTAGTCATATCTTCATTTATTATGCAATTTTTAGTTAGTTAGAATTTAGAATGCATTAAAAATGTAATGATTTTTTTCCCTATGTACGAAGAGACAAATTTCCGAAATTTAGAAAACAATCATAATTATGTCAATTTTACACAATTATCAATTAGACCAAATTTAACGCAGTTTATGGTTCTGGTGTTTCTCTTTGATCAAAATTATAATTTCTGAATGGTAATCAACATAATAGTAACTACACTTTATTTGCACAATCATCGTAGAAACTAAATCTTAAAATTTTATTTTAAAAGTTAATATAGGTTATCAAAATAAAATTTCTAATTCGATTAAAAACAATTAAATAATTACATCTATGCTTTGATTTAAATTATAAAACAAACAATTGATGTAATTCCCTTTAAGTGGTATAAGCCTGATATTGTGTGCGGATAGGTCGCATTGACTTGCATCTAGCATTGGTTTGAATCAGCAAAACTATGAATTGCTAGTTCACATAATTTGTTGTGCAATAAACCAAACAAATTTAGTTCGTAGTCTAACACTTTTTCAGTCTGAAGAAAATTGAAAATAAATGTTGCCTTCTTTTAAAGTTAAAAAAAAATAAATGAGGTCCTAAACATTATACTAACCAAATGACGCAGTGACAACTTAATAAATATGAAAAACTTAACCATAATATATAGTAACTGTTTATTACAATAGCTAATATGTTAGCTGTTATAATGAGTTATTTTGAAGTAAAAAAATTTGCGTTCTTGTATTTGATCTTTTTCTTATTTTACTATTCGTAACACCATCAATTATTTTCATCTTTTTGTTATTGGAGTACGGTATCATCTTTTCCACCATCTCTATGTTCGTCTTCGTAAAAAAAAAAAAGAAAAAAAAAAGTCTTCTTCGTCGCATACAATCGTGTTTTTGTCTTCTTTCCTTTATTCCATTTTCAGTGGCAGGGACAGAGTTTCACCATTTAATATTTCTCTTTCATTTTCGTTAAATTGATGATTTAAATTTTTAAACTTTTTATTTATTTATTGCAAAATGTATTTTGATTGCTTATTATAATTTAAAAATCTAACACTAAAAACATATAATTTTAAAAAACTATATTACTAATTTCAAACAATAATTCTTTATCATTACTAGCTAAAAATATATATTTTCTTTACATTTTATAATTTAAAAATATCGGTTTTAAAAAATATATAATTCTAGAGGAATGGTTTAAAAATTAAGTAGGAAAGGTAGACAATAATTGGAGAGAGTAATTGTGTATTTTATTACATAAAAATTATTTTTTTATTAAAAGGAATATTGTTTAATTAAAAATTACAACAAAATAATTATAAATTTTATTGAAAAATAAAATTATAGAAAATGACTTTAAAGTTGGTTATAGACAATGGAAAGTTCGTTAGAAAAGGAATTGTTTTTGTCGAGAGATAAAAATAAAAGATTGGCGGGGCAAACAGGTAAAAATGACTGCGAAAATAGTATGGGTTTGCAGAGAGTTATAATATATGGGCCTCAAAGTTCAACCTGTTTTGGTTGGGACGGTTGCCCAATTCTTTCAGGTAGACTCACTCTGGACCAAAGCAACAACATAACATCATTCGAATTAGGGTTTTCTCTTCACCCTGCGTCGCTCTGTTTTCAAATCGTTCCGCAGCGCGTTTCCCTCGTGGGACTTGTCTCTGCATAACTTTTATCAATTTCTAATTCTTGTTGTGTTTGTTATTTCTTTCTTAATTTTACATTTGAATTTCCGTTCTTCGAATCCTGAATTTTCAGTGCATGTTCTTTCCCCCTTTTTTTTTGTTACGATGAAGGCTGTGATGACCGATATCATTTCTCGATCCTGATAAGGACTAAAGCAAGTCATTTGCTCTGTGATGACAGTGTTTGTGCGTGTCTGAGCCTACCATTTCCTTTCAATTTTTATGCATGTAATTGTTGGACAATTTTACAAACCATTTCATTAGTTTGTTAAATTGCAGTTTATTATATTTTTGGTGATCGTTGAACATGTGACATGTTGGCTGTTAACTGATACAAGTACATAATGAATCCTTTGTCTCTCTAAGTGAATTATATGTAGTTGTAAATTGTGTGTACATAAAAGTTACAGAAGGCATTGGGTATACCCAAAATCAATCCCGATAAAAAAGAAGAAAAATGTGACAAGAAATATTAGCATATGCAAGATCAAGATATAGCAGACAGTCTTAATTTTCTTCCGATAACGCTTCTTTTACACCGAGGACTACTTTTTGGTATCTCTTCTATAACTTTGATCAATATACTGAAACGTCTTAGGTTCTGTAAGGTCAAAGCATTTAAACGATGTCATTCATCCCCACTGAGATGAGTGTTATCGCTGAAAGATATGAGCGACAAATTGGAGAAGACTATACATTGCTGAAAGACTTGAAAACGCCAAAAACTAGAGATATTGAAACAGCATGATAAGACGAGAAAACAACACAAAGAAGAGAAGGGTCTTTACTCCCATCTTTCTAATTACTACTAATAAATCTCTAAAATTAGCATGATCCATTGAAAAGGGAAGTAAGTCTATGATATATTGCTTATGTCATATGATTTTGGATCCATCTACATAGAGGCTTTTAGCTATTTAGTTGTTTTTAATCAAAGGGATGGGGTAGGATGTATATCATGATAGTAAATTATTGTCAATCAGACTCTGGTTTTCAGCTAAATAACTGATATTACAACTAAAAAATTTCATTGACAATAACAATTGCCGTTAGTTATACAGATCAACAAGAAGTATCAATACCCTTTTCAGAAAATGATATCCCAGATGGATTACTAATCAGTGAAGTAGCAGTCAATTACCTCAAAGGCAACAATGGTGAGAAAAGGGCATGAAGATACGCTTCCCCATCGCCCCACACTAAAAGGATGGTGAAATGTAAAGAAAGCAAAGTTTGCCGAGGCATTACAGAAGTTACTTTACTGGCCATGCCACATAATTTTCAGGCAAACTGTTAATTGGTCTCTAGTATTTGGTGAGTGGATATACTCATCATTACCACTACAAAAAAGAGTGTCTCTTTATCTTTCTCAACATTCCTCCTAGTCTTGTTCTGCTTCTTTTTTCACTGCCAAAAACTCCCTCGCCCATCTCTTTTTCTCAAACCAAATCATGCCCTCTAGAATTTCTGTCTCCATGAACTTGGTCACGCAAATCTGCATGCAAACTAATGATGATATTGATCAAAGTGAATCTAAATTTAAGGTTTTTGTATGGGCACTCCCCATTAATTGCTCACGCTCTATGAGACTGATATAAAGTGTATGAGTTGCTTCTAAAGTGGGGACTCACAGGAGCCAAGTTGAATTCAAATCTGATGCCTAACGCACTTAGTTCTTAGATCATGTAAATAATTTTACTAAATTGTAACTGTAAGGTTGTAATAGAAAACTAATAAAACTATACTTGTAAGGAAGAAAAAAACTTGAATAGCATTAGAACTCCGTATGCGTTCTTTCGTGTTTGTTGCCGCTCTTTGGCTTCTTATGGCGTTGTCGTACATGTGGACCTCAAAGGATATTGTAGTTTAGCGATTCCAGTACTTTACTGTCTGTACTGATATTAAATAAGCATTCTAAGCCTTTATTATTATATCGTAATTATAAAAGTTAATGTGTGTACCATATGAAAGTATGTTTTTTAATGTCCTTCACTTCACTTCCCACCATATCTCTCTAATAAAAGGGCACACTTTAAGACCAATTTAATGGTTAGCATAAACATAGTAAAAAAAATTATTATATAATTTTGTTTAAATTCATAATTAACTTAATCTATCAATTGATATCCGTTTTTACTAATTAAAAGTTTATCTGAAAAGATGGCTGGTATATAATTTTATTTATCCTATCTTTAAATGATGTGCAGCCATGACCAAGCTAATAAGTTCATATTACCATGTAAAGGATAAAAAAAAATATTTTATAAAAACTTAATATTAAGTACAAATAAAATAAACATTATATAAGTTGGAAATAGATCACAAAAATTAACATGAGATATTAACTTAATCTATCCTTTAAATATTATTATTGTTGATGTTATTAATTAACACTTTCATAACTATATTCATGCTATCAATATCTCCTTCCTTGTCATCATCAGAAATTTATCATTATTATTATTATTCTTGTCCCAGTAATCAGTATTCTTTTATGATATTAACTTTATCTTTTCTATATAATTCATGTTATATGAGTGATTCTTTGTGAAGTTTCTTAGCTAGATAGCTGAAACACGAGATATGATAAAAACTCGTGTTCTTATCCTTTTTCATTCCTATCTTATTTTTTATCCTATTCATCCTTCTTCCTTTCATGGTTTTTTGTTTTAAAACTGATGACGTGCCTCTTAATAGCCGCCAGATCATGCCTTTATAGAGTAGACCAATTGACCCACCCATATGCTTAGACAATAACCTAGAGGCATCTTTTGACGTTAATGCTGCTTCTAATTTTTTTATTGGATTTGCACCACATGGAGTGCAGTGGCACAGTTTTTTTCTCATGAAATTCATCTGTCCCATGTTTCATTGGGATACCTTAGTGGGACCCACGTTCGGAATGTCCAAAGAATATGAGAAGTGCTTTATACAAATATATTGAAAATCTCGTTCCTCATAAAACAAAACTGAAGGTGAAAAAGAAAGAATGAAAAATAAAATAATAAAAGAAACCTTGTGCAGGAGTACTTGATTTTGGTGACTTAATATTCCCTTTTTGGTTTTAATGCGAGTATTGAGTACAAATAATCAAGGCCAAGAGCACATAGTTCACCTTCCTCTACTTCAATGCAATCATGGGTACCCATGTCACTTTGGGTCATATTAGATCTTATGAAATATCTTAATGCCACACTTTCGTGAGGAATATATGGTTATTGAATCTACATTTGAATTGTAAATCGTGAATGAAATTATCATGAATAGTAAGATATATAATAATTAAAATATAATATTTTTAAATAAGAATAAGTGACTTAAAAAAATATTAAAAATATCATTTTGAGTTTTTTGTGACGTTTTATTTATTTTAACTGTTTTAATTTTTATTGGTTTGGAGACTTTTTATTTTTAAATATAATTTTTATTGGTTTTGGAGACTTCTTATTGTTTAATGTAACTTTTGTTGGACATGAATCGCGAATCACACGATTCAAAAATGATTCAAACGATTCATGGTGCGATTCAAGACATAAAACGATACATAAACCGATATGTATAGTGCGAAGTAATTTTTAAAACGAATCGTAATAAGTATGGTACAATTCTAACTACTACCATGAAACAACCATTACATGTTGTAGAACACCACACCATTCACCTTAATTACATGCTCTGTCAAGACAAAGATATTGGGCATAAACTTGTATTAACCTCTGACATACAAAGACTCATAGTAGAAGTTCAGTGATTGATGTATAATAAGTGCAAAATCATTATGAGGGAGATTATCAGAATTCTAAATTAAAATGACCCAACCGTATTGGAGTTAAAAGTTATAAAGACACCATTACTTTGAACAACTATTTGTGATACCTAAAGGTAAGTTAGATAACCCCTTTACAAATTAATAGCTAAACTAATAATAAATATAAAATTTAATTTTATGTATCGTCCGGATAACTTTTTACACTAATATTTTTATTTAATAAGCACTGAAAATATGAAAACCACATCGTGAATGGCTGTCCAATAATACCAAACTGTTTTAAAGGAACTCTGAAACAAGAAAATAACTAAATCCAAAAGTAAATCTAAAAAAAACTAATAAAAGTAAGTTTTTAAAAATAAACTTATGTATAACTTAATTTTAGTATAGGAAAGTGTTCTAGTGGTTTAGTTTTCTTATCACTTTTTGACTAGCTCAAAATAGATAATAATCCTTTTCGTATTCCAGTATATTATATTTATAATTGTATGAGGTATTATAGAATTCAGGTATTATAGGATTAAATTTAAATATAATTACTTATTATTAATGATTTAATATTAAATCCTTAACGAATTAACAAAGTATCTATAATTAAATATGGTTATAGAAAATGATAGTTTATATAGTGATAATTTTTAATAGTTATATTAAACCTCTTAATTAAACTTTTTTTATAAGTGTAATTTTTTTTCATAAGTGAATTATCTTTTATACTCTTATAATTTTATTTTGAATCTAAAATAGATTCCTATCTCATACGTATCAAAAACAGTGTTAGTTAATTATTTTGTGCTTATATTTTTCTCTATAGAGTTATTTTCAAAGAAGTTTATTCAAACAAAAAATTTTAAGAGATAAGACTTTTGTAAAAATATATGTTCAATAAGAATTCAGACTATAAATTATTTAAAAAATATTTTAGGTGAACATAGGTGTATATTTCAATAAATATAAACATATTAAGTTTTTGTTCGTATTATCACAAGAAAATTTAAATATAATAAAACCGTACGTATATTTAATCATTTTTAACAAAGTTAACTATGTTAACATATATAAAGAGGTATAACTTATAAGTCTATTAAAGGACAAGTATATCCCATTTATAAGCTTTATGGTAAAATATACTTTTAAGTAAATTATGTTAAATATGTAAATTTATATTATATAAAATAAGTTACAAATGATTTTTGTTATGTTTCAAACCTATTTTTATTCTTGTATTTACGTCTTAAATAACAGTGGTTTTATTTATTTTTTATATTTTATAGAGTTTTTCTTTCCCTCAACTATTTGGGGTTAACATATTTAATGAAGTTTATGTTATTCTTATCTGTTTTTTTTAACGCAAATAGATTTTTAATTAAGCTAGTATGCAAGGTTAGACTTTTCAAAGCTCAGAAATCTAAAACAAAAAACATTCTTTCAGAGGAAAACAAATAACAACGTACACTTAAGTTTTAACTTTTTTTAATAAGTCGATATTATTAAAATATTTAAAAAGTCCTATATGACCTGGTCTATTTCAACTTCTTAAAGCTAGTAAAACAAAGAAAAAAATATGAAAATTAATAAAATAATAATTTAACATGATATAGTAGAGTAATTATTACATTCTATTATGTTGTATCTTGTCTACCAAACAAATTCTAAAGTGCATAAATACATCAACCGATCTTTGTGTGAATATATGAAGTTAGAAATAAAAATTTATATAGAGTTATGTAGGACAAGTAGACGAGGGTTTGTTTAATTTTTCATTTAAATAAAAACCACCAAAAATTTACTCCAACATATTTCCTTTTTACGTTTTCTCTTTTATATCTCGTGTAGTAATTTATCAGTAAATAATCAAATACAGACATAATGTTGGTTTAAAAAAAGTTGGCATGTTAAGTGATTTAGTCAGTTTTCTAATTCTAAGTTATTAACAAATCAATTGTCAATTAAAATAAATACTCTTATGATTACTAATTTATTGCTAACGAGTACTTTATAAAAGACAAATATTAATAAATATTAATAAAGCGCAACAATAAAAATATTTTAGAAAAAAAATTAGTATAAAAATAGATATTAAATATATGAATAAATTTATAAATGTATGTTATATATAAATTAAAAAGTTTGGTGAGCCGTGATCCTTACATCACCACCAAGATCTGCCTCTGTTCTCCCCATTAATTCAATTTTAGTGGCTCAGTTGGTAGTTGAATCTAATGTTAGGTAAAATTTTACCAAAAAAAAAAAAAAAAAACTAAAGATAGGTATAATTGTTTAGGTTTTTCTGTTATTAACTTTTAGTTAAAATTTTTAAGTTTTATTTTGAAAATTTTGGTAACGAAGATTTGTATTTCAAATATTGAGGTGGAACTTTCCTTCTGGTCTGAGAATAACACGAAAAGAAACTTTAAATGTTGTAAATAAATTTTGTCCACTCTATCTTGGGTGCACTACAGAACTGCGTGTCTTGTTCTCTCTTTTTTTCCTTACTAATATTAAGCATGGTGATAGTGTTGCTTTAATGCTTTAACATCAAATAACTACATTTGTTCACACTTTAATCAACTTTTTCCTTTTGTCTCATTTTATTATCATTTAAGGTACGTATATGTTAAAAAAAAATTAATTAATAAAATTTTATAATATAATAAGGCCGATAAAGATTACTCCAACTAATATTGCACACTAATAAAACAATTATAAGAACAAAAAATTCTTTAATAAAATAACATAATCTAACTGAAATAACATAAATGTCTAATTACACTATTAACGAGATATTTTCTGGTAAATTTATTTCTTGAAAGTTATTGAAAAGAAGAGAGTAAGTGATGCTTTCTTATATTCAAAAGTGACATAATTAATTTGATACGCAGTAACATTAAATAATGACAAATAAAACGTGATAGAAGGAGTATTTCGTAACAACCAAATTATTATTAACTACAAATAACTAAATAATAAATTACAGTGTAAATTTTAGCTTATGTAGTATATATTAAGTGATTGAAAAATTAAATAATAGCGTAAGGCAGCTAAGTAAAAGATAAATTCAGCCACAAAGATTGTCATGAAGAGGAGGGGTTTAGAAAAATATGCACGAGTTAGATTCTAACATCAGTGAGATCATTGTCTTAAAAAGGTAAAGAAAGATTCATAACTAGCATTGTCATAATTGTTACATAAATATTTCACTACCTATTTGATCTCATTGTTATTTGTATCAACAAATGAGAATTTACTGCATAAATTTTGTATCTTTTTTTTGCAGTTATCATCAATATTATATTAAGTGCTTGAACATTAATTAGAAGGCATAGAACAGTGCGGAGAAATATGGTGAATTACATATCATAAACAAGAACAAAAGAGAAAAAGGAAAGTGGAGAAGGGACAGGGAGCGTAGAATAAAGCAAAAGGGAATGTCTTTCTCATGCACGGATCCCAATAGAAGGCGGGAAGTATATCTAGCTATACTTGCTGGAACACATTCTTTTTGTTTAGTTTAAAGGATTTTACTTTGTTCCGTAAACAAATCTGTTCATTGATAGATACACTCATTTATACACGAACAAAAACTCATTTATTTACACAGTTGGATAGAATTTAGATTTGGCCTATTCAGTTCTGCAACCAACAAAACATAGGTGTATATTTAACAAAACAAATATCGGTTTTCAAGTATATATATACATATGAATGATCATTTAGTAGTTTATCTATTTTCCAATGATTGAGTTGTCTTGCCTTAAATCTGGCTATATTTTCTGTTAGCTTGTGAAGTTAAGTACTCTAGTGATACTGAATCCACAAGAACATGAAGCCTGTAGAAAATGGCGATACCCTTGACATAAACTATCAAAATAGCTGGTTAGGCTTCTCCCTCTCCCCACAAATGAGTATAGTTGTTCCTTCACACTCTCATCAAACACAGTCTTCATCTTCTGCTTCTGAAACAATTCCACCAACATATTACCACCACACACCTCTTCATAACTATGGACTCCAAGGTGAACATGTTGGAATGTGTTCTTCCTTGCCTATCATGCCCCTGAAATCCAATGTCTCGCTCTATGGAATAGAAGCTATGAGCAGATCACAAGCACAAGGTTAGCTCCAACTCAAACTTCAGCTATATTCTTTTGCTTTTGCTTTGGTTAATAGTTTTGTACGACTGTACTAATAATTCAACTTGTTCAATACTTTTCTTTATCTATACATTGTGAAGCAATGGCAACTACTTCCGCAATACCTCTGAGCTTGGATAGTATGATTTACAACCAACTCTCCTGTCATGGATCGAACGATCCAAATAACCAAAGCCATGTACAAGAGAACATCAGCCAGCAACAACTATCATATTATTCTTCCTTAAGAAACCATGATGTGATTTTAGAAGGGTCTAAGCACCAACTCCCTTGTATAGCTGAGGATGAAGTTGCTTGTCTTAAAAGTTGGTTCTCAAGGGACTTTCTTGCTTGTCAAGCGCAGGAGTCAAAGATGTTTGTTCCTTTGGAGGATAATGGAAACAAATCTGGATCCACTGGATCAATAACATATGGGGATTTACATTCATTGAATTTGTCTGTGAGCCCTACGAGACAATCAAGCTGTGTTACAGGCTCGCCTGCTATCACTGATACGAAGAAAAGGGGGCTTGAAATGGTGGACCAGAATCAGAAGCAAATAGCTCATAGGAAATCCGTAGACACCTTTGGGCAAAGAACATCTCAGTATAGAGGTGTCACAAGGTCTGTGCTCCTCTGGTCATTTCTAAATCTTATTAGTACTTCAGGCACATTTATTTTAAACGATAAGGCTATAATGATATTCACTAATTTGCTAAATAACTTTCTACTTTTGTTGTGCTCCTTGCTTAAGAAGTTGAGATTTTTATCAGGTTTCATGCAGGAACAATGCCAACAACACATTTGATTGTTAAATTCTTTATTTTTTTGCATCGATTTCTGAGAATGTTTGTTCATCAGGCATAGGTGGACTGGTAGATATGAAGCTCATCTATGGGACAACAGCTGCAAGAAAGAGGGCCAAGGAAGGAAAGGAAGGCAAGGTAAGAAAGCGACTATTTTCCCATCACTTTACCTTTTTTTTCTTTTTCTGTGAATATTTTTGGTCAAACAAATCCATTGACTTCATTTTTATTCCCTTTGAAAAGCTCTGCATTTAGTGCTGATCCTTTTTTTTTCCTGTCTTTGATTCCATGACGATTCCACTCGAACATGCAATGCATCTCAGTTTATCTGGGTAAGGTTTTACAAACCAGAAATAGATTTTTTTTTTTTTTTATATCATTCTCGAGGATGGATTAACTCGAAGTTCAAGATGTCGTTTTTATATTTTGCTCATGATGATAGCTAAAGAAGAAAATCAATTTACACAAGTAATTCCAAAAATTTTATTGTAGGGGGTTATGATATGGAAGAAAAAGCTGCAAGAGCTTACGACATGGCCGCACTCAAGTATTGGGGACCCTCTTCTCATATAAATTTCCCAGTAATGATTACTTTCTTTCTCATTTTTCTTCTGATTGAGAGTGTATTCAGCTACCAGGATTTAATTGACAGTAACTTACGTTGAACAGTTGGAAAATTATCAAAACGAACTTGAGGAAATGAAAAACATGACAAGACAAGAATATGTTGCTCATTTACGAAGGTAAAATATCTTTAGTTCTGCATCATCTTGAATTGAATAACTAATCCATGTCCACAACCATGGCATTCAACTTTATATCCAATCATCAGGAAAAGCAGCGGATTCTCAAGAGGAGCATCCATGTATAGAGGAGTAACAAGGTCTCACAGGCTAGCATTTACATGCATTGCAATTTAATTTAATAGGATTATCTGGAATAATTTACTTTGTTCTAAACTCGGTTCATTCTTATATATTAACTTGTTAGCAGGCACCACCAACATGGAAGGTGGCAAGCTCGAATTGGGAGAGTGGCTGGAAACAAAGATCTATACCTTGGAACCTTCAGTGAGTTCTTTCAAATTATCTGCTTTATTCTTCTTTGGTTAAATATTCTTTGAGACTCACTTTTTTACCTACACTCATTTGATAAATATAAATAAATATTATAATAAAATAATTTATGGTTTGTAATTTGAATGTAAGAGAAGAGTGAAAATGTGAAAGTATCATCATCCTTTTTTACAGTTCAATCATTAATATTTCCTTCACTACTTACCATGGTTCTTTTCATGTAACATGTTTAAAAATAGGGAATGACTGAGAGGAAGCTTTATGACTTAAAAGCTAATCTTTGATTGAACTTTTCTTTTCAGTCACATATATAAGGCTGATCATGAGCCACTTTATATTGTAGAGCACTGTTAGTCTCCAAGGCAGCTTTTTATCAAAGCTGTTAGTTCAGAAGGATAAACAATGATGCTTTCAATATTTTTGATTATACAATAATATAATTCTCATCCACCAAAAGCTAATTCTTACTTCATTGAAATAAAACTTTAGGCACACAAGAGGAAGCAGCAGAAGCCTATGATATTGCTGCCATTAAATTCAGAGGAGTTAATGCTGTTACTAACTTTGATATAACAAGATATGAAGTGGAAAAAATTATAGCAAGCGACAACCTTCTTAGCAGTGAACAAGCTAAAAGGAACAGAGAGAAGGAGGATGGAACAAGAAACGAGGCCTTTGTCGATCAAAATCCTTGTACATATGAACACGCTAAAGAAACCATTGTAATCCAGAAAAGTTGCAAGATGGTTCCCGATCTATCCCCCCAACAGCTTGACCAGAATCCACCAAGAATTGAGAGTTGTAGAACCTTCTCAACGGCTTTAGATAACATATTTCATCAAGAAGTAGAGGAATCGAGTAACATGGGAACACACTTGTCGAATCCTTCTTCCCTTGTGACAAGTTTGAGTAGCTCAAGAGAAGAGAGCCCAGATAAGACAAGCTTGCCAATGCTCTTTGGAATGCCTTCAACGGTGTCTAAATTATTCACTAACATTCCAACAAGTGACGAGGATTCTTGGGAGCTATCGTCCAATCTGAGGCCAGCTCTTGCTTTGCCTCAGATGCCAATTTTTGCTTCCTGGACCGATGCATAATTCTATGTTTATTTCCTCTATCAAAATGGCAAAAGCTTGTCTTTTGCATGCATGCTTGCGAGAACAAGAGAATTTCGAGCTGGTAATACAATAGGGAGCTTGTGCTCAAGTTTAAACTGTCAACTTACATTAATAGTTTTGCTCGTACGATAGAAATGGCTCTTTAGTTTTATATCCCAGAATCTTGTTATCTAAAAGCTATTTCGAAGCTTAACTATAATTCTAATCATGTTTAGTTGGTCTCCTTTTTTCATATACAAAAAATTGAAAAATCCTGTGCAAACGAATGAATTTCTTTATCAATTAGAGCTTTGAGTCAGAAGTCTATAATGGCTTCTTAGAAAGGAAAATAATTTCATAAAACCATGATTAGAAACTGACAAGAAGACTAAAAAGGATTATGATTGAGAGGATAATATTATCTTGGGCAATATAGGGAAGACGATATTCGTCATTCTTTCAGTTCATCATTAGTTTCTACTTTGTTGGTCGTCGCAAGTACAAAAACAACTCATTATGAGTTTCAATCAGACAAGGCTGGGCCTGAGATCTCTCTTTATCATGTGGAATTTTATCACAAGTGCATTCCCTGGGGACTTCAATCACATTCATTAAATATTAAAAGGGTTTGATATTTTGAGCATATTTTGTGAATAAATTTTTATTTTAATTTTCTCATCTTTCACTGTTTATGCTCACTATACAATCTTTTTTCTATCATTCTCTTTTTATTAACTATATTACATCATTTACCATGTTTATCATTTCATCCCTCTTCTCTCTTTTTCCAAAATATATAAATCATGAGTGTGTTAAAGCATCGTTTTCAAATAAACTATTAAAATGTTAATGTTTGTAAAGAACTGTCCTCATATTATTTTATTGTTTGAGGTTGATAATCCATATCATGATGTCATGGCTATTGGTTCTTCAAGTCATTTGTCATCATTACTTAATCGTTTATTCTCATCGAACTTTGTCTAAAGGCAGCAGATATTCCTTACCCAATTCAATCAAAGAGGGTTATGTTATGTGCAAAAAATAGATTCCCTCAGAATGACCTTAGGTCATCTGATTAATGACCTGTATCGAGTTACAATTTGTCTGCTACTTTAAAGAAAGTCCTATCGTTGAAAACTCCTTTCCAGGATTTATCTTTATTATATAGGCACTCTGTAATCCTAATGATGGTGTTCATAAAAGCATTCTGATCTATATTCTAATGGGGTTTGGCTATGGCAAGTGATCACTTAACATGACTACGTTTGTTCCAACGTGGGCTATTTATATGTAGTATTCTCAATTTCCGCCACATGTGTGTGCTTATGATCTAAATTCAATCACCCCACTATGGCAAAGAAGGAAAAAACTAACACAATTAACCTCACATTTAATGCATTATAAATATATATTAAAAGTAAAATAAGAAATTCTTAAGTACTTGTCCATTAATTTGGCCATACAGTGAGTGTGCTCGTCGTGACTATACGCCGCAGCAGCACCTAGTGAAAAATCATATTTGAGCAAAAAATGTTATATTATAATATTTTAATGCTGTTAAGCAAAAGTTGTATTCATAAAAAAAACACAATTAAAGCTTAAACAGTTTTTTTTAATATATAGTCACCACAATTTATGGTCACTAATGTTGCATTTACCACAAGACAAAGCAAGCAACCCTATCACCTATTCTTTTGTCATGCCGATTTTCTAGTTATGTGCTTTGTTGCCACTTTCTTCTGCCTAATTGGAAAATGAACTATCATACATAAAAAATGACTTTATGTTGTCTTTTATGATCAATTAAACCATTTAGAAATAATTATTGTAATTTGCTGTCTGAAATATAGGAAGTGATTCCACCACACAGATGAGAATTTTTTACCATGGAAAAAAGTAACGATAATGAAAGATATTCCGAAAATTACACTAGTCTAGTAGTGAAGCTATTCACTTGTTAAAGCTATTCACTTGTTAGTATTAATAGTTTACACATATAATGATCGAACTATTCCGGTATACCTTTATGAATATTATGAATAACATACATTGTCATGTATGTTAAGATAGATACTACTAATTTATTTATATTTATTACAATTGGCTATGATGATATTTATTTACTCTCTGATCTATATTTTCTTTTATTTTTTTATTTCTTTGTTTTACAATTATTAATATTATTATAAAATAATAATAAATATAAATAATATCATTATAACAAAATTAAAATAATATAAAAAATAAATATTCAATTGTATTATAATTATTTTTTTAGGTAACACGTTATAATATTAATGAAGTCGCAATTCTTTATATTATTTCAAATTTTTATAGTAATAGTTATAATAATTATAATAATAATAATTTATATTATCAATATTATCATAGTCATTATAATTAATATTTTATTTTAAAAGTACGTTTTATATTATAGTAATATATTAATGATAATAATATTAATATATTATTATAAAATTATGTATTTGAAGATTTTTAATATTTTGACTTATAAAAAAAATACCAAGAAGTAAATAAATAAAACAATAGAGAATAAAAGAAATAAAAGGTAAGAAGAGTAAAAAAAACAAAAAAAAAAGTTACAAAAATTGTTATAATTTACTATGCAAAATGTAAACATAATTATTTTTATTTTTAATATAAATCACAATATGTAATTGACAAAATAATGAAAGTATGAATCAACTATTCGACCAAACAAAATTTAATGTTAACCATCAAAATATTGTACTATTCAATCAAGGGCACATAAAATATGAGCATTTGACATCCAATTAAAAAAGAAGCTGATAAAGTGAAGCCCCTTCAGAAAACCATAGTGCATGAGCTTACAAATAGCTAGCAAGCTGCCATTCTCCTTTTCCAATTTAATTTCCCTGACAAATTATAAAGTAATCTGGGACTAGTTTACAGGAAACAAATACTCTCATTATGGTAAGAAGTCACCACGAGAACATAGAGAAGAATTTTGTTTTTAAAAACTTAATACGCAGTATAAAGTTATAAACAAAGTCATGATAATTTAAAACTCAATGAATGTTATATAATATATGGTCAGAAAAGAAATTGATACACCATAAACACATGTTTCGTTTGCACTCATAATCTTTTTACATGAATGGTTAAAAACCTGAAATTTCTTTTAGTCGTGACGCGTGACCATAAACCGAGACTCATAATAGCACAATCAGAAAACACACATAAACTTACGAAACTATTTCTAAAGGGAACTTTAAAGCATTGCATATACTTTTCAAATTAAAATGTGGTCCTTTGTAACATTAAAAAAGTTATTTGTCCAATCCTACTCATGCATGCATCCTCGCCACAGGAAGAAATGTTTGGTTGTGCATGTCCATGAATAAATGAACAGCAGTGAGTGGTGACATTTAATGAGAAGGAGTATTCTGGTGTCCATCCTTTTAGTGCAGACATTCTCCCATAGTCTATGGCTTTAATGCGAAGGGGAAAGGTTTTTGTGTGCCTCATCTTCTATTTGAATATCCAATTCAGGCCAAAAAGAAAAGTGTTTGTCCAACAATATGCCGCCAAAGTCTTATTCAGGAATCAAGAGGTACTGTTTTGATTCTCAAACCCTTTACACCAAAACAGGCAGAATGCGACTTTGTCTTCCCTTCCATCCTTCATTATATTGCTACATCTATAGTTGCTACACCCTACATGGAAAGCCTATTTTTGTTGTCCATACATGCACAGCTAGTTTTTCTCTTCTTAATTACAATGAAATCTTTTATATTATATGTTGAATATAAATAGGAAGAAATTTTTTCAAACATCGTTTTTGAAATTAGCTATAAGAATCAGTTAGACAACTGAAGAGAAAGAAGGAATGTGATTTTGGAGATTATAAAGAAAAGTTGAGTTTTTTACAATAAAGAAAGTGAAAAAAAATAAAAGGGAGAGGTGCGGGATAATACTATTGATGTGAAGGCCGAGGAAAAAATATATACAAAAATAGCCTTATAAATGTACATGATAATAGCATTATATTAGAAGAGTTTTGTAGAAGTAAATGTTGAATGAGATGAGTGCTCCCTGGTTGTTTGAATACACACTAAACTATTGGGATTATGTGTGTCCATGTTTATCAATGTATACCTGCTTACATTTTAGGAAATAAAACATTTTTATTAGTTACGCTGGATTATATTTTTTAAAAGATTAAAGTTATAGTTTATATGCATGTTATTTAAAAATTGTGTGTAATAATAAAGTTTCTTGTTATACGAAGAATATTGTAGTCTGTGAAGAAAGATTTTATATTTGATAGTTACTGTAGTTACATAATCAAAAGTGGTACTTATTCGAATGTAAATTAACAACACACTGACATTTTTAATGTAACTAATATTAGTTGAAAATATTTCATGATTCAGTACATTAATATATTATATGTTTAATGTTAGTAGTTTAAATTCGTAACTTTTTCACATGATCATAATCAACAAAATTTGAATATGAAAAAATTAAGAAATTGTATGCACTAACCTTTTATTGTTTTTTTTTTTTAAATTTGATTAGGATGTATACATTACTATTGAAACAAATATACATAACAATAAGTATGAAGAGTATAGTAATTTGTAATGAGAAAACATATATTACATTATTCAATTTATATGACAATATTTTTAAGGAAAAAAAATAGAAAAAGCTTGTAAGTATCAAAATATGAAAACAAATTTTATATCCGATATAAAAAAATAACAAAATAAGCTTATATTGGAATAAAAAAAACTTAAAAAAAATATGTATGAAACACAACTTTAAAAATGAAATTTTTTTCAACAACGAAAAACATTAATCAAACAAAAAAAAATCTAAAATCTTACATTTTCTTCAATTTAAATTAGAATATTCCTAAAAACATAACAACAAAAGCAGAAATTGAATAAAGATATTTCTTCAGATACTTGGGATACGTAAAATATATTAACTTGAAATATAATGAACATGTGTTCATCAGTGTTTTCCATACACATTTTCGCACCAAAAAAGAGAAGAAAAACGGAACAGAGCTTGCAAGAATATAAAGAAAAAAAATACAATAAAATCAGAAAATTCACGGATGTTGAAAGAGGAGAAATGGATAATTTAAAATTTTCTTCGAGCAAAAAAGGTATGAAATGATAAAAAAAAATTATTAAAATGACATGTGTCGTCATAATAGTGATAAACAATTTTTAAAAAAAATTGACATCTAAAGTGGCAAAAGAAACCATCAAAAGATATGTATGAGCAAAATAGTAATGAGTATTTTAAAAACTTCCCTGTAACATTCTTTCTTCTAAAGTTATAAAGTTATAGTTGATAAAGAAAAATCAATATGGTGCTTATCTACCTACCAAACAAGAACAGAGAATTAAGATTTGATTTATATACTGTTTCTGGTTAGTTAAACATAGGTCACATCCAGCAGTGTCACAGACAAAGTCAAAAATATCCGATTGTCTCGCATTATCGCATAAACCAAAACCAAGATGCTATCCATCAAATTCAGAGCAGAGAATAAGATTACTCCTAGTTCTATTGTCGTGGGACCATATTGGGCTATGGGAGGTGCAAGATCCATCACATTGCAGGGCCTCATTTTCTGCATTCAACTCAAGGCCCGTATTTCTAACCACACGAGTCTGGTGGGCCCCAAGAGTATGTTGTTGTGTCTACATACTACACATGTTGGGCCCTTTGTTACCTCCGGAAGAGGCAAATATGGGCCCAATAGGAATGGGACCACCTTGCCTAATAATTAAAGCCCAACTAGATCAAGCCGTAAAACCCAAACAAAAAAAAATTAGTCCTTTGTGGGTTAAATGCTCCGCAAAAAGAGACTTAGAGAGTGAAAATGGCTTGCGTAAGTAGCGTAACGAAATTAAATTGCGCGTCTTTTGGGACTTTTAACACTTAGTAAGTCATGTTGCATTATAATACTGTATGCACTCAGATCAATGCAACCACTTAAAAAATTATACCTTTGACTTCTTGACTATACGGAAAATAAGGAAGGTGCTGTAATGCATATCCAAATTTTTTGTTCTTATTACAAAAAGAATATCCATTTTGATGTTGATTAGGGTTTTGTTCTGGCCAAATTCCACCACTCTTACTTTCTTACACTCTTTATTACAGGCGAGTGTTTAGCAGTATCTCGAGACACTGGCCAACGAGTCAAAATTAAAAAAAAAAATATATTGAAACTTGTTAATTTCTTTATCATTATTTTTAATAATGAAATTAGTATTAGTTCTTTAATAAAAACACGTATTTTACAATACCCTTTATCCTTTCTTGGATATGAATTAATGAATTGTAATATTTTTATTTGGACCAATTCCCAATCCGCAATCTCTCATGGAGGGTGCAAAACAAACAAAATCTAGCTCTGCACGCTTCTTTTAGGTGTTACCAACAAGTACTTCCCAATGCACCACGTACTTATATGTATGATTAACAAAATGTTCCTCCAAGTAGAGTTTGATTTTCAATACCCTATATATCATTAAATAATTATTGAGGTTGTGAATTAAAAACGTCGCTAGTATAACCCAATAAGGAACTAAAAAGGTCTACGTGATTATATTCTATTAACAAGCATATGCTCTTTCCTTTTCTTTTTTCCAATTAATAATTTGATCCCTTTTAAGTTTTTGACATGACTCTACTAGTGAGTTGGGTTAGTCTTGTTTACAGTTCGCTTGGATTATACCTAATGGTTCCATTTGTTTTGGGTTTCCTTTTTTTTTCCTTCTTTTAGTAAAATTTCTTTGGATGCTTCACATCAACTTTGCTGAATTTTTTAAAACAACCTATAAAAACAAAAAAAGAGCGAATACTTTAATAATATATGAATTAAGCATAAATAAATTTAAAGATGGTATTTTTTAACTGTATTTATATTTATGTTTAAGAGACTATTATCATTTACACTATGATGATGAGGACGATATATTGTTTGAGTAATATATCCAATTAAATGTCAAATCTCAAACTAAGTAAGTAGTAATATATTCGCTTTTTATTTTAGTGGCAAGATTGGTTACTTTTTGTGATAAATGCAATATAAAAAGAATATCAATAAAAAAATAATTAATATTCTCATTTAATTCCGTAGTTGTTAAGTTGGTAAGCATGTATTTATTGTGAAAGATTGCAAACTATTTATTAGAAACAAACTTGGCAAGCAAATTAACAATCTTAAATTTAGCATGAAGATGAATAAACTCGTTTGTCAAAAAGCTTTATCATAAACAAAGTGAAGATGTAATTCAAAAACATTACTTTATTGAGTGCCTAACAAAATTAACTCCCAACTAAATAGCTCAAAGAATATCCACCACAAATATAAGGTGCAAAAGTAATTATTTATAATCAGTAAAAGAAAATATTGAATCCAAATAATTTATGTTAGTACAGTAATTATATTTTTATATTTAGCTTTGGTGTTACATGAGACAATATTTTCTATTTCTTTGAGGACTATCAAATAACTATAACTAATATACACACAATATATTGTTGTAGACTTATTATTATCTAAATATGAGCTTTAATCAATATCACAAAAACTAATCAAATATATATATGCATAATTTTTTTAAGGTGAGGACAGAAGCATCTTGTATAAAAGGATACATTTAACAAATTTGTATATTCTTCTATGACTTGTGCATGTATTTACAAACATTACGAATAGACTATATATAGTGATAATAACAAATTAAATATATAGTGATAATAACAAATTAAAGGACACCAACAGCATCTTTATAGAAAAAATGATTTGGAAGACAAGTAAAACTATTTTATGTAACTTTGAGAGAGTTTCAATATAGCATATTTTATATTTCATCTTTAATTCACTGAAGCTCCTTTTAATAATAAAATTGTGATAAAGTTCTGAACTTCAAAACATGACAATATTTTAGATGCGGTGATTGACTTAGCGATGTCATCTCAATGAACTTAAAATCGAAACATTGGTGTCGTCTGTGAAAATCTCTTTCCTTAGCCCTCGACTAGGGAGTTTGTTCCGGTACACCCAAGGTCAGTTTAAATACACCTTTCTCCCTCAACCCTCCGAGGTACCTTTTAAGGACAAAATTGTGACGAAAATCGCTATGCCATCTCAACAGAGGTTGAAACATTGGTGTTGTCTGTAAATATCTGTTCCCTTCGCCCTCACGTAGGGGACTTTATTCTTGTATACGTGGTCATTGACCCTAACAATGTCATTCAACATAATTAAAGTCGGAACAAAAAATAAATTATTCAAATTACATGAGACTTTGACTCAATAATGTTAACTCTATAATATATTTAGCTTAAACTAAAAAATATTATCATCTTTTTTTAATTAACTTTACATCAAATAAGTAATTTAAATGTCGTAACTCTTTTAAGAAAAACAATCATATAAATGAGAGATGACCACGCTAATTTCTAACTTAGAATTGTGAATAACAAAATTGAAATTATAAAAGATTTCACAAATCTAATAAGTAAAGATGTATCACTAAATGAAATCTTATCCAAATAAGATTATGAGTTGGTTTGTAGAACCAAAAGTTAGGAATCATGGTTATTTTATTTAATGTGAATACCTTTCTTTTTAACACTTCAAGTAAATCTTAGTTTTATATTGTTTATTTTGAAATTGTGTAGGAAAGAATTATTATTATTATTAACGTCATGAATAATTCAATTCGAAGACATAGTAAAGGTAAGAATAACACGAACAATTGTCACGGTTTGATAATATGACTAACATAGCCTTATGTCTTTGCAGAATTCCTTCATCATTATACCTAACTAGATTTAAAAATCACTTGCATCTAATAGCTTTAATGTTATGAGATAAATCCATAAACTAAATATTGTTAAGACATAAAAGCATAATACTTTATTTACTTAAAAGTATTTGGGTATAATGAAATCTTATTTTACTAAGATTGACTTAATTGGATGATCATAATTATAGCAACAACATAAGATTTGGTTTCAAGTACATCAGTCATGATTTTGTATTTATAAAATGCCTGTTGGACACAATATTTAACAAAAGTTAAAATATCAATATATGTATAATACTAAAACAAACTATTAATAAAAATATTAGTGTGATTAAAAACTATATTTTCTTTATTCTCATTCAATTTTGAGTATGTTAATCTTATATTTAATCTTGTGTTTGAGTTGGTTGTATTTTATGGTTTCAACCTATGGACAATCTTTTATTCTTAATTTTATTTCAATTATTAATTAAATTTCTTTCAATATATTAATTTCTCTTAAACATTTACAAGTTCAAAATCAGGTTTTTTAATAGATCAAAGCAATAATTTAAAAATCAAAATCACTTAAAAATCATATTTGGATTGTTTTAATTCACTAAAATATTCTTAAATTCTAAACTCTATAGCTTTCGAACTTCTTATATTTTCTCTACGAGTTAACACTCATACTCGCTGTTTGATTGAGAGAAATTAGTATGACAAAAGCATCAGAGAGCTGTAATTTTTTTCGATTTTTAGGAAACGGGTGTAAAAGGTATTGTCAGTGTTAGAAAAGCCGAAGAACATAGTATTGCCAAAAATGATATTTAAACTTTTAGTATTCATGATATCATATTGAGATAAAAAGTAAAAATAAAAAATATATAAATATGTATAGAATAACATAAATATTAGCAATTCATTTAACCGTCACAAATAAGATCTTTTAAATCATAAGAAAAATATACGTAACTTATTTATGCAAAATTAAGTTAATAAAAAAGCGTTTTTATCGTCAGTGAATAATTATAACCTTTTGTTAAACAATCTCTGTACTTATTTTTTCAACTCTTACCTTTATTTGTGTGCAGTACTATTTTTTAATATAACTATTTACTATTGACTTTCGTGTTTTTAAATTTTATTTCTATTTTAGTTATTTTTTCTAAACTTTCAAATGCATATCAACCAAAATTATTATTTTTTTAAATTATTTATTATATATATGTACAATGATATACCATATCTATTTGATTATTGTTTTCATATATTTGCAAGTTCTTCTAATGTTTAATCCTTCACATATAATATGCGAGTTCATCTCTAATTTTTTTTTATGTTACGAATAATTTATAGTTTAATAACTAATTAAAAAACTATACTTATTGTATATGGATTATACGTTACGTACCATCATCAAAAGTATATTACATTATTTATCTTAGAAATTTTATGAACAATTTCTTTTATACTTCCAATAATTTTTTAATAGAAAACTCAGTGCAATATTTTTAAACATTTAATAATTCAGATAAGATAAAAAATATTGATGTAATATTTGTTGAAACAATTAAAAATTAGTATAAAAGTGTACTAGAGATAAATAATTTCCTCTACTAGTATTATTTTATGAATTTCACCCAATAAATGAGTGAAAGAGTGGAGAATGCCAGACACTCAATGGTATGATTAGTTTAATGCGATTGATCGATCATCAGCAGGCGTAGTCATAAATATCTTGCAAATTATTAGGTCGCAGGTCCAGTCTCACATACGAGTTATATATATATATATATATATTAATGAGAAGGACTAACTCTTGTTTTTTATTTATTCATCGTCAGGGAATTTGCTAAAATATGAAAATATTATTGTATGGAATGCTTGAATTCTATACATGATATGATAAACATTCATACTTTATCACCTAGTATTAAAACGCTTTGTTAGAAGTAATTTAAAACTGTTCTTACATATGTATGGAAGATTTTCGGTGTCAGACGAATTCTTCGATCTCTAATTTACTTTTCAATTTTTTATTTTTCAATTTTTATCATGAAAATATATCTATAAAAGATATTTCGATCTAAAATCAGTATACAGGAGTAGTAGTTTTAAGAATTATGTATTTAAACTTAATTTGTTTGTATTGTATTTGTAAAAGTAAAACTGTATAGATGTAATTAATTGACATAACAGCTTTCGACAGTATGCTGTTATTAATATTTAAAAGCTGTTATTAATATTTATCTTATAAATTATATTCTTTATATTATGTTTTAGCCGATTAAGACCGTTATTATTTGATCTAAGTGTATATTACTTGGCCTTAACCGTATAAAAACATTATAGAAAAAATAATTAAATTACAAAAAAGGAAGTGAAGTTCAAACTTTATTCTCTCCAAACAGAAGCAGCATTGAAGGTTTTGAGAAAAAAAGAAAAAATGATTATGAAATTGTAAAACAATGGCTGGTGAAGAACATGGTATAAAGTGTTTGATGGTGTTGGAAGTATAAAGGGGAAGTGCAGTTAGTAGTGTGGAAATGAGAGTGGCGTGGAAATAGAAAAAGGTGGTGATGGAAAAAGTCAATAATGTCCTTGGCGTATTGTCGCTGTCTTAGGCCTCATATTTGCAGGTCATCGCTCCCCACAAACTCCAATCGGAAAGGCCCCACACAGACAACAAACCCTTTCATTTTCCTCTCTCTCACCTCACTTCACCTTCCTCACACACACACACGCACTTCCACCCTAATAAATAAATCAATACTTATAAATTAATAGTTGAATATAAAAACAAATCCAGCCATGCCACAGCACGGGGTGGAAGAAGTGATTAGGGATTATTGAGCGGAGAAGACCATTTTTCAAACACTCTCACTCTTTTTGGCCTAACACAACACAAAACAACATCAACAAAATCCCACATCTTTCGCTTTCCCTACGTTGCGCTGTTTCTTTTGGATAGAAGGAAGCCTTAAATACAACCCTCTCCACCTTCTCCCACTCTTTTCGTGGTTCTCAATCAGTTGGGCTTGGATGAATCTTGATCTGTGTCTGAACCAGTCTCTTCCTACAAGGTAAGGAAGAATGGATGTGGGGAGGGTGCTGTTACTGTGGTGGGTGACTTTGATTCCGGGGATTTTATCAGATCCAAGCGACGAGGCGTGTCTCACGCACCTAAGCAAGTCCTTGGAAGACTCCACCAACTTGCCCCATAACTGGAAGGAGGAGAACTTCGCCAAGCCCTGCAACGATTCCACCTCCATTCTCCAAGGCGCCATCTGCAACAATGGCCGCATTTACAAGCTCTCTCTCAACAACCTCTCCCTCCGGGGCACCATCTCCCCGTTCCTCTCCAACTGTACCAATCTCCAAACTCTTGACCTCTCCTCCAACTTCCTCACCGGTCCAATCCCCCCGGAGCTTCAGTCCCTCGTCAACCTCGCCGTCTTGAACCTCTCATCCAACCGTCTGCAAGGGGATATTCCCCCGCAGCTCGCATTATGCGCCTATCTCAACGTCATCGACCTCCACGATAATTTGCTCACTGGGCCCATTCCCCAGCAATTTGGGCTTCTCGCTCGCCTCTCCGCCTTTGATGTGTCCAATAACCGCCTCTCCGGGCCCATCCCCGCCTCGCTGTCCAACCGGAGCGGGAACTTGCCCAGATTCAACGCCAGCTCCTTCCTCGGGAACAAGGATCTCTACGGTTACCCGTTGCCGCCGCTTAGGAATAGAGGGTTGTCCGTTTTGGCCATTGTTGGGATTGGCCTGGGAAGTGGCCTTGCAAGTTTGGTACTTAGCTTCACCGGGGTTTGTATCTGGTTAAAAATTACCGAGCGCAAGATGGCGCTGGAGGAAGGCAAAATCAGCCACCTTATGCCTGATTATTGAACATTAATCAAAAATTACAATACTTTCAATCTATCTCTCATTCAACTTCATGCTTCTGAAAAAAAAAAAAAAAAAAAGTGTGCCCGTACCAGGTACTTTTTTTTTGTTTATAAAAGCGAGGTTGGGTGTGGGCTACCCCTAATTTCTTCGTACTTATGGGCGGTTCAGATCATTGTCTCTTATCGATCACGGGGACATATTTTATTTTTATAGTAATTTATAAGTTTATAATCTGTCTCTGTTTTTTTTTTTTTCCATAATTATTAACTGTTTTAAAATTTTGCGCTTACCCGATTCCGGTTGGCTGTATTATTGTTGTTTCCATTTATTGAATAGGATCAGCAGTGTGGAAAGGGATTTTGAAACATGGGTGATGGTCGTGTTGTGCAGCTTTAATTTGGGTGCTTCTTGTACTGATTTTCGCAATTTTTATATGAATGAATGTGTGGGTTTAGTTGGCACTTGGGAGGAGGGTAGGGTAGGTTAGTGGGTGCGCTGCTGCAATGCTAGTGTTAGATGAAGAAGCGCTGCGCCGTTCAACTGCAAACTTGTCTGGCTGTGTGTGCTAAAATATATCCGAACCAATCTACAAACAGCTGGTGCCATTTTTCTCACTCAAGTGTGCCGCGTTTTGCTCTCATTATCGGAGGTGTTGTGCTTTGCTTTGGTTGGTGGTGGAGCCACGGGGGACACCAACGGTGGTACAGAGCCACATGGATTGGGACTTGTCTTCTCACATAATCACTTCTTCTTCTACTGTTCCACTGTTCACTTGTTAGTCCAACGTCAACTAGTCAACCCTGTTTTTCAGAATCTGCCTATGTGTCCCTCCCCACATACCATTCGGATCATTATTTTTAGACTACCCAAAACTTAACTTACGTGTTGTACTTTACCACCAAACACGTGAAACCATTACACTTAATTAGTACTGCATAGACCCAAGTCAGATATAAAGCTTTTTTTTTTTTTTCTTGCTTTCATTTTAGGTTCATAACTTTATAAAATCTTCAACCAAAAAATTGTACCATTATACTTAACCATGGGTAATTAAGTGATATGGTATATTTAGTTATAATATTATAATTAAGGTTATTGTTAGCATGTTTATTTAATGTTACTTTATGAATGATGATGTTGGACAAAGTGTGAGCAAAAATTAAGATTTACAGCCATAAAGTTAAGAGGGGTTAACGTGAATGTGGTGCTTCCCATAATTATGGCTAGTGGGGTTTCCTTGTTAATTTTCTCTCTCTCACTCACTCACTCATATCCTATTCTTCTTTCCTGTTCTTCTTCCGGCCTGGTTTCATTTCCCCTACAAGGCAAGTGGGCCTAGGTTCGCACCAGTTTTGGTTTCTTTGTAAAGCCACTGTTTATCTGGAATCATCGCTCCCAACAAAATAAAATATGGAATCATTGCATATGCTTCCTGTTGCGACAAACGGACACTACATTCTCGTTTGTTTAAAGTTTATTCGGGGAGGAAAAACTCACGCCAAAACAAAATTTGGACTAGGTTGCATGGGGGTGGCACCCCAAGATTTTTGAATAGTAAAGCTTATTTACAAATATTTGATATAATGTAACTGCAATTTGCCGAGATTCAAACGTGGTGATTAATAATGACGTCAATATATTCTCGTTAGAAAATAATTATGCTGTCTTATGCACGTTAAGGGATTGTAGGATGGACTAATAATATTGTCCAGCCGAAAAGAAAGTAATGTATATGTGAGTTGTCAAAGCGAATTCATGATCCATCAAACAGTTGACAACTAAATCTAGATTCTTTTAACAAGCACTTTGCTATGATTAGTAAAAGGTGATGATTAATTGGACACTTTTGTATTTAAATTTAGCACACCCATTGAATGTGACAGGATTAAATTGGTCTTGTAAAATCTTGGGAGAAGGAAAGAAAAAGAATTGGAATTACTAAGAGTGTACTGGCCCGGATAGAATCTATTGGTAAACTTGTGTATTGAATAGTAAATCATTGTGATGATACCGTTGTGCTCTGGATTTGTGTTGTATAAAATAATAGATATTGAAGTTACCTACACCGAAAGTGAGAATGGTCAAGTGTGCTTTATTGTTTTTGGGGTGAAAGTCAAATATGCTTTCATTGGGTTCATTAATGGGTTCTCCGAGATTGGCATGAATGTGATGATGGAGCTGGGGCCATAGCCCCACCCATGTTGTTGGTTTTATTTTATGGTCTGAAAATTGCAGAGGATATTTAGGCCCAGTTGCTCCTACCTAATCAATGGAATTTCATTATTGTCACTCATCACATCTCATCTCATGCTCCTCAGCAGCGTAGCTTCTATTTGCGATATTCACAAGGAAACTGCACTTGCTTTTAATCATCTGTTGCTTTCCACTTCCTTAACATTTGCCACTGTGGCCTTTAGCCCACAAGTTCCCCAAACACAGGGAGACGTGATCATATGTGTGACAAGAATTAATCTCCCTTTTCTGTCTACTCACACCGATTCCTCCACTTACCACCGCCTCTTCCACAATTGTAAATTAAAACTACCAAAAACACGAATCAGATTCACACAAAGGTGCCTTCTTTTTCAATCTTTCCATTTCTCTAACTCTCTAGCTGGTCTTAACTAAGATATTCAATTTGAATATTCGGCAAATTATTATTGTTATTAATATTAACAGGTAGTAATGTAATTGTAAGTTGAAAGTATCGGGAAGAATAGAAATAAGAAAATTAAATAATATATAAAAAAATCCACCAACATTTAATTTTAAGATTTTTGGCCCAAGATACTCTCATAATATCTTATATGAGTTTATTTTAGTTCGTTGGTAGTAAATCTTACCATGTATCTCCTAAAAAAAATCCAAACAATTTATTATGTTAAGACTGATTTATTTTTTCTTGAATACAATATATGGGCCGGTTCTTGTTCATATTTTGAAGCCCGTCTTCGCTTCTTGTGGATGATTCTTGAATTGACTTACCAGGAAACTCCATCATCATTTGCAATTGTTCTTTGATCATTTTCAATATGTTTTTGGATTCTTATCCTTTCTCAAGATTTGGGCCTTCTTTCCGGTGGCTACTTTTAAGTAATTTGAAACTTTGTCTGATGTTAATTTAGTAGTCTATCCCTCTCGGACTAATATTAGGAAAAACTTAATTTAAGGATTTCAAGGAACCACCTCCAACTTTCATGAACATCTTAAATTGCACGAGTTCAAATACAAAAACTAAGAGCATTTAAAAAATAATATAGTGGAGTTCAAAATTTGTACAGTGAAGAAAACATTTGCCAAACATTTACTGTTCACAATGGAATGAATTGGCCTACATTTGAATACCTTTGACCCAGGAAGAAATGTGGCATTAGAAAACCAAATTAAAGGATAAAGTTGATTTTGGAGGCCAATGGATCGAGGGGCATCTGGTGGAGAAGATAATATATAAAAGAGTATAGAAACAATACATATTAGTACGAGTCATTAGATTCACCAATTTATAATTTTAATTCCCTTAAAATTTTAATTATATATATGATTCTATAAATTTTAAATTAAATAATTCTGATCTACGCCGACTATTAATAATAAAATTCTAATAGTTTAATCATAACGGTATCGAAAACAAGGTTTAATATTTATGAAATTATATTTTTAGAAATTAAATGGTATACTGAAAATTAAATAAAATTTCTTAATTTTGATAGACCAAAGTATGTGATTAAATTTTAAAAAAGACTACCATTACATATTTATAAAATAATAAAGATTAAGAATTGATTTCAGCTTGCAATTATTTTGACTTTAATTTATGTACCATGATAAATGATTATTTGTATAATTAAAAATCTCCACAACAAAATACTTATAAATATATAATTAAAATATAAATAAATCAATATTTTTAAACATAAAAATAAAAAATGTTAACTGTTTAATATAATTTATTTTTCCATTTTTTAAATAGGAAAGAGAAAGAGAGAACGAAACAAAGTTTGAGCTGTTTCCATTCATCTGTTTTCAAAAATCTTAAAGTAGTAGTAATTCTGAAAGCAATTTTGCAGGTCACTGAGTAAGTTTAAAAATTTTAGAAAACTGAAAAATAGTTTTAAAAAACATTAAACAAACAAGAGCCTGATTTTTTCTTTTTCGGTCTGAAGTTGTGGCTTGTGTGGCAATAGCTGCATCTTGCTCGGGTATTGGTATGTCTTTGGGCCCAACCTGAGTGAGTATAACCCAAAGCTCCATTCAATTTTACTAAAAAGGCAAACCAGACAATAGGTTGGCCCAATAATTCACACTCCAAATGGAAACCCAATGGCTCTCAATTTTAATGTCCCCACATGGCCACAACTTGTCATTTTAGCCTGATCGTACAACAACTAACATATAACTATTCACTTCTCATGGCAGTTGCTTTCTTGATTGCTACTACTCCTGCTACCATGCTTTAGGATAGTATAACAAAGAGAAAAAATAGCTTGTCCTAAGTGTTTGACAATTTATTTGATTGCTTTAGCAAGCGTCTCTGTTGAACAGCTAAAAATAAATAATATTTTTTATAGTTATCCTAGATTTAAGGAGATTTTTTTTTTCTTCTTGAAGTGGCTTAGTTGTTTTTTAACGTTATATATTGAAAGGTGAAAGAAGGGCATAGAATAAGAGTTGGAGAAATAAAAGAATGATGAAGTGAAAGTGAACAAAATGAAAGATCTAGATGATGAAGAAGTGGGCCTGGGAAAAGTATATGCGTTCGCTTTCATGTTGGGCTGGAGGAGTCCCCATTTGGAAATGCAGACTAATTGGGGCTTCTCTTATTGATTTGGACATGTGATGCAAATAATTTTCCGGAAGAGGTTGGTTTGTAAGTGAAACACTTTGATTGATATGTGCATAGCCCACACTCACTTCCACCTTCTGTCTTCAGACTTCCTCCCTCTGACCCACATCACTTTAATAAGACAATATAACAATTGGACTGTAGCAATTATGTCCGACTATTACAAGTAGACTTTGAATTTAATTTAATAAAATAGTTAGTAAATTAAGTGAGATTATATATATAAGACTGGTAGGATAATGATTCAATAAACTCAACAATCTTATTACAATAAATTCTGAAGATAAGATTATAAACTATTAAAATGTATTTTTTTTTTTTTTTTTTTTTTTTTTTTTTTTTTTTTTTTTTTTTTATTTTTTTTTTTTTTTTTTTTTTTTTTTTTTTTTTTTT
>Ga0099824_1000027_pt1 | contig 87034 bp, 55 predicted proteins | sample SiratrowhiteBW_FD_76837 | JGI IMG/M metagenome (GOLD analysis project Ga0099824, IMG submission 76837) | Root nodule microbial communities of legume samples collected from California, USA - Siratro white BW | ecosystem: Host-associated > Plants > Roots > Nodule | place: USA: California... | reverse complement strand
TCTCTTCATCAGCCGGCTCTCACCGCCGGAGCTCTGTCCGTGCCGTTGCGGCGGAAGCGGTCCAGGTGCGACTGCCGGCGCCGAGCCTCTACCAGGTGCTGCGAATCGAGCGCGACGCGTCGCCGATGGAGATCAAGTCAGCTTACCGGAGTCTCGCGAAGCTCTACCATCCCGACGCGGTGGTGCGACATTCGACCGATGACGGCGAAGCCGCTGACGGAGACTTTATTCAGATCCGAAGCGCGTACGAGACGCTATCCGATCCATCGGCAAGGGCGATGTACGATTTGACGCTGACGGCGGTGCACGGCGGAAGACACCGCCGGTTTCCGGTTCCTCTTAGCCGGAACCACTCGTCGACATTTTGCGCTACGCGGAGATGGGAAACGGACCAATGCTGGTAGACAGAGCTTCGGATGCTTAACTTCGTTTCGACGATTGACAGAAAAGTGTGGATTTGATCACAGGAAAGAGAGGAATCGCTCGCTGAATCGCGCGCTGCAAACGATGTGAGGAAAGAGTGATGAGAATCTGAAATTACTGACTTAGATGTATATATTAAACAAACAGAGAGAAAAAGTGAGAGAGGATGAGGCAGAGTTTGCTCCTTCTCTTTTTGTGAGAATGTAAATTTTTACTTTCTGATTTTTTGATTGTGAGTATAATTTTTAAGATTGTCTGTTGCGGCAATTTCAAAAGAGAATGAGATGAGAAAGACGAACGAAGATTTAGGAGAAAGTTAGAATGAGATTCTATTCGAATCCTGAAGGTAAATTTGCAAAATCTCATACTAACCGTTTGTGAATAAATTAATGGTCATGAAAAACTCATGAGAAGATAATATTGATTTCAACATCTTCACGTTAGGAATATGCACTTGCAATGTGAGTCACGATGATAATTAACCGTGATAATGTTATGCTAGTGTAGATAAATTTCGGTAGAACCTTCTAGAAAACCTAATTAAGGAAGAAATGTAAAACACTGATAGGTTTGGAAAATCTACTCTTGGATTCTCGTGACATATAAGGAAAAAGCTAGATATGAAATCGTTTTTATTTTCTTTCAATTAAATCTTATTTTAGAAGGTTTAACAATAAATAGATTTTCTATCCAGAGGAAAAATAATTAATTAAAAAGTAATGTTCTTTAATTATGAGAAATTATGTAATATATTTCATTTTAGACTCTTTTCTCTATAACTATTTTCCAAAACAAAAACCCTATTTTCTAAAATCATCATAAAGTCATTTTGTTTGTAAAATAGCTCAGAATTTGGTTGGAGGTATACATTTCATATGCAAAGTAATTACATAATATAAATTATCTATTACTATATTTTTTATATCTATAATCTATAACAAGGAAGGATATTTTCAGTTAACATGTTTCTATCCTTAATTATATTTTAAAATTATAAAAATAAATTAAAAGTATGATGTCTCTTTTTCACTAGTTTATATATAAGGAATGATATAATTTAATTACATGTTCACTAGTTATTACAATAGAAAATTAAAAAATAATTAATAACATTTTAATTTATTATATTTATAATTAAATTTTAAATAATTCATTTATAATATTTAAAATTAAAAAACTAAAGTTTATTTATATATTATTAATAATATTTACAAATATATAAATATATTATATTTATAAATAAAATTATAAATACAGTTAACAATATATTATATTTAAATTTTTTAAAGAATAAAAAATAATAAATTTAAATTATATTCATAAATATACTATTACAAAAAAAATCACATATTTATAAATATTTAGAAATGATATTATATATGTTAATAAATAACATATAAGTTATATTTTTAAATATATTTTTACATTTAATTTCAGATTTATTTTAAAATGAATATTATTTAGCTAATACATCTATAAAAATAAAAATAATGATTATATTTTTGCTAAGTTTTTAATTAAATAAGTATTTTTTAATTGTTATATATTACTAAAGAAGTAAGTATTCAATATAAATAATAATTACACAATAAATTACCTTTTATATAATGAACTACTAAATTTTAAACGCTTTAGTAAATTTAATTATGTATAACAGATCTTTTGTTGGTTGAAAAAAACTTACATGGTTTAATATAAATGCTTAGTCAAAAAAGTAAGTTAAGCATAATATTAGTTTTGGAAGGTGGCTTTAGATTTGGAAAGAAAATGTAACTAAAGCATCAAGAATTTTTATATTCTTGTTGTATTTTATTGATGGAATAAGTTGTTGTTTGCGTTATAAATAGTTATAAGATAATACGTTTGAACTCTTTCTAAATCATGAATAGTCCAAGTTTGAGGTTAAGGTGTATATATATGTGTTTAAAGAGAAGTTGAAGTTAACGAGATGTAATTAAAGACTGAAACAAATGTATAAATGTGTGTTTGGAGATATGTGTGAAAAGAGCTAAGTAAGTTTAAAGAGAAATGTGGTGTAAAAATTATTTGACAAGAAGTAGTTGCATGATCAATTATGGACGGTAGATATGAATATAGAGTCAATTTTAAAAGAAAAATCTAAAGATAAATGAATTGTTGAAGTTTGCACAAATTCTAAATGTTTTCATCTTTCTGGAATAAGATGAAGAGGCACAATATGTTTAGAGGATTATTAGTGGATGGTAAATGGGTGGAAGATGAAGAAAGTGAAACATTACTTTTTAACTGAGGTTCTTATATGTCATAAACAACAAATTTATAAGGAAGACAATGGACAATGTTATGATTTTAAAGATGTTCGAGGAGGAAGAGGTGAATGATCTATATGAGAATGTTGGAGTGACAAAAGTCCTAGCCACACAACTACAATTTCAGATTTATTAAAGTGTTTTTTGTTGGAAGAACTTAAGGGGAATATAATGAGAATCATAAGAGATTTGAGACAAGGAAACTCTTTTGTTTCCTTTCTTTTCACAATCATAACATAAGCCTTGTGTGGACTCGTTAAACACAAACATGTGTTAGTTAAAAGGTATGTCCAATACATTGACACAAATTATCATTAAAATGAAATATAATACTATTGTTAGTTAAAACATAATAAATATTATATTATATTATAACTAAGTACACTTCACATAAAATATGTGTATGTATTTTTTTTTCATTTTTACATTCACCTCTTTTTTTATTTTTTTCATTAAAGTGACAAGAGTTATTGTCATGAAAAAACTTCTCAATAGTAAAGTCACATAATTTTTTGTACGTGCAAATAATTTAACCTTGATGTATTATTTATGAGAGAATAATATTATCCTAAATATCTTATCTTATCCCAATATTAGATCATTTGGATAACATCAATTTAAATTTTATTTTAATAGAGTTGAAGATGAGTTGGAAAAATAAATCCAACTTCTTTTTGGTTTTCATAATCCAATATTTGTGTGACTTTCTGGTAGGAATTATTAAAAGTGGAAGTTTGTTCAGTGGTTATTTTCCTTAATTGTTAGCATGTGAAAATGGTATTCAAACCATTAGGTCAACTGAAGACTTAATCTCTTTAGATATAGTCACCAAAGTGACTTGGTTAAATGACAAACACATAGAGACCTTACTAGTGACAATTACGCAAAATGAACATAACTATCTACTCTTTGCAACCTTTATTTTTGTTAAAGGTGAGACAACTTATGTTTGTTTTTTTTTTTTTTTCCTTTTAACTAAGAACACATATTACATTATAAGGTGAAATGTGTCTAATTGTGACTTATGTTTGTTTTCTTTTTTAAACTAAGAATACATATTATATTACAAGATGAAATGTGTCTAATTTGGATCACAATGAGCCTATCAAAAACACATACTCCTAATAATAGAACTATTTAATGTAAATATATTGTATTCCATATATTACAAAAAATTTTATGTCACTCTAAGAATGCAAACTTAAAAAATAATATAGTCAAAATGTGAATATGTGAATATGTATTCTACTTTATAACAAATATATAACACATGTCATAATTATAACATTAGTCATTTAATTTATTTTATCGTATAACATGTGAAATGGCTAGACTCATTCAATTATTACTATAACAATGTATGGGGTAAAAATATTTTGAAGCAACAAGTGATTAAAATCTGAAGAACAAGTGGACAATTGAATTAAATGATACATAACATGTGAAATAGCTAGACTCATTCAATTATTACTATAACAGTGAATGGGGTGAAAATATTTTAAAGTAACAAGTTGATTAAAATCTGAAGAACAAGTGGACAATTGAACTAAATGATACCGAGATGGCAATCAACCCAAACAAAGTGTACTAATTTATTTCTTCACTAATATAGTTCGTCATATTTATTTCAAAATTATAAGCAAAATAATAAAAATGCATAATCAATGATAAATCTCCATCTCATACTTGACTTTAAGATTTCTCATGAAAAAACCATAAATAAGAGAAAGGTATGACCAGTATAAAAATATATAATTAGACTAAAAGAAAAGTGACATAAGTATAAAAAGTTTGTAAAACTTTACTTTGTGATATTCACAAGTAATTAATTGTTACATGAAAATAGATTCACTAGTATTACAATAATTGATGTAAATTTAATTAAAAGTATATGAAGATCTATTCCAATAATTAAGACATAAAGATTATTGCACACACAATATGAGATATCACGATTTTTTTTTCTAATCCATGAAAAAGTTACAAGAGTTGCTCTAACTTTTACATAATACAAATAAAATGGATATTAAAAATCAAGATCAATCAAGATGTTACCCGTATCTACAATAGATAGATCACACTAAATATAAACGTTTAAGAATCCTTAAATATAAATACTATATATACATAGATATTATGTGTTAGATATTCAAGTGTGAGTCGAAGTCCCACATTGAATAGAAATGAGAAAGTTGAGCAACATATAAAAAAGAAGACCCGCAAACCTAATGCCTTAAGGTTTTGGGTTGAAGGTGGTGTCATTTCCTTAAATATTGGCTTAATTCTCATTCTTGTGAGGAGTCATGAGTAATGTGCTCGGGTTAAGAATTTACATTACTAGCATTTTTTTGATTTTTGACACTATTTACAATCTTATACAGACGTGTAATAAAAATTCAAATTATAAAAAAAACTTGCATAATAAAAAAAAAGTTTAAAAAACACTTATAATTAATTACTTTAGTGGGACTTAAATTAAAATTTATTAAAATCATAAATAAACGATAAAACATTTTGATATTTAATTTTCAATTAATATTTACAATATTATATGCATAGATATTATGAAATTATAAATGATAACAACATTAATATTAAAGTCAACAATTAAAGTGTAACAAAATAAACTGCCTATACAAACAAATCCAACAAGAAATCTACATTACTAGCATTTAGTAAATTTAATTTTTCAATTTTTGACACTATTTACAATCTTAAGCACACATAACAAAACTTGCACAGTAAAAAGAAGTTTGAAAAGACACATAATTAATTACTTTAATAAGACTTAAATTAAAATTTATTTCAAAAATTATAAATAATACAATCTATTAAATTAATCACCATAGTATTTTAATTTTCAATTAATATCATTTTATTACTATAAATTAAATTAAAAAATAAAAAAGAGGTATAAATTAAATTTCAACTTAATAATATACATATAAAATTTTAATGATTTTTCAATTAATTAAACTGTAAATAATTGTATAAAGAATTAATTATAAATATAGATTAATTTTATATAAATAATATTTATTTTTATTCTAAATATTATTTTAGAATTTTCTTCTCTAGTAATCAAATTCTACTTTGTTTTACTTTTATAAATAAACTTCAAAGGGTTTTATTTTGCAACTTTTTTGACTAATAGTTTATTTGAAAAATAAATCTCTATTTCTTTGTACGCTTTCTGCTTATTTTTTATACTAGCAAATACATTTTTTATATTTTTTTATTTTTATGTTTAGTTCTTTGTTTTCTGTCTTACTTTTTATGCAGATTTTTTTTCATCATAAAAAATGAAATAGTTATTTTGCATATTTTACAGTATTTTTAATAATTAAGTCTATACAAAATTTCCTAATATATTAAATATCAGTATGATTTTGTATACATATGAACGTAATTTACTGTCACAATGAACCTTATCCCAAATAAGATGAAAAGGTAGGGACACCTTATTGTAATAGGGAGGAGGATGCTACTTGGGTCACATTATCATTTAAAACCATTAGAAAAAAATTAAAATATAATTTAATTGAACATCTCTCGACAACTTTAATTGTTCATTTTGATTTTCATCCCAAACTGAGAACCAAATCCAGTTCAAGAAATTTGACTTTGTAAATTGTTAAAAATTTATTAATTTCATAACCTATCCAAAATAGTTTATATTTAATAGATAAAAAAAATCATTGTTTTAGTGTGAATTAATAAAACGTACAAACTCATTTCAAAAATTGATAAGCAAGTACTTTGAAATAACAATGACTAATGTTCATTTCTTAAGAAAATAATAGACATCCATCCAAATAAGATGTTAATGGTAAATTGGATAAACTTTATGCCATAAATCATGACCAGATTTGATCATATTTTAGAAGAGCCTGTGAAATTAGAATCTACCAATTTAGTTACTGCATAGTATTTTCTCCTATGACTACCTATATATGAACACCGACTACCAAAATTCGACCATTTGAATGAAACTCTCACTGAGCTTTGTACAAAATTCCAATCATATTAGAAGTTCACAAGGAAGGATTTGCACATTTCTGAAAATGAAATAAGAAAAAAGAAAAAAGAAAGAAAATCATTTACATGTCATGAGCATGGAATTGACGACATGCAATAACAGCCGGATACTAGAGAGATCAGTTCCAGTCATTGTAGGCAAGCTACGTTGGTGATTCAGTATCTGGTAGACTTGCTCAAAGATGGGCCGTGTGTGCATCGCAATCACTGGGTCCGATGGGTTTATGGCAGATGCCACGTCTGTTAACCATGCAATCTTTCGTCCTGTATCGTTGTTAATGTCACAGGCCAGTTGCTGCAGAAGTGAGAGCAGTACACCTTGACTTAAAGGAAGAGGAACCATTGACAAGAGTCCATGTAAATCAACCTGATTAGCAGAGATGGATTGATCCATTTAATAATTAGGTAATCGTTGTTTATTTGAATATGACGAGAAATATCTACACACACATCAGTATTAAGAAATTCAATTAACGCTCCAACTCAAGTTGAATCAGCAGATTTGGATGGCAAACAATTGTAACCTAATAAACAATTTGCCCCTCCTAAAACTATCAGAGCTATTAGTTAACTGCATCATAACACGAGATTTTACAGAAGCTGGACCTAATGTCTGTGCGATGGAGAGATATAACATCTTGGCCATACCTGAGAACATAACCATGATACGATGGATACATCACTTCTATGTAGGGCTCCAATGAAAGCCTCCTCGTATTTCCGTTCAGAAATCAACCTTGCTAGCTCCTGTGTGGGATCAAGGGGAACCTCAACCTGTTTCGCAATGCAAATTTGCAAGAGCAATTATTACCATGTAGAGACAATGTTAACCCTGCCTACAACTAAATCCCACAAATGGTTAGCAAAGTCACCCCACCTTTTCATGAAGTAAAGGACCATTGTTCAGCTGGACCGGCAAAGGATTTAATGAGCCTGAGCTTGTTCTTGTAGCTGCAAGTGCTACTAGCTTTCTCTGGCCCTCAAGCACTTCTCTACTCAAAGTTTGAGAAATTGATGATGCTGAATTAATGGAATCCTGAAAAGTGCATCAAGAGGAAAACTGCGATTGAGACACTAAGGAGCGACAAGCCAAGGAAGAGTAACACTGACATGTCCAAAAGCTTCTTTGTTAACCAATCATTTTTTTCGCAGCTGACAAGTATTTCACTTAAAATACAAATTAAGCAACTAATTAAAAAAGTCAATATCTACATGGCATATAAGCAAAGAAGAATCTGCAAGCTTCCCTCACTATGATCATGGTACCGATGACCCTAGCCCACTTAGCAAGTGGCAGTCATGCACGCAGATGCAAATTTGTTCTTTGCAGAAAGTACCCGCCTTTCCATTAAAACAAAAAAAAGTACAGACTTTCCATTAAAACAAAAGACCTACCTAAAAGCAATTGAAATGCAGAAGAGCTTACAAAAGTGAACTAGAACGAGTGCTTCTCATTCAAGATATCAATAACAAAATACTACAAAAGCTTGACCTCTTACAAGGTAAGCACTTGACCTTACAAGTGGGATCCAGATCCACTTGTTTTAGGGAGGATATAGTCCTAGGCTATCTTATAGCACTCTATCACTGTATCAGAGGTTTAGAGAGAAATTGGTGCATGTTTTGAAATAAAAATGGAAACAAATCCACTTGAAGGGTCAACGGTAGCCCCCCAAACCATGTTATGTAAGCAAAAGAATTTAAACAAAATGTTATTGACACAAATTAATTCATTATGCTTTTTTTTTTTTTTGTGCACACTAGCACTCAGTTCATTTTCCCCACAACTCATTTAATACTATCCATCTCTCTAGGAGGATAATATGTCTTGAGTAAGACATTTTGTCCAAATGAAAAGGTACAGGTTTCTATGGAAGACCCCCAAAAGAAACAAGCACTCCGAGTTACTCACCCTTAGCGTCATTGCCAAAGAAGTGGGTGTAGATTCAAGGCGTTGCTGCACAGCAGCTGAATGTTCAGCCATGCCTTTCTGAAATGTAGCATCCACTTGCTCAAACATGGCTTTACACGACATTTCAAATGCAGGAACCGCTGATGTTTCAAAACTGGATTTGAGTGCCTCCTACAGAAGAAATTAGTACACGGTAATGAACAAATGCTACCTTAGATGAAATTACAAATAAAAATGCCACTAACTCCAAGAATGAAGCAATACACTGAAGAGCGAAAGCCCAATGTAAGTGACGTACCTGAAGCACCTGTTTGCCAGTTGTCTGAAACTGAGCTTGGATTTGCCTAGCTACAGTAGCTTCCAGTTTTGAACTAACTGATTTATCAAGTTGGTTCACTGCCTTATCACCCACTCCTCTCTATGACATGAAATTCCAATTAGATCCCAGCAAGACAATGTATTAATTTCATTCTAATGTCTATGGGATAGAAGAACAATGTGCAAACCTGGAAGGATTCGACAATAGCAGAAGATATTATTTTCTCCACAGCAGGAGACATTGCACGTACTACTGCTTGCCCAACCGAGGCCATTTCCTTCTTTACTGTTTTCTCAAGTATTGCTGGTAGATCTTTATTCATAAAGTTACTAATTAGACCTGTAATTTGCTGGATACGGTCTCGTAACAACTTTTCATTTTTTGCATTCTCCTCTTGGATTCTAGCCCATAAAGCATCACTGTTGGCCTTGACAGCTTTTTCCATGTTTCTCCCTAGGGCAGCCTCAAGCCTTCTACCTTCTTTCGTCACTGGAACAGCAACCATCATTGTCATTTGCTTTTGCATCTCTTTTTGCATTGTCAGTAACTGCAAAATAAGAAGGATCATGAGTTATTAATCAAATTCCCAGATATGCCAAAAATACCATTCTTGCAATGGTACTTCAATACATTTGTTCATACTCATTCAATGAAATTAAAAAATAACTGCATACACAAACAAACAATATGTACATCCCTTGAGATATTAAAAGGAAATGAAAAACTGGGGATTTTTTTAATGGACATGTACTTACAGCGAAGCTAAAAACCCTAGCCTCTGAAGGACAAGCCGTTTTCAGCTTTTCGGAGAAGAAAAATTATTTACTATTTTAGAAAGAGTTTATTTAAAAAATGTTTTCAACAAAAATTCCCTTTAAACATGCTAATAAATTAAAATATAATGCATGGTTTGTTACGCATCATCTTTGACCAATCAAAAACTCTTGAGAAATCACCTGATTGATTGATTCTTGCATTGCCAGAATTTGAGCATTTTCAGCAGACGGAAGGCTAGAATTTCCATTTGGTTCATTGGATGAATCAATTGAATTACACACACTTGGAGATGACGAAGATAAGCCTGATGCTTGAGAATTTTTACCCTTCTGTCTTTTCCCTTTTGCATTAGGCACAGGAGATGGTGGCACTGCCACAGATGTAGATGAGTCAGAAACCTTTTCATGGGCATCTTTTGCCATATCTTGGAGTCCATCCTCGCCAGTATCAGGAGTTTGAGCTAGTGACACCGCTCCCGTTGAATCAATTTGTCCAGTTTCCTCTGTAAGATATGTGTCCCCAGGAGCTATCACACAGCCTTCTCGAGCCATCTCAATACCAAGATCTGAAGCCTGAGAGCAAAACATTTTTTCTTTACTATCAGAAACTGGATTTTGTTGTGAACCTTGCCGACCAAATTCATCAATTTGATTAGATCTTGTCTCACCCACCACCTTCACTTCCACTTCAGCATTACCCACATCCTGGGTCTTTGCTTCTCCCTCACTCATCCTATCAATTATATTATTATCGGAGGAGGAACCAGCCTTTGTGATCTCAGATGGTGTGATTAGATGGGTTGGCTGCTTAAACATGACAGAAGGATTAAGTACACTAGAAATGTGATCCTGTTTCGCTTTCTTCTCATCATTCTTTGAATCACTACTAAATGTCTCAGAGAGGTTCCTGTGAATGGTATCCATTTGTCTGTCCATCGAATAATCATTAACAGGATGTTCCCCAGCATGATCACTCAAAGTTGACTGTGGACTCCTGATATCAGAGAGTTTCCTAGATAACCTTGGGCTTAAAGGAAGGGGTGGAGATGGAATACAAACAATATCAGGATCACTACTAGAAGGAGCTAATGTAACAGGTTTAGCTTCAGTGTTTGAACTTGTAATAGGCGCCTCAACATGGCCAGAGCTTAAAGGGTATCTAGCCACGAGTCCACTTTCAGTACTACCTGCTTGTAACATCATTTTGGGAGCAGAAGAGTCTAAATTGTGGAATCCTTCAACAGTAACTGCATCGCCTGAAACACTGGAATCTGACTTCTCTAGTCCCACGTTATCCAATGGTGGAGGCAAGCATTGGGCTAAATCCAAAGCATACTGCTGAATAGCCTGTGTCTGGACACAGTAAACCTGAACAATATGTTCGCCATGAGGTAGTATATCACTTGTCCCAGTAAAACTCAGAATGGGCATGGTCACAGTAAACTCAGCTATATAATCCATGCGTGTTGATTCTGGATTAGGACCATATTCTAAATGTACAGCATATATAGCATTCCTCTGGGCATTTGCAAGTAAAAGAAGACCTGCATGAGACAATGCTGCAACTTGATTAAAGAATGCATCTCTAGATGGTTGAGCAGAACTCTTCAACTCCAACGTCTGAGTGCATTTCCATGATTCGGTGTCACTTGGGAGCAGCCAACCTTCTTCACTTGCTGATACCCAAAGCTTCACCTCCCGATTTTGTGGTCCCTGCAAGGGTGTTAATTATAATTTGTAAACAAGTAAAACAAATATTACTAGACTAGTCACATATGATAAATTAGTTCTATGGAGGACTATCAGGTTGAAACAACAAATAGTGGACACAGATCTCTCTGCTAATTTTTATAAGCTTTTTAAATGTAAATCAAATTAATTATTTCCAGATATTGCACAGCAAGAATTGAGGTAAAGGCCTGGTTAACTAAAGTTGATGAAAACACTTACTGCTGTGATAAGAACAATATGATCAGGCTGGTGAGGAGCAGTAAAAAATGTGGCAGAAAAAACTGGATGTCCATCATGTGGTCTCAAAACTTGAAGTGGTTGTGTCTTGCGATCTTCCCAGATCTTTATCTGAAACATTTGATGATAACAGACAATTACAGTTGAGACATATATAACAAATTAAACAAATAAAAATGCAGCACAACATAAGCATGCATGAGAATGTTCCTGATAGGAACTTGGTCATTATAGGGTGCCAAAGTCCCACAGAGTAGCATGGAATGTTCGGCAGAGTATTTAAATGTTTGGTTCTCCGTCCTTGACAGCTAAATTTTTAGAGTGGGTTCCACAAATGTTTGGGTACTTATCAGTTACACACAATTATAAAGAGAACAGTAGGTAGTTTTCTGTTGGCAGTTTTTTGGAGTTTCTAGATGATCCTACTATGTTACACAAGTACAATAAAAAATATATTAGATTTGAAGTGTTGGTGTAAAATAAATAAGCTAAAAAAAGTTATCAAACCACTTTTTACCTCAGTTTCATATGGACAAAATTAGATGCAGTTTTTTAGAAGTTTTAGGTGTCATTCCTCCAATCAAATTAGTTTCACTTTTGTATTCAATGCCAACTTAACTTTCCTGACTTTTATTGTGAGAATTACCAAGGTGGTAATCTAATTTTACTTAGAGATCATCACAAAAAACAGTTGAAGAATTGTATCTAAGTATTGTTCATTTCATATTTGTTCTCCATTCTTATCCTCACAACTTTTTCGCAACTGCATCTACTATATTGTTTTTAAGCAATACTTGCATGAGCACAGTGCCTGTAGGAACAACTAACAAAAAAATTAAGATAGAAAAACTTTGGCATACTTTCACTACAGACTAATGCTACTAAATAGCCACCACAGTGCTAGTACGATGGCGACAGCAATGGCAGAAAGACTGACCACTAAGGAAAACAAAAAAGAAGTTTTAAAAATGTTTTTAAAGAAAGCAAACTGCCTTGGTCATTCCACATGAATATAATCGTTGCTTTTTGAAGAGAACCATTGTACACACTCATATCATAACGGTTTAAATAGTTAAGTTCAGATTCTTAGACATACTCTCTTCCTTCCTCCTCTACATAAAAAAATTTGTATACTTCTAGTTTTTATAAATTTTTTGTGTTCCTAATTTATTGATTTTCATGTATGTCACTGTTTTTTCTTTTATTCATTAGATCTCGCATATTTCTAAGCATACTTCATGAGTATATATTATTTTTTATTCTAATCATAGCTGTCAAGCTTCCAACAGTCTGCAATGCCATCCACCATACTTTTAGGGCAGATTTTTGGCTTGCTACCATCCACCGCTAATAACAATGCTAAAGACTTTATTATTATCGTAATAGATCTTTAAACTTTTGACTGTTGTGTCAGCAGGCATTTTCATACAATAACTAATCGCTGTTCTTGAATGCACCCACATATTAGTGTGCTTGGTTTATAGTAAATACCAATGCAAGCTAAAAGAAAATCATATAGATTTTTAAGGAACATTAATACTACCGCATTGTTTATGCTGATCAGAAAAATACTATAAGAAAAATTGTCACATTTTAACCAATAAATTGAATGAAAACCAGAGAAACCAAAAAGTAACAGTTAATAATAACAAAAAAAAAAACACAAACCGTGCCATCCTGTGATGCAGATACCAATCGATTGGTCATCCATTGGCACATAGATAAATCAGTCACCTCTCCATCATGGGTGCCTACCAGCTGAACCCCATCAATGAGCTTGTCAACAGGACATCTAAGAGGAGGATCCTCTGCCACAAACGCTTCACCATTTCCAACTTTTGTGGTGTCAATTCTCAAAACATGTTTTCCCGTACCAACTATCAAAATCTCCTGTGTATTAAAAGGTTCAATTAAAATAACAAGGAAGAAAGGTAAACCGTTTTTTCAAGATTTTGCAATTGAGAACAATGAAACATGAAAATATGGGGCAATTACTTGTTTGTGACAGTGCCAGCAAATTTGAGGATGTTCAACTTTCTCCTCCCCCACTATTTGAATGGCAATAACAATATTGGCCGTAATTTGAAGCTTATCTTCATCATCTGGACCTTCAGAGATCTTCCACACAAAGACACGGCCATCTGTGCCAACACTGCAGAAAAAGCACGTTCCCATAGACAGATAAAAAAAACAAACCGCACCATATAAAGTTTTCAGGGAACAAAAACTACCTAGCCAAGAGATGAACATCTTCAGCAAAAAACGCCAAGTCTGTGACTCTCTGACAAGGGGGAAAAAGGATTAATCAAAGGATAAATTTACCAGCTTCAATAATTTTTCCATTAAAAACACAGGGTGGCAGTATAGCATGAAGTTGCAAAACAGCACATTATTTCGTAGGCAACAAGCCATAAAAGAAAGTTAATATGTATGAGTAACTCTACTGCAATAACAAAACAGAATCCTTCCTTTAACGTAGAATTATAGCAGCAGGCCAAAGTAAGTTCAACTAAGAAACAAGGAAAACTGGTGCGGAAAACCAATGTAAAAATGTTCCCACCCCTGTTGTTGTTATATGCTATTTTTTCGTCCTATGAACTTGAGGCTCAAGAAATCAATAAAATCAGTATAACATGTTTGGACAAGAATTATAATTAAAATTTCGTATTTCCCCCTTACACACCTGACTATGGACACAACTAACTCCAAATGTTAAAAATAAAACTTAAAAACAGTTAAAAACATAGACAACATCCGAATTAAAAGCTAAAATTTCTAAAAGCTCATGGTAGATCAACACCCTCATCTACATTTACCCACTAAAGCCAACCCTGGTGGAAAAAGCCCATGTTCTGGTTGTACCTTATTAAGCAGTAACATCATCATCCATTTCTTAAACTTACCTCTCTCTTTTTCTTTGATAACCTCTCTATTGTTTACCCAAATCATAGCCCTTTTTTTTGTCTTTCTCAAATTTAATTGATATATTTTCTTTCTGTCTACCTCTCCAAAATTATTTATACCCATAGGTATCTTCTCTAACAGGCAATTCTATCCAAAGGATGCTAAGACACTAAATGTGAACACCTCCCTCATTTGGAATTCGAACTAAGTTTCGCCACATTGCAAGAGACCAGCTCCTTCCACTGTAATTAACTCCCATTGGTTGCCAAATGACTTGCCTCTTAGTATAACTAGCGTTGCTACATAATGTTTTGTTTTGTTTCATTCATTATAAAACAAGCACAAGACAGGTCCCTAAGCCAATGCAACACAATACAAACAATTTAAGACACAAAACAAACCTGAGTGTGGCCTCTGAGGAGAGACCTGACAGCAGTGTGGATATTAAGCACCCTAATGTTCCCCTGTTTCAGCCCATAGCATATATAAGACTTATTCACCGCAATCTGCCTCCCCAGAACCGGGTTAGGATCCGACCCGTATTTCGTGATCGGAGCAACCTCAAGCTGCGGCTGGACCTCGCCAGGCAGCCGGACGTCGACGTCGTAGACGACGCGCTCCCCGGCGAGGTGCCTCCCCTTGGGGACCTTGCCGCTTGGGAGTCGCGTGAGGGCGGCAGCGGCAGCAGTGGCGGCGGCGAGGACGGTAGAAGGGGCGGAGGAGGTGGGAGGCGCGAAGTCGGGGGGCGGGGGGGAGGGGTTGCTAAGGAGAGCCATGAGGCGGGCGCCTGCGTTGGGGTTGGAGGGCGGAGGGATGGGCTGCGTCGGGAAGGAGAGGGAGCGGTGGTGGAGAGGGAGGTCGAAGGCCGGAAAGTGGAAGGGCGCGGCGGCGGAGAAGGGCGGAGGGTATGAGGATGAAGGGTTAGGGTTAGGGTTAGGGTTTGAGGAAGGGGGCGGAGGGTTGAAGAAGGAGTGCATGTCGAAGGGAGGAGGAGGAACGTGGGCGTTGGGGTTGGGATTTGGGTGGTGGTTGTTTGGGGAAGCCATCATCAGATTGAATTGAGCGCCAATTCACAATTCAATCTGATGAAAGAAGATGAGATTGGGGAATTCGTGAAGAAGAAGAAGATAGATCGAGATTGGGACTGAGACGAACTCAGAGAGAGAGAGATCTGAAAGATGAAGATTGGAAGTGCAAAATAGTGTGAGTGTGAGAGAGGGAGGGAAATGGAAAAAGGCACTTCAAGAATTTCTCTTCCTTTCTAAAACTAAATTTATGAGACATTTTATATGTGTAATGTATGGTGTATTTTTTTATTTTTTTTTACTATTTAATTCATCTTATTTTCATATTTCTAGATATAAATATAATTATGTTTCTTTCTTCACATATTTATATTCAACTTTGACACACCTTATCAACTAATCCTGACTTTTTTTTATTAAATGAAAAGTTTTTGTGATGTCACCTAACTAATAGTAAATTATTAGTTATTACTTATAAACTAGCTTATTATGTTTTGATAAAATTGTTAATTAGACTAATTTATAAATTTAAACTATAAATTTTAAATATTTTATACAGTATCTTGATATACTTATATTGATAAAATATATTTGATGATCACTTCAAATGTTAACTATTTTAAACTGATTTTTTAATATGTTTGCTTTTTTTAATATGTTTGCGAGGCTAATGAGTGTACAAATATGTTTGAAAAACTTTTTTTAAAATATTTAATCACCTATATACATTTTAAGAGTATTAACTCCTTCATAGTTAATATTTACACAACGTTTTATAGATTTTATTTTTAACATGTATTTTAAATAAAGTTTAATATCTTTTTCTATGTATCGTTTAATAATAAAAGAAAATTATATCATATTGATTATTTACATATTTTTTAAAAATATTTATGTATTGCTTAACACGATAAATTCAATTTGGATAAATTAGTTCATACAATCTTACTTTTTAAAAAATATACAAAAAGATTAATCATGACGTCAAAAATAAATGAAAGAAAAAACGTATTTAGTTTACATAAGACAACATGAATCTTTTCCTTTAAATTTTTTTAACTTTTTAGAGTGAATAATTTTGTTGCATATCGAATTGAAAAATAAACACAATTCAATTATAATATATTTCATATTTTTAGGTATTATTTTATGATGAATAACCACATAACAAATAATTGTGACAATCATTAAGCTATGGGTCAACTAATTTTAGATTGTGTATAAATAAAAAGATATTTATTATTATAAATATATTCTTATGATACCTTAATACTTTTAAGATATTGAGTAAAATTTGTTCTCCTTTTCTTAACCAAGTGTAATATGTGTGGATCAAGTGCATGTTTATCTATCCTTCTTAATATAAACTCATAGTATATTAATTTTAATAAAATATAATTGAACTTTCACACTATCTTGCATTTAATGTTCATTCAAGTTAATAAATATCCCAACTAAATTATCACATTCATCATTCCCTATGTTATATTTTTATAATGTATGACATCTAACATGTACCAATACAAAAGATAAAAGAACATTAAACTTTATTCCATAGGTTTTTTTATTAGATAGTTAAGAGGATTAAAAAAATTTAAATGACTCATTTTTTTCCATTTTTGTAAAATATGTGTAGGTCATCCCATAAGAACACATTTATATAAGACAAGTCAAACACATTAGCCTACAGAAGTCGGGTGTAAGTAAATCATCTTGATCCATTCTTAGCATACCAAATGTAAAATGTGTCAAAAGAGGATGAGTCAATTTGTATTGCTATCCCTAGGTGTAATTCATCGTATTTCTTCCTATTTGTGTGTCATTTTTAACATCACATGGACTCGCAAACAGACACCAAACATTTCAAATTATTCAAAGATAGTAAACAACCTTTTGTAGGTAATGTAAATTTCCACACTTGAGACATCACCTCCTTATTATTGTATTAATCATTATTTTTCACGTTGTAATGCAAAAATCTACACTTGTAATATCTTTTAAACTCTTCAAACTTTTTTCTTATAAAATACAAATAATAAGTCTGTCATGTGTCTCTTGTACTTTTTATCCATTAGATAAAACATATTTTCCTAATAACTTCTATTAGACTGTGTCCTTCAACAACCAAAATATTTGTGTGAATCTTTTATCAATTTATCCATTAATGCTTTTACATTGGTTAACCTTAGCACAATTATTAATTATGTGAGTTTAATTGAACTAAGATACAATGAAGTTAGTTGAACCTCAACACAATGTTTAGTATGGAGGTAGTTGAAATTTAGTTTTGTTAAGTTGCATTTAAATTTAATTAAAGGTGTAATTATATCCCATTCCAGGATATCCATTTTTATATTTATTAACACAGTAATTATAATCCTCACATTGTCTACATTTCAATAAATTAGTAATATCATTTTACCTATGATACTAAATTAACCACACTCAAATACAAAAAAAAAAAAGAAAAAATAACCGCCAAAATGTAAACAATTGAAATTTTATGAACCATACTAAAATGTGCATGTTAATAATATATTTAAATGTGATTATTGTCCTATACTACTAGTCACTACTCACTCTTATTTTTATATGAACCAAATGATAGAAGTAATTTAAATTGAAGATGCAATACATATTGATTAAAATATATAAAAAGGTAACCCTAAACGTTGTATCTAAATGAAAATATACAAAAAAATTATTTAATTCGAACATATAAATATAAACAAACTTAACAATTAAATATAAGATTTATACATATATCATTCAAACAATAAAAGTGTAAACCTATTTAAATTTTCAACATTACTAACTTAGATTATATAATAAGTTCAATAATTTTATATTGTTTAAGAGTCGAAATTGAAAATAATTTAAATACATATTTCTCTTTTTAATATTCCAAACCACTTTTACAAAATTTTAATAAAATTTCAAACTCTAGAATAAATAATAAGTAACCCCAGTAAAAGTTATAATATTTAACATTCAACATCCTTAAATATAATAAATGCAAAGTAACATAATTTCTTATAAGTAAACATCGTAAACATGTTAAAATACTTTAAAAGTTTAAACTTATAAACATGTAAATAAAATAATAAACCTTGTAACACAATAAACCTATAAACCCTAAATAACATAATATATGTAATTTTACATATAAATAAGTATAAATACTAACATAAAAAAGGAAAAATACAATTGGAGAAGATGTTGAGAAACAATGTAACAAATAAAAAACTTCCAAATCAGTTAAAAAATAATAATTTTCTAATCCATTATATGAATATCAAATATATTTTTCTATCACATGTTTTTCTTATGTTAAATTATGATTTTGGCATGTTAACTTATTGTTCGTATTCAATTCAGGCATTTAATTTTTCAAACATTACAAAAGTTTCTAAAACAAATTTATTTGATAATTTTGTTATATAACTAATTATTAAGAGTATTAAGTACTAGGTTACAAGTGTATTTTTATACCGTTATATGAGTATTATATAAACACACCTCTTTTCTATTTCTTTGTCTATTTAATCAATATGGTAGTATAATTTATGTTATTTTTTACATGATTTTCATTTCCTCTTTTGTTGCATCTTTACTCCATCATCCCAAGTTCTCCCTCCATCATTTATTGTTCCAATTTAAATAAAGCTCGATAAGAAATTTTTTTTCTTTAGAGTTAACAAGTTATTATTATCTTATGGTTATCAAATATTTTTATTTTCTTGAAGAAAATCAAATTTCACCCAAGATATTCAAGAATATAGTTAATATGTTCAACAAGATCAACTAATCATGATCTAACTTATTTTTTCCATGACCAATCAACTCTAACCAATATAGTTTGGCTCTAATATTTATCACAAATTTAAACTCGTTTGAAGACCTTCTACGCTTCATACACTAGAACAAGGATCAAGAGCTTAAAAATCCAATTAAAGATACCAAAAAATAATAAAACGATTATAAAATATGCATGAACATGAAGAAAACGATTGACTCTTTCATCAAAATTAAAAATATTATTAAGTTAATATATTATGTTTATTTTTACAATTATTTTAAAAAATAACTATAAAGATGTTATATTATGTTTAAAATAAGTTAAAAAGAAACTATCTTCCCTAAATTGATAAATTAGAATTATTGATAAATTGAAATTAATGTTAATGGTTGAGATTGTTATATAAAACTTTAGGTTACACATCATTATTAAAAATCTCTATACAAATTTTGAAATCATAAGAAATTATAAAAAACTTACTCTTTTACTTTCTTATTTTCAGTTGAAATTGAAAATGGTTATTATTAAGTTGTTACTCTATTTTGCACGTATCAAAATAAGTCTCGTAATAGCTTCTAAAAAATTCACATAAAATTAAATAAAAATTTATGATATTATATTATATAATTTGTTGCTTATCCTCTTTAATTTGTAAACGACTCCAAGTCCTAAATACTACCGAAAATACAAGTACATCTCCACATTTTTTTATTATACTCTCTTATATTTCTTTTTTATAAATATATAGTATTTTTTATTTTGCGTGATTTTATTTATTATGAACCATTAAATAATTACATATATTATTTGTTATATATTATATTGTAAGAACAAAATTAATTATATAAAAATAGAACATTTTAAACACTTAATTTAAATTATACATCGTGTGCCACCTTGTGACCTATCAAAACGCCACCACTCCTCGCCGCGCCACTACCTCCCATCACACCACCAACTCCTACGCGCCGCCACCTTCGACCTCGCCGTCACCTCCACAGCGACACCAACGCCCACCGCGCTGGGCGGCGTCTACAGCGCTTGATTAATTTCCGACATGCAACGGTCATCGCTCCGCCGCCGTCGCCTTCGAACATTCGGCAGTGAGGTACGCTTCGAAGCATAAACTAAACGCGAATACCTAAACGATTCAAAACGCGATTTTTATCTGTAACTGACGAGTAATTTTTTCTGCCTTATGACTGGTCGATTCAGCATTGACAATAATGGAATCGATAGTGAAAAAATTTCAGGCAAAGTTCAGAAAAGTTAGGCAAGAGATAAATCGATGGGAAGAACTTCAATCTTGCTTAATTTCACAGTTTAGGAACGCTTCTCATATTGTTGATAGGTTGCAGGTTATTTGAATTGCCTTATACTTTTACTGTATACTTCTTTTTTCTTTCTACACTATTTATTACTGATTTGACCTTCATATTGCCAATGTTGTAGTTGCTTCAAAATACCAACAATTATGGTGTTCTAAATTGTGTGAGTGGCATGAGAGACGCTCTCTTGGAGAAGCAGATTGAATCGCTCAGCAATATTTTGGTTTCCATGAGAAAGACTTTGTGAGTTTCTACTGATATTTAGTGATATGTAAAACTGATGGGTATTTTAATTTAATTTTTTGGCTAATGTATGCAATCATGTTTTTAGTTTGGAATTGTTCCCTATTTTTTTTTTTAATGGCATAAGTGGCAAACTGTTGGTTAAGAGTGTTTAGGATAAGTTTTACCTTAAACATTTATAAGAGGAAAACTTGGAAGGAAAAATGAAACAATTTCCCACAGGCCAACATTTTCTTATGCACATAAGTTAAAAAAAATTCTTTTAGCGTATGGAATATTTCATTTTATTTTCCTTTTTTTATTTTCTTTTTCCTAGAAGTGTATATGGAAAAAAAATATCCAAACCAAATAGGCCCTAAATTCTTCTAGCCACAATGCACAAACCACAAGCCACAATGCACAAACCACAGGTCCTCTTTGAGGAGTGTTTTAAAGACTAAATGTGGTTTTATGCTTCATGCAGAATGACCAAAATGTTTTACTCAATTACATTTGTGTGTTTAGTTAGGTCTTTTTCAACATTGAAATGCACCTGTATGGCAGCTTTTTAAATATTTTTGACTTTTGCCCAAACATTTCTTGAGAACAACTTTTGAAATGAGCTCAAGTTTCTTTTACTTGAAGCTTTTGATATGGATTGTGTAATATTTGGCTAGAATTTATTATTTTGTCCTTTTGTTTAGGGTTTTGCATATCTCTTTTGCATGGTGAAAATATGTAGAACTACTTTTACAAACTGGTGTCAGAGTTTTAGGTTTTTAGGTTAAGAACCCTTCCTTCGTAGCCGCACTTCAGCGTCGCCTCTGCACTCCAGTTCGCGTGCCGCCGCCTGTCACATCTTTCTAGTCACTGCTCCGAGCTCATTCTCAATCTCTCCTCCAACGCTCCGACCACCGTAGTATTGTGAGACTTCACATTTGTGATTCTTCGCATTTTGCCATTTGATTCGTTGTGTTGATTGTTGGTTCTTGGCTCCGTATTTGGATGAAAATGTTGTCTAAATTTGATATTGAGAGGTTTGATGAGAAGATGAGTTTTGCACTTTGGCAAGTGCTATGACTGCCATATTGTCCACCCTTGGCATCAAGGATGCCATTTATGGTAGAGAAGTCGATGCGGAAATGACGGATAAGAAGTGGAAGGAAATGGATGATAAGGCTCTTTCCACTATCCAATTGTGTTTAAGTGATGCAACACTTCAAGAGGTTCTCTCGGAAACGACAACTATGGGTTTGTGGAATAAGTTGGAGGAGACGTATATGAAGAACGTTTAAAAAATCGGTTGCAATTGAAACTACGCCTCTACACTCTTCATATGACCGAAGGTACATCTATTTCCGATCATATTGTAGATTTTACCTCAATCTTGAATGATTTGGGGAAGTTAGATGTCAAGGTAGAGGATGAGGATCAAGCTTTGTTGTTGTTGTGCTCTCTGCCTACATCGTATAAGTCGTTTAGGGACATGAGTCGTTTAGGGACATGATGGTTTATGGTAAAGAGAAACTTTCTCTTGAGGATGTGAAGGGTAACTTACAAGTTAAATTGCATTTGTATAATGAGATGACCAGTGTTGATAAAAGAAGTCAAGATGTTGGTTTAGTGGCTGAACGGGGAAGGTCTAGGGACAAAACCTTGATGGAAAGTAGAAGTTGGTCAAAGTCAAAACACAAGAATCTTACATGCAATTATTGTAAGAAGGGACACATAAAGACTAATTGTTTTATCTTGAAGAATAAACAAAAGGGGCATAGAGGTGTTGCTTTGGAAGGGGTCAATGTGGCCAAGGATGATCACACATATGACGTTCTTTGCGTGATTGATAATTGTGTCAACGATGAGAATGCTTGGATTATGACTCGGGTGCTTCTCAACACATGACTCCAAATAGGGATTGGTTTGAGACATATGAGCTTTCAAGTGAAAAGGTTCTTATGGGAAATAACCATTTGTGCAAGGTTGCCGGTGTGGGTTCAGTGAAAATTAATTCCATGATGGTAAGATACGAAGGTTGAATGATGTGAGACATATACCCGATTTGAGTAAGAACTTGATTTCTTTAGGGTCTATTGAAGAGAAGGGATGTAAGTTTCAAAGTGATAATGGAGTTCTTCGTGTTTCCAAAAGAGCTCTCACCAGCATGAGAGGAAAGAGAGTTCCACAGTTATAGGCTTGGCCTCCGTTGCGAGCTCGGATCCTACCTTAGATGTTGATGTTACGAAGTTGTGGCATATAAGCGAGCGGGGAATGACTATTTTGAGTAAGAGAGGTTTGTTGTGTGGTCAATGCACAAACAGCTTGGAGATTTGTGAGCATTGTGTATTTGACAAGCAAAAGAGATTGAGCTTTTCAACAGCCATTCACCGGACCAAGGAAACGTTGGATTATGTCCATTCGAATCTTTGGGAACCTTCTTGTGTGTCATCAAAAGGTAATAGTTCTCGCTATATACTTACTTTCATTGATGATTTTTCAAGAAAGGTTTGGGCTTATTTCTTAAAGGAGAAAAATGATGTCTTTAAAGTGTTCAAGGAATGAAAGACACTCTTAGAAAATCAAATTGGAAAGAAGATCAAAAGGATGATGACTGATAATAGTTTAGAATTTTGTAATCACTAATTTGATGAGTTTTGTAAAGCCGAAGGAATTGCTAGACACAAAACAGTGGTTAATACTCCACAACAAAATGGAGTTGCGGAAAGAATGAATCATACATTGCTTGAAAGGGCTCGTATGTTTTCCAATGCGGGTCTTGGCAAGGAGTTTTGGGCGGAAGCGATTAGCACGGGATACTATCTGGTGAATCGATCTCCCAACACTTCCATAGAGTGCAAAACACCACCCAAAGAAGTATGGTTGGGTAAGCCGGTCGATTATTCAAACTTGAGAGTGTTTGGTTGTGCCGCTTATGTTCATGTAAATGAAGGAAAGTTGGAGGCAAAAGCAAAGAAGAGTGTTTTTGTTAGGTATCCCATGAATGTGAAGGGGTACAAGGTGTGGTGTCCCGCATCTTCTAAATTTCTCATTTCAAGATATGTTATTTTTGATGAGTCGACTATGTTAAAATCTAAGGATGTTGCTCTCAAGTCGACCATTATGGAGAATGAGGAGATTGACAAGAAGGTGGAGTTTGAGGTGTTGGTTCAACAAAGTGATGAAACAGAGGCTATACCACATGAAGATGCTCATCCGGAAGAACAAGAAGAAGTTGAAGAGCAACCATATTTGTTGGCAAGACACCGTGAAAGAAGAGAAATTAGAAAACCGGTGAGATATGCTGATTTTGCTTATTGTTTTGCAGCTGCCGAAGAGGTGGAATATAGTGAACCATCATCTTACAAAGAAGCTATTTCTTCCAAAAATGTAATGGATTGGGTTTTCGCTATTAATGAAGAGCTTCAATCGTTGGAAAGAAATCACACTTTGACTCTTGTGAAACCACCTAGTGGTAAGAAGATTGTAAGTTGCAAGTGGGTGTTCAAGAAAAAGATAGATGATTCAAGACCAGAAAATTTTCAGTATAAGGCAAGGGATATAGTCAAGTTCAAGGTGTGGACTTTAATGAAGTATTTTCTTCTATTGTCAAGCATACCTTCATTCGAGTTCTGCTCTCTTTAGTGGCAATCAACAATTTGGAGTTAGAGCAACTGAATGTGAAAACTGCTTTCTTGCATGGTGATTTAGAAGAGCAAATTTACATGAAGCAACCAGAGGGTTTTGAAGTTGTGGGAAAAGAGAATCATGTATGTTTGTTGAAGAAGTCACTCTATAGCCTCAAGCAATCACTTTGGCAACGGTACAAGAAATTTAACTCATTCATGGTTAGTATAAATTTCTCCCGCTCTAATTATGATAGTTGTATCTACTTCAAGGAGTTGAGTAGCAGGGAATTTATCTACTTATTGCTCTATGTTGATGATATGTTGATTGCCACTTCCAATATGGAAGAAATCGTAAGATTGAAAGAGCAACTTGGTTCGGCATTTGAGATGAAAGATTTGGGAGCCACCAAAAGAATCCTTGGCATGGAAATATTGAGGGACCGACCCAATTGAAAACTCTTTCTCTCACAAAAGGAGTTTGCGGGAAAGGTAATCTGTCGTTTTGGTATGAAGAAAGCTAAGATTGTTTTCACCCCTCTTGCAACACATTTCAAGCTTTCAACTACTTTAAGTCCTAAATCCGAACATGAGAAAAAGTATATGGAAAATGTTCCATACTCAAGTGCAATTGGGAGTCTTATGTACTTGATGGTGTGTACTAGACCCGACATAGCTCAAGCCGTTAGTGTGGTGAGTAGATACCTTGCTTGCCCTAGAAGAAGACATTGGGAAGCGATAAAATGGATTTTTCGATACTTGAAAGGTACCATTAATGCTCATTTGGAGTTTGGAGGAAATGAAATACTAACGAGTTATGTGGATTCGAATTTTGGTAGTGATTTAGATAAGAGGAGGTCTTTGACTGATTATGTTTTTATCTTTGGAGGGTGTGCAATTAGTTAGAAGTTAACACTTCAATCCACCGTTGCACTCTCTAGTACCAAAGCAGAGTACATGGCAATCACAAAGGTTATTAAGGAGGCTATTTGGCTCAAGGCATTTCTTGGTGAGGTTGCTTCTCTTGGTGATCCTATCATGGTATTTTGTGACAACCAAAATGCCGTTCACTTAACGAATGACCAGATGTTCTATGAGAGGACTAAGCACATTGATATACGGTATCACTTTGTGTGTGATATGATTTCAGAAGGTAATGTGCTTGTAAAGAAGATTAGTAGCGAAACGAATCCGGCCGATATGCTCACGAAGCCTCTTTCCATTGCAAAATTCAAGTTTTACTCAAAGACAATTTCAATCTGTTGTTAGGTTGCTTTTGAGTTTGTTCTAGTTAATTTCTATTTACTTTTTAGTTCATACAATTCGGATCAAGGTGGAGATTGTTATATTTGACCTGAATTTACTGCTTTGTCTTTTTGTCTAGGGTTTTGCATATTCCTTTTTGTATCTCCCTTTTGCAAGGTGAAAATACACCGAACCACTTTTACAGATTGATTATATCATTGTATCAAGTTTAGCTTGAGAATGCTGTGTAATGTATAGATACAAGTTACATATATCTTTTATATGGATGGACCATAGAGATTAGATCAGTGTATAATGGTTATTTTTTTTAAGATGTTGATGAAATGGTAATTGTCTTGGTTTTATTAGTTTTCACTTACTGTGGTTTTATCCTTCTTTAGTTCTTTAGGTGTACCTAATGAAAATAAGAAATTATGAAGTGTTTTTGGTTCAACTTTTATGATCAAGGTTATGAACATTGATGTAAGGGATGGTTTATTTTTTTTTGTGACTAATTGTTTTAAATTTAAATTTGAATTTTCAGGGAAGAATTTCATTGTATTGCCTTATCTCTTGACAAAATTCACCGAGACAGTAGACAACTAGTGAACGGCGGTTCTTCTCACCTAAACAGGAAACAACTGCAACAGCAAGTTGGCATGAAACCTAGTCTTATTTATTGCCTTGATAGCCTGATGTTTATACATGAGATATACAACTCTGAGTAAGGAACAACTTTTTCTTAATCTATATTATTGTGCTTCTTGACAAAACAGAAATGCAGTAACACAAACTTAATTTAATGCATCAAAGGGTATGATTTAATAAATTGAAAGATTGGCAGGAAGTGTAATGAACATGGCAGCATTTGAATTACATTATGAAGTTTGTTGTTTTTTTTTTCAACATTATTACTGAAACGTGGATTTGTAATATATACAGACCACGGTAAGACCTTAATGAAGAAGAAATAGAAATAGAAGGAAAAGAAAAAAAAAATAGAAAAAACTAAAGGCCCCAACCATCAAAGTTAGGTCTATTTCAGTAAGAACGATGCTGTCTAAATTGCCAAATGAAACATATTGTCTCATAGTGATCTATGAAGAATTCAATTGGAGTTTTCCATCCTGTTGGTAGCATAAATTGGTTGAAAGGATTGAAATGGTAAGAAAAGGGTAAGAAGGATTTTTAACTAAAAAGAAAAGGTGTGGAGCTACAAAGTGTGACTTTGTACTCTTTGGATAGTTGTTGACCTATGTTGCATGGGCGTGGACATTGAGTATGATTGATATATGTTGCTAGTTTTAAGGATTTTGGTTTGAGAAAAAGTGAGTTGGGTGTTGTTACTGGATCAACACCCACCTATAGATATGATGAAATTATAATACATAGGTACAAACTTTATTTTGTAAACCAATTTTATAAAAAGCTCAAAGTCCTGCTTCATTTCTACCCTCACCCAATATTTGTCGGGAACTTGCCATCTTACACCTTTATTCCATTTTGGAAGTTATTGCCCTCGCTGGGTTGATAGAAGGCAAACTCAAAGACTCCAAGCCCAAACATTAATGCTCCACAACACCGCTACCACCCCTACTCTCGAAATCCATCTGGTCCTTCACGTCTCTCTCCTCTGGTTTTTCAGGGGACTTAACCCCACCCCCATAGGCGACAGCCTTTGATCCTTCACCCTCCTTCTCAACCATTAAATGATATTCCTCCCTCAAACCTTTTTCCCATTTCAAATATCTCTCCACCAAAACTAGTTCACTTATCTCTAGCTTGTGAGCCCACATCCTCATAAAACCCCGTGACTCCACCTACATGTGCTTCCCAATTACACCAACTTACACCCTTTTGTTTCCAACCTTAGACCAAAATCCGTTTTCACCACACATCTCACATAACCCCATGTCCTTTCCCATCAATATTTTGACCAAAACAATTAATAACCCTTGAGTCCATCCCTCTCCACCGCCCAGCCCACGTGGTCCAACCAATCACACAACCCCGACTATATCGCACTGAGGACAAGGTGTCTTTTGTAGTGGATGGAATTGTTATGGAATCAACACCCACTGACCCGGTTAGGTCCAAACATGAAACCCAGGCACCAGGTTAGATGAAAGACTATCTCTAAGAAAGGTTTAACATAGCCTCCTAGTGTTTATTTACTTGTAATTTTTATTTTAATGTTGTTATTTTGCATGGATCATATGCTACTTAAGGCCCGAAGTTATAAACTATTTTTGGGATTCTTTGTGTGCTATCATGAGGAAAATGAAAAGACTTTACCCCGTATTCTAGTTGTTGGATTCCTGCGCCAAATATAGTTGTTTATTTAGTTTAGTATGACTGTAGCAAAATCCTAGTGGTTTGGGAGTGGCTTGTGATTTGTATTTTCTTATTTGTGTAATCTAAACCAAGAGGCTCTCAGTAGTTAGAGCTACGTTGTTCATCGATGGTAGATTCATTTAAAGATGAAATTTTTCTAATGATGAGTATAAAGGATTGCATGTCAAGGGTTGTCCCTCATCGCAATCTGGATATTTTACTAGCCTTACAGGGTTGGAGAATTGGAGATTTTATCTACAGGATAAAATTCTAAAATTGAGTTGCCAATACCCAATAAGGGTGTCATTCTCACGTTGAGTAACACATCATTAAATGCAATTACTCTGCTTCCTTCACTTATGTTTGTACTGCATCTACTATGGATACTGTATATGAACATATGGCTTATCTGTAACCAATTAAACTCAGTTTCATTGCTGGGCAAGAAGTTCTTGAAAACGAAAAAATGTAAGAGCTCTTCTGTCTTCCTTTCCTTTTTTTTAGTCAAGATTGTTAATCATCCATCTTTATTATTTGTTGGGTGAAACAACTTCTAAACTCTCAATGGTTATTGATGATGGAATGCAACTTTTTCCTTTTAAAAGCTTTGTGTAGAAGGTCTTTTCTCCTTTGTTTCTACTTCTGATAACACCATGTTGATCTAGTAAAAAAATATTTACTAGTTTTTTTTCTTTTGTAATAGATATTTATTAAAATCTTCAGTGATCTCCGCACTATCAGAAATGGCCTTAAAACCCAGGTATGAAAATACAAATGCTACTCTTTAGACATCCAAATGTCATAATTGTGTGTATGACTGTGTGTCCATCTCCACACATGCGCTTGTGTATATTTTGTTGCTTTGACCATATATGTGAGTGTCGGAAAGTAAATGAGATGTTGCTGTAAGCCTGTGACCTGTAGAAGCAGCCTCAAGAGCATGTAAAAGAATTTTGTTATCCCATTCAAATCAGGTAGTCTTTTTTCAGTCAAACTTTAAACAAAAGCAGTCTCAATGACTTAGTATACCCAGAAGTAAAACATTCACAAAGGCATCATCATTACTCCTCCTAGAAAAGGTGAGTCGTCGGTGAAATGAAGATGTTAAACCTCAACTTCCTTTAAACAAACTTTGATACCTCTAATGAGCTCTCTACTAAAGTTACAGAATTACAAAAGTAGAAACTATTCCCAATACCTAACTCCTTATTTTCTAATTTCCCTAAGCCATGATATACTTTTGTTGTTATTCATGGTCATAGAAAGTGTAGCAGGAAATACCTTCTACATTTAGCATCAAAATCTTTCTATCAAGTAAAGTAAAGGTAACGATGCAAACTAGTGATCTGTTTCTTCTCTTGCATCCAATTCTATATATATTGAGATAGCTACACTCGTCATGTACTTTATTCATGAAAAAACTTGCCTTCATTTTCCAATGCCTGTACTTATGCTGTCTAATGTTTTATTCTGTACTTTGCATTTACTGCATTACAGTGGATTTATTCTGTTTTATGCGTTACTTTGCATTTACTGAATTGCAGTGCTGGTGATCTTGGTGCACTTCAGCAACTCTTGGTTGATGAACCCAATATCCAAACTGAGGAAGGTATGCTAGAATTATCTGTGAGGTAATAGAAGTGATGTTTTGGTCATTAACATTAAAAATGTATATGCATGTCAACACCATTAATTTCATGTAATGCTTATGACAATCGTTAGGAATGCTTCATTTTGAATTAGACCTCCGTATGCTTCTGGGACCTCCTATATGATCTTTAGATCACTCTTGGAGCATTGTTAATTTTTTTTTTTATTTATTTTGAATTTCACATTTACTCTGTTATTAATTTATAGAATCTACTATTATACTGTTACTTAAGAAATCTGGATTGCTTTATTTAGACATTATAGGATGTCAAATTTGATTCAAATGTTTTAAATTAAATTGGAGTTTGTTAAATTTCTGAGACTTGGGGAACCATAACTTGGCCTGCAAGTATAATTGCTGTGTGGAACAAAGCTGTTGATTACATGAAAGCTTTAGAAGAACTTGTCTCTTTAAACAAAGCTGTTTATCTTTTCTCTACCCCAGCCCCTCCCCACACCCCCCTCCCTTTACCACATGAGAGGACAACAATGGGTTTGGTTTGAAATAGTTTATACTAGTATACTACTGATATTTTACATTGTTTTGTTTAAAGAATCTATAAACTAAAACTCTACAAGTCTGTGCTACCCCTTATTTTTAGGAAACTAAAGAGATGGACATTTTATTAATTTGTTCAGATGAACTAGTTTCTGGGGTGTTTATACCACATTCTTTTGGGGTTGAGGAAAGGGGAAGCAAGAAAATATATAGTTACTCTAGTACAACAAAACAAATTTAACTTTTGAGATACGTTTTCTTTGGTGTTCTCTAATAATAGGACAAGATAACTAAGGTGTATGTAAGAAGAATATGGGTATTCCTTATCTGAAAATCTGAAAGTAGTCGCTTGAGATACTGATATGTATTTGGGAGAGAGACTGGATTGTCAAATTACCTAGAGTTGGTTTCTTGTTATTTTTTTAAGTATTTCCTGCGTTCATTTTAGAAACAGAAGACCTGATATCACCTTGAAGCAGGCCTGAGTTTTTCTTAATAGTATAGTACTTGGTAGTTGAGTTGTGCACTCTTTATTCATTTTATTCTCGGCTAACTATCATTTATTCTGTATGTGGCAAACATATGATTGGATGATAGTATGAAAAAGTTTTTACACTAATCATTGCCGAGTGAAACACATACTAATGTCATTTCTTGCTGTTTGACTTTTGGCCGCAGTTCAATTTGTATTTGATATGATATTTGCCGAAGAACTGAGTTGATGATCCTCTCTAGTATGGACGTTGACTAGGAACAGGGTTATGCCTGAGCTTTTTATATTTTATCTTTATTTAATTTTTTTTGACAATATACTGTCATATTTGGACTTCCAATTTGCTTTGAATTGATTAGGATTTTAAATTTTATAAACTAATATAACATTAGGATTTGGGTTAAATATTGTTTCCAAATACAAGGAAGCAAAAGGAGACAGTCTTTTTGGGATCAAAAGAAATTATTTGTATATCTAGATTGACTAATGCTTGAAATTGTTATATTTGATTAGGGTTTCTTTAAGATTATCTTTAGATGTATATGTTATTCAAACATTGACATTTAGAATAACATTATTGGTTTTGCATTGCGATTTATGGGTTATTACCCCTTCTCTTTGTGTGCTTCTTTTTAGATTGGTTTCGAGTACTATATAAGTAAATTGTTTGTATATGTAGACTGCTATGTGGTAAAACATGCTTTTTCACCTAAAATAACTAAATTTAAATTCAAGTTTCTCTAAGTTCTTGTTGTTGTCTATTTTTGGTTATTCTAAGTTTGAAATGCTCAATTGTTAGTCAGTAAAACATCATTTAAATTTTAGAGGATAAAAACATGATTGTCCTTGTTTATTATGGTAGAATTACATTATGCATGAAGTTTTGTATCTACTATCCGTGGAACAAAACAACTTTTCATTCAATGAAGCAAAATAAGCTAAAAGTATATAAGAGTTTAAAAGTCCTTCTAAAACGTTCTTCTCCAGCGAGTGGTTTTGTTGTATCTGAATCAGATGGGAAATTAAGGGATAACTTCAGCAGTCTAATTCATCTACACTACTAGTGATTATTTTAGTATCTCATCTTAATCATTAGTATGATGTGATGATAAAACAAATTCTTATCGGATACCTGGGAAAATATACATTACAAAAAAGTAGACTTCAGATCAGAATTTATCACGATGAAAGATGGTAAAACTAACTATGTAATACTATAAAAACTTGATTTTGTTTTGGTTACCATAATAAGAGGTAGTTAGCTACTGATATAAGAAAACCTTTTTACGGAGAGATAAAGCATTAATCACTTGAAATTATTGAGTATAAACCGTAAAGGTTTCTTGTGTAACAAAAACATGAGGAAATAACATTTTAGAAATTTATTTATCTCAAATAATTTTAAATTTAATATTTTTGTAAATAAATGTTATGATTTTTTTTCCTCGATTGAGCCTATATCTTTAAATCTTTTGCAGATAAATATTCTGAAATTTAAATTATTTCTAATTGATTATCTGACTTCGTTCTTTTACAAACAACTTCTGTTGAGATGAGATTAAGTTAGCAGGGAAAAATAAATTTCAATCATTTATTCATCATGATCTTGGTAATTTATTAGCTGTATTTTTATTACCACTTTTTTTTCAAATTTTAAAGCAATAAATTTTAAAAATCAAATGAATATATAGGTAATATATTTTCCAACTAAAGTTTGTATATCTTTTTCTAATTGACAAGAATAATAAAGCAAACAAATTGGAATGCTACGTATAATTGAAATGTATATGTACACCTTTTACAATTGATTTTAATTTAAATTTACAACCACATTTACAGTCACCTTCTTCACTCGTAAAATTACACTCTTTTAGTTTTCAAATAAATATTTATCTCCCTTATTTCTCTAACTAAATGAATCCAACAACCTTATTTTGTTTGATCAAGTAACATATACATCTTGCTAAGATAACTAAAATCACTCTCTTAATAAAAAGTATTCATAAGACTTTATTCATAAATTCTCAAGAAAACTAAAATCATTATAAACTGCAAAGAGAAAGTTATGTTATACATTTCCGTAGGTAAATATTATTAAGACTTAATTACATTTTGAATCTCTAAGTTTTGTAATTGTATAATTTTTGTGTCTTCTATATTAATTGTGTAGTTGAATATCTCCACTTTCATCTTATTTACAAGTTCTTTGATTACTCTTATCCTAGAAATGTAACACATTTTATTTAAATGACAATAAAAAATAACATGATAATTGACATAATGGTGACATGATGGTGGGCTTGATGATCACATAATAATTAACGAAACAACAATGTCACGGTCGATATGCACTAATAGGACTTAGTCAATTTTATTAACAACATCAAATAAGTCACTAAAGTATTGTGAAGATATTTATTGATCATTTTACCTTTTTTTCACATTTATTTTATTTTATTTTCACTCTTCTCCTTTTCATCACACCATCCAAGTTATTAACGATAATTTTATATAAATCATTTTATGATCTACCCTTTTTCAACAACTTTTGAATAATGGAATTTACTAAAACTCCACGATTGAGTTAGGAGAAGGTGTGAACAAATAAAGAAATATAGTAGCTTGAATAAAGTATATGTTGGATTCTTTTCTTCATTTGTTTTAATTTCACTGTTAAATGGGTATGCATGTGACAATTTCATCGCAACAAAATTTTGTTTTATGTGATCATCTAGTTGAATTTGTTTACAAATATTTCTACTTAAATATGCTCATGTTATATGAGACATTGCGTGAAAAAAAAATGAATATTATTTTTATAATAGTCTGCCCTCTTGCTCTCTACCTATATCTTATCAAAACTATTATTCAGTAAGAATCATACTAAATATAATAATTATAACAATGAATCCTGATTATTGTTTGGTTAGTTGTCGTTGGATCCTGTTTTTTTTCTTCTAAAATGATGTTAGTTAACACAAATTTGGAAATATATTATACATCGTGGAGTTTATTTAAAAACTAATATTAGTTAAATTTTTAAATATAAATGATTTTTCTTGACACGATTCCTAAAATAACGATTGCACAGAAGTAATTTCTACACGCACATATAGTAGGGATAATCTCATTCAAAATAAAATGAAATACTAAATAAAAAATTAAAATTTTGTTTGGTTTCACTGTAAAATTATCAGTATTTTGTGTGTATAACGAAAGGAGGTCACAATACATGATTTCGCATTTTATTCAAAATTCCTCACTATTATACCATATTTAGTGAGCTTAAGTTACCAGTATTATGTGATATACAAAATAAGGGTTTTGTTTTCTTAACTAAAACATATGATAAATAAATATTTTTGAGAATACAAATTATATTTTTAGTTATGATAAAAAAATATTTTAATTCTTAACAATTTATTCTAAAGAGTATTTAATTCAATTAAGAAATAAAAATGAAAACAATAGATTGAAATAAATAACATATTAATTACAGGTTCTAAAATATATCATGTTAAACAATTACAAAAAAAATTTACCAACAAGGATTAATTTCTTAAAATGTTTTTATTTAATATAATCATTCGAAAATTTCCAACATGAATGACACTGAACTTCATCCTCAACAGAATTATATCTATATCTATATCTATATATTTGTTGCAAATATTTAACCATTTCTTAGTTGAGAAGTCACCAGTAAATGAACCAAACCTCCTCAACAAGTCACAGAGTTTAAAAGCAGCGTAGTATAGTCTTCCAACAGTCTTGTTTTCTGTACCTAATCTGCCATCCAAACCTCTTTCTCTCGTACCCAACAAAAACAAAATCCTCTGTTGAATTGAATTGAAGATGAAGATCACTGTCATGACTGCTGATGAGCAAATTCTCACATTGGATGTGGATCCCCACGAATCTGTACTTATCAAAGATTCTTCTTTTTCTTTACTTTTCCTCTTTCTCTTTTCACATCACTGTTTTTTCATTCCCTTTTCCCTTTGGGTAGGTGGAGAACGTCAAAGCATTGCTCGAGGTTGAGGTGAGTTCTTTTGTTCTTCTTCACTACCCATCACTTTTTTACCTTGAAAGTTTATTTTTTTGTTTGAAAAATGTTAACTTTGTTTCAATTTTCTTTCTTGGAATGTTGGTGAGGGTATTTGGGGAACACCGTTTTTCGTTGGAATTATGGGTTGCATGTTTTTCATTATTTGTTAACCCAGAAAAAAAATCAATGTGATAGTTTGTTTGATGATGTTGGTGGTCTATTCATGCGTTTTTTGTTAAATTGGTGATGTTTTGATCTTGTTTGACTTTAATTTGTGTGGGCTTTTGTTGTTTTTGGGTTTGTTGTTTCTGTGATTGGATTTCTTATCGTCTTTGGTTGATGCTAAACTTGTGCATATGAGAAGACTAGTGTGCCTCTTCAACAACAGCAGCTTCTGTTCAATGGGAAGGAGGTGAGGAATTCTGAGAAGTTGAGTGCCCTCGGTGTTAAGGATGATGATTTGCTGATGATGGTGTCTGGTGCTGGGGCCGCCTCTGCCGCTTCTAGGTATGACCTTTCATTTTTGTTAAATTGCGCTGTTATGAGATAATCTGGGGACTATTACATGATAGAAATTTAGAATTTGAAGAACTGGGAAATTCTATGTGACTTGACTATGATTGTGTACTTATGTTGGTTTGATAATTTGATATTTCACTAGTGATATAATTTGTGGTGTCTGACGATTTTTGTTCAGTGATAGGACAAAATTTGGGTTGTAGTCAGCTTACTCCATGCTCCATCCATTTTGAGTAGAGTCTAATCATGTCTCTGTCCCAACATTTTATTCACTGATGTGTTGTGCAAAAAGTAAACTAAATAGAGTGCCATTTGTAGAAGTAAGGTTTTATGGATAAACATAAGTAAGAAAATCAAGTGATAATATTGCAAATAAGGTAGTTGAAGTGTGAAAGATCATTGGTGGGTATACCACTTGAAAGGCGACTTACTAGTCTTTGAGATCAGACACTATTTCTACAATTTGGTATATTTCTCTCATTTGCTCACTATTCTTGTGGTATGGATAATTAATGTGAAAATAGTAAAAAAAATGATGAGATAACCCGTTCCATGCTATAGAATTGTGGGGTTATCAACTTGTGATGCATGTCTCTTGACTTCTAATGTTATATATTCTATGTGAACTTTTGTTTCATTGAAATGTAATGTATCACTATCTTAATATACTTATTGTATTAAATTTAAATTATTTCAGTGGGTCTACCAATGATTTGAGTTTGAATACTGATGGTTCGGCCGTCAACCCTAGTGCTTTCCAGCAGCACATAAGACGAGATTCTAATTTGACGGGTCAGCTCTTTCAGGTAAGTTATGTTTGTTGTATTGCTTAGTAATCACATATCAAGATCTGGTCCATGTACTTGATATGCTATTCCTATACTTACTAAAATAAAATTTTGAACTTTCCTGTCAATTAGCAGTTTATATGTAAATTAGTTTAACTATTTCATATTTTGGTTTTTTCAATAACTTTTTTTATGTATATTTTGGTTCTTTTCTTTTGTGATTGGCTATATTATAACCTTCTTTATAATGGAAAATACAGAGTGATCCAGAGTTGGCACAAGCTATTTTAGGGAATGATCTGAATAGATTGCAAGAAGTTTTGCGATTGCGCCATCACCAAAGAGATGAATTAAAGCGTCAAAAAGAAGAAGAACTTGTAAGTAGGCTGTATGATGATTATTGTTTCTTTACGTGTCAAGGGTTTAAGTTCAATTGTACCATGACAGGGCGCTTTGCTTCTAATCCTTTGGAGTTGTTCAATTTTATTCCTTGTGCTTTGCCATCTCTCTGTTAGAATACTTTGCTCCGAAGTTTATTTGACTTCTTTTTGGCAGGCTCTTCTTTATGCTGATCCTTTTGATGTTGAAGCACAAAAGAAGATTGAAGCTGCTATCCGGCAGGTCAGTGTTTTTTCTAATTAGAGATAAAACAACTAAAGTCTCTCGTAGATTGGCTTTTGACATATGCATTCACTATATCAATAGGACATCAATTTCCAATTGTGTTTGGAATTTTCCAGGCACTACCATGTACTGGATGTGTTAATTTGGTTACGCATTTTGGTTTAGCTTAAATTTGGAAAAATAATCGGTTCTTTTCCAGAAGCTCACTTAGGAAGTTGCAAAGTGAAACTATTATTTCCTCAAAATAAACCAATTCAAGTATACACTAACAATATGCTTCACTGGTTGGTTTAACAACGCAACTTTGAAGGAAATAACTAATGAAGCTGCGACTCATACCTGCCATTGCTTATTAATGGAAGTGAAAATTTCATATGGCATTGAGAAAGAAAAAAATGTGAAGAAGACCAATTTCCCCACCTCTACATCCCTTTTCACTTTTATGTTTCTCCATTTTTTTTCCTTCTTGCTTCTTCTGCTTCCTGCCTTCTTTTCAATTCCTTCTTCACCTTGTTTCTCTACAACTCCACCTACACCCCTCCTCCTACCACCACATTTCTTGCAACTTGCATTTCTTTCTACATCGGGGTTTGCTTCAATTGCTTCACCACCATCTCTCAACAGTACCAATGACATCTAGCTCTCTTCTTTGAAAACTTGTTTCCAGAATCCTTCACACTGCTCTCGTTTTGTTTCTAATGCTATATAATCTTCAATATTTATATACACGAGAATGTTGACTTTAATGTCAGAGGTTGTTTTAATACTACATACAATCATAACTATGTAGAATAATACTCTATCTAAATCTACATCAAATTAATTGTCAAGATGCAAGGAGAAACTGGTGGGCAGTTTTGGCCACTACACTAAACCACTATGCTATAACAGGCAGGGCTGCTGCCCTCTGCTATAGTGCGGAATATAAATCCCTGGTCGCAACATAGTCATGGTGAATTGAAGAACTTTAAAACTATTCAAATGAATCGATTATGGTATTGTGTATTTGTCAATCAATTAGCATTCAAGTTCATTGATTTTAGTTTTATTATATTAATATTGTAGCACTTTAAACAAATTGCTATAGGGGTAAACATATCTTGATGTATAATTTCTTTGTCTCATGAATCCTTAATTAGCCAGTTTGTTTATGATAAGTTCTTGGCTAAGACTGACTTTACCTTGTCAAATTAAATTTGTGCTTGTTTATGCTATGTGCAGTTGACAAATATTTAGTCATTCTCAGTTTCTATCAGATTACCATGTTATGTGCAATCTATTACTTGTCTGCAAATGCATTGTTTGTAATCATTGATCTTGTCTTAGGCTCCTCTCTTCCTGGTTAACAATATCATGTTTGGTCTGTCTAATTTTGCAGAAAGGGATTGATGAAAACTGGGCAGCTGCATTAGAACATAATCCTGAAGCTTTTGCTAGAGTGGTATGTATGATTATTTGGCAGTTGTATTTTCAATGCTAGAAGCTTTTTTTTTTTTGTTTATTGTAATTTCATAATAATGTTCGAGTTTTTATGGAATATTTCAGGTCATGTTGTATGTTGATATGGAGGTTAATGGTGTTCCATTGAAGGTGAGTGATTTGTCACAATTAGTAAATTCTTTTTTTAAACTTTTATTCAAACTACACGGAGTATAATATACTTTCCTTTAGGTCGTTGATCTCAATTTTTAATGTTTATATGAAATGGAACATGCAATAATTAGATTCTCACTTCGTTTCAGGCATTTGTTGATAGTGGAGCTCAGTCTACCATTATATCAAAAAGCTGTGCTGAGCGTTGTGGGTATGATAAATTTGTTTGAATGAAATTTGCTTTCAAGATATCTATGATGCCATATGATGATTAAATTTTATTAGTAGATCATCTACTTCCCTGTGAATTTACTCGTACATGTCTTAATAGATATGCTATTGAGTAAGTAAAATTCATCTTAATTGCTTGTGGAGATCATACATTCTTGAATGGGATGAATATTTTCCACCGATATTCACAGGTATATATATGTACATCGTTTTATATATTAGTAAATCCTAACTAAAAAATACAGTTCAGATTTATTCTCTTTTGAAGTTTTCTTTTCAGAATACATAAATCAGGTAGTTTAGGAAAAGGAATGAAAATAGGGAAAGGGCAGGAATGTAAGGAATATTGTATGTATAATCATATATTTGTTCTGCACACAGAACAGAAGAGCCTGAAGTATAATTTAACAGTTTGATGTTTGTTAAGCTAGTGAATTATGCAACAACGACCAAAAAAAAAACTGGCTGTAGGTGCAAGATAAGTCCCTGAATGACTTTGGGGAAGACTAGTGTCAGTAGGTGGTTAAATGTGGTAGAGAGAAGTTAAAATTTTTTTCTGATTATGGTTTTATGCATTTTGAGTCTTAACAAACTCTTCTTGTATACAGCTTGGCCTTCCTATTTTCAGATATAATTTCAAGTTCCTATAAACTTGTGTTCTTTTCGAAGTTTCATCTCCAAACTGTTCTTAGTTTGTGAGCCTTTAAGGTTCTATCTGTTTTGATAGGCTATTGAAATGAATGATGTGTTCTTATTCCCATGTATTTATAGATATTACTTATTCACAAGTTGCCAGATTGTAGATGTGATTGTTTTTACTGGTCATGTTTCCAGATTGCTGAGACTTCTAGATCAGCGATACAGAGGGATTGCTCATGGAGTTGGCCAGTCAGAAATATTGGGTCGTATACATGTAGCTCCAATCAAGGTATTAACAAATCTTGTGGATAATTTTGTTGTTGCTGAAGTTGTGGGTATCTTATTGCATACTGGCTGGTATTGGTAGATTACTTTCTCTTGTTTATGTGGATATCTGATTTGGGTACTGCATTTAGCAAATTTAACTGAAATATAAAGCTATTATTGTTTGGTATTATATGCGGATTCAAATTGTATTGATGTATTGCTGAGAAGGATCTTTGTTGTTTGTGATTTAAATTTTAGCAATGGTAGGGATGTCTTTCTGCCTTTTTTCACCATGTGACTGTCATGTTTCATTCATCTTAATATGATTTTCGTAAGGGTTAAATGATTGGAGAAATGAGATGCAATTTAGTCATGTGCAAGTGTCAATTTCTCCCAGTTTTCTTATGTGACAAATGTCTACATTGTTGTTTTGATGACATCTCTCCTCAGTCCTCACATGTCAATGATGCATGGATTGCTGGTGACCTCTATGAAGCAATCTTTCCAATTACAGTTTAATCCTTTGAGATTGATTTAATTTTATATGCATTGATATGCTAACCTTTCTCTGACATTATTTTTTTGTCCATGTTTATGTTTTACTCTTACTTTTTATCTTTTGTATGTTTTTTTTCCATTAGATTGGGAGTATATTTTACCCATGCTCATTCTTGGTGCTGGACTCTCCCAATATGGAGTTTCTCTTTGGACTGGATATGCTCCGAAAACACCAGGTACCATTCTCAGTTACACTATCTGATATCATTGCTTTCGGTAGTTACTCTAACCTGCTATTGTTATATCTGTGGATCTTGTTTGTAGTGTATAATTGATTTGAAAGAAAGTGTTTTGCGAGTTGGAGGAGGAGAAGTTTCTGTGCCATTTTTACAAGGTTAGTTTCCTAATCTGTGAATTTTAAAATTGACTACTTTTTATCCTTCACAGATTATATATAAATATATGTATTGAACATATTGGTTGTCATGTTCAGAGAAAGACATACCATCTCGGTTTTTAGACGAGGAGAAGTATGCTAAGGAAGCTTCTGGCTCGGGTGGTCAAGTAAGTATACTTTTGATTATAAACTTTTCTTTAAGCAACCAAGTTAAAACTGTAATGCTTTAACCTGCTTCTAGGTATCTAGGCTATCATTATTCTTAATCTTTTGATAATTATGTTATAATATAGATCCTTCATAGCATATGTGAAGGGTGAAAATATCCCTCGGTGTGTATTTTTGGCGCATTTTATATATCTTCTGGTTTCTAGGCCAAGGTGTTAAGTAGTATCCTTATTATTTTTCTGCAATCAAAAGTGGAGATGTTCAATAGTATTTTGGTTGTCCATACAATTAAGTTCATTTTACTACCCATATATCAAATTTCATATTTGCCAAACTTTGTGATTATTGACTGTTATTTTTTATTGTTACTTGGTGACAATGTGAACTGAAAACATTGTTGGGTCCATTAGAAGTTCAAATCTGCAATTACCGCTATCAATTGCACATGACAATGTACACTCTTTAAAACAAATAAGAGCAAAAGGTGTAAACAATCATACATAGTCATAAATTGTTGTGGCTTTTCTTGATAGCTTTGTCATTTTGTTTTGATGAAGACAATGACAGTTTTTTGTCTGATGTTTGTTGTACACCCAGATTGCATCAGGAAGCAATAATCCATCAACTGGAGGCAATCCTTCTGGTTAGTTCTGGAGATTTTTTAAAATTTACAATATGAAAGGTCATTTTATTTAGAGCTTAAAATATGCAGAAAATTGCATTCTTGTATTTGTCCTGTTTCTGGGGTTCAATTGGCTAGTTTGCGATCAAATTTTCACCCAAAGCAAGCTTTTTAAGTTTGCAAAATCTTTACTTTTATGAAATGTTGATGAGTTAGTAATTTGTTTTGCAGTTGTCTATAAAATTAAGTTCCTTTTACTTCCCATATCAAATTTCGCATTTACAAACTAAACAATAGAGCCAATGTCAATAACATATTTATTTTATTTCTACTCATTTTTCAGGAGGAACTTCTAGTGACAGGGCTAAGGTATGGTTTCAAGTATCAATATTTCAGTTTTGTACTTTACCCTTTTTAACCCCTATGACTGTATGGATATGAACATCGGCTTTCATTCCCTCCACATGGAAGAATAAATTTCAATTAAACCCTCTAAATGGTTCCCTATGGATTAATTAGTCATTTAATCAGTTTCTAATGATTTTTCCACCAAACTTACCCTTTCATATATTTATCCTTAGAAAGATTAATTTAGTTAACAAAAAAATCTTTGGAGGACCAAGTGGAGGATTTACTAAAAAACGGGAAGTAGTTATTATTGTTGGTCTTTTGGTCTGCAATGCAAAATGTAGTGTGTATTATGTAGCTCCTCAAGAACATGATAAACAATAAAGCAAAAAACTAATTAACAACATGCTTTGTATGGTTGAAAATAAGGTGAAAATGCAGTGTAAGTTTTTAAATGTTCAATCTTTGCTCAGATTACTACCAATTTTTTTTCCAAATTCTACCTACACCAATTAATGTCTCGCTGATATGATTCTAGGATTCTGAATTTGAAGCCAAAGTTGCAAAGCTTGTTGAGTTGGGATTTGAAAGAAATGCAGTTGTACAAGCTCTGCAATTATTCAATGGCAATGAGGAACAGGCTGCTGGCTTTCTCTTCGGGGGCTAGAGAGAACATTTGCTTTGGAAATTGATTGATTTGTTACTTTAAACAATTTTTACTCAGTCAATTCAATTGCAAATTCTAAAAACTAAATTGTAGACATTATGGCATTTATTGTGAATTGTTCATTCTGCATAGAATATGTCTATTTAATTGGAAAACCTTTTTATTGTCACTTAATGTGTGTATTATGCAACCTTCGACAAGGGTATGATAATAAATTTTGCAATAAGGAAATTCAAATACATAGAAATTATTTTTTGTATTTCAATTTATTTTATTTTTTAAATATATTTTTTTAAATAAAATAATTTAAAAAGATCCCTTTGTGATTTTTTCAGTTGAGATTACTTTTTGACCAAATTCTTTAAGAATTTTTTCTAGTTAATATTGGTGGGTTTATTTTTAATTAACATGAGGTTATTTGTAGGTGTTGCTGGCAATAAATATTTAAAAAATATATTTTTTTAATTCATTGATTTGGATTTTTTCAGTGACTTGTTTTCAGTGATGGTAGCTAATTCTCATTAGTGAACAATTCTGGTTAAGTCTAAATTTTTTTCATTTGACATAGAAAATTCTAGTTTTGAAAATCCTATTAACATCCCTGTTGGGAAGAGAGAATATTAAAAAAAATTAAATTATTAGTATTTTTTTGTATAATTTTAAATTATCTCATTTTAAGAAATCAAATTACTTTTACAAAATTTGTATATTTATATTTTCTTTAATTTTTTACCTAAAGAATATATTTTACGATAAAGTATTTTAAATTTCTCTATAAAAGTATATTATTCATAAAAATTTCTCATAAAAGACTATTTGAGGTTGAAGAAATTGAACTATTTAGTTGAAAGTTTTGGTGTTAGAAATATAAAATGTTGAATTAATTATCTTTTATTAACCTATAGTGTCTATAGTATAATATAGATATTCAAGAATGTTACACTTAATAAATAACATTTTAGACTATCTATACAATTATCTAAGAATAAGATTACTAATGAATGAATAGTGTTTACATATTTATATAAATATGATCTCTTATATTTGGTAATACGTACAATCTGTATTATGTTTAATGATTGACAAGTATTCAATTTGCTCATACTTTCTATATATAAAGTCAATGACTACTGATATACTCCCCATATAGAGAAAGTATACAAAGTTAATCCGAGAGTTTAAAATGAATAAAATAAAATGAAGCAAACTATAAAGTTTATTATATATATTACAAATTGTTTTCATGATTATACAGAAAGAAAACCTTATAAGAAAATATAAATATAATAAACAAAGCAAATTAAGTAATTATATTATGCACTAAATATCTTGAAGATTACATATCAAAATTATGAAGAAATATATCAAGAAAAAATTATTCAAACAATGATTATACCTAAGTAAGCAAGCTATACAAATGAAGATAGTCTACAGAAAAAATTTAACAAACTTATTAAATTTTACATAATATGTACTTTTTTTATACTGTCTTTTGTATCGTGCTTATAGTGGGAGTTTAACATCTTTTGTATTCTTGACATTGTAAAGTAACTTTTTTATGAAGGAGGTTCTTTATAATATATACTATGCATCTTTAATACAAAAGTAATATTCCTAAAGCATATTTTATAGGTTTCTATCTCATTTGTGAAGAAGTTTAAATTATGTATCCTTTATACAAGAGTAACATTTCTAAAACATACTTTATAGACTTGTAATCGAATGACAAGAAAAAGAAAATTTGAATTCATGATGAGAAGATTGAAAAAAGTAATTAAAAGTGGTTTACCTACTTAAAACTAGAAATTGTTAGTGTACTTATTTCTAATATTTTTTATGAATTAGTAGAATCTTTTGAAAAATTTTGAAGAAGAAATTAATATAATAGAATGAGAATGAATCAGTATAATTTGAGTGACATAATCTCCTCTTATCAGAAAGTATTGAAACCCTAAACTCTTTTCATTCCTCTTCTATAACCAGCCTTTACCACCAATTTATAGGGAAATTTAACTGATAATTGTTGTTATTAAAAATATTAAAGTTAATAAACCATTTGTATTTTGTCTCATCTTAAACCGACAAATTAATAAATTTCTACTTTTCCAGTTTCGTATATTTATAATTGAAAAGAAAATTTGAATATTTAACCAGAGATAACCCTAAATCTCTAACCTTAAACTTTAGGTACAGGCATTTATGACACATTACTTTCGTATATTTATAACTGAATTTTTTTTTTATCATGTCGCTATGTATTCATGATTAAGATTAAAAGGTTTTAAGGTCACATATTCACGTAAACATTCATAGCCCGTGTTTTAATTTTGATTATCAATGATAGAATTTGAAGGTTATCTAGTATTTTGGTTTGTATTCACATGATAAAACGAATAAGAAATAGCCTATTTATCATTGATTTTCTCTCACAACAGAGTCAATTTAATGAGATTAAAAGAGTCATTTCAAGAAGGTAATATATACTTATACAGAATACAAAACGATTTATCATCTATTGTAGATAACGAACTCGGCACACAAGTTAACAGAATTTTCTGTAACAATCAATCACTAAACATTCATAAATAACTAATTTCTACCAATGTATTCATGATCACGGGCAAAACTTCACTTACACAGTCATGCTTTACACTCAACATTGATTGATTTGGACTTGGATAACTGAACTGAATGAAGCAACTCCTCACAATATCATACTCAACATACTAGATAGTTATAGTTCAAGGGAACAAAAAAATAATCCTGTAATGGCATGACTAAGAGAGGATCAAAACCTTTCTGCCAATCTAGCAGTAACTGATCTTAGTTTGGAATACACCTTTCCTGCTGGTGATCCTAGAATCAGGCTACAAAGAGAGTCCCTGGCAATCTTTATGTTGGCAAAAGACCCCAATATGTGAATTTTGGTGTCAGCAATCACTATTCTTGTCTTTGAAGCATTCTCAATTGCAAACTTTGTTTTACCACCTTTGCCAGATAACCTTCCAATAGCACGAGACAAGTGATCGCCTCTAAGTGTTTTAACATCCTTGATCTCAAAGGACTCAACGTAGAGCTCATCCAGACGCAGAAGAGCGATGGCATCTATGACATCAAAACCCAGCATGAAAGCATGGACAAAATCAGCACATTTTTGCAAGTTACTAATATCAGGTGTATCAGCCCTTGTCTTCAGCTCAACCCTGCGAGCTTTCAAATTCATACGGACATCAATTTTCATCTGCTCATAAATGGGAGTGTAGATATCCATCCAAGCTTTCTTGAGAGGGGTATAACGATGAGGTGGAACATTCACCTTGCGGAACTGAATCTGTCCATCAGACATCTCATGAGGCTTCAAAGGCTCAAACGCTGGCTTTGGTGGCAAAATTTTGGCTTCAGATGGGACAGTCTCAATTTCCATGGTAGAAGCTGTCTGATTTGACGCCATTCTGCAACTGTTCCAAAAGCAACACAAAATAAGTTGATTTGAAATATACAAAAAGGCAAACGCAGAACTTAAACAACCCAACAAAGTCCAGCCTTTGCAAGAACATAAAACTGATCAGGTCATAGAGCAATTTCACTTCCTTTTCAAATCCTTCACAATTTTATGAGAAAATATAGAATAACAAAAACCTATTCCTCCATTGTTTATCTAATGTAAAGGCCCCAAATTTACAATTCGTTCCAGTAGTCAGTTTATGAGAATAAAAAGGAGTAATTAAATTCAACGGAAGCACAAACTCTGTATCTACAAAAAAACCGCAGAATGTTTTTTGTTTCCCCTGTTCACAATCAGAACAATTTGATAACCAAATGAAATTAGGTTAACAACGTGTAACTAGAACAGAGCAATACACATATTCGCAAGGTGAAACAAAGCTAATAGCATACTTGAAAGAGGGAGACGAGAGAGAAGCTGGCAGCGGTGGAAGCGACCTGCAGTGGAGGCGGCGGCGGCAGCGGTGGAAACGACCTGCAGTGGAAGCGGCGGCGGCAGCGGCGGTCGAAAGTTTGATGCAACAGCTTCAATCTCTCCTCAGGGTTTGCAGTAATGTATTTAGGGTTTTGTAGGGACAACGATTTGTATTTTAAAATTTGTGGAGGCTACTTTTGTCTTTTAGTTTTTCTATTTGTTTTTGGGTTTTAATTATAACTTTTTTTCTATGAAAGAAAAGTAATGAAACTCTCGTTCGTATTCAGGGTTTTATAACTTTAGTTTGTCCGTTAATGTTTGAACTCACTTTTCATTTTAAAACGGACTCAACATATTAACAGAAAACGTCCCCCCAAAATTAAAAAATTTAAATTAGTTAAATATATATATAGTTTACTTTTTATTTTTTAATGCATTCAAACAATACATTTTTGTAATCCATGTCCAATTATCTGCAAGAACACATGTTTTTCTACTGCTTGTCAACTATGTTTTTAGATTAATGTCTAATCTTTTGGCTATTAAATCATGTATAGAACACTCAAATAATTTATTTATATATTATTGAAAGAACAGAATATATTTACATAACCCTAGATATGCTTCAGATTAGAATATCATAAAAAACATTTTTTATTATTTTATTTCAGTAACTGGAAAATTTATAAATAATGGGACAAAAAGAGTTACACAATCCCATATACAATAGAAAGGGTAAAAGATAGGACACATTCACCCAATACAATCTCTGCGTAGTTCATTTTTCATCTTTGCTCATTTGCTAATTTAGCAGAGAAAAAAACTGTCACTCAGATTACATAACCAAACAATTCTACCAACTAACACAGCCAGAAAAGCTATCCATGAAACCACAAATGCTAGACTTGGGACTCATGAGATTCTTCAACAGCATTTGAAAGTTTTGCACAGAGAAGGCGAGTTATCTTAGCAATGTGGTTGAAGAAGCAGAAGGAGGCTAAAAGTGAGAGAATTAGGTTGATGATGATATAGGAGTAGAAGAACTCAGTGAGGAGAATCCATAGCAGTGCCTCACATGCAACTATTCCTGACACATGGAATGTTATGATGGTACTTGCCAAGTTGAAGTTAGCAGTGAATGCAACAAGGACATGGGAAAACATTGCAAGGAAGAAAAGCAATATGGTTGGACTCAATCGTTGGAAGGGATTGAGATTGTTGTTGGAGACTCCATACTTTGTCCCCATACAAGTCAGCTCCAAGGCTATCAGAACAACATAGGCCTTTTGGCTGTTCATAATGAAGATGAAAAAGAGTGTAAAAGAGATTATTGTTTTGCAGTGGAGGAGAAAGGTGCATAACCATGTCTTTCTTCCTTCCTTAAATAGGCATCTAAAGTACTGCACAAACATCTTTTTCAACTTTCTTTTTCCTCTAATCCAAAGAGACATACACATATATGCTCTATCATTGGCAGATATATATTTATTGATCTGAGAAACCGTGTTGGAGCCTGTAGACAAAGTTTGGTCAACAATATGATAATCATCAGTTGTTCAAGAAAATCCAACAATATGACCTATAATCCGACATAAACATTAACCTTGTGCAATACTTATTTATTTACATTTGTTATGGATTAGTCTGACGTTGAAATGCACTTTTTTTTACATCAGGTGAAAATTAAACCTAAAATTTCAACGTAAAACATCTTTTATACTAATGTATATGCTACGAATTAATGTGTGACCAGATTGCATGGTTGAGAAAGCCTCCTAACAATTGGAAGGGTGTTGCAAAGAACATTGCTGCTTTTGTCGGATGTGTGATGAATGAATCTGCATTGATTGGTTCTATAATGTTGTCTACTCATGAAAAGGAAAGGACAGTTATCTTTATTAACTTCATAGAGTATTATAATGTAATGCATCCACAGTGTATCTTGGACATACCCTGAAATTGATTTGTCTGTCGATAATGGCGTAAGATTTTTTATTCTAATTTCTAACTTTATATAAGTCTTTGCCACAAGTGACAAAAGAAAGTGTTTCTTATTTAACGGGGAAGTAGTGGTGAAAATAAATTAATCTATCCAAAAGCATAACCAATAGTTTTTAGTACGAAAAGGCTTTTACATATAAAAGGACTTACATACAAAAGGACAGCATATATTTATACATAAATGTAAATAACAATTATTTTAATGTTTTATTATGTTAATTTCTTATAAAATTTATATATCACTTTAGGTATGCTGACTTATAGAAGAAGATAAAGTTATGAAATTAGTGTGCGTGCTTTAAATGGTCTCCAACCATGAACGAGATGAATGACTTAGGGTACGATGTGAGTGTGAGTGCTTCTCAATGCACCACTTGTCCTAATTCTATTCAATATTTTTATCAACAAAATAATATTAGAGTAGACTTGACCCTCCACAATGAGAAGAGAAAGTAACTTAAAAATAATCACAGTTATAATTATTAAATAAAATAAAAATTTAAATTAATTATAATTTTCAATTATTAATTACTATTTTACATTTTTCTCTAAAATATTCCTGAACTTGTAAAAGAGCCAAATTATATAATAAAATATGTATTTACAAGTTAAAAAAAACATGAACAAATGTAAGTTTAATGTGAGACAATGTTATTCCTTCAAATTTTAATGATTACTTTTGTTACTATTTTCATGTAATATATCTTTATACGTTGCAACATCATTGTATGTTTCGATAAAAGTCTGAAAGTGTTTTTAGAATTCTAATTAATAAACATTCTGGAATTTAATCTCTCTATATATCTATATATATTAATTAGTATGTGACACTTTTATATAGTATGTCACACTTTTATATGAGGTGACATAGATATAGCATATGATTTATGATTTCCTTGGATAAAAAAATTGTAAAGAAGTGGGAATAGTTTGGTGGTTGTGAATGTAGGGCCCCTCTGTGGAGATGCAATGGGATCCTAATGTTATTATTATATATTATTACCATTAAGAATATGTTGGAAGAATATATATTATTAAAAATGATTTCATCTTTAGTATATCTAAGTATTTTAACGTATCTTTTTTCATGTCAATATTACTTAACTATTTATGAACGGTATGATAATGGATAAATCTGTCAAATTTTATAATCTTAAAATTCAGAACAATTGATAAAAAGATACACAATTACTGTTAACCACTTATATGAATATATTTTTTTGCAAAACTATAAATGAACACTCCAAACTCTTAAAAAACACCACAACTTTGTAAACACTTATGCTTACTATTCAACAACTTCTAACAAACTGTCAAAACACGAATTTAAAATTATACTTCTTCAATCAAATTATTTTTAATTATTGTATTATGGCTAATTTTTTAACTTTTAGTAGTTGGTAAATTCAATTCTTTTTCAAATTAAAAGATTTAAAATAAATTTTGATAAATTTAGAATAGAAAGTATTACAAAGTGATAGACAATATGAATAATTAGTTTTTAAATAAATATTATATTTCTAAACAATATGAATATTGACTAATATTATATTTTCTTATATCTTTTATAAACTAACATAATCTTATTAGTAAAAATAAGTTCTATTTTAAACTAAACATAATTTGGGAGACTTGTGATTAAAAATATATTATATATAATATTTAAATAGAGTGAAAAATATCTATTAAATTACAAATAAAGTCATTAAAAATGATTTAATTAAGTTTTGTTAAACACGTTTTGTTTTTTTTTTTTATTAAAAGATACAGACAACTTTTGCTTTTTTAAATTAAAAGACAAAAACAGAAGACATGACATAAAAGTTAAGGACACGTAGGTTTGAGTATATTACACCATTTCTTAAATTACCCTCTTTTAGTACTCATTTATATATAATTTCAAAAGCATATATTACACCATTTTCTTAAATTATCCTCTTTTAGCTCCCTATTTTCAATTATTACTGTCATGAAATGCATGCATTATTATAGTTTTCAAGTCTCAACTGTTTCAGCTTTTATCTTTTGAACTATTGTACTTAAAACTATATACTCATTCTCCTTGGTTCTCTAAAAATCAACTACTTTCTCCATAAACCTTACATACATCTTCCATGCTGTTCTTAACAAGAGATAGGTGTGACATGGTGATGGTTGTCAAAATATCTTTTTTGAATCAATAATAAACTACTAAATTAACATTCAAGTATCCAATAAATATATATATATATGAATATAAACCGAAAGTCAAAGCACTCCACTGGTTAAAATAGCCAAGTGAACTTCACAGTAATTCTTAACACAAGAATACTGCAAAATCTACAAAAGTCTTTGATGGAACGTGATTGCGATTTTATGACATATAACTATATGACTGGCATGATATATTTATTTGGATTCGGATTATTTATTTGGTGTATGATTTAATTTTGTGTAAAACTAAATTTGATTTACTATGGCTTCAATGGGTCCTAAACCTCATCATATGATCATGCTAGACCAAAGCATGCATTTTAACTTTCACAAGAATAATGAACCAATAATTATATAAGAATGAAAATGGAAATTGAAACCACTTTAAAAACTACTTACCCTAAAAGAGCTTCCTGGATCACATCTTAGTTGGCAGGGCCTATCGCAAAAGCCAAATGCCTAGAATTGAAATCTTGGTGGAGATCAAGAATGCAGGCTTATCAATGAATTTAGGCATTAATACTACAGATGACAATTGAAGATTTAAGATCCAATCGCATTCAGGTGCTAACTGCTATGTTCATCTCTGAAAAAATTATCACCAAATTATCCTTTCGTATTTACCATTGTAAAGAGGAGGTAAGGGAAACAAAGAACACTACAAAATGCTCTCAAAATAGTAATTTATTTATAGTTTCCCTTGCATAATTGAATTCAGAATTCTTTCCCGAGTTGTGGATCTTCCACAAACTTCACACATTAATGACATGACAATATTCTATAAACATCAATACCAATACCTTGTAATAGTATTATATGATTAGTTGATCAATGATCAGTTATTTAATATAGAAAATGAAAAACAAACATGTATTGTCGTCAATGAGGTGCAAGAGAAATTAAAACTGAGCTACTAAGAAACAAACAACCGTTAGAAAAATTGAAGGTGATGGAACTGGAAGAATTTTCTGTTAATATAAAATGTTGTTATATAACATTACAACTTGACATCTTTCTACATCGGTAAAAAAATATAAAAAGCTTTTGAAATATGTACAATCATAATTCAAATTTACCCTAAGGTATAAATTGCTTCTGCCAAAATATTGAACAGCATATGTCACAAACAATATTTAGCCCCAATTTCCCTGCAATTTTTTTAAGCATATTTTTTAACACTTCCATTCAAAGCTCAAACCAGCTCATTCAATGCCAAGTATTGATCAATGAATTCAGAGCATACTTGTCTCATAGTCCAAAACATCTTAAATTGCATTGCTATCACCAGAAATTTTCATCAAGGTAATGCTGTAACTTGTACTTCTCGCGTAGTATTCTTGTGCTACACACCTGCTTTAATACTAGGGAGTCATGAACTGTATCATGGCTTTTTCCTCTGTTTCAAAATCTTTCAGAATGGATACAAGTGCATATAACATTGCTAGCACCCTTCCTTTTAGAAACAGTTAAAGTACAGCAGATAACCATTTGATTGAGACTTTACCAATTGTCCTTGCAAGAGCACTTCCCATCAAAGAAATGATGGAACCTGTTTGAATCTCTCATAATGATTGGTCTCCCTATAGTAATTGATGCAAACTTCATAAATGCATGGCAGTCATCACAGACACGTATATTCTTTATGATCCGTATTGGTGCAGTCCCATTGGGCTTTCTAATTAAAGCAAATGCAAGGGCAAGTTTCTCACTATGGTATGAAATGGATCTAAATTTTTCTTCCTCTCCCACATTGTGTAGGACAATGTTTGTATCAGGATTATAACCAATTTTTTGCAATATTGAGATTAATCTGTTCAATTCTCCATAGATTTTTCCCGCTTCTAGATGAGAGTGATCTTCAGAAACAAATCTGTGGACTTCATTCCCAACCTCAACCCAACTGTAGGCAGCAAACTTCTTTGCACTGTTTTCCTTCATGAGAGATCTTACAACAGCAACCTCTTTCCATCTCCCACAAGCAGCATACAAGTTGGAAAGCATGATATAAGGTCCAGCATTATGTGGATCTAATTCAAAGAGATAATTAGCTGCCAACTCTGCACTCTTCAGGTGAGCTTTGGCACAAACAGATAGTAAGGTGGACCAAATACGGCAATTTGGTTCGTGAGGCATGCCTTGGATTAGATCCACTGCTTTATCAATTCTACCTGACCTACCAAGGAGAGTGACCATACATGCATAGTGATCCAATGTGGGTGTCATTCCTTGTTCACTGATTGAATCAAAATACTTCTGTCCTTCTTTTACCATATCAGCATTGATACAAGCAGATAAGACAGCCACAAAAGTAACTTTATCAGGTTTGAAATTTTCTTGTTGCATTCTTTCATACAAAGCCAAGGCCTCTGGAACCTGTCCATTTTGTGCATAACCCAGAATCATGGCATTCCAAGTGATAACGTTCCTAATAGGCATAGTTTCAAAAACGACCCAAGCGTCCAAAGTGACTCCACACTTGGAGTACATATCAACAAGAGCACTTGATACAAGCATGTCATTCTCAACACCCACTAAAATTACTTTTCCATGGATAACTTGACCATGATACAAAGAAGCTAGTTTGGCACAGGAGCTAATCACACTACAAATGGTGTAGTTGTCAAGTTTAACATTTCTACGTAGCATGTCCCCAAACAACATCAAAGCATCCTCCTCTCTTCCATTTTGAGCATAACCAACTATCATTGTTGTCCAACAAATTTCATCTTTTTTTGGTAGTTTGCTAAATATATTTCTTGCATCGTCTACACGTCCACATTCAAAGTAAGCATTGAGAACATTTGAAACTGTAACTATGTCAGGTTTCAAAGCTGACAACTGCATTTCATCAAACAAATGGATGCACTCATCAGGCTTTCCCAATTTTAAATACCCAGAGATCATGAGATTCCATGAAACAACATTTTTATTAATCATTCGATCAAACAACCACCTTGCCGTATCTATATCGCCACATCTAGCATACATATCAGTCACAGCATTCCTTACAAAAGTATTTCCCCCCAACTCGGTAACAACAATCTTCGCATGAATTTGTTTCCCATGCCTCAAATCCAAAAGCTGAGAACATGCTTGCAATGCATTCACATAGGAGTGATGGGTAGGCTGAAACCCCTCTTCCTGCATTCTCATAAGAACTTTCAATGCTTTGCCTGAATGCCCATTACTAGCAAAATATGCAATTAAGGTGTTATATGAAACAGAATCACGATAAGGCATTTGATCAAAGACAACATGTAAATTCTCAACCATGTCCATCTTTGCATAAGCAGAAAGCAAGGCATTCCAAGAATAAACATCTCTCTTAGTCATGTTATCAAACACGTTTTGAGCATCTGCGGGCTTGCCCAATTTGGCATACAAATGGATGAGTTGGTTGTGGATGAAGGAGTCTTTGGGTTGAAAAAGGTGAAGTTCCATGTGAGACTGCAGTCTCTTTGCTTGAATGAAATCATTGGCTCGAGCACAATGAAGCACAAGACGAGTGTAATCATCAATAGAAGTTGGTCCATTAGAGTACAGCAAATCTATGGCTTGGTGAAGCTTTTGCTTGACCTTCATTTTGGTTTGGCAACCTCAGCCTCTTCCACCACCACCGGGTTTGGTTTCAATCAACTTCCCCAATGAAAAAAATCTCCCTTTAGCCCTCACCAACTTTTGTCTCCAGATCCTCCCTTGACCACTTCTCTCTCCACCCCTAAGGTCTTCCTAAGAACATTTTTCAGAAAGAATAAGACACAGAAGAAAAGTTCAATTTTTTTAGCGTTTTCCATTTACCCCTTTCGGTTTTTCGATCAAAATCATTTGATATCATCATGTAAAATCATCAAATTGAAAAGGTACTCCGTCAAGTTGAGTGACCCGCACAGAAATCCATACAAACCTCATACTATACAAGATTCACTCTTTTGTATAAATATTTGTTTTGGAATGCTTGCTTATGAGTTAAAATCAAATGCAATTTATATAAATCTTCCACTTTTAATTCACTAAGAAGTCTTTTAAAGCTAACACCTCTTTTCAATTATGTAGAAACATCAAATTATAAAACGAACAACACCTCAAATCAAATTAAAATACCATCCACAATAATTTTATCTGACTGAAACAACATTGTCATTCAGTAATAATAAGCGTGATTTGTGGCAAAAATTAAAACAATTTATTTTATGATACAACAATAAATATGTGGGTCACCATGAATTTTCACGTTAACTATTAGATTTTTTTTTTCAAATGTTAATTATTGATATGACTAAAATAAGAAAAAATAACATTAGGTCCACTTATTAATTTTCTTATCATCTTATAAAAATAAAAATAAAAGGAAACATTTTCTATGTCATGAAAATATTAAATATCTTAAATACTTATCATATAAATCAAGCAAGAAAACTGGTGAGAAAAGATGATCAGAAAATTTGCTATTATGTTAAATGAAACTACAATAAGTAGGTGAAAAAGGCATGAGAAAACTAACTATTGAGTCACCATCTAAAATTACGTATTTCTAATGAAAACAAAATGATCCAGTGATAGGGCCACATGACATATTACACTTGCAGCAACAAACAGAAGATCCTCGTAATATTCCATATTCTTGCCAAAGTGTCTTGCATAAAGCATCATGCACTTGCTTGTTAACTTTACTGTTCCTTCAGTTTTCTCTTCCAAGTTCAAACTTGTTCACAATAATACTTGGATTGATATTGATAACCTTCCTCAAGAATTTTGGCTAAGAGGTGAGTAGTTCATCAACTTTTGTGTTGTGTATTGTTTCACCTTATTGACAATAAAGAAGGCTGAATGATTTGTGGTTTTAGTTTCATGTGTTATGCTGAATGGTTTTGGTTTTGATGCTAAGTTAAAGTTCTGTGGAGCTATAAGGAACCTGTGTTTCTTTGTGTTGCATGTTATGTGAGCAAAACTTGGTGGTCCACATTTGCAGTTTCATGGCCTTTTGATGGCAGAACAGAATACATTTTTGAATGGAAGATGGTCTCTTTCTTCCTAGCCATCATAGATGTCTTATTATTGGGAGACAATGGAGTCGTTTTTCTTAGCTTGGATATGAAGTGACCTTTTCTTTGTTCTTCATGCGTGATGTTAAACTGCTTGTAAAAGAGAGTCATCTTATCATCATTTCAATATTCCCTTTAATATACAATTGACAAGAAGTGGAGAATACAAATAAATAATGCAAGATTAGTTAAAAAAATAAGCCACTAATTATTCAAAAAGAGAAAATTCACTTCCTGAGAGGATTGATTTCCATGCCCCCAAAGCTATTTTGTTTTCCTTTGTATTGTGTGCTAGCCAATCTGTCTCCAATAAGAATAGTGCTAAAACACTAGGAAGCCTCTGGATTTATGTTACATGACTACTCATGATTGAGAAAAATGGAGTTTTGTTATATGTTTGGTTTCATGTCTCAGCTGTTTTTTTCATGTTCATTGAGAAGCTAGTAGTTATAACTCTCATGTCTAAGAAGTGGTTTCTTGCTTCTGAACGTGTTTCCAAACACACTCAATCAAATTATTAGTGTTATAACCTTCTCTCTTCAACCCTACTTGCAATGTAACATGAGGATTAAAATTTGTCAGTTGAATTTGAATTTGGAGCAATATAGAGAGGCACAATAAATTCATATGTGATCAGTTGAATTTGATACCTTTGAAAGAAATAATCAATTTAAGGTTTTTAATTTAATCTGATTATACCATATGAGTACATTAGATTATATAAAAATAAGAAGGATTAGAACCTGAAAAAGAATAATAGCTTTGATTTATCACATTGTTGATTTTGTTCTTACTTGAATCAATAGTCTATATAGAAAAGAAGAAAAACAAAAAGTACGTACAATCTGCTTCAAAAGTCAAAAGAACTTATGCAGTGGACTGTGTTTTTATTCCTTAATAAGATAAAAATCTGACTGTGAATTATAATTAATTAATAATGGATTCAGTTACCGATTGTTAGCTGGTCCACTCAAATATATATTGACACAATATAAATAATATTATTTTATATAACTCAATAAATAATAACAATAATGGTTATATAATATTTTTACAAATAAGTTAATCTGAACAAATTATTAATAATTAATCCAACAACCTTAACATAGTGCTCCAAATTCTTTATGATAAACAGTGAGTTAACTAGCTGTTGTATTGTCGCCAATCTGGCTTATCTGACAACTCTGAGTTGAAGCACTTATAAATGCTGGCCTTTTGTGGGAGGCATGTTCTCTCTCTGTCACGTGTGGTCTTATTTGCCATTTTGCTGACTTGGCTTATGTGTTTTCCCTTTCAATAATTTGTTTTGTGCACTCATCTTCATGCATTGTGCTTCTTTCTTTTTATTTTCCTTTTTTCCTAACTTGCCTTTACCGAGAGAAAATTACTTTCAAACTGAACAGAACAATGGCATGGATATTAAAACAAGAATCAGAATTATTAAACTATTATTACTAATTTGTAGTTAATCATTTAGTGTATTCGAATCTCCATACTTAAAACTCTTCATCTCAATTTGTCTTATGGCTGTTAAAGGAGGTGTAAGACATTAATTTTTTGCTTGGTATAATGGTGTTCATGCCTATTTCACAGAATTGCAATATGATGTGTAAATTCTAAAATGTAAAATTCTCTAGAGCAACAAAACAGAATGCAGCAATCAAGCATCATTTGCATTCATGAACATATGTTCTTTTTCCTTTCATATGATTTACATTTTCTGTAAACAATAGTAACTTGTGGTTTACGTTTGAAGACCACAACATAAGAATGTACATAAAATCGTAAAAAATCCATCTGAACGAAAGAATTAGGTTCATCAAAACAAATCCTGCACAACAAATTGACACAACCTATTTCTTGAGTATGTTAAATGACACCATGCCTTCCTACACTTCCCTGAAGTTCAGATATCTTCAGAATCCTTTCCAAGCATCAAGAACTTCATGGAAGACTTCAGCAATCAGATCCCTATCTGCATTATGCAAGAAGGTATTGAAATCATCCCGAATTTCATATATTTTGCCAAACTTCACAAGATACCGGATGCAACTCATCTTCAGTTTCATCAACTGATATAGAGAGGCATTTTGGAGCCTCTCAAGTACATTTTTTGTGTCAATGTCTTCAAGAAGACTCTCATGGCATGCATCTCTCAGATCAGATATGTCATACTTGTCGGCTGCATGAAGAAGGGCCAGCCTATGAATCAGAAAGTCTTCATGTTTGATGATTCCATAAAGATAATTGAGAAAAGCCTGGCATGAATCAAGTGACATATCTGAGATGTTTATGGTTGACAACTCTTTCTCCTGAAGATTATGTGAGAACATGCTGCGGAATACAGGTGATCTAGCAGCAAGAACAGCTCTATGAGCTCCTATACTTCCATCAGAAGCATTGATGGTGATGTCAGTGTGGATTCCTTCTGTTAGCATTCTACCAAGAGACTCTATGGCATTTGCATTTGATCTTTGCTGAGTAAATCCTTCTGCCCAAATGGAACAAGGTTCTCCACCCTGCATTGAAAAATAACATTCCAAATAAGGTAAGGTATATTTGTATTCTCAACTTGATGTTCCAAATTCAATCAGACACTGAGTTATTGCAGACATACACATATTAATGATATAAGAAACCCCACCAGTGGTTGCTTTCAATACAAATTGATCATATGACCAATTGGCTATGTATGACCCCTCATATTTCATCTTAAATTCCAAGAATTGGGGCACACAATGTGAGACTTCCCAACAACCCAGACTGCTCTCAAAATGAAAATAGATAACTTCATACAATTTAATTTAGATGCATGATCAGTGTAAAAAAGATTTCTACAGTCGTATAATTTAAAAGTTATCATAAATAATGATTTTTTATTGCTTGAAAGTATAAAATGTTTAACACTATAGTGCATAATAATTAAACTCTACTGTTTAAGTACTAATCCATTGTCACCAATCTTCATGTTTCATTATTAATGATCTTCCATCATGGCCGGATAAAGGAATTAGTTAAGTGCTCATGATTATAACTGTGGATTACAAAATCCTAGTGGTACCCTAAATTGATTCAGCTAGACAATCGCATTCCAAAGCCTCAAAATAATCATGATTTGCAATGAAAACTAAAGAAACAACCATATTTAAAGAAATGTGTATTTAGAACATACGTTTGGGGAAGCAGTCTTCAAATCTAGAAACTCAATGTCAATAATGAATTTCCCAGTTAGTGGAACCTCAATTGCCCAAACAAAATCCTCGTTGTTCTTTAACACTTTGTCCTTTATTTCTGCACCATATAAAAAAAGTAGATATATGCATGTACTCAGTCAACATGAAAAAGAAACTGTTAAATAGAATTTCTCAGCAAAACAGTTTTGAGACATTGTAAAGATGGAAACAAAGTGGCACAAGATAAGCCATACCATATTTGCAATTATCATGCACTTTGAACTAAGTACAAAAACATCATACTAATACATACAAGAACCTAAGATTATTGATTATTCTCAACCTAGAAGAAAAAGTAAAATGAACCAACAAAAAAGAGAGAAAAGGTAAAAAGAAACTAAGACCTGGGTGTGTGATGACCCTGCGATCTCCAACAGAACTTACAACCCGAATGATGAAAGATGCAATCGGAGGGTTGTCTCTTGTAAGATTGGATACTTCTGGAAACAATTTAACAAACAAAACCCTGTTCTTCTCCACAGACAAATGCCTTCATTTCAAACCAGAAAAAGATATATATAAAAATCAAACCACACTCTTTGTTCCAATTTCACACCAAATCAACAGCACAAAATCTAAAACAAGGGTCCTCAAATTATAGCGCAAAAAACAAACTTTCTGAGGTACCAAACACTCATCACGCACCAAAACCAATTAAACCACGTGGGGTGTTGCATAATTCGCTGATCAAACAACAGAACCCCACTCGTGAGTCTTCTGTTTCCGTGTCCTGTTTCTTATGTTAATTCTCTTTAAATGAAACATGATCACTTCCTTTTTTTAACACACGAAAAAATAAACATATAGATAGATAGAGAAATAGATGTATAGAGAGATACCAATTCCACTTTCCGATCTTGAAAGGATCGGATTTTCGGTAAGTGCAAGAAGCCAAGTTTTCGATTCTCCATTGAGCAAGGCGTGGGGTGGTTTCGACTCTGTATGCAGAATCGCTCATCCTATCAGCAAAAGCAAGTGCTGCGGTGATTTCATGGATGCAATCCAAAATTCCCTCCAACAAAAACTCTCCCGGCTTTCCCAGGTTGACTCTTTCTTCTCCAGCTCACTTCACTCTTCATATGAAAATCCTCTGTTTCCTCACTCTGTTTCCCCCACCTCTGTTTTCCTTCTTTTATCTTTATTTCAAACTAGCCCAAAACTTCAGAAAGTGTTCAACAACATTCACTCTCGCTTGGATTAGATTGCAATTTCTTTGAGGGGTTTCGGACACGCAAGGATTTTGGTGTTGCTTTTACCCCTTTTTTTTGGAGATTAAAAGAAACAAAAGAGAGAGTGATTTGTACTTTTATTGGTATGGGATGGTGATGGCCTATGATGATAAATGTGTATTGGTTGGTCTGTTATAGACATGTCTAAGTCTGAACATTATATTGCTTATATCATTGAGGATGCAGAAGGTGTACGTGTTGGATTTTGTGTTGATTCAGGATGACCATGTGGTTGGGTCATGTGTGAGCCTACTTTAAGGGGAAAAGAATTTTTTAATTTTTGGTGCTTTGAAGCAAAGTATCTGTTCCTTCCAAATCTCACCAATTTCTCTAAACCACATTCTTGGATTGTGGATCCAACATACTTTGCTCACAAACCATTATTAATCTACTAATAATATTCTTAAACTCAAATGTATCTATCTGTAAGTTACATATTTTTTTCATTACCTGCAAGTTAATGCTATCAGTAAAAGTGACTTTAAACTTTGGAACCAGTAATTATCCATGAGATTGATCTATAATATACTTAATAATTGAAAATCTATGAAAAGATATTTGAAACAGTGTAACATAACACTTGTACTTATCTCCCAAAGTGTATAGTTTGATGAAATTGCCCCACTGGATCATCCTATTGACTCTCTCTCCACGTGTCCCAAGGTGCAATCTTTGGTCTTGTGATATTTAATTCTATGTGACCCTGATGCTGATATAACCAATGCTGCGGCATGCTTCATTTCATCATTTCAACAGTGTCTTGCATCAGTGGAGTGTGTTGGTTGGTTATGCTCAGTTACGGTTCAGTTGCAAATTGCAAATTGCAAATTGCAAAATTTTCTTCTGAAATGGGCCAGACTCTGCTGCAATGAGTCCACTGAAAAATCCATTTTTTTTCAGATCTTCCCATACCCTTTTTTTTCTGCTGATGCAAGTGGCCCTGTGACTCACTTGCAAGTTGACCTTGGTGCATGAAACATGAACCTAATGTAACTGTAGTTCAACTGAAGGTTGAATTTTTGGTTTGCCTCTTATCTTCAGGGTGGAAGAAAATAATTAGGTGCACTTTAGCCTAATTAAGAGTTTAACAAGTTTTCAAATATGTTGGTGTGGAAAGAAGTTGTAACTAAATGAGTAGGTGAAGAAGATTGCTTATTCCAATAAATTTTCAACAAATGGTTCTACCTTTCATTGGGAACATCACATTCCTAGTAGTAAAAAGGTATTATTAGAACACCTCATAATTTCTTTGAGAGAATAAAAATATATAAATAACCAGCTTTTCAGCCTGAGGAGAGGTTTCAAATGGTCAATAATATTGCTTGGATAACACACTTAATATCAAACAAAATTCAAAATTCCATAATTTGTTTATTTTGCACTTAACTTTTAGCTTTCTCTTCTCTCCTATTTAACTTGCACTATGATTACCCTTTATATATAAATGGAAGAAAATTGAATGATATAAACAAATTTCCACTAAATAAGGGACAAAGCAAAGTATGGTGTTGACGTTGACTGAGAAAGATAGAATCTTGAGATTCAATTGGTTTTCTCTTTCATGGAAAGTCCAAATTTCATTTTCTTTAGCAAGAAAGAAGACAAACATGGTAATAAGTTGTTAAACCACAAAACAAAAACCTAAAAGAGACGTATGGTAGAAGGCAATGAAATGGGGAACCTTTCATGCAATCTGAGTAATTGAAATTAAACATTTTTTAATGTATATGTAATCAAGTGGCCACACACTGCATCACTTGGAATTGGTTGCCATTAATCTTCATCGTAAGCAACCCTTTGTGTTCTTTTTGGCTTTTATAATTTTTTAATCAACTTACGCTACTCTTCATGAACGAATGTGGACATGATTATACTCTTTAAGGGTAATTTGGCAATAAGTTGATCTCCACTAGATGAAGTGCATGAATAATTAGAGAATCTATCTTTGTTCTTTATATTCTTCATCATGCTTATGTATACTTGGTTAGTTTCTTGGTAATGGTGATAAATGATTACGACAAAATTTGAAAGCTTTTAACAAAGTATCGTCTTCTTACAAGTTTTACTACTTAAGTTGTTTTTTCACCCAATTTACTATCATTTTTTTTTTAAATTTTACAAATTTTATTTTGGCAAATAAAAAAAAAAGGTTATTGCCAGTAAAATGTTACCATTTGACCTCATTTTAGTTTATTAAAAAAATCATGACAGAACATTATGAGTGATAAAATTTTTGTAATGATAGTAATTTTGTGGTAAAGTATGTGATTAAGTACGGCAATTTTTTAATTAGTGTTTTTTTTTGTAATTTATATAACAAAATCTTACATTACAAAATAGTATAAGTTATTGAGTCAAAATTTTAATTTTAAATGAATAATAATATATTTAATTATGTTTTTACCGCTCAAATTTGGTATTTTTATAAATTTTGTCACTAAATTGTTTTCTGTTACTATCATATGAGTTACGAAATTTAATGTATTTTATCAATCTATCAATTGCTAATCAATTCACTCAGTAAAATAAAAGGAAAAAATTATGGTAGGATGATCGTCTAACATTTTTAAATGAAAATCCTTAAAGTTATTGTCACCTTTTACAATTCACCTATTCCCAAGATAGATTCATTATTTATTATACATATCAATGTCCTTAACTTCTTATTCAATCTCTCCTTCATCTTGCACTTTTAATCTATTAGTCTTCCTTGTTCACTTTTTCTTTTTCCAATTCATAAGCAAATAATCTTTCACCTTCATGTATCATTCCTGGATATTTCCAAACATATTTTCTTCCAAAACTCAAAAATTATCTTTCAAAATTTTTAATTTTTTCTTCAAAATGTAAGTTTTCTAGTCATTTACTTCTAACTTTCCACTTCATCTTTAAAGGGTTCAAACATTTTGTTAGTTGAGAATCTTGAATGATTTAAGTATCTAGCTTACCTTGATTTTTCTAAAGTGAAGAGGACAATGACAAAAAATATTCTTATTAAATAATTTTTATACATTCCCATTCAATACTTTCATTTATTTTTATATGAATTCTACTTCTTCTATTTTTTCATTTGATTCAAACTAAGTGGATTTTCAATCAATTAAAGAAACATTTATTAGTTTCATCTCCTCAATGAATTTATTAGTTTCAATCAATTAACTTTGTGATTTGTGTCATTTTGACAAAATATCTCTTTTTTTTTTTCATTACTCATCAGTCATTAATACACTCCTAATATTAATTTATAAATTTTTGTTAGTCATTTGTTCATATTTAGATAACATTTTTTTCAAAATAAATGGAAAAATAGATTTGATTTAGTGAAATTCATAAAGATAATTAGTAAAAGATCTTTGTGGAAACTCGATTATATCATGATTGGAAATGTGAAGTTGAAAGTTAATATACCAAAATTTAATATAGGTAGCAATAATACAATCTCATATTCTTTTTTGTAAATAATTTTTATAATCTTCTTCGTATTTAAAAGATCCACCACAAATTTTATTTTACATGGTCTTTTGAAATTTTTAAAAAAAAGTTGTAATAGTTTTTCTAATACTTTTGTTATAAGTTTTATTTTTTTGATTTTTTTATTTTCTGTTATCCCTCACTATTATATATCTTTTAAAACAACAAAGTGTAATATGATAATACATTACAAGAAAAAGCTATTTAGAGATCAATATTCAGCTAACAAATGAAATTGGTATCTAATTAAGTTAGAGACTAATTTAAAATCTAATATTATAGGTCACTAAAACCTTGGTAGCTAGTGTTAGATATAAATTATTTGACTTAATTGGCCACTGATTCAATCATTAGTTCTATTTTGTACTTATTTAGTAACCAAAATATAATTTGGTGACTATTTTGATTACAATTAGTAACCATTTTATTTGGTAACTAAAAATTAGTCTCTAAACAACATTTTTCTTGTAGTGATAACATTATGCTTAATACTAAATGAATCTATCATTCATTCATAACTTATAAGAGGATGATTATTTTTTTTAAAGCTTTTGTGATATTTTTTTGAAGTGATTGAATAATTTTTATATTTTGATGATCACTTATAGGTTTCTGGGAAATTTCGGTTGTAGATTACATTTTTATATTGTTATTTATATCTCTTGAATATTTTGAAGCTGAGTTAATTTTAGGAGAAAGGTGATAATGATGTGAAGGCACAAAATTGTTAGAAAAAAGTGAAAGAAAGGCTTAAACTAGTTTTAATTACTAAATTTTAATATAAATTATTACAAACAATTAATTTGAACTGTTTATTATTTCATTAAAAAATTCAATGCTAAGTAGTTATTGGTGTACCATAAATAACATTAACTAATGTACATGCTAATAGTGGCGTACCATATATATGCACAAATGAACATGCTAATAGTGGTGTACCATATATATATATATATGCACATCTTATTACTATTATTATTATTTCATGATCTTAATAAAAGGTTGATGCTTGTGTTTCATGATTGCCTTTGAATGGGTCACATGACTGTTGACAAAAAAGGAGAAGAAGCAAAATATCTAGGTCTTCAAAAATAGCAAATAATATAGTAATAATTATGCAATACGTATATGGTTTTTGAAAACGACCCTTTCTCTTAAAATAGTTGAAAGAATAAAAGAAGCCAATGAGGTAGGCCAATTGCATTTTGTCGTGTGTCATTAATTCCCCTAAAATGGGGCCACAAGTTGGAGTCAGAACCTAATAAAAAAAACACCAAGTTTTATTTAAATTATTTATTAATCAAGAAAAATTTAAATGCAAGAGTAAGGAAATACTAAAACTCCAAGAAAATAAGACATGCTAAAAGAAATTAGAGAGAATGAAATTTATATAACAAATGCATGATTGCTTAACTGAGGGTTTAGCAACATTAATTCTCGAAGGTCATATGAAGCTGTTCATATTTAAGTATAATACACAAAATTTTGCGTTAATTTAAAAGTCCTTTTAATGTGAATACTTGACTTAATTGCTAACTCTTATAATATTAATTTTATAGGTTAGAAAATTGCAGCTGTTTCAATTGCAATGGTTAAACGAGAAGAAAATTCCCTCTTTAACCCTATTTCTCTTTTGAAACGAAATCTACTTTTCTTTAGAGTTTAGGCCTTTCAATCTTTTGTAGGACATTTCTTCACCTCCTTATATTTCTTCTCACATTATAAATACAAAAATTCTTTCAGATTTTTGGATTGCACAATGTGAAATGTGTAATCCAAGAATAAAAGTGATTTATAAGTAATATAATTTAAAGATTAAAATAATTTTCAGAATATGTAATCTAAAATTTTTCTAGATTATATCATCTAAAACACACGTTTAATCTTTTGATTGTATAATTAAAAAAATTAAATAAAAACTTTTATATTTATAGAAATGTTTTTTATATTTATAGTAATGTAGAAGAAATATATAAAAATGAATGTTCCGGTTCGAAACAAATTTTTTTAAATCTAAACTTAGATGTTGTTTGGATATTTTTCTCAACAGTCACTTAAAAAATATAAAAGAGTAAAATGAATTAAGATTTTTTTCGTAACTTAAAATTACCTTGTTGTTCAATGATTTTTTTTTAAGTTGATTTTAAATTATGAGAACTTTAATCAATATTTGTATGTTATTTATAAAATTTCAGTGTATACTAGTCATAATATGGTATAATTTTAAAATGTAATAATAATAATAATAAGCACACATTTTCATTATTTTAAACAATTAAAATTTCAAAAAATAAATAATAAAAGCTTAAATTTAATTATTTTATTGAGTTTTTCTAAGTATTTTTTAATAAAAGAAACTAGGGCATTTGGAATCCTACCAAAATGGTAAGCTAAGCAAGAGTGACATAAGATCTATTGATTTGGACAGGTTGGTACAACAAATTCACCTTCTCATTGCTATTTAAAATGAATAAGGCTATTGAAGACTGCATTTTTATTAATAATCAAACTTTTATGCTATTATTTATTTTTAAAATATTTATTGTGAAATTAAAAAATATATATTATTTCAAGATATATTTTTTAATTTTACAAAATAAGAAAAAATCAATTAATAATTAATATTATGTTTCTTATTCCTTTTGGATAAAGAAATAAAAGATAGAAATGGAATTGTGTGGTCCACTTTTATCTTCCTTTGGATACATATTTACTCAATTTTTATTTTCTTTTTTAATTTTTTACTCCAGTTTTAATATATTTAAAATAGTCACTTAAATTAATTTTTAATATTTAAAAACAAAGTCTTAGTTTTCTTCTTATCTCTAAAGAATTTAGTTTAATTTTTTATCCCGTAAAAGAAAGTAGTTTTAGTTATTATACTTTTTTATGATTATTTTGTTTAAATTTAAAATAAATCTTTTTGGATTTTTTTTAAATAATCAAACATACTACAGCAGTATTTTATCCAATTTGAATTATTCCATTTGAAAAAAAAAAATGTTGATACGACTAAAAAACAAATGAAAATAATATCCAAAATGAGTAAAAATAGAAAAGAAAAATTGTAAAAAACTGTCAGAAGTGGGATTTGAACCCACGCCCTCAAACGAGGACCAGAACTTGAGTCTGGCGCCTTAGACCACTCGGCCATCCTGACTCTTTTATTAAATAAAAATATTATTTTATATATATCTATTATATTTATTATTTTTATGAAATCTTAACAAACTAAAGTTCACGCATATTGGGCTTCATAGTCACAGAAGCCCGTTGGGTAGCCAATGTTAAAAATTGAAACAAAGTTATTTTTTGTTTTAGTGTTCAGATTTTTAAAATTAATTGATTTAATTAATCTTCAATTTTGTATATATTATTATATTTCCATATAATTGACTCTTAAACCCATTTAAGGTAATATGAAAAAAGAATTTAATAAGTTAACAATTGAAGGATAAAAAAACCAGTCTTTTAATTGGCCCTTTTCGACTTTATTCTAAAGTACATTCTAGAGTCTTATTAGTAATCTCACATAACTAAACTTTATTAATATTTTTTTTATTTATAAAGTGGTGCAGTTTAAAATGTGTAAAAACAAATTACTTTAATTGAGAACTAATGCCACAGTTACTTTTATATATTTTACTTGGAACTTTTCCGAGTAAATTTGGTGTTGAAATTATTTTACTGAGTATGAAAAGTGAGGCTGTTTTTTTTTTTTTTTTTTTAAAATCAGTGTAATATTTTATACAGACAACTGAACAAAAAAATATTACTGATACAAATTTTATCAGTTATTGTATAAATCAACAGATTTATCATTCAAAACAATTATATAACTGGATGGCAAAGTTAAAATTTCATGAGTGCATAGAGTCAAAAAACCATACTGCAAAAGATTGACACATGGAAAATGTCAATGACAAAATTATACCAGCTTTAGCTGTTGAACATAAGAGGCTTCAGAGAGCCAGAAGAAACCAAACCAATAAAACAGTGTCAACTGGCATTGAAATTCCTCTATCAGGACTGCACAAACACCCTTCTCTCTGACATCAAAATATTCATTCGGTGAAGCTCACTCTGAACACTCCTCCCAGGCACTTCAGCAATGAATCTGTCAAAGTCACAACTTACTCTTGCTCCATCAAGAGAACTTGCACTCTGATTATTTGTTCTGTAGTGTTCATGTTGCCAATCATTTGAGCAGCCACCACAGGCCTGATAATAACCTTCATTTCTAGCACCATGTGAAAATGGAGCAGTATGCATTGTTCCACCATGTTCTTCTTGAAAATAACTTGACCAGCCACCATTAACCCTATACCCTTCATTTCTAGCATCACGACCAGTTTCCATTGTTCTAAGATGATCTGTCTGAGAGTATCTAATATCTGTTGATGTTGGCCATGGTTGCAATGGCAGCATTGGTTGCATTGTTCTTCGAGTATAGAGTGGTTTGGGAACAGTTTCCCTTGTTCTAATATGATCTGTCAAAGAGTATCCTACATTAGCAGATGTTGGCCACGGTTGCAAAGATTGCAATGGCTCCATTGGTTGCAATGTTCTTCGAGTATAGAGTGGTTCAGGAACAGGTTCCATAGCTCTAATGTGATCTGTCATAGAGCATCTGACATTAGCAGATGTTGGCCATGGTTGCAAAGATTGCAATGGCTTCATTGGTTGCAATGTTCTTGAAGGGTTAAAAAGAGAAGAATAGCCACCAGAAGGAGCACCTCTTCCATGCACTTCTGCCATGCTACTTGAGTGCCACCCAGTGATTGAATTTGAAGCATGCCTATTTGTTAAGGCAATCTCTTCTTTCATTGTTAGATAGTGATTTGTTATAGTATAATAATTGAGATGAGCTGAAGTTGGTAATTGCTCAACAGCATATTCAATCTCTTGAACTGGGAGATTTATTTGTTGTCTAGAAACCATCATTTGTTTTCTCTTCATACGCTTTCGCTTACTTTGAGGAATGTAAGCAAACTTGTATGTGCAGCACTTATCAAGTGGAAAGGGTTCATCGCATCTATTGCCATCACCTCTCTTATTATTGTAACCAGGGTAATCTTCTCTATTGAAGTCAGCACACTCAATCAAAGTCAAAAGGCATTGTTCAGCAAGATTCTCGATGTTCCAGTGGCTAAAAGGTGCTGTAGTCTTATGACTGATATGTATTTCACCATTGGCTCGGAGCATGCAACTTGCATTGTTGAAGAATCCAAGCACAAGGGTTTTATGCATCTTGTAAACGTGTAGATATTTCAAAATTAAAAAAACATGTTTGATAAACAAAGTAATCTAACATACTCTGCAAAACATGAAATTCAATTCTCATTCCACAAAGAAGAGAGAACATGCTAAACTTTTACACTATATCATATATCAGCAAAGGAGAACCACGAATATCCCATATATATTTTTGTTCCTTATGAAGTACTTAAGATATTAATCGGTCTACAAACAGAATTTTACTAGAAAAAAAAAAACTCACTTAATCAGCAATGTGTTATCTTCTCTCCCATGAAAGCCAGCATGAGGAAAGTTGAATATAACTCGATCAAACCTTCGCATTTTTAAATCTGAATGAAGCTCCATTTTGGTTGCATCAACTCCATGTAATATGCATGCTCCGAGCTTGTGCAAGTCATCTATATTTGACTTTGCATGCTTGTACATCTTAGTAACATCATCTACACGGACTTTGCATGCTTGTACATCTTAGTAACATCATCTACACGTGAGAGATAATTTGCATTATGAACACGTGAGCCATGTGACTCTAAAAGTTACCCCTTATTCTCATTCATCAGCTTTCCACATTGTCTTAGCAAACACATTCAAAACTATACCAAAATAGATACATCCATGGGCGGATAGATAGAATAAAACATTAAACATCATAAACAACACTTTCCCAAATTGTGGAGAATGAGAACATAGTAGAAACTACAAAAAGGGAAAGTTGCAAACAGATAACAGATCGTTGCTAAAGCTTAAAATACCTTACAATATCAAAAGGAAGCTTAAAATAACCCAACAAAACATTGAAAATGGCTTCACTTCCACAAAAATGAAAAATGTCAACCCTACAAAACCACGCCACTGATTCCCGCTGATAAAAATATATCAACTTGTCCAGATGCAACAATCTTGTGCGATAGTTTGAATCTGCAACTTTGGCCATGGAATCTAGGTTTTTGGGATCATGTAATATCAAGGAAGGCCGCAAAAGTGCTACACAACATAGTTAACAAATTTAAAACGTTTCAACAAGAAACTACCTTTCATCATCTTCAAAACAACCAAGTAAAAACAATAATAATATCATAAACCAAGAATAAAAACATATTAGGGTTACTTTATGAATATTAAATCTAACATATAAAGAAGAACCACATATGATAAAACCCCAAGACACTATATTTTAAAAAGAAAAGCATAAACTATTATTCCTCATACATTTCTCACTACCCCACGTGCCAAGATTGAAACTTTATCATGGAAACGTGCTGCGCAAGCCAAAAGCACAAACACAAAGCTAAAGGGTAAGGGAGGGAGGGATAGAGAGATACCGTAGGAGTTGAGAGAGGAAGCGACGATGTTGGCAGCGGAGCCAAAAGATTTGGCCAGGGAAAGAGAGAAAGAGAAATCACCCTCTCCCACCAACAGTATTTGGTGATCACTCGAATAATGGGTTACCCATTTTGCATTATCTTCTTCTTCTTCTTAAATAGTGTCCCGTTGGTTCTTTGCTTCCTCCATGCCAGGAGCTGTGAGAATACCAGTAGCTGCTGCCACTACCACTGCACCCTTTTTATCGCTGAAGATTTGAACTTGAAACTTTTAACCGTTGGACAATACCGCAAAAATGGAAGTGCAAGAGTCACGTAATGCAAAATGCAGTGTAAGACTAACATTTGTTTCTATTCTTTCATGATAATTGCGCAATAAAGGTTTTCTTTTATCATTTCAAATAAATGTGAATTAGTTTTAATAATATCATGATTTTCAAACATCATTATCAAATGTGAATTATATATAACTATAAAAAATAATTTTTACATGTTAACCATGTTCTTGGAAATAGATGGATATTGTTTAAGTAAGTCATCGTTTACTTAAATCACTTTTTTTATAATTGAAAGTAATTTCATCTTTTTTTTTTGAATAATTAGAACTTTAGAAAAGAGAAACTTAGTTGAATGTCTTTCTTTATTAGATAAAATTACGAAACCAAATTTTAAATTATTAGTACATTGAAAACTTTTAATTTACCACATTTCATTAGTTCATAACTCTACTTGTAACCTCCTAATTTTGTTACCAATATTAAAGAGAGTATATTGTATCACTAAAACTGTTTGGATATAATTCATTTGCTAGCATAATATATGTTATAATAGAATAGTGATATATGAAAGGTTTTCCATGTAATTAAAGTAATCAACATAATAACGGAAAATAGTGAAAGGAAAAAAAAAAAACTATGGAAAGGTGAAAGTGTACACAATGCAGGGGATGTAAACATTGAAGAAAGGAAAATAAAAATATTAAACAATTATAATAAATGTTATTTAATTAAAATTTGCAAGGAGGGGATTTGATGGAAGATGGAAGTGATAGTTAATTTGAAGGCGGAGAAAGTCCTTCATTAGAAAATGATGTGACTGGTTAAAAAGAGTGATGGACTTTGAGTTTTTTTTAGTATATAAAATATATAGATAGATAAATAATATTGTGTTATATTTTGATTTAGTTACTTTTTGTTTTATAATTATGATATATGTTATTCTCTTTTTAGGGTCTCGTTAAAATTTAATGTGGAGATCATGGAAGTTGAGCTTTCTACTTATTTTTGCGTGGAAGATTTATATATATATATATATATATTAGTAAAATTATTATTATTTATCTATTGTAACCTTTAATATTAGATATGATGAATTTTTTTAATTATTTCTGTTGATTTTCGATTTTGAAAAGACTCATTCCATGGTTAGAAAGTTTAACTGTCATATAAAAGGTTTATTTGTTCAATGAAAGTGAGATGAGTAAAAGAAAAGTAAGAAAAATATATTTTAATTAGTCATTATGTATGGTGGGAGACAGAGAGAGAGATTTTAATTGATCATGATGTCATGGTCTTTTTTAAAAATGGTCTTTTTTAAAAGTTTAATGACCAGCGCATTCTATAAAATTTGAGAAGGTTGATGATAATTGAATAATAAAAAAATACAATCTAAGTCAATGAATTTTACACTATATAATATTTCACTGAACTGTTTATTTAGAGGCCATGTTGGGAACAATGTTAAGTGTACTGGGCTTTTACTCTGAGATGGGCCTGATTGGGCCTACGTTGGAAGCTTTTTCTTTCTGCATGCCTTTGTTTTTCAACCTGCACTCCACAATTGAAAGAAATGATTGAATTTTGAAATGATTATAAATAATGAATAAAGTATCCCCTATATTTTTATAATCATATAATTTAATCATATGTAGCATTATGATTAATATATTATTGAAATGAGGGAATCCAAATATAGAATTCTGACATAAAGGGTAAAACAGAGAATGTGGGGCTCTGTTGAACTCATTCTCAGAACATTCTCAAACATTACCACGTACGAATACCACCAACATTCAAAATCCAAATCTCAATGCAGCTCCACTTTAGTTCATAATGTTCCTAACTTTTGTCAATACCCAGAAAAAGGAAAAACACATTGTCCCTACTAAAAAATCAAAAGCTTCTTTATCCCTTCTTCACTTTCCTTAACCCATCACTCTACTTCCAACAATAAATATACAACAACATGATCATGATCATGATCTTCATCTTCATCTCTCTGCATAGCATTGCTTTGTGTCACATTTTCTAGCAGCATCTACTTTCTCAACCATGCTTGCCCTTCCACCACCACCTCCTCCTCCGCCCCTAGCCACAAGAAAACAATTCAAGCAAGTCTCTCCTGACCAAATTCTCATAACAAAACAAACCATCACACACCATTCTCAAGAACCAGAAGCACCAAATTATGTTCCAACAAAGTCAACTAGGCCACCACCACCAGCACTAAGGCAGCCTCCATTTCAAAGGACCAACCCCATCATATGGTTTGCTGCAGTGTTGTGCCTCATATTCAGCCTTGTGCTTATCTTCTCTGGAGTTGCAACTTTGATCATCTTCCTAGGCATCAAACCTAGGAACCCCACTTTTGACATCCCCAATGCAAATCTCAATTCAGTGTACTTTGACTCACCAGAATATTTCAATGGGGACTTCACCCTCCTTGCCAACATCACCAACCCCAACAGGAAAATTGATGTAAACTTTGAGTCTTTGGATGTTGAACTTTTCTTCTCAGACAGGATCATATCAACACAGTCCATTCAGCCCTTTACTCAGAGGAGAAGGGAGAGCAGGTTGGAATCACTGCACTTCATATCCAGCTTGGTGTTTCTGCCTAAGGATATTGGTGTGAACCTTAAAGGACAGGTGCAGGGTAACAGGGTCAAGTACAATGTAAGAGGAACCTTCAAAGTGAGAATAACTATGGGGTTAGTACACTTGTCTTACTGGTTGCATAGCAGATGCCAGATAGAGATGACTGGTCCACCAACTGGTGTCTTGGTGGCTAGGAAGTGCATCACAAAGAGATGAATGTAAAGAGTAGAATTTTTATGCTTGTTTATTGCTTTTCTATGTTTGGATTCATATATAACTTGTAGTAATACCATACCAGTGAGAAAACAGGAGTCTGGAAACTACTTGATACATGATTAAGAAACAGTTTAATTTTTGTATGTTGTTAATATAGAAAATTGTTAATTGATTAGAAATCAGGATATTTATGATTTTTAAAGTAACTATCATGAAACTGAATGATTGGATGATAGTGTAAACAAATTTTGACACTGAGATTGCAGATAGAGAACATGTTTTGGTGGATTCCTATCTGACTCAGTAAAGTGAGAATTGAATTCACTTTCTTACACTGTTTTTGTTTATTCCTAATTGCACAGTTTTTCTTAAACAGCAATTAGATTTGGGAGACTCTTTTTCTTTGACAGTCTAAAATAGTAAAAGTCAAAATGTGTAAAAGATTTGGCAAATATCAGTGCAGTGTGAGAACTAGAATTTCAAAATTACATATGTATAATTTATTATACAGTGAGCCTTATATCTGGAAGTCATGATATAGAATCTTGAAGTAGACACTCACATTATTTTAATCACGTATAGTATTAGCAAATCCTTGTCCTACTAGTGGCCTAACAAATTGGTACTTTGGCCTTTGGTTACCTTCATTTACGGCTTATATGTCCTTAAAATTTGATAAGCATAGCATTAAAAATTTGGAGTGAGACAATCGTAAATTCATTGCATAACATTGTGAGTTAGTTTTAATATATGAAACTACAAACCGAACAAGACCATTTGGTTATGAAAAAAATTCCAATGAACCGAACCACTCAAGTTATAATAAACAAAATTCAAATAGATCAATAATTTTTCCATTTTAATTAAACATTAATTTTTCTAATCGATTTTCAATTATTTTTTCAGAACAGTTCTATTCTTAACACATCTAACTCTTCACACGCTGTCAACATCAACATGATAAATATTTTAAAAAAATTTAGTTAAACCAAACCACAAATACTTTATTAAAACTTGTAAGAACAGTTAAGGAATAAATATAAGGAACAAAAAAGATAGATTGTTGCAAAAATTCCAAACCTGAAATTATTTCCAGAAAATGTTGGAGGCAGCACTTGGCACCGATTTACATTGTTGCAAACAAATACATTCATAATTAGCATATAAATGAGTTGCCTTTACTTATATTTAAATCTTAGAAAAGTAATTCTGTGTAGATTTTTTGAATTGAGATTTACTAAAATTTAAATATTTGATAACTTACCTTAGGATTTGGGCATCCAAACATGCAATCTATCAAATAAACTTATACATTAATTTCTATATATACAGAGTAAGGTTTGTAAAAATCAACACAGGTTCAGAGAAAATTTCTAGAGTACAGTAAAAGGGTAACATAAATTTCCATAAACTTGAATAAGCACAAGGACAATAAAAATAAGGGGATCAAAGGTCCAATAGTGTCAAAATTGATTTAGAACTAAAATTCAGATCCCAGCACAAAATTCATAAAGCAAATCTCAAATCAACTTTCTAGAAGACCAACTAGTAACCAAAAATTATCATGGATTTTGCCAAACTATAACTACTGTGAAGAAACCACCATTTGCTCATCATCATCATCTGTTCCAAAGTACCTATCTCCGAACTCGCCCATGCCGGGTATGACACGGAAATCTTCATTCAAACCGATTTCAATCTCAGATGTTACTATCTTTATTCTTGGAAAACTTTTGCATACAACATGCACACCTTTAGGTGCCTGAAAAGATGCAGAGATAAAATGAAAATTACAGATATGAGATATGAGATAACACAATAACATAGAGGAAAAGAGAGAGAGGAACTAAGACATTGGTCACTTACAGATATGAGATTAAGAAATATAATATTGGATTCAGGTACACCTTTCCTTATGAGTAAAGAAATTGCTTGAACAGCAGAATTACCTAGGATGAAAATGTTCAAGAGGCTAATTCAATGAAAAGCAGAAACACCAAATATCAATTTCTTTTAAATCTACTCTTGCTACAATGTAGTGGCAATAGATAGCACACACTTGCAACTTCAAAACAAAAGAGAATGACTAACCTGTTCCAAGTATAGGGTCCAAGAGTAACACATGCCGGTCTGAGATATCATTTGGCAACTTTTCATATATTAGCTGTTCGTTGATCAAAGATAAGATATCATTGTCAAGAAATGAAACTGAGATTTGTACTAAGGCATACATGCAGATAGACAAACCTGCTGACCATTGTCACCTTCCCTATGAATAAGAATTTTCCCAATCTTGATACCTTTGCAGCATGCTCTCAAAGCATTCTCCATGCTCTCCCCACTGAAATGAGAGTATGTTAATTATGATCACAGAAAATGAATCTCCAAACAATAAATTATACACTGCGGAGATACAAGTTCACATCAACCCCATTCCTTAAGACATGACACCAAATGCAATCTAATGGATTTGATACTTCAGCTTTGGACAAGACTAATACCTTCTGATAACAGAGACACCACACAATCTTTTACAAAAATCAACACCAGTGTATACAGAACCTGCATATGAGGACAAGAATCAACAGTTACCATAAGAAGGTTCTAATGTGAACAAAACTAACTCTTTTAGGTAAATAGAAGAACAAATATGACAAACACATTGAAACATACGCAAAAGTATGACAACTGTTCCAATTAACATCATGGAAAACAACAGACACATATCCCAAGTACAGCAACATGACAGACGTTAGATTCACACTATCAATAACTGTTCCTTCACATGGAAGAAGCCAAAATGAATGAATTATTCGTAGTCTCCTTTCAACATGGGTTCATGAAGTACATCATCATGCCATCATACCTTGATTTCATATCAAATGGAGGCATGAAAATGTAAATAATTAGAGGGTATACAGGAGTGCTGACATTTTTTAATCAACTTCAATAGATAATGTTAGAACCTCTACCACGACTCGCATTTTAGGCATAGGATAACAAATTTAACACCAGAAAATAAACAAACTAAAATTATAGCCATAGTCATTTGTAGAATATAGCAAATTACGTGTAGTTTATGTACTCCTCATTTGTAACAATACACCAACACATGATAACCTAGACATCCAATGTACATGTTATCCACAACAATTTGCAATGAAAGGAGACAACGGAGCATGTACAGCAGCAATAAAAAACCTGATATGGCAGTCAAAAAATTCATCTAAATATTGTTGCCAAAAAGATCAAAAAGAAAAAAATAGCACATAAAACTTGTACATCACAATAACCTTACAAGGAAAGTATTTAAGAAGTTAATATTACCAGTGGGAGTGAGTACTTGCTTTTCTGTAAATGGCAGATGCCCCAAACCATGTTCAACAACCTGGTCAAGTTCAATTGTTATGATGTCATATTGCCATTTATATCAGAAACAAAAACCAAACTTGTTTACTTACCAATCGAATCAAACGATCAGAGTAAAATATAAAATCATGCTTCGTTGTTTGAGCATCACGTATCAGCGTATGCATACCCCGTATCTGCATGGAAGCAATGACCAAGATGGTTTAACTTAAAAGTAAAAATCAAAGATTGGTGTGTTCTAAGTGGGATGACTGAAAATGTCTATAATCAAAGGGGTACCTGAAAAGTTGATTGAATAACGTATAAATTCGGATATATTTTACACAGGTCATGCTGACCTAGCTTTGTGCGGATATGCTGTACGATCAAATCAATGGCCACATGATTATCTCCTCCACGGGGTATAATTATATCAGCATACTTCTTTGTTGGAAGAATAAAGTCATCAAAAGCTGGCTTCACAAATTTTGAATACTGCAATAAATATTACAAAAGAATCAGCTGCAAAATATCCATTAAATGGTTAATATTAACCATGAAAATCTGATGAAGAATATGATAGCTAGACGAATATTTTCAAACAAAAAGAATCCTTAATGTCTTAATTCCATACAGCACAAATGATCATATGTTTCTATATTAAGGAATTTGCATAGTAACCAACCAGCAGCAAGAAACTAAAAGTTATATTTCCCAAGTCTTGCAACGAAGTAAATATAACAAGGTGAAAAAGAAGTAAGAAGTAATCAAAATATGTTATGTAAATGGTGTGGCAGAAAGTTGCTACCTGATCAAGAACTGCTCCAATATCCCGACCCTTCTCGTTAGTATCACGCCTAATCCTTCTTGCCAATCGAACATCAGCATCTGCACTGAACATTTTAAAATGTAAAGTAACAACTTAACTCAGTATTTCAATAAAGACACATAAGTAAAACAAGTACAAGTTGGAATTGAATACTCTACAATTTTAAACATTAAGTTTATATACTCGCTTAGAAAATACCTAGCAGATACACATAATATCAATTTAACGAAAAAATAAAGAACCAACAAATAAATGAAAAAAAGTAACAATATGAAGATGGGACAAAGTGTAACAAATAGGCTCATAGTACCCCAAACCCTCAAAATTTCTCAAATGATACAAAACAATATGGAGAATACGAATTTTCCTATATCATAATGTGGATTATAGGGACAAGGGAAGACACTGATTACAAGAGATGAAAATAAATGAATCTAACAACATATCCCATTTAAATTAACAAATGCAGCAGAACTTACAATAAAGAAATTCCGAGTTAAATATGGAAAACAAATAATAAAGGACCTGTGTCAACAAATATCTTCATGTTCATCAACCCGCGAACACGTGGATCATGGAAAACAAGGATGCCTTCTAAAATTATCACATCTGAAGGGTTCACCTGAAAACAAGTTAAAGCAACACAATGAAAAGAGAATGACAACAACTTTGTATAAGCTAAAATATGCATTTCGATTATCACATAAATATATTTTATACTTGTAATTTGCACTAAAAGAAGAAACATTTTCTTTTGAATGATATTTGCCACTTCACAAGTATTAAGTCAATTTTATGTTGTTTAGCATTCTAATGAAATGGTTAAAAAACTGCCAACAAAAACAGAAGTTCCAGAGATATACCCTTCTTAACACATCACTCTTGTAAGTCTTAAAATCATACTTCGGAATATCTACTGCTTCACCATGCTTCAACTTGTCCATAACACGAAGCAATTCCTCAGTATCAAAAGCATCTAATTAAATATCAAACCATACATAAGTACAAGAATATTAACATAGTTTCTTTAATAAAATTAAAATGTCAATATTTTCACTCGTCTTGCTACCATATCAATTTTTAGAAATATTTTAAGAAAAAGAAAAAGGTGTTCACTCTATATAACATTTTTACAGTGTCATCCAATCACCATGGTAATTTTGTTGAGTTTTACAATAATCACCTCAAAAGTCATATCAACATGATTTGTAATTGGATAATAGAGTAAAACTATTTTACACTCTCAGTGCATTATCGTTAACTAATATTTTAATTCACTAGCATGTAGCTTTAGTTAATGAGTTCATAATTAGTTTACTAGAATGACTAAAACATGAGAATGAACAAAAGTTTTGGACCCTCATTCTCAAAAGTAAAAATGCATGTTAATAAAAAGAGACAAAACCATAGAATATTCAATTTATAATACTTAAATATGAAGAGAGTGTCAGTAATGACAACGAAGTGTACTACCAGGATGATCAAAGTTGTAATCCTGTACTCGTGAAAGTTCCTCCTCAGAAAAGTTATTGTAAAAGGAATCCTGCCATAAATAGTTTATTTATCAAGCTCAATGTATGAACATAAGTTAAGAAATGTATGGACCAAATTTGGAAACATGCCACCCAAAAGGAAGGAATAACTAATAGAATGAATAAATAGAGATAATCAATGACATGAATGGCAAAGAAATAACACAAGAGTATACTTTGACAGTATTACCCAAAGAGACATGTGTTCTTGATATCAGCTAAGGGCAGAAAAGAGCTTAGACGAGCACTAAAAAAATAAAAATAAACATAGATGATGCATTTTGTTGTAAACGGAGTCAAATTTACAATGATGGTAATAAAAGCATTCCTTAAAATTCTTTGAAGATCAAAGGGAAACAGAATCCGAATGGATTCAGATCATGGATAGAACAAGATGCATATAAGGCCTGATGTACAAACCAATCCATAGTTTGTTTTCAATGATCCCTTTATTATATTTTTTTCAATTTGATCATCGAGAAGTATAAACATAAATTCAATACCTGATTAACAAGTACAACTCGTTGATCATGAAGCTGTTGAATAATCATATCACAAACTGCTGTCTTGCCAGATGCTGCACCCCCTGCAACACCTGCATCATAAAACATAAGCAAGTTAGAATCACTAAGATAAAAGAGAAGTGGTAAGAATTGAAGGCAAGGTATCCAAACTTAGCACCTTGAGGTATAAAAAAACTCTAGTCTATTTTAATTGACGGAATTTGCAAAGCATAAAGGACCGTGTAACATTGATATTAGTTGAAATGATACTATGATGCTAAAACTCAGAGCCATATACAGATGCTATGTAATTAAATTTCATATTGACTTGTAATAACTCCAGCAAGAAGAATTTGTGATTTCTTTTCAAAGCAGATATGATTCTACCTGAATAGGTCACTTTTCACACAAAGACACAGGTTTCAAGTCAAGAAACTCTATTACTTCAACTAGTACAAAATTGTGCTTTAACAGTAGTGATTTTGTTCATGTACTCCGTAACACAACTTCAAGACCTCGTGTGAACTAATTTGGCAGTTTGCACAGGAAAACACACCTATGACAAAAGGTTGTTTATACATGTCAGTTTCCGAGGTTGTTAGCTGTTCTATGCTAGCCTTTCTTTGCTCAAAACCATCCATGTGAAATCCAGAAAAATGAACCTCGTTGGAAGACTCCATTAATTCCACAGCCGACTTAGCATCCATTAACAAAGACCTGGAAAAAATAATAGCTAAAAATTACAGATAGAGAAATGAAAACAGAAGCAAAAAAAGTCACCAGGATTAATCTGAATGTAGTATAAGTAGATATAGCGAACAGATTAACCACCTTTTAACCAACTTTATAGTGTAAGTATAGATACACAATAATGTATTAAAGATTGGAGTTCATATAGTTTGTCACTATCTAAAGAGGCATTCACATTAAGTTCTGCAACAAATTGTAAAGGTGAATGATTGGATCAAGTCAACCATTTTAGCCTTTGGTACTTTGGTCACTATTCGTTTTTAATAAAAGACTAAAATTGCATTTTTCTATTTTGCATATCATGACTAAAGTAGACTAGAGTAGCAGGCCATTCCACTTGTCTTCCACTATCATTACAGATTGAGATTCTGTGGTACACCCATCTTTGAACTTGGTAATTTTGGTACCAGTTTTAGTAATTGCAGATTATCTAAAACTTTCCAAGCATATATGTATACACCAAGGAATCGAGAGGTTTCTCAGCTCCTCCCAGCACCATTTTCATAAATCTACTTTATTGACTAAGCACCCCCAATTCCTCAAGTATAAAACAAAGTTATACATCCCACTTTCACTTTCCCTTGTCTATTATGGACCAGATAAGAGTAACACATCATATTACTTTTCCAGCATATACATCAAACACAAAATTATGCTCACCCACTCATGAAATTCCTTTCAACAAAGTAGCCAACAATGGTTCAAGTTTCACTTCCCCAATTAACAAAACATCAATAGAGAGAAATCAAATAGGTAAAAGCAACTACCTACCAAAGCAAGTAACAACCAAGGAAAATAATAAACAAGATTAAAAAAAAAACTAACTTTATGCTCACCCACTTCACCGCTGAGTAAAACAGACACACCCCAGTAATCACAGCCCAAATTCTCTAATGGGTTTTCCACAGCCAAATCCAGATCCAAGAAAAAAAAATGGCAAATTTGTAGTTGCATAATTCATCAAAGTTGAACCCCAAACAATCCAACCATTGCATAAAAAGAATACTAATTATACCAAATTGACAAATGCTGATTCCTAACATACCTGTTGAATGGAAGAATTTGACAAAAAAAAGTAAAGAGGTGCACAGCAATTGTTGTAGAAGGGTGAATTATTTATTAAAAACAGACACAGAGATGAGTACAAATGTTTGTGCGCATTCCCTTTGTTTTTGCTTGGTTTATATACACTTGTTGTTGGCAATTGGCCCCATTTTTTCTACAAAATTACCACCTTCACCTACCATTGAAATTTTATTTTTTTCTCCTTCTGATTCCAATTCTCCATAAAATTCATAACTTCGAGAAATGATAAATTATTAAATACTCATTTTTCTTTTTTTTCTTCCTTTTACTACATTATTTTGCAATTCTATAACTTTTCACCTTTTTTAAAAGGTGAAAAGCTTTTATTTTTCTTTGAATATGACTTGAAACTTATTAGTCATCCTTTCTCTGTTCTATCTTGGTTGATTTTATATCAATTTATATTAAGTTTCAATCTGCGTTCGTAAAATATATTTAAATAAAATTGAATTTGAAAATTGAATAACTTATGTTTAGATAGTCTATTTTAAAAATAAATTGATGTTACCCGATATGAAACTTTATTTAATATAAAAGTTATTAAAGTTGTTTTAATTCAATATTAATTTTTCATATTGAGAAAATTTTTAATGTGTGATTAAACATGTGATAGTTACTTAAAATCATATTAATTATTTTTTGAACATAATTTTAATGAATTATCAAACTATGAATTATTTCTTACACATATCATGATTACACTTGTACTACCAAACAATAAATATAAATATTATTAAATTAAATATTAATTTACTATATAATTAGACATTAATTCTTACGTTTTATTCACTTAATAAATCAAATGTAAAATATTTTTAAAATATGTTTTTAATTTCTTTTACATAACTATTTCTCTTTGTTTACATGGCAACCAATCAGAAAGCTGATTATAATTGCATTACGTCCCCACGAAAGACGAAATGGATTCGAATTTAGAAAAGATAAATTTAGAATTGTAATAATTTGCATCTCAGTTAAATTTTATTCTACTTGGGTAAATATACGAGTAATTCATCACACATTTAAAAAAAATTAATTTAAACATATCAATGTATTATGATATCCATTATATTTTAATTCAAATAATGCATAAAAATAGTAAATTAAACATTAAATTTATATTATGTTTTAGTTAAATATATAGTTTAAAGTTTTCGTTTGATTATTTTACAATTTAAATGTTATAATCATTAAAATAGTTAACTTATATTTTTAAAGTTATAAAATAGGAAAATTTTTTTTGTATATATAGACAGAAACTCATAAAAAAAATAAAGAAAACAGGACAAACTAACACGGTTGTTAAAATAAATCCTCAGTGAAAAAAATTAAAAAAAAAAAGAAAATTATGAAAAAATATATATAAAAATTTGTGAACAATAATCATAATAAAAATGGCAACTAAATCTATTGTTTTTTAATATATATGTTGTCAATTCTTAAAATTTCGAGTGAATTCGGATTCGGTTTTTCAAATTTAAAAAGATAGGTTTTTCTAATTTTTAAACATTGAATGTAAGGGATTAAAAAAAATTTCATTTGTTCTTAGTTGCTACACACAAATTTGAGATACTGAAATTGTATATTTTTAAACTTAAAAACTAAAGTATTTTTTTATGTTTATAATTCGAGAGGCTAAAATCGGATTCTTCTTTAACTTTAAGACTACAAAATTAATTAATTTTGTTTATAAAATCTAATTTCGTTTTAAGCCATTTTAGTAAATTATATTGAAGAACATATTGAAAATTATTTTTTATTAAGATTTTGAATATAAATTTGGTCTCATATTAAATAGAAAATAATGTCTTAGAACTTACAAGAAAATTTCAGCGTTTGAAATTGACTTATACTGTATGCTGAGCTGTCACTGTACTAACTACTGCTGACAGTGTGTGACCCAAATCTTATCAGATTTTTGACAATCTACGTTGGCACTGATTCGGATGTGGGCTCCACTTACGTTTCTTCCAATTTTTAAAACAAAAGTTATATTGGTTTAAAACTATATTTAAGTCTTTTAATGTTTAAAAATATTAAAACTTTAGTTTTTTTTTCTTATTTCTCTAAAATAATTTATCAGCTTTTAACTTTCTTTTTTCTTTTAATTTTGAACTATATCGCATCTTTAAAATGGTTTGACAGTATTTTATGAGGAAGAAGCTGTTAGCGCAGTGTTTTGTAAGGTATAAACTGTGTTGGAAAAAAAAAATGCACGTTTTTATGTGCGTTTAAGATCCTTCATAGTGTAATTCATTATCTCCGATAATAATAAAATATAATAATATTATGGTACAAACACAGTGTTTTATAAAAACAGTTTAAAATCAGAAAATAAATTATAAATTATTAGTTTTCATTTTTATTTCACTGTTCACAACTAGATCAATGAATAATGAAAAATTCCTATTATTTATATTGAATTGTTGTTAAAGACTTTATGGCATTTTACATGTTATCCACATAGAAGATATATGTACAAATTAGGATTGAATTTGCTAGCTTCACAATTTGCATTAGATGTTAGTTGTCATATTTTTTAGTCAATGTCAAATCGCACCTTTTAAATATTGTTAACATCAATTTAATGGAAGAGACCAACCTGACTATTTAAAAATAACGGGATTAAATTGAAAAAATAAGGAAAAAGATAAAAAAGAAATTATTAAACATAATTCATATTAAGAGAGATGTGATTTAAAGAAATAAAAGATGAAAAAAAATATAAATATAAATATATATGAATTGTTTGTCATTTCAAATAGGAGTCTTTTTTATATTCGTACATTTCTTTTATGAAAAAATTGTGAGGATTTAAAATATTTTAAAATAATGGGACAAAACTTACAAAAAAATTTGACATTACATTTAATCTAAAATTTTAAGGTGAGTTTGTGGATCTTTATAAATATATATATATATATATATTGCTAAATTTTTTTATTTTTATTCAATATGAGATTTAAACTCACACTTAGACTCATATCAGTCATAGTGAATTAGATTATACCAATATATTGAGTTAAATTTAGATTTTGAGTATTCAAATTCAGTTTGAAACAATTTGTAGTCACTAACAGGTGCTTAATAAGTATATCAAGATATTTTATATATGTCAACATGTGCATAATTATATTGAATGATATTTTTTTTCCTCTAAATTACAATGTGTTTGATTAGCTGATTTTATGCATATTTTGCTTGAGCATCAAATTTTCGCTTGAGTAATGCACAACCGGTGAACAATCATTGCTTGCATCTAGCACTTTTTGCCGAGTAACAATGTTTCTTGTCAAATATATGATTTGTAACTTGAGAGAGAGACAATGATAAAACAATTATTTCCCCTCTAAAGCTCTCACCGCTTAAGCAAAAAAGTGATCGCTCAAGTGACGATGAGTCTAAGTTTGTGTAATGTTCTAAAACTTTATGACTTAAGTAATAAGTCATATAACTCAAATGATAAAATAAGGTCAGGTAGAGAAAAAATCATAATTGATTTTATTTCCTTTAAAATTAGTCACTTAAACAATTGAACACTTGATAAAGAAATATTAAATCAATTATACCTGAGTTAAAACTCGTATTATATTACTCAAGTAAATTCATTTAAAAAAATAATTTTTTAATATAAAAATATACGATAATATTTTGATATGTTCAAATTATAATATTTTGAAAAATTAACTCATTGTTGGTATTTTTTACACCAGAACAAATAATAGTGGAGATGCTAAAAAAAATCCCGTACAAATACAAAACTAAAAATGTTATATTTATACTTTCTTTTACCACCTACACATATATACATATATATTATTTATTCATTAAAATAACATTATTATAATAATACAATATATATATATATATATATATTTTGAAGTGTTACATACGTCACTCCAATTAAAAAAAATTAAAACTTTAAAATCCCTTAATACAATCATACAAGAAAAAAAAGTTACAAAAATATAGGTTTAATTACACATTTTATTACTATGATTTCACATTTTTACACATTTTGTCACCTAAGTTTTAATTTCGTAACTTTTACCACAAATGCTTAGAAATTAAGAAAATTTTACCATTCTATTTAAGATTCATAAAATGTTTAACTGGTTATATGATATAATTATGTTCTACAAATAATTTATATTCAATTAAGAAAAATATGAAGTCTTTTCATACAAGTTTAATTATCTATTTTACTTAAAATTTCTCACTTTTGCTCATTTTATTATATAGTTTCCATTTTGGTAAATTTCACTATCATTGTTTTAAAATTATCTGTATTTGATATCTTGGTGTGAGTGTGAAATGCTAATGTGCCAATAGTGAGACTCGAGTGTGTACTTAAGAGATATTTATGATAAAATTAAAAAAAATCATGCTTTATTTATTTTTTCACTTAAACTATAATTAATGGTGTTATTTAGGGTTCATGAGATTTTTTTTCTTCTCTTTTCTTCTTCATTGCAAGTTTTTGCTTCCAGGACCACAAAAATTGTCTATTGTTCCATTTCTTCTCCATCTTTTACTACGAACCAAATATCTAAACATCTTCATTACTAGTGGCTGATAAAAGAAAAAAAGATCTTCATACTAGTCATTTAAATAAATAAAAAATTATGCTTTTATAATTGTGATGCATATTATTTTTTAAGACACATTTACGTCATGTCATTAGGGTATTAAATATTTGACGAACAAAAAGATAAAATACACTCCACTTTGAAATATCAATGCTAATATTTACTAAATTAAAATTTGAAATGATAAAATGTAAAATATATGAAGCTTTTTTAAGTAAAATATGCAATTAAGTCAAAATAAACAAAACCTTTATACTTTTTCTAACCTTTTTAAATTTTAACATGCATGATCTGTCAATCCACAATTATGATAAGTCATCGCAACTTTAAATATTTGATAAACCTTAAATAGAAACGCAAACCGTGTTTAGTTTTAAACTGTTGGCATGAAATTTGTCAAATTAAAAATTAGGTAACAAAATATATAAAAATATGAATTTTCATTATTAAAATTTGAAATTAAGAAAATAAATATTATATGTACATGTATTATCTTATAATATTATACACGAATATACTATTATATATCCTTTTCTCAAACCTCACATCATGTCATTTTAGAAAGTTCCGTCTCATTATCCGTTGAAAAGAGTCGATTGGATCCACTTTACCCCTGTCGACTAACATAATCATGATAATGACCACTAATTATCATTAAAAAATTAATTAGTGAGAGATTATAATTTCCAGTTTTACATATAGTTTTAAAAATAGTGATCTGAAGATTATATTTATGTGAATAATAATTTTCGTTGATCCTCCTGTCTCACTTAAAAAAAATATATATTTGAATTCAGAGTTAATACTATTTTAAAGTCTCTACAGGTTCTTAAATTTATATTTTTTTTCTTTAACTTTTAAAATATTATAAATAGTGAAATTTAATTCTGTATGGTATAAAAGGACTAATAGTGATGAATCCATAATTGTTAAGAAGGTATATATTTTTAATATAATTTGTTTTTGTGGAATGATAATAATTTTTTGGTTATGTTGATGAATTGTTTACTTCATCATTTCATGTGTTTCACAAATACAAATATCCTTCATAACTTTAACTCCTCCTTTTGATTTAGTTTTCTTAATATCACCTCTCATAAGATAGTCTTAACGATAGAGACTTTGAATAGTTTGAACAATGTGTTAAAGTCAAATTTCATTATCAACATTAGACACCTATAAATGTATATGCTTTTGTCAGTATCATATTCTATCTTTGTTTTTTTTTTTTTTTTTTTTTTTTTTTAAAACAAACCATTTTTTTTTTTTTTTTTTTTTTTTTTTCCTTTTTACGAGTTTTTTTTTAAAACTTTATTCATACAATAAAATGATACCTATATTGTTTGTTTATTTATTTTCCCATGCCAAAATATGATAAAAACAC
>Ga0099824_1000026_pt1 | contig 87138 bp, 28 predicted proteins | sample SiratrowhiteBW_FD_76837 | JGI IMG/M metagenome (GOLD analysis project Ga0099824, IMG submission 76837) | Root nodule microbial communities of legume samples collected from California, USA - Siratro white BW | ecosystem: Host-associated > Plants > Roots > Nodule | place: USA: California... | reverse complement strand
AAAAAAAATATAAAAAAAAAAAATATATATATATATATATATATATATATATATATATATATATATATATATATATATATTATATAGAGAGAGAAGAGTAAAACTAAATTTTGAGATATTTTTAGAACTATAAATATATTTAAGTAATTATTGAAATACATGTGGCAATATTAAGTTAGGAGTACTTAGAGAAATAAAATTTTAACATAAAATACTTAATAACAGAAATTGAAATCATTCATTAATTTTATAAGAATTCAAATAAAATTTTAAACTATTTATGAAGTTTAAAAACACATTTTAAATATTTAAAAGAAGATTGCTTAATGCTCAAAGTACAATTGACTTGACTTGATTTATATAATAGAATGGATGTGATATTTGGATATTAAAAAGCAAAGAAACCTAAAACTGTACGAGTGAAAGAAGTAGCACATTTTTTTTTATGGAATACACGTGATTTTTTCAATATTGATTAGGGAAGGGAATGTATATATATTAAGATTATAATGTTTGATAGGAAAATATATCTGCATTGAAAAGGAAGGGGAGGGAGAAGAGGAACAAATATAAAAAAGCGCTTTTGAATGAACGGTTTAAAGTGATTTTGTTGAAGAATCAAAATATAAGAAATATTTTGTTGAAATTATATGAGTGACAGGTAACAACTAAGATCGTGTAAAAAGGGGCAAGAGATAGCGTGATTCACTCGCTCAAAATCAAAACATGTTTGGTGTGCAGGTCAAAGGAATCTTACGTAAGCATCACATGTTCCTTCAACTTTCGAATAAGTTCTGGATTGACCGGGTGACACGTGGCTTCTACTTAGCTTTTGACTTTTACCAAAACTGTGTTGACAATGCGTCCTACTTAAGTAACATCCTTGCCGGTTCTAAACTGAATCAATATAAGAAATAATTATAATTAATTAAAAAATATTGAAAATCGATTAAAATTAATTATTTTATTTATTTATTTATTTATTTTTATTAAAAAAAAGTAAACAGAATCAAATTGTCTATTATATTAAATATAAACAGTTTGACATTAGTTTAATTTAACTTAGTTATGTGAAATTAAAATTAAAGAATAATCTTTTAATAAAAAATGAATAAAATGAAACTGACAAACCCCTTGTAGGTGTCATTAAATTCTTTTATCATACTTCTATATCCCTCTTAATAACTACTTCATATTTATTGAAATGAAGGTAGCTTTATTTAATTAGTAGTATTAAGTTTGAATAATATTTATAAAATATTATTATTAACAAGCAATCTTATGAAAAAATATTCTTATTAAATTAATATAAGAAGAGAATAATGATAGTGATAATATAAAAATAATATATATAATTTCTTTTATAACTTTTAGAGTTTAGAGTTTATTTAGGTGATTATAAGAATTTAATGCAAAAGAGGATTAAAAAAATAATCTTATAAAAAGAGATAAAAAATAAAACAAAGTATTATTAATATGTACTCTCTGGTTAATATATTCCAATATTTAAATTATGTTCAAAAAGTAAAGAAATAGAATGAACTAAAATGAGTTTAACTATATTTATCTTTATTATAATTATTTTTGTTAGATACGAAATTTGTGTTTTATTTTCATTTAATTACGAGGTGTACTTATTTTCCTTCTCATACTATTTCACATATTGATAAATATTTTTGTTATAAAAAATCATAGCAAATAAATATTATCAACGATTTAATATTTAAAGAATATGTACCTTATTTTTTTAAAAACTTCGATGTCAAATTTTAAGAAATAAACTACAATTACATAAGTTTTAAAATATAATATCAAATAATTATAATATAAATTTCAAGTAATTATATACAAAAAAATAAACACTTACATATAATTGAAATTATATTTAATAATATCTACAATAACTATTATTTTTCTAAATGTTAAAAAAAATATCTTAATTTTTGAGTGAATTTAATAAATATTAATAAGTTAAACTTATCAACTACTCATAGAGAAAATATAATATTGTGTGACAAAAGAATATAAAAATTTATTTTTTCACCATATAAATATTTTTCATATAAGATGTGAACTACTCATCAAAACATTTAACTTACAAAATAAATATAACTAGACAGGAAAGTAATTAAGCAAATTAAAATTTAATTACCCATAACAGTAAGACATAAATCATAAATAGTAAGTAAAATATACTGTGTAAATTATTGTTACCATTTTTTATTCAATAAATATTATATTAACTTAAATACACTGTCAATTTTAGTGATTACAGAAAAATTGATTACATATTAGTCTTTTAGTATTTAAAACTAACTACTTTTAGTTCTTTGCTAATATGTTATCCAATCTTAATAAAAAAATATTAACATGTTTGTTTCGCAGATAATAGTTTAATTGTCTATTTTTTATCAGTTAAATAATGTATTATTGTTAAAACAAAGTTTTTTAATCTTGAAAATTTGAAGAAGTAAATATGATATTAAATTTTTATAAGAGTAAAATTATGCATTTAATGAAGTTGAGTGAATCAAATTCAAGTCTATCATTTGATAATGTTACCTTATTTTTATTAATTTGATCAAGATGCATATCATCTCTAGAAAGTATTTCATTTAGTGCATTTTAAATAAAAAATATATTTTTTTATAAATTTTGGTAGAGTGCTTTTGAAAAACAAATTACTATTTATTTGAAGAATTAGTTATGTGTAGTCAGTTTGGGCTGTTGGAAAATGTGTTTGAGCAGTGAATTGGCTTTTGGAGTGGTGCCTACTGCTGCCTAGTTACAGTGCTTCTTTGGTTGGTCAAAAGAGCCTAACCCCAAAATACAGCTAAGCATTAAGCATGCTATATATCATAATAATCGTGTTGCAACCGTGGTCCCATGCCTTTTCTCAAGTCAACTCTCCAAACCAACTTATATGGTGAAGATGACGTAACAAAATGTTATTTTTTAATCTTTTGATATAGTAATATAATATGCAAAACAATGTTAATAAAAAATAATATAACACACATAAATTTATAAACTTTAAATTTTACCTCATAAACCATAACATATAATAAGATTAGACTGGTATCAAATTAAACAAATATTATACCTAAAATTCATTAATAACTACATTTTTTTCCTTTTCTAAATCAACTACCAAGATAGATATATATATATATATATATATATATATTAGCCATTAGACTAAACTCTTAAACCCACTATTATTTTCCAATCATTACCCATTTAATCAATTTTAATTTAATTTGACTGAAATTCTATTTTTGTAAAAGATTTGGACCAAATCCTGGATCAGTTTTTTTTAAACCAATTGAACCGGCCGACCTAGTTCGATTTTGATAAATATATTTCCTTTTTTTTGTTATTTTTGTTTGTTTTGTTTTAATAATTTTAAATGTTTTTTTACAATGATTTAATTTGAATATAGTTCTGTATCTTATGCTCTATAATAGGTCATTTTATTTTAAATAGAGACATCTACTCTCTCTATTTTTTCGTTCTGATTCCATTTTTATATTTTATATTTATTTAATTTCTTTTATATTTCATTTAATATTTTTTTTTCTCATATCCATCATAAAACACTCGGTCTAATTTTTCTCATAATAAACAAACACGTAATAATTTTTTACTTTTAAAAGCTAAAATTTTAAGTTGTAAAAATAATAATATATTTGAGAGTACTATTTGAATTCGGTTAAATTCGAAAGGAAATACATGATCCGGACAAAGAATTAAAAAAAATTATTTATTAAAAAGTCGGCCAACTAATTTTTTTATAAGAATCTAATATTTTTCGCTGTTAAGATAATATGATAAGATGTTAATAACATACTACATTAGTCGAAAATAACAAATCTAATAATGAGAATTATTACACTATTTTTTGAAGTGTAATCTTTTATTCTATTGTTGTCATTTTTATTATATTATTATCATTTTCACAACAATCATGGAAATTATATGTATTTCTGTCTATATAAATGTTCTTGTAAAAAAGAATATTGTGAATGGATATTTTGTAATTTGGTGTAAGAAAAAAAAAACAACATTAAACATCTAGACAAAAGAGAATGATTTACCAAATTTCGAATTAAAGCAAAGGAAGTACTAATAAAAGGACCTCAAAACGGTAGCAAATGCATCTATCCATAGTTACTATTTTCTTGTATTGTGAGGGAAAAAGAACATGATGCACAGATATCAAGGAACTGCAAACAGTGTGGACTTTAAACAAATTTGAAATCGTGGCAGAAGAAAGCAAAAACCGAAAGAAGGGCATCAAAGGCAGTACCTCAAATCAGATGCACTGCTCCACCCACAAAGTCAAAGCCAAAACAACACACAAAGACTCCCAACTTCTTCATCAATTACCGTTTAAGCCTTGTCTGAAAAAACAGCATCATCTTTCTCAAACCATGCCAAGAACACCACAATCGTAATTTCCTCCAAAAGTCGAACCCTTCTTTTTTGGGTTGACAAGCCAAATCCATCTATCTACCTATCTTTAACCCTTTCCTTTACTCTTTCCCTGTCTCGCTGCAAAGCAAAGCATATCCAAAATGAATACAAAAAATAAGTAAAACGAATGGACTAGAATCTGCATGATCAATCCGTCAAACTTAGGAAAGTCCTTGTCACGCAGGCTGCATCGAAACTCCTACGGGATTGAAAAATAAGAAAAGAATTGAGAAAAAAAAGAGAGCACACAAACAAAGTCATAGGAGTTTCATCCCTTCTTTCTTTTCCTCTCTAACTCGTACGCGGATTTCCTCCATTCTTTATTTCTCCATCCTCACCCCTTCTTATTTCTTAACCCTTTCAACATTCTAAACCCCATCCAACATAACCACCAAAACTGTTTCATAGTCTTTCTTTCTTTCTCTGTTTCTTTTTCTGGAAAATTTAGTCTCTCCCGCTCCCCCAGATCTGAAACTTCCGCAAGTTCTTATATTTCACCTCAAACACTTCTGGGTTCTTAAATTTGCCATCAGGGTATCGAAGATAACAACATATTGAATTCCCCAAGTGTGTTTCAAAGCGGAAACCCTAGAACTTCTGGAATGGCTTCAGGAGCAATTTTCTCCTCGCTCAGGCGGAGGAGGTCGCCAACGTTGGACGCGTTTCTGGCCCCCGTTGACTTAAGCGACGTCGCTTTGGTTCAGACCCTTCTCTCCGTTGCCAGCGAGATTGTGTCGTGTTTTTCGAAGCGTTGCTTCTTCTTCCAGCGCAAGAACTCGCGGTCTCTGATCCGAAGAGTCGAGGCTTTCCAGTTGCTTTTGGAGTATTTGCGTGATTCCGATCCAGGTTCTTCGTGTCTTCCATCCACGACGGTGCTTTGTCTCAAGGAGCTCTACCTCTTGCTCTACCGCTCCAAGATTCTCCTCGATTACTGCGCCAAATCGGGTAAGTTGTGGCTCTTGCTTCAGAACGATTCCATCTCTGGTCACTTCCACGATTTGAACCAGGAGATTTCGACCCTTTTGGATGTTTTTCCCGTTAAGGATGTTTTGTTGAGTAAGGATATTAGGGAACAGATTGAGCTCCTGCAGAAGCAGTCGAGGAGAGCTAAGCTTTTTATAGATATGAAGGATGATGCTCTCAGGGTTCGGTTTTTTTCCTTTCTTAACGAGTTTGAGAATGGAAGGATTCCTGGTTCTGCTGAATTGAGATCTTTCTATGTTGAGAAGTTGCAGATTGTGGATGCAGATAGTTGTAGGACCGAAATTGAGGCCTTGGAGGAGCAGATTGTTAATCACGAGGGTGACATTGAGCCTACTATTTCTGTGCTTAATGGCTTGGTGGCTATGACTAGGTACTGCAGGTTTCTGCTTTTTGGCTTTGAGGAGGATGAACTTGGTCTAGAGAACAGGAGTGAGAAGAAGCCTAAGAAAAGGTTGATTACTCGAGAAATTGCTGAAACGTTTTTTACTGTTCCTAAGGACTTCTCCTGTCCAATTTCGTTGGATTTGATGAGAGATCCTGTAATTATTTCCACTGGTCAAACATATGATAGGAGTTCCATTTCACGGTGGATGGAAGAAGGGCACACTACTTGCCCCAAAACAGGTCAAATGCTTGCACACACTCGCCTTGTTCCGAACCGTGCTCTGAGGAATTTGATTGTGCAGTGGTGCACTGCACATGGAGTTCCTCTCGAGCCACCAGAGGTCATGGATGCGATGGGTGAAGCTTTTACATCAGCTTGTCCCACCAAAGCTGCCCTAGAAGCCAACAGGGCCACAGCAAAGCTTCTTATTCAACAGCTTGCTGGTGGGTCTCAGGCTGGGAGGACTGTGGCTGCTCGGGAAATTAGGTTGCTTGCGAAAACGGGAAAGGAAAACCGCGCCTTAATTGCCGAAGCAGGGGCGATTCCCTATCTTAGGAATTTACTTTCATCGCCCAATGCCGTTGCTCAGGAGAATTCTGTAACTGCACTGCTCAATTTGTCCATTTTTGATAAGAACAAAAGTAGGATCATGGACGAGGAAGGGTGTCTAGGATCCATTGTTGATGTGTTAAGATTTGGACACACCACAGAAGCAAGGGAAAATGCTGCTGCAACGTTGTTCAGCCTATCGGCCGTCCATGATTATAAGAAAATAATTGCAGATGAGATGGGAGCAGTTGAGGCCCTGGCAGGGCTGTTGCAAGAAGGGACTCCCAGAGGAAAGAAGGATGCTGTGACAGCTTTGTTCAATCTTTCCACACACACTGAGAATTGTGTTAGAATGATAGAAGCCGGGGCAGTGACAGCACTTGTAGGTGCTTTGGGGAATGAAGGAGTTGCAGAAGAAGCAGCCGGTGCACTGGCTTTGATCGTCCGGCAGCCTATTGGGGCCAAAGCAGTGGTAAATGAAGAAGCAGCAGTTGCTGGTTTAATCGGCATGATGCGTTGTGGAACGCCGAGAGGTAAAGAGAACGCGGTTGCAGCATTGCTTGAGTTATGCCGGAGTGGAGGTTCAGCTGCAACAGAAAGAGTTGTGAAGGCGCCAGCTTTGGCTGGCTTACTTCAAACCCTTCTTTTTACAGGGACAAAACGTGCAAGAAGAAAAGCAGCTTCACTTGCAAGAGTGTTTCAAAGATGTGAGCATGCATCTTTATCTTATGGTGGATTAGGTGTAGGCTATGCGTTTGCTAGCAATTCAACTACCACTAGGGATACCACCAGCTTTGCCGGTGATGTTTCAGTACCAATGTCCATTTCTGTTTTATAGTGGTGAAACTTCTGTGTTTACTAAGTTCCCAATTTTTGTTGTAAGTCTTTACAGATTCTTTCATTGAAATTTAAAGTCATAAGAAATTATAGCAATATCATGTATGTAAGAGATCCACAAGTGTTGTGGAGCAGTTAGCCTCAACACACATGTAATGAGTTAAATTATGTAAGAACAGAGAATTCTCAACAAAAGAGACAGGGACCATTTCTGATATCATATTTGTTCAGTGCCACCCCCCTCCCATTTTTTTCTACTTATTTTCCTAATCGATGGTGGCCGTAGTGACAGAGCCACTCACATATGCGGTCATATCATATGTAATTGGTGCATGTACATCTTTGCGGATCATCTCATTACTTTTTACCACAAATTCTCAAACAATGTACCAACTTCTTACTTCTTGTCTTGATTTTTTTTATCTCCAAAAGTCTAGCGGTTGGACCAGCCTAGTGATTTATGAGTATTGAATTAAAACTGTTACGTTGGACCATAGTGTGAACAACTATAATATTAGTGTTATAATTTAATCCAGTTTCCTGGTGGTCTCATTTTGTTTAATTTGTGTTTTCATAAATTCAATTTGTTCCCCAGTCAACGAAGGGGGTGTTGAGATTGAGTTGCGTCTAGCTGGATATTATGTGGGAATGCCTGAAACGTGCAGCATGCGTGATTCTGAAAATTCTTAAGTTAGCACAGTCCACTAAATCTGTTCCTAGAAGAATCTAGACTAGACCATGTTACCGGTGAATGTTCTATCCCTTTTGTCATTGATACACTTTTTCTTGGCATAAAGTTAGAAGGAAGGTCGATCACACACAGATGAGATGCTCTGTGCCTCGACTCCCTATGCTTTTTTATCCATACGTGGTCTCGGAAGCAATTGGACGTGCATTTGTATCGTGAAATGGTACGAGGGTATTTCTTTTGGACAAAATTCTTGGACTAATTTTATGAAGATCCTGAAAACAACGTTAGGAGGTAGATATTATTTCAAACATGGATATTATTCTCCCAATTAAAGTAATTGGCCCCTTTCAGTGGTGCAGGATTGTCATCACACTCATCCTTATTCTTCCCTTCCATAATCATGACGTTGATGACCCAACCGGGTTTCCTCCACTGCGTATAAACTTTATCACATGTTTGATTTGATTTTTTTTACTTTTGTTTTCAGTGCCAAGAATCACTATTTTATTTTATTTCTTTCAAATATTAGCAAAACAAATAATAATTAGTTTTTTTCAAAAATTAGTACTGAATAGAATAGAATTTTCCATGTGAAGAATATGCTGTTCAACGATTTGTTGGAAACGTTACTTAACGTGTTTATGTTGTATCTTAAATCATAGATATTTACAGCAAACAAGAAGAAAATTCTTAATGCTTTGATTTAAACATTCAATGCAGACCTCGAAATTCCATGCTGTCCAAAACAATGCATGAAACTATGGTCATGACTCTGTTGTAGCTTGTTTCTACCATTGCTTTTTTGGGCAGCAATTGGAACCACGCTTGACTTCTAAGTGTTTGACTAAGAAAGTCTGTTATATGTATACACGAACCTTTTAATCAAAAAATTATAGTTAAAATTAATTTAAAAACATATTAATTTCATTTAATAGTTTAAAATTAATACTATTGTAATTATTTTGTCAGTTAAAGTCGTGGGTATTAGTTAAACAGATATATGAGGTGATTGGTAAGGGTAATTCCATTATAGGCAGGGTATTGATGGGATAAATGTTTTTTTGCAGGGATGAGGTAAGGTGGGGCATGGGTTCACGAGAGGAGTATTTAATATTGAAGACTAATTGAATGGGAAAGAAAGTGGAGGAAGCAGTGAGGACACAAAAATGAAAAACAATTGGAGTTTCCGTCAGAAACTTATAATGAGAGACATGGTGGTAGTTGGGGTTGAATAATATGGTACAGTGGAGTAAGAGGGTTGTTAACAGTGACATTAACACTCTATACTTCATTTTCAACTGCTGTATTCATCCCAACCAACTATTAGTCTTCGTTGCTCCATCATTTTGTTCGACTAAGACCCAGCTCCAGATAAGCCTCTGTGTCCCAGCTATGGATTGGTTCCACCCAGTTTATCTTGGGATCATCAAAATGGGTTTTTGTTAGAGTTGTTTTTAATCCAACTTAGAGTTTAATCTTAGTATTCTATGCTAATCTTCAATACATATTTTAAATGCTGTAAAAAAGGACCAATTTTCAATAAAAATTCCCTCCTGTTCTAATCGCAAAATGGATCTTGTTCAACAAGGTGGAAAGATTAAGTAAAAATGTAGTGCGATGAAAGTTGGGTATATTTCTTCGTAGTGTGTAAGTTATTTACAGTGTCCACTAAAAGAATAGAAAGAAATACATTAAAAGATAGGTAAGAAAACTTAATATTTAATTATATAATATTTTTTTAAAATATATTATTTGGTTGATTTAATAAAAGATAAGAAAAGAGATACATAAAATAGTAAAAAGAATAATAAAGCGAATTTCACTAACATTTAATTTTTTTTTTCTATCATCTTCTCATCAAATAACCTAGTTAGTTTACTTTATTTCTCTAAAACGCTTTTTCTTAAATATTCGCTTTGAAACAAAATTCCAACATTAAATTTGGACAATTTTTGTATGGAGATGTTATCTTTCTTCCTTTCTTATTGTTGCATGCAAGAGTTGCAAAAGGAGAGAAAATTTAGGTTAAAATCTAAGTTTGTTCCTTTTAGTATTATGATTAAGCTTTTTTCTTGGAAGTGATTTAGATTTTTCTTGTTGTATTGATTTTTATATAGGTGAAGACATTTTGAATTATTAGATTTTTGAGTTATTGAATTTGCATAAAAGAAATATAAATTCTTTTTTCAATTTGAGTGTAAAATCTTATGAAAGCCTTTTTGGTTTTGTTAAAGATAACGAGTGCAATGTTTGAAATTGAAACTAAGATTATTTTAATTATACCTTACTTTTATTTTATAAACTTATAAGATGAGGTATAGGATTTGAGATATAATGTATTTTAGTTTAATGTTGAACTTTAAGTTGATTTTTGCATCAAAGTTTTATCTACATTATGTGGTTGAGCCTAATGAGGTGCATAAGGCTCGTTAATGTGAATTTTTGCATTATATTTTTGTCTAAAAATGTGTGAATAAAATTAGGTTGAAAGATTTGTTGATATTAATATTTGTATTAGAATTTTGTTTATAAGATTGTGACTCGCTCATGTGAAAGTGTGAAAGATTCGATCATTCGTTTATAAGAGTATGATTGTAAACATAGAGATGTAAAAAATACACCATAAAATACATTTTACTTGTAACATTTTTTAACATAATTTAAGTATAAATTTGATGTAAAATTAAAAAAATAAATGGCTGAATGTTACATTTGACAAAAAAAAAATCACTTATAAAATTTATGCATATTAGGAATTTGTGGTAAAGTAACCAAGGATTTCAAAGTTAAAAAAGGTTTCTCCAAAATTTATTGTGAATTTTAAATTTACATAAAAATTACTTAACATTAAAAACTTATCGAAAATCAACATAAATCACACATTTTAAATTTACAGAAAACTTATTGGTAAATAAATTCACAAGACATTATCTTTCAAATTTAAAATTAGGTAGAAAATATCCCAAAAATTTTAAATTCAAAAAAATTGCACATTAACATATTATTTATGAATGGTTATCCGTAAAAAGTTGACACTAAAAAAAAATTAATAATTAAAAAGAATATTTAAAAGAAATAGGACATCTCTATTAATATAAGAATTAAAATATGAGATTTTAATTTACTTTTTATAAATTTCATTATTTCACATTATTTTTTCATATCTATTTTTCTCCAATACAAAAATCTTATAAGTCGTGAATGCAAGTTTGGCGCGAATGAGTCTGAGTTACATTAATAACATCATTATCATAAATCATGTCGGTAAACGGTTTAGGGTTTAGGACACCTCTTCATTTTTCTCTTCCACAACTAGTGGCCTACAATTGTTTCAGAAATATTAAAGTAAACACAGGAGGATTAATTATGAAAAGCTTGTCTTAGGCCCAAAAGGCCTCGCAAATTGAGAAAGCAATTGATAGCTATTGGGCTTTCTTTTACAAACTCATTTTCATGACTCCTTTATTTCATTGCCAACTTCCCAAAGTACTAAAGATTAGATATATTGGTATGTCTTATTCGAAATGAAACTTGTTTACAAACAGACTTTGTTTCTTGTTTTTAATTATTGAGCGGGTAAGATAATGTTTTTAGCTCTTAACATATTCATCATCATATCATAATTCATTTCTACTCTCATAAGTAATTCCTCGTAATAACATTTAATGCACCTTTATTATTGTTTTAAAAGTTGTGTTTTATTTCTACTTTGTTCCATTTCTATTTAGAGTTGTTTGGGAATAGACTTGGAATAACTAATTTGACATAGTTTAGAGTGTTGATAATGTTGTATTACTTCTTTTGAACACCTTGAGAGTATACTAAAATCTTACTTACAATATAACTTTAATTAGAATTATAAAAATTTGAAATTATATTGAAAATAACAAAAGTCATATTTGGAAATATAACGTTTTTTAAATGTCATACCTCTAGCGTAATTGTTTTTTAAATCAGTAGATCAATAATTTATAGAAATTATATTATTTTAGTGCTTTGACACGTTAATTTATAACTGAATCATAACTTCTTATATTTCTTTTATTAATTTAATTCTAGAGTAATTTTATTAAAAAAATATATTTAAAAAACATATCAGAAAAATGTATTAGTAATTATTCATAAAGTTGGTCGAGGTCTTCAACACCTTTGTCAAATTCATATATTTGTAAGTTTACAAGAAAGAAAAATAAACAAAATTTGTTCAGTGGAAATTTATGCATTTCCTTACCAGCCACCGAAGAAAATGGCAAACCCAACCTCTCCACATTTACTTTGGCTTGGTAGTCCAAAAGTTCTTAATTACCCCTCAGAATTGCAGTGCAGTGACCAATCGTAGCAAAACATGTAAAACTAGCACTGCATGAAAAAGATAATCAAACTTTTCTGATGACATTGAGTTGATGATTTCAGTCCAAAACGAATGCTGTAATAAGCAGTTGGAAGTAAATTACAAAAAAGCATAACTATAATGATAATAACTATCTTCTATATAATATAAAAGTCCACACTAACGTTTCTTCAGAAAAAAATTAAGAATAGTACATGTCAAGGGAAAGAAAAATATTTCCTATGCCTTTAAACCTTTATCTTGATCACTTTTCCTTATAGCACACATAATAAAACACTTCCGTCAACTCTTTTGAGCTGCTAAATACACTTTCAGGATCTAGACACTTTGAACATGCTCTGTATTTAGCTGGAAATTAATGTTCCTTTGATCGGGCGGTTAGTTAACCTCTAATTTGGTCTTTGTTTCTCTTTAAGGATCGAATTATGCATTTACTAATTAAAAGCTGCTTTTAATAAAGCGTTTCATGATTACGGGAAGGAAATTTCAAAGGAAGACATAACTATGGTAAGTGATGATCATCTATTTCAACAGTGATTGAAATTTGGCAGTTCCTACTCATTGCCATTATCTCACCATTCAATGTGAAGTTGACAGTTAAATAAATGGGCAAGAACCTTAGCTGAAGACCACTGATTTCACCATCATAATTTTGAGCTTGAAACCAGATGGATGTGAAAGTAGAACCTTCTGCAATGTATTAAATATGATATAATTAAGTGTGATGTAAATTCAATTAAATCACAAAATTGCTGGAGGGTTTATATAAACCAACTAATGCACATTAATAAGTTTGGAGATATTCTTCTAGTTAACTTTTTCATTTTTATTTATGGGACTCAAATTTAAGTTTGGATTTTCTTAATAATTTTTTTTCTTAAGTTTGAGATTCTTTTATATTGATGTGTTCTTCGACATAAATATTTCTAACTATGAAATTTTAGTAATTTTATTTATCATAATAAGACACACTTTTCTAAAATCTTATTTTGGAGAAATTTTGATACATGAGCATTTTATATGGTAGTCGTTCAAGCTGGTTATCAAAACGAATAAGACTTTGATATTACTGATAGATCTTTCAAGAGAAATTGATTATGAAAATTTGATACATCTCAAATCCAAAATCTTCAGATAAGAAAACACTTAAAAATAAATAGGTGTTCAGATTAAAATAAAAAAAGAATAGCTCCCAACTAAGATATAAAGAAAGGCGGGTTGTGAAAGGATTTAATTAGAAGAAAAGAATTGATTTTGAAGAAATATTGTCGTGTCCCATCAAAATTGTACTTGGCTTGATAATAAGTTTAAATTTAAAAGTTAACCAACTTGATATGAAAACAACCTTCATTCATGATAACTTGGAGGAAAAAATCTACTTAACACACTTGAAGATTTCACAGTCAAAGGTAAAGAGAAACTTGTTTGTAGATTAAGAGCTTGTATGGACTCAAACAAGCTCCATAACAGTGGTATAGGAAGTTTGATTCCTTCATAATAGATCATGTGTATAATTAAACCTTTTATGATCATTATGATTTTGTGAAAAAAAATTCTAAAGGAAAACTTATTATTTTCTTGTTTTATGTTGATGACATATTAACTGTTGGTCATGACATGAGCGAAATTAAAAGTCTCAAAATCGAGATGAGCAATTCTTTTACAATTATGAATTTGGATCATGCGAAATAAATTCTTGACATGAAAATTATTTGTGATAAGTAGAATGAAAAATTATGGCCATCATAATAAAAAATATATTGAGAACGTAAATAAAGGTTTAGTATGGACAATTCTAAGCCACTAGCACTTCACTTGCAAGTTACTTCAAGTTAAGATCAAAGCAGTGTCAAAAAAAAAAGGAAAAAGATGTAAAAGATTCTATATTCATTTGCAGTTGGTAGTTTAATGTATGTTATGGGTATATACAAGACTAAACATTACTCATGCTGGTGTTATGAGTCGATTCCTTGTTAATTATGAAAAAGAACATTGCCAAATTGTAAAATAGTATTGAAGTATTTTAAAGATATTTCTAAAGATTGTTTATGCTTTGAAAGTAATAAGCCTATGATGAATAATTACACAAATGCAAACATGATTCATAGATTCTAGAAAATCTACTTTTTATATATGAAGCGTCATAAGAGTATATATTAAATAAATATAGTTTTGTATTCTCCAGATGCAAAATATATTGTTATTACAAAAATTGCAAAGGAACTCTTGTGAATGTAGAAGTTCCTACAAAAATTACGACTATCACAAAAAAAATTATGTTTTGTATTATAATAGTGAAATTACAATCCATCTCAACAAGAATTTGACTTTTCATTCGTAGTGAAAACATATTTTTTGTTTTAAAAAGAAATATATAAAATTTAGGTTATAAAGTAAACAAAATGTATAGAAATGTCAATAATCCCTCAAATAACATATAAAATAAATAAACTGGAGATCACAACTGATATCAATCCATCTACAATTATAAGTTTGCGTACTTGCACATGCATAAATTAAAAGAAAAACCTAAAAATTATTTTTTAATTTTCAATTTTTAATCTTAAATTTAAATATTTTAAAAAATAAAATTTACTGTAAATATGATAATTATAAGTAAATAAAAAATATATTATAAAAGATATTAAAATAGACTCTGAAGTAAATTAAGATTTGCGGTCATAAATATGTGACACTGGTGAAATAATAAATAAAAATGTTCAATAACATTCTAATATTGTATAATAACAAAAAAATTAAAAAAAAAACTAATACAAATAGGGCACTTTAGTCCAGGGCAACCGTGCGCTTTAGTCTGCGAATAGACTTATACAAATTAATGTTGTAAAACGGATTTAAAGGTTCAGGGCACCTACGATACGACATTTTCATATCAGATTACGAATTTGCTGTTGCTTGCATGATTGGTCGTTGTAATCCTGAGCTAGGGCTCCTACCGTAACTTATATAAAAGTAAGTACGGTAATCTGAGGGTAACCCCCATTCATGACTACTGCTACCTTTAGGTGTGGGTCAACACTAACTAACTCTTAATATAAATCACCTACAAAAAAGCTCTCAAATCTAGCAATCACATAAGTTTAAAAACACTTTATATGTCTTTTTAGAATTTTTAGAAGAAAACTAATCTTTTTTTTCATAAATTAAATTTAACTTATACCCGACTTAAAAGTTACTTGTTAAATAAATTAAGTAAGAATTTGGAAATAAATTTATACCCAATTTGTTTTTAATTTTAAAGAATGCTTGTCTTTTTCTTTTGTTTAAAAATGTTATAAAGATTTTTCCTTAAACAGGAACAATATTCTAATTTATTTTCACATAGCTTGTTTTTACTTTTTTTTTTTGTTAGGATAAGGTTTTCTTGGTACTTTTACTAAACAAAATTAAAATTCTGTCATTGTTTTATACAGAAGTTTGTATGAGAAGATTATATAAATTATTAATATAAAATTCTAATCACAATTAAAAGTAGTACAAACAACAATTGTATAAGTTTTTTTTATTATTGGTTCAATAAGTTAATTAAATAGGATATAATAAGAGACATGATTTTTACAATTTCAATTAATTTTTATATAACAAAATTAAATTCCATTCATGGGAGTGTATGTGTTAGATAACATGTCACTCACATTTCTTCTGTGTCCTTTTTGTTAATGAATAGCAATTATAAATTTCTAGTACGTAAGTACTAATTACAAAAACTAAAAAGCATCAAAAGTTGGTAATGGTCACAGGTTTTAGGTGGTTGTGTCTTTTGAAAAACTGCACAAGAAAACAGTAGGAAACCCACGTTCCTATTTAACATCCTAACCGTCCCACTATGTTTCACGAGTTATGCTATGCCACTAAGCAACATTATCTTCCACTTCAGTAGTTTTCATTCTTCTATTCTATCTTCTACAAAATACTACAAACCTTAACCAAATCAGAAGGAAGAGAGTCATCGTCATCTTGATAAAACCAAATGATGAACTGGGGAGGAAGAAAACATTCTTCAACTTCCTCTTCTTCTGGCTCTTCCTTCATTTCTCATGCATCTGCTTTCTCTTGGTTATCCAAGTTCAAGAATATGAGGATCAATTCAGAGCCAAGTGCTGCAAAAATGAAGCACAAGGCAAAGCCCAGTGGTTCACCAAAATATTTTTGTGAGATTGGAGATAGATGTCGTGTAAAGGATGATGGTGATTTCTGTAGACAACCTTTAAACGAAGAAAGTTGTGAGGATAAGAAGAATAAAGATATTGATGAGAGTGTCATTCCCTCCTTAAGTTGCCTTGGTGGTACAAGGGATGCCAAGAAACATGGAAAGAAAGGCACACTCGAGTTAAAGGAGAGGGATATTGGTCAAGGAGAAGAAAGAAAGTCGTTAGATGATGAGAGGGTTTCAAAGAACATGGATGTGTACAATAGAGAAAAGGAATATGAAACCTTAAGGAGGAGATTTGAGAGGAAAGCACAGAAGGCTTTTCAAGACCAACTCTTGACATTAGGAAGAGAAGTGGAGGAACTTAAGTTTGGATCCAGTAAAGCAGTAGAAAAAGATGTGTTGCAATTTGAATCACCTAGAACAATTTGCACCCCAAGAACACATGCTTTTTCCTCTTCATCAATTTCAAGGTATCCCGTCCTTGGAAATATTGTAGAAAATTTTGAGAAAACTGAAAGGCTATCTCACAAGAAAATCAGTTGTGAGAGGCAGAACTTGAAACAAACTGAGGAGATGAAGGCAAAGACTAACAGGAGGAAGCAATCACATCATTCAAGCAGAGAACATCAGAGGAGGAAACCAAAGCCGAGCTCTAGGGTCAAAATACATTCTCCAAGGATGGTTTCTAAGGTTGAAATTTGCAAAATAAAGGCCCTGGAAGACATGAAGAAAGCAAAACTAAAGATGAAGAAAGAAAGGGAGGAGATTGTGGAGGAAATACCAGGATTAGAGAGCTTTGCTGTGATCAAGTCTTCAATAGATCCAAAGCAAGATTTCAGAGATTCAATGATTGAGATGATCATAGAGAATCAGATTATTCATCCAGAAGAAATGGAAGATCTTTTGGCATGTTATCTGACTTTGAATGCAGATGAGTATCATGATCTCATCATCAAAGTGTTCAGGAAGGTATGGTTTGACATGAGCCAAGGTATTTTGGGTATTAAACTAAATATGCAATATGGTTACTATGAATAACAACCTGTGTCAAGTTTGCACGCTTGACCAAAATGCATAGTTATTCTAAAAGCACATGTTGTTCTTGCAATGTTTTAGTTTTTCTTGGAACTTAATATGTAATAGTGTTTCCATAAATTCTAAATTACTATTAATTGGAGATCTTTTTTTGCAATGTGCATGCATATGAGAATAACTTGCACAAATAACACTTAGTTTTAGTTATTTGGAAGCAAGGTGGAAATCGTGATTAATTATCCAGTTGACGTTATTGTTTTTGAAGTAGGTTGCTGGAAATAGTTTGAAACGATGCTGCATAGAGAAACGTAAGAAGGAGAATTAGGAATCCGAATGACAATATTAGCCAGACAAAAGTTAATGCACAATCTGCTATGCAAAATCATGTGTGGCTTCTTGGAAAGAAAGAAGGGAATGTAAGCAAAAAAGATGAAGTGAGATAATATTTTTTTGTGTTTGTAAGAGCCATGAGTAAAGGAAAAAAACTGTGAAGATATAAATACTAAATGGTTGGTGATTCTTTGACACTGTTGCCTTTCTACATTCATCTCACATGGATATATTATTATTTTATTAATATAAAATATTTTATTAATAAATATAAGTGTTAAATGAGAGTTAAAGATGAAAGTGGTGTTATACTGTAAATTCTTCAAAAATCTATTTTTAAAGTTAATATGGAGCCCTAGAAAATATGAGTAAATATATTTCACAACACTGTATACAAATTATACCCATTTCACACTTTGTTTTTTATAATAAAGTATTATATTTTAATAAAATAATATTATTTTCAGTTATTAAATGAACTTAAATTACTGTTCCGAGTGTCAATATGCTTAGAACTGTCAGTGCTACCAAGGTGACAAACCCTCCCATTGCTTTACTTCTCCAGCTTCAACCAAAAATGAAAAAAAGAAGCTTCCTTCCTCTCCCTTTTCTCTGGAAATACTCAGTGCAATAATGAAGCATCTATCAACATGTCATCATTTATTTTTCATAGTTCATGAATTTGATCACTACTTGTATAAGAAGTTTCACCTGATATGATATATTGAATATTAGGGATAAATAAATGATCAATCCGAACTGAAAATATTATATGGGACCTTGATCATAAACTATAATACACAGGCATTTAAGTGGGGTGACACGTATGGCTAAATATTAGTTATGAGTCATATTACAGCACTGTCAGAATATGGCCTTGGGATAACTGTTCAAATCAGAAGCAGTAGTTATGCTTCATTACCTTCAAAGCAACTGAGATATGACAAAAAAATTACCTTCAATGCTTATCCTCTTGAACCATGCTACAGCTGGCTTTTTCCTCAGCAACTTCATATTTTGAGTTGGTGCTAGATTAATAGCTGAAATAAACAGACATAACTCCTTCATGTAATGGAATAAATTGATTATATGCTTCTAAAGTCTCTTTCGTAGTCACAATTTCAAGGAGTCAAGAGTTTATAGAGCTAATGTCAGTTACTAATCTAAACCGTAAATTAATTTATCTCAAAAACTGAGTAAAGCAAGTATAGATTTATCATTAAATTAATTTAAAGTACAATCAGATGGTAACCAAATAAAATCTAAGTTTTTATATAAAATAAATAAATTTAAGTTTTGTTACATTCCTTTCTAACTCAATTTAGAGATAAACTCATCTTAAAAAGACCGTTTTTATTCAAAATCATAAATTAGGTAATCATGTTGATTTTTGTTAAGTTCAAGGCAACTCAATCTCAATCATTTTGGCAATCAAATTTTTTTTTTTTCTAACACTATCAAATCAAAATTTAAAAAAGTTATTGTAATATTAGTTATGATTTTTTTAATATTAATTAAAAAAATAGCTTTAAAAGTTAATACAAAGTGATCTTTTGATATAAAAAAAAAATCTTAATGCAACTAAGATTACATTACGCATAAGAAAATTAGATAATTGGTATGAGATCAACATTTGGCTACTCTAAAATCCTAAGATGCATTTTAAAACAGAAAAAAGAAAGTTATGAAATTTGTTCGGTAAATTAATAGTTAAAATTGTGACAGAATCTTTATGCATCCATAATACGATGTTTTAAAAAATTCAATCATTGGTTAAAAAAATCATTTTTTCATCTAAAAAGGAGATTGCATTTAAATTTTTTTAAAATTTATAGTAAAAAAGGTAATATAAATAACCATAATGAGTCGACTTAAAAGTTTAAAAAATAGATATAAACTTAATTGTGAATGAATAAGTGTAATTGAAGTTATGCAATTAAGTTCACTCCATAATAATGAAATTTAAAAAGAAAATATACATAGAAAGTATCATGTTTATTTAGGAAATATATGAAAAATCTTATTTTAGGACCTAGAGCAGTTCAACTTAGTTCAAAGGAACTCTAATCAAAATTTTGATAAGGTAAATTTGATATATTCTATATTATCTTCTAGACGGTGGTTTTAAAAATAAAAAGTAATAGATCATCACTTCACAACCTTTAAAACAAGTTAGATGATGAAAACTAAAAAAAATTATTAAGATAAATAATATATATATATATATATATATATATATATATATTTATATATATATATATATTTAACTTAAAATAATAAAACATTATTTTTAATCTATTATAAAATCTCATCTATCTTATTAAAAATGGATTCTTACATAATTTCTTCCCCAATTATCTCATAAAACTTTTTCCGTTTTTTAAAATCACTAAATATAACGCATTAGCTCGAAATCATTAAAAATTATCCTCATCGATGAAGTTAAAACTTTTAGTTGCAAGGTGTGATTCAAAATTTGACTAACTATATCGTTAAAAGAATAAATAATAGAAAAAAATGATACTCTATTTGACTCTTGACGTAATACCATATTCTTGCAAGATTCAAAGCCATTTTCTTAAAGCTTTAACAAAATGATGACTTGATACAAATGAATGAGATTATAGGAGTGTTAATATAACCCATGTTTATTAGAAATACAGGCAAAATAGACTTTTATAAAGTTTAGTTAACCTTCTTCTTTAGACTAACTTTTTTTTTTTTATAGATTCTTTAGACTGATTTTTTGACTTTTGATATATTCTTTAGACTAATTTTTGAACCTGAGTTATACCTAATAATCTATATATCTTAACATGGTATCGGGATCTTTTATATGGCAAAGTGGTATACAATTCAATATGTGACTGTTTTTTTAAATAAATAATTGAGTTTTAACAGCATGAAGCACGACACATTTAGGTATATGTATATAAAGAATTTATCACATTTTCCTAAATTATATATGTTGCACGAAACCCATGTAACTTAGTTTGGGAAAACTTAATATTTTTCCATGCAAGTCTATGTAATAACTACTAGTCTACGATCGTCATCAACCCAAAAATCATTTAAGATTAACTTCTCATAATTGCACGATCATTTCTTTAACATTTTTATCATGCTCTTTCATTTCTCAATCTATGTTTACCTCTGTTTTAAGAATGATATTTAACATTCCAAGTGTACAATTAACACACATAAACTTAAACATTTCATCATAAAATATTAAGAACAGTTCAGCATAAAGTTGAAATAAACTTTGCACATTCCAAAACTAAAACTAAATCATATATAGGGACTAAATAAACATATTTTTCACTTCCAGAGTCAAAATTTATATTTAGCAATGGATCATAGTTACAAACACAGCTATTTGACCATTGATGATGCGATTTTCCTCTTTGGTCAAAATCTAAGGTTTTGTTTGGCTTTGACTTGGTCCCTCTCTCCACTACTTTGACCAAAAAGCTACTCCATTCACTCTCATTTTCAGTGGGTTGTGAAAGTGAACTGGATCACAACTTGTGACCAACGTCTGCCTTATTCTTGTTTACAAGTTGCAAGAAAAAACATTTTCACGATTATTTCATATTATTATTTTTATGACAAACTTTCTGAAAGTTTAAAAAGAAACAAAATATAGTTTCACCAAGCAGAAAGCGCTTTTCGATAATTTAAAAGCACAACTTCTATAATTTGATGAAAGAAAAAACCTGTTGTGTTGTGTAAAACACTTATTTTGAGAATATTACACTATCCTATGTTGGAAATACTTCTTTTAACTTTTCAAGAAACAATGTTTTCAAGATCTTATTAAATTCTTAAGATGAATCATCATCGAAGTGGTAAATATACTTTCAATATTAGGTGATATATTAAATACTAAACTGACATAAAATAAAATCAAAAATTAACTTAAACAAAATTTTAAATTTTCATAAAAATTCTGTTTGTCTACAAGTAAAAATAACAAATAATAAAAGACTAAACAATAAACAACCTATACGTTAACCTTTTTTTTTTTTTTTAAATTTCTGTATTTATTTTGTCTATAGGTAATTTTTTTCGTATATCTATTTTACAATTACAAAAAAAATAAAATTGACAAAAAAAAAAAAAAAAAAATAATAAAAAAATAAAAAATAAACAACCTATAATTTAACCTTTTTTTTTTTTTTTAAATGTAGGTAATTATTTTGTCTGTAGGTAATTGTTTGCCTAAAACTATTTTTCAAATAAATAAAAAACATAAGCATAAAAATAAAAATCAATTTAAACCGCCTTTTTTCCAATTTTAAACTGGTTCAAGTTAATTTCCACTACTCTTTACTCCATCAATATCCTGAGTTGTTTGAACAGATAACTAAGTGAACCTTTAACAGAATCCTCCAATTTGTCTTAAATTTTTATCAATGGTAAAAAAATTGTCCTGTATATCAATGAGATATTGGTCAGAGAAGTATTTCAGATTCCATCTTAACACAAAGCAAAATAACAGCAGCATCAGAATAATCAAATACAAAAATGATGATTAGGTGTACACCCTCAGAAAATCACTTGAGCTCATATTTAAGTTCAGACTCAAATAACGCCCATATAATGCTTCTGTTAAATTAAGCAAAGATTTACAAATCACAACCATTGACATTTCATATATATATATATATATATATATATATATATATTTATATGTACATGTCACTGTCAGAGACGCTTCAAGGATAAAGCAATATAAATTGATCAAGATCATGTTAATCAACAACTTAAATTCACAAGTCTGTAAATCTGAATTTATTTTATTGATTATACCATACTCCTGTTATTCTGAGAAAAATTATTAAAACGGACAACATGTGCATAGAGAAGCAAACTGACATAGCTGACATGTTATCCAGACTCAGTACAAAAAACAAATAGATTGTCATACATAAAAGTCTTGAAAAAGAGAAAGGTGATATAATAATACAGGAAATAGATCATAAGTGTCTTGCATCTAAACAATCCCCCCTCTTTACGTAAAAAAAAAAAAAAAAATATTTTGTGTGTTTCAATATACTTGAAGCAATAATATTTTCTGTTCCTAATTATATATACAAATACTTATTTAGATTGGTTTGTCCTTAATAAAGACTTTCAGAAGAGAAAAATATGAACAAAATTAAAATTGACTTCTTCATAAATTAACTTACTCACAAATTAAACATAAATTTTTAGAAAAGTTTATACAAACTAATTTTAAGTCATGAAAGAGTTAGTTTCATTTTTTATGTATATTTTTCTCATAAAAATCTTATGAAGAAGGCAGTCCAAGATTTAACTAATCAAATCATCAACCCTATGCATTGAAATCTTTTATTCTCAGTGTATACTAATGCCTCCCTTGTCAGTCTCATGTCAGTTTAAGTTACAACTAACAGTCAACATTTTTAAGACTTCCAAAACAAATTAGAAACAAGTAGGAAAAATGTAATATTGACTATAAGTATAGAAGTTAATTTCACATCATTTACTTAGTTGGTCATCACTGTGTGAGGGCACTGATCACCTTTGCACCATCTATCCAGAACTTCTTTCCTTGTAGCCTGTAATTATATGTGGTCACTGATCAGTCTTGCACTATGTATATATGTTGAGATTGACTGACAAAAAGATGTAAAACCCTGTGAAAACAGTTGAATAAAGAAAACAGAACTAGAAATACACAGCACAATCATACACCATTACATCTTCTTTCCTTAACAAGAAAAATTCTAGTTTTTCAGTAATCTCTTTTTAGGTACTCTCTGCATTCATCTGAGTGTCAATAAATTTATTAATCAGAAGACTTGTGAAAGTTATTGAATGATGATATTAGAACTGTACTCACAATATTTTTTTGTTTCCAATGCAAAAATATCAATTGCATTAATATGTTATTAGATGTGATACTCTTAAACATTGTTTCATTTAAATCTCATAAATTCATAAGTAACAGTTCTTCCACCCTAACAGTGAGTTAACATAACCCTAAATAAACTAAAAAAATATTCATGATCATAGGGAAAGCAAGGGACAAGAACTACCTCACTTCAATCTTTAATCTCAAAGAAAAACTAGAGACACTTAATGATGTAGGATATGCAACTATGTACATAAAAGATTTATAGAAATCCCATCATAGACCTCTTCTAAACATCAATATTTGGCAGTTTTAATATTGGGTACCTCCCTTCAGCAGATAGTATATGCAATTGGTTTCTATTATATGGAAAAGTAACAAAGAGAATAGATCAAGAGGGAAAAACCATAATCACACTTCAGCACAGGCTTTGATAAGGTAGAACTAAAAGAGAATTGATTGAACATTATAATAATTGACAAAATTCTATAGATGATGCAACCATTTAACCATGAAAATGACATGTGTATACATAGTAGAGCCAGTCATTCATACCTACATTTATTACATGAAAATTGCAGGGCATCTCAAGCTAGAAGGAATAATCATTGCAACTAAGTTGGCTCTGCTTGACTAAGAATGCCCCATCTGTTCTGGAGGGTTATTTACATTCCTAATGTTCCACCAAAATTTGGCATTACTTCTGCCATCAGAATCTTTCCTTTCAGAATGCACTTCCTGATTCTCAGAACCAGGATTCTCTGTCAAGAACCGTTCCCAGAATATATCATTAACACCAGTAGCCACAGGAACTGTTCCGACTGGTGTCTCTTTTGATGCATCAAGATCAGGAAAAGCAGCTACAGCTGACTCAGAATTCATGTTGATTCCAGGTGATTTAGGCTGAACTTCAACCTCCAGCTGCACAGAAGATATAGCTGGACTATCTGCACAACTTGTTGTTTCATCAAAATCCATGTTCACATGACTTTGAACATCATGTGCAATATTCTCCCAAAACATAATGGATGACTCGAGTAGATCAAATCGCTCCATGTTCCGAGCAAAAATAGAGGCGCCCTCTGTATTTACCCCAGGCAATACAGACGAAGTTTCCATATGATCTTCAATGCTAGCATCATCACTGAAGAGACCACTTCTTGGCAACCTACGTTTTCTATCCCCGTTTTCTGTCAGTGGCAAGAGATTTAAGGCAATCCCAGGTTTCTGCAGCACTTCAGAAACAGAAGAAACCAAATTTTCTTGTTTCTTTTCCAACTGTTCCAATCGATCATTTGAGTATTGTAGTTGTACCTCATACATTTTCCACTCCTGTTCATGCCTCTCCAACTCCCGAAGAATTTGATCCTTTTCCTCTTTAAGCTTCAGTATCTCATCCTTGAAACTCTGCCTTTCTGATTCAGTCAGTGGAGAAGACCCCTGACCCTGAATATTCTGCAAAGAATGGCTATGAACAGGTTTGCGCCTATGAATATTCTTCAAAAGATGTGGCTGACCTCTCACAAAACCGTCATTTGCAAATTCCCATAGTTCAGGATCAATCTTTCTAAACCCCTGATCAAACAGAAAACCATGACATAGTTCAAGACAATCAATCCCTTTACCAAGAAACAAGAAAATAGTAGTCATAATAATATTAGCATTGAAAAAATTATCAAATCGATGAAGATGAAGAAGACTGAATTTACTTACATAAGTGTTGAGCTGCCTGATAAAACTGGAGAAGTTACTGTGCTTAAAGAATCTGGGTAACAACTCCTTTGAAAACTCTGGTGGGTTCCAAACAACGAAACTCTTATTGGTGACACTCCAGGAAACAATGGAATTGGTGGAAGGATCATCCACCATGTCATAAGTCTTGCTGAGGAAAGGAGGCAAGGAACTAGAATTGCCCTGAGCTTCCTCCATCATCCAAAACACAAATCTCAAAACTACGTGAACCCTCAAAAACCCTTCAGTATACCCAGATAAAAAAAAATTAAAAACCCTTTCACCCTTTCACAAATATGACCACTACATGACAAAACACACGCATGTATCTAAAAAAATACATCCTTGTTCTCCCCCTCTCCTCTCTAGCTAGGTTTCACCAATCCCAGACTACAGAAAGTGATAATTCCCAAAAAAAGGTCACCCTTTTTGCCAATTCAATTCAGAAAACACTCCTTCGACAAAATCAGTGCTCACAGCCTTACCTTCAGTCCCCCAGCTACAGCTGGCGATGAATTACAAAGGCCAAGGTGAAATCTCTGTCCAGATTAAAATGCTCAAACCCAACAAAGATGAAAATAGAAAGAGCGTAACACAGAAGAGTTTGTTTCTCCTCCAAATATGGAAAGTTCATATCTTTGTCCACCGTAGCCACACGCTTAAATTCTGACCATGTTTTTCAACTGTAATAATGACTTGAATTTCCCAGAGAAAATGGAATATCTTTAATTTCATAGAGATAAAAAAACTTTAAGAGAACTTGCTGCTCAAGTAAATATATATAATTATTCAATTACTATTTTTTTAAAGAGAAAGACATTAAAATTAAATAAATTACCATTTTGGTGGGGAAGGTGCAGGGAAAAGACGCGTTTGGGTCAATCCGTGCTTCCAAACATTGTTGGATCCTTCCAGGCTAAGAAGTAGACAATTTTGAATTTTCTTCTTTGGGTTGTTTTCTCTTTCAACCTTATTTATTCTGGCTAATTTAATTTGAAAAAAAAAAATAAAAACCTAAAAATTACACCATAAATAATTATAAAGTTAATTTCTAAGAGTCTTCTGCCTCATGGATCACAGGATTTGTGTTGCTATTACATCGTACATGGATTGGAAGTTCATGAATAAGTACAAATTAGTATCCGAATGATTTACTTTTTTTTTTCTGTTTTTTTTTTTCTTTCAGTTGCGGCTAGTCTAAAACTGAAAATCATACTCATTAAATTAAAAATAATAATATTTAAAAAGATTAAAAAATTATTATTATAGTAGTTATAAAATTACTATATAAGTATAATGATTATGAATTATTTTTTCGTTTAGACATGAATATCTATTTTAAAATATCTATACTATAAGTTTTAACATTTTAAAGTCTTTAGTAAAAAATTTTAGGAAATATGGAATTAACTTCAATTACTCTTGTATCAAGAAAATGCATTTTCAATTAAAAATATTATTAGAAATTATTATGGTAAATATAAAATCACGGTAACTTTAAGAATTAGAATTACAATATTATAATTTTGGCAAATAGTACTTTCACACGTGGTTGATTAGATTGATCCAATCATATGCATGGCATAGTTACTTAGCAACAAATTACTCCTGTTCCAACTCTTCTTCAGCAAATTGAAGGATGAGACTGAGAAACTTTTAAAATGTTTGAGATCTGTATACAAAATTCTGTTTTGGAGAGCTTGAGTGCAAATGGGTCCAAAGAGACTTTTTTTTTATATGAGGACTTAGTGAAGTAAGTGTAACATTCTGGTAGAAACAATAGCATCATTTTTGGTATACAATTGAAAAATCTTGGAGAAGGAATTATCTTGGGTGATCAATATACTTTGCCTGTAATTTTATTATAATTTTCTTCTTCTTTTATACTCTGAATTCATTCTAAAATGACTTATACTATAATTTAAAATATTAACAAAAGAGCTAAGAAATAAATGTCATTAACTTGAAAATTATTTTTAAATTGAAAAATATTTAATTTTAAATCACTAAAAGAATTAATATTAGTGAATATAAAAATGTAGTGAAATATTTTAAATATAAATTATTAATGTTTTTCACGAAATACATTTAAAGAAAAAAAAATGTCTACAAGTATATTTTGCGTCCTGTATAAATAATTATATATTTAACAAAAAATTATAATGATTACTATGTCTACAATGACTTTCATTATTATGTATTTTTTTTTGTAATTATGTTATTCTTTTAGAATAAAAACTTATTTTATATTGATTTATACTATAAGTTTTGAATATTTACAATACTAGTAAAAAAGTTGCAAACTAAGTGGCATTAAATAGAAAATTGTTTAAATTGAAAATATTTAATATTTTGAAACAACTAAAAGAATTATTATTAGAGAATATAAAGTGTAAATCAAACAAAATTATCAACCATTTTTAAATTAAATATAGTTAAAGAATAAAAGGTCTCCCATGTACATTTTGAGTTATGCATAAAAATATATATTTAATTAAATTTGTGATTAAAAATTATAATCATGGTAATTATAGAATGTTCAATAAACTATAGGGATTATTTCATATTATAGTTTTTTAAAATTATATTCTTCTTTTTAAGTTCTATTTTTAAAAAATGATTTATACTATATCTTTTATTATATTTATTTCATAAAACTTATTGATTTCTAATAAATAGTTTTCTACTAACAACTTTAAGTTAAATATCTTTCATTAAATTATTAAATTATTGTTGCTATTGTTATTATCATTATTATTTATATTATTATTATTATTCAATTAGTATTACAACTATAATAATAATAATTATTATTATTATTATTTAACTAAAGTTAGAAAAAATGTTTATAAAAATGTATTATATTTTAAAAAATTATTATTATATAATTAAAGTTTTATATGTGTAATTAAGAAAAAAGATAAAATTTGAGAATTAATTAGAATAAAATTAAAATTTGAAAATTCTATTTAGATAATAAAATTTTAGGATCAATTAAAATTTTGAATTTTTATTTATAAAAGAATAAAAATAAGAGGTTAAATGTTGTTTTATCAAAATTTAAAATAAATATGTTGAGTTGGGTATTATTCATTACATGGACCATATAGATTTTTTCATATATGACAAAATTTTGGAACATGGATCTGGTGAAACTAGTAGAGAAATTATTAAAGAAGCATAAATAGAAAACCTAGGCATAACACTTCAGTCATTATCCATTCGTGAATATAGTACAATCTATGATTTTTTTGTTGTTATATTTTTATGGCTTTATTATGGTACGAAACAAATTTATTGCAAGAGGACTGTTACTATATATAAAGCACATGTATATATAAAGCACATGCATTGTTTATGAATTATTCATTTTAATTTTATGATGTATATCTATAGGATATCTAGGTGTCTAGATGAATATTTGGTAACAATCAACCTGCATGCAAAGATCCATGAACTATATATATATTCAACAGATGTCAATTAAGGAAAATAACAAATAATTTATTTTGCAATACAGATGGATTTGACAAATCTAAAGATCTTTTTGTAAACAAGTCAATTTATCCAACTCTATATCCATAATATATTTATAGTGGAATAAAAAATTATGTGACATTATATATCATCATAATAAAAGTTATTTTCATAAAAAATCAATTTTCAAGACAGTAAATAAACAATGCTGTATTAATCATCCTAATGTAATTTTTTGCATGTATGTGTTATGTCATAAAATAATTGTAACGTCCTCTCTCTTTATGCAATATTTATAATTTAAATACTATTATAAGAATATCCCATATAATTCAAAACAATTACTTTTTTATATACTAAAATATAAATACATACAGTACCTAGGAATTTTTCAAAAACAACATAATAAAATAAAATTAAATACTTTTATATAAAACATAAAACTAAGTTAGTGTTTAAAATTTTTTATTAAGAATTTAAAACTTTCACCAGTTAAAATGAACATCAAAATCATCATTCTCAATAATTATACTCAGAATTTAAATAATATTAACTTAATTAATGCTTATAAAAAACTTATATTAAAACTTATATTGACTTCTCAGAATTAAAATGTTATCTAAATGATTTGGAGGTTACTTCTCACTAATTATCTAATTTTAAGTCACTGAAAAAAAAACTCAAATTATCTACAAAAATTATATACGGATGAAAATCCGTATGTAAAATTTTATCTATGAATTTATATCTATATGTAAAATTAGCATTATATACGGAATTATCTACGGATTCAAATTCTTATATAAAATCAATATTACATATGAATTTGTACTTACAGATTTGCATCCAAGATATTACATATAGATTTAATCTGTATGTAATATAATCTATATTAAAAATTAACATTACATACAGAAATTACATACAAATTTTTTGTTTAGGGTATTATATACGGATTTAATCCGTATGTAAATTCATATATAATATAATCCATATTAAAAATTAACATTATACGAAATTATAATAAATTTGTATCCAGACTTATTATATAAAAATTAAATTCGTATATAAATTCATATACAAATATTTATATTATTATTTTTAATATATTATTATTATAATAGTATTATTAATATTATTAAAATTATTATTATAAATATTATTATTATTATTAACATTAATAATAATATTATTAATATTATTGATATTATTATTAATATAATAATATTATTGTTGTCATAAATATTAATCATATTAATTATTATTGTCATAATAATGATACTGATAATAATAATTATTATTATTATAAATGCTAATATAATAAAATTAATAATATTATTGATATTATTATGTTATTATTAGTGTTGATATTATTACTATATTATTAATAATATTGTTACTATTATTGTTATTATTAATATTATTATTATAAATATTATTAATAACATTATTACTAGTTATTATTAATATTATTTATATTTAAATAAAAGTGTTGTTATTATTAATAATATTATTAACAAAATATTATTGTTGTTATTATTAGTAATATTATCATTATTATTAATATTATAAATATTATTAATAATGTCAATAATGTTAATATTAGTATTATTAATAATTATAAAAATTATATTTACAATAATAATACTAATAACAATAATTATAATAAGAATGTTAATAATCATATTATAACAATAACATTGTTCTGGTTTAGCGGTAAGTTCACCTGGTGCACATTGTTAATAATATTGATAATGTTAATAAAACTAACTAAAACAATAATAAAAATAATCTTAAAAAATATATATACTAAAAATAAAAATAAAATATAAAGATAGTAATAAAATTGAAAATTGTAAATAAATTTTTTTAAACAATATTTGTTACATACAGATTTATTTCGTATGTAACATTCTGTCAGTAAATTACATATGGAATAAATCCATATGTAAATTACCTACAAATTTTTATTTATATGTAAAATGCTTACATACGGATTTTTGATCATTATATACGGATTTTACCCGTATATAATTTCAATTTTTTTTAGTAGGTATTAAGAAAAAAACATTTCAAAATATACACTAAACATAAATCTATTAAATTATATTAGAATTGTAAATATCACAGTTGTTTAAAAATATAAACAATTATAAAATTTCAACATTTTAGAAAGTCACTCATCAAAATTTGGCTAGTAAAGACAATTCTTTTCAGACTTAATCTGTTAAATGATTTTTTTGCAAAAGATTTGAATTTATCACCCGAATGATTTTGTTTAGCCAAATAAAATATACTAAACAAAATTCTAAAAAAGAAAATCATTTCATTATTGTCTCAAAATTGTTGCGGTTTTGAAATCCCCCAATCAAGTTATTGAGAAAAAAATTTGCATTTTGCAAGAATTTCAAAATCAACTTTTAACACCTCAAATTTGATACATTTATTTTTTTCAACAAGTTACAAAATTTCTACACACTTAATTTAACTACCAAATATAAGTAAAAAGGTATAATTTTCATTTGATTATTTTTTTAACTCGACTAATCATACCATTTTCCACTTTTTAAGTAAAGAAATTTTATTTAATATTTCTTATTTTCATTTCATTATGTGTACCAAATACTTCATCATTTCATTATGTGTACCAAATATTTCATATATATTTAAGTCATCAGTTTCACATTAACACATAATATATCATCACATAGCTATATCGTTTGTAGCCAATTTGATTAAAATTCAAATTTCATTTGTCTAATTCTCATAATTCTAATTTATTATAAATTGAACTTTTTTAATATCAGTTTGTAAAACACACAATATATATAATTAAATAACAAACTAATTTTCCTTGTTTCTACTTATATGATCCTTTTAAATAATTCAAAAGTTAACCAAATGTAGGAAAATCCTTAACTTATTTTTAAAAAATTTAGGAAACAAAAGAATTACTAACATACTTAATATTATTATCTGAAAAAAGACATAATCTAAGATATGCAATGTAACACCCACTTTAAAATATGCAACATAACACCCACTTATGAATATCATTATCTAGAAAGACATAATCTAAGATATGCAATATTACACACACTTTAAAATATGCAACATAACACACACTTATGAAAGAGTCACCCATACATGACACAATCAGACATATATATAACCCTACATACTATTATATAATTATATATCTCAACACACATATAATTAATCATATAATTCACACATTATCACCGTCACAATTAAAATTATTTAAAGAAATTGATCTCATTTAAACAATCTCATCACTCATAATGTTATCATCATTTAAACAATCTCATGCTGCTGGAAAGATATATTCTTTCCCAGCAAAATTAAAGTCATTTCTTCCTTATTTAAACAATAATCATTTGAGATTTTTCAAAATACTTTAACAGTAAATTCTTTTTTATTTCTTCTAATAAGCTCTCTGGAACTTTAACTATCACTTTATACGTTCTAGAACTTTAACTACCACTTTGTTATCCTTTTAACAACCACATATGTAGATGGTTTTTCAAAATTCTAGAACTCAATACACCTTCACTAATTTCACCTCAAATTGTTTGACCAAAATCCTTTAAAAATAGGAGAATTGCATCTGTTTTTCTTAGTCAACCTGTAAATTCTTACTCGACTTATAATCACTTGAGAAATGATGAAAAATGAAGATCTCGACTCAAACTTTTCGTGGCTCTAGAGCAATATTCCTGGATCTTCTTGTCTCCTTCTCCTTATTTAATATCCTTATATTGGTTTTTATGATTATGATATTTAGGTTATGGAATCTGCAAGTTGGAATTGTCTTTAGGCGAAGATGGCAGTTGGGATCCTGTGGATGCAGCTGAGAATGTATTTTCTTTTAAAATATCAAATACAATTATTATATATGTATCTATAACTGAAATTCAAAATTATTAATTAAATTAAAATTACGCGTATTGGTTCACATATTCTCCGATAAAACGCGGAAAGTTTGAAAGTTTTTTCCACAGAAAAAGCTTGAAACGCGTGGCTTGCATCCATATGGTTTGGTAAATGAATGATTGAGAGAAGAATTATGTTGGTCCATTATTTGAATCTTGTTACTTAAAGCAATAGTAAAAAAAGAAGCTGAGATTGCCATTATAAATCTAGAATAATTGTGAGAGAAGGGCTATCACCATATATCACTTTCAGCCCTTAGGGTTTTCTAAATTAATTAAATTATAAGGAACTGGAGAGTGCAGAATTAATTTATTTGACTGAGAAAATAAATGTATTAAAAGAAAGGTATCCCACCTAATCCAAGAAGATTAATATACAAATGAGATTGGATTGTGTATAATCTGGGGATATGGTAAAAGTTCATCAACATTTGCTAATAAAAAGTATGCAAAAAGATTTTCATAAAACAAAAGATAATAATTTATGATTTAATTCATTAAAACATATTTTTTATAAGTGAAATTTTTAAATGAATACGAATGATTTTCAAGAAATTGTATTTTCTATATTACTCTTTTAAGTATTAGGATATTTATTAGACTATATTATTCAATGACTCAACTCTTAGTAAATTCAATCTAATTAAATTCTACAACAACACTTACGTTAATATTATCTGTATATATTTGTTGTTTATTATAATAACTAGCGCAATTTTTTTATTATTGTTGTTATTATTATTAGGATATTTGTACAATTTTTTTTATCATGATTTAAATCGAATATCAAATAAGATTATTTTGCTTCTATTCTATTATCTTGTTACATATAAATATATTATTGTAATATAGCATGACCACCAAACTAGCTGGTGTTTACTTATTTTTACTCTATTGTACTAAAAGAACTTAGTAATCAAATGAATGTTTTATCATTTAATTGTGGGTTAGTTTTAGTAAACTGATTTTTACAAATAAAAGGTTAAACAAAGATTATTTTTACAGTAGTAAAAGAAATTGGGTCAAAGCAAATGTGGGTGTATAATTTCAAAGGTCATGTGACTCAACTCTCTCTCTATATGTCCAGTGTAGATGATAGAATCCAACTTGGTTACTCCAATGCTATATTTTACAAGGCTAGGTGGCTATCTCGGCTTAGGTAATACAAATATGTAAAAAATTGATCTTTATATTTTAAGTAAAGATAAGGATGGTTGTGTCATTAAAATGATACACAAGAGCAATTTTAGCATATTCCATAGTTTAATAATACTGTCGTGGAAGTTTTAAAACAAGAATAATAACAGTCATAGAAAAAGATTAAACATCTACACAAGTAACTATGCAACTAGTTGACTTTTCTTCCTTCTCTTAACTTTGAAAAGGAAGGCCTTGTTATCTTTCTTCTGATCTATTTCTTGTTAAACAGAATAATCATCATGGACAGAAAGAAAAGCAATGTGGTTGTGCTCTGTGTAGGCCCACCAAAAAGAATTTAAATCACAATGATTACAGAAACTATTATCTTAATCCTCTCATCTCACCTTATCCCCAACCAAAATTAGCCCACCGCACGTTCATTATTTCTTAAAGTCCTGCCAAGTTATAAAAAAAATGCATGATAGAATGTGATTGTTATAATTCCATGGTTGAAGCTGCACGTTGAAAAGATATAAACGTTTTAAAAATTCATCCCATGATAACGAATTTTAGTTATTTGTTGAACTATTTAATGGGGCTATCCACAGTTTGTAATTATTCCACGAGATTATAATTCAACTGTAAAAGAAAAGGATCTCGTGGTTGTTTAATATATTCACTGTTATCATGTATTTAATAAATTATATTTTTGAAACCATTTGTGCTAAATAAACGATAAAAAATAATGAAAGATAAATGCCATTTTATTTCTTGGAATAACTCCCGTGTGCACATTTTGCATTTCGCAGGCATTCTATGTCCCAAAGTTAGTCATTAGATCCGCTTAAATAAACTTCTCTATCAAAATTTCTAGGAAAAAAAAGTAAGCTTCTTTTATAGATTAAAATTAAATTATTAAAAAGCTAAGTTGTAAAAACTTTTAATAACGTTTCCACATTAATATTTTTAACTTTTATATAAAATAATTTTAATTTATAAAAGAAACTAACTTATTTTTTATTCTAACCTTTTTACAGAGAAGTTTATTAAAAAATTTCCTTAATCGCATTTACCTGCAAAAGAATAACCCTAGATTGAGTGAGTCTTGAGAACATCCCCTATAATTCCAAAAATTAGAAATTGTAACAATCAAACGTCAATAACGAGTTGATCCCACCTCACTGAAATGCCTAATTGTCACAATTTTGACTGAAGTAATTTCAAGTTATATGCATTTTTTTCTTCTAAAGTTTGTCACTGGATCAACTACTTATATATCAAAACGATTACATCTACCATTTTATTCTATCTGTGTCATTCAACATACAAGTTGCAACCAAATTTGATCATTACAAAGTTTTCAAGGTATAGCTCTATTACTCTTTTACAGCAACGCTCTAATAATCAGGGATGGCAGAAAAGCGGTATCCTTGAGCACCCCTCCACGCATAATATGCAATTCGAGTCTCATAAAAACCTGTATCCAAAATTAAAAAAAAAAATATGTTTAATATGCGCATAGTCATGGTAGATACAAACTAAATTAATATTTATTATTGAAGAAACATCTATGAACGAAAGAAGTGAGACATTTCAAGCTCTAGAACAAATAAAACAGGCTAAAAATTACTGCAAGAAACAGCATTCCGTGTGTATATATATATGATGGAAATAATCATTAATTCGTAATTGTAAACATAATCATAGAGATGAAGATCACTTCTACCCATTCCATGCCTTTCTCATATTCTACTCCCATCAATTAAGTACAGATTAAAATGCTTTTTCAATAAGCAAGTAAAATTGTTAGCTAATGAAGTAATGTTATTATAGTATTAATGGCACGTTAATGTCTAGGTAGCATACTTTATGTGGTGGGATAGACAAAGAGGACAGCTGATATGGATCCATAATTGTATGCTTCGTATTATATGCAATGATATGAAACATTTTTAACTGATTCATTGTAAAGGCTGATCAACGCAAACGGCATAGTTTATGTAGTTTATGATTTGTGAATTATCTCTCTACTAATCATGAAGTGCGTCCACTATCCCCCATTTCAACAAATTCAATTGAACATCGACAAAATTGGCATGCTTTCTGTGTTTCTCAGGGTAAAAAGATCAAATGCAGGCTCGTAATGCATAACTATCAACCAATTCGTCCAAAAGGATATTAGCTCAGCAGACAATTAATTTAATTGTTGTTATATTAATTAACCTAGATACTTAACATACATAATGCATATCACATTCAGAGAATCCAACGTACCTGGGAGAAAGCTAAGGAAGCCAAGGGCTAAAAGACCATATGCTTGAGAGCGTTCTCCCCCCATATGACCAGTGAAGATAAAGTATGAAAGAAACAGAAGTCCTGTACCAAGGAATAACAGAAAGAGTGCAAGGGCAATGGATTTCCAGGGAACTTTATCCAGGACCTTCGGTGTATAATCAAATCGTGGGTCAAACGGTGTATTACTAGCATCATCATTGTCATCAGTAGCAAGAGGGGAGTAACGAACACGTCTAGTAGCCATATCTTTCCAGACCTATTTCCTCCTAAAAATTTTAACCCAAACAGAAAAGGACCACATTAGATTGGGATCTGATGGGAAAACCAGAAACTTTAACACAACAAGGGATGAAATGACATGCAATTAATTGGCAGATTCTTGAAGACTCAAGTTCTTCCAGTCAAGGAAGGTTGTACTGCATAAGAAAAAAAATCATCGCTTCACCCTAACAAATTCATAAACAACAGAAATACAGAGATACGACACAATTTCAAGTTTTCAACAACACAAACTCTAATTTAGAGCCATAATTCAATTATGTGACCACAAGAGAATCAAGCGTCAGTTTATAGACTCTCCGCTCATGCAACTATAAGGTTATGAAGATCGCGAGTCAACTCGTAAACTCGTCCGATCCTAGTTAACTAGAAAGTAGGTATGAACTCGAGTAAATTCGCACGAGTTTAGATTCGACTCAGCATGCTCCGTTAGGCATTAGGAAAAAAATAAGGCAAAAAAAAAAATAAAAAGACAGTAGAATTGTTTGTCTCTAGGTCATGATTTATGCAGAACGCACCAGGGTTACAATTCCGTGGTTCAGTGGTTCTCTCTTTCAAGTTTGGGTCCGTTTGGCTGTTGATGTTGCGTTCTCTCCTATAGCGCGAACAGATCTGGGTTGGCGTCTTTCTCAGGTCGTTTTGCTTTTCCACATTCTCCTTTGAATTTTCTTGCACACCCTGCATCTTACTGCTCTACCTATTCCTTACTCTTGTCTCGCCATTACAAATTACTGGGTTGGGTCATCTTAAGGGCTTTAGTGGTTTACTTAGGACTCTTCCTTCTGCACTCCCATAAATTTAAACTGCAACCCCATATAAATTAAAATTTCAATTAAATTTACATTTAAATTTTATAATCCAGAATACAAAAATGTGGAATTTCAGAAAAAGATACTTGTAAAATCAATAATATATTAATACATTGCTAATTATACATTAGGAAAAGTATTTTTTTATCCAGAAATACATATCAAAATACGCGATCCGAAATACATTTTTAAGGAACAGTTTTGTCATTTCACCCTGGGGTGCAGGTTTAAAAATATGGGGGTGGAGAATGCAACACCCTTTTTCTACTCGTATCTTTGGGCCTCTCTCACTTTAATAACCTTTTTTATGTAAAAAATACTATAAATATAATCAACTAAAGAATAATGATAAAAATATATTACTAATATAAAAATATAAAAACTATTTATATATAACATATAATATATGATCAACTAATAATAATACTAATCATAATAATATTATAATAAAAATATACAAAAGTTATTTATAGCATAATATATTACAAATATTTAAATATAGTGTTGATTTATTATATTCTTTAATAATATTTTGATATAATTCTTTATACGAAATAAAATTTTAAGGGCTTATGATTTGATTTTACAGGTCTAGTTTATAACACTCACTAATTTACCTAAATTTTCGTGTTTGTGATACTTAATTTTATGATTAAAATATGCTTAAACAATTCCCAAGTTTAACAAATCTACTTACTCGCTGGTATTTACTTTTAGCGTTGATAAACGGCAAATAAATAAATTCAGAGTCTTGATCATAGGGCTATGAACATGCAGGAGTTATACTAAAAATAATAACATAAATTTAAGACATTGTTTCTCTGATCCCACTATTTCTTTTTATATACTATATCGTTATAGAGACAAGACTCATTACAGGAGTGGAATGCCATGCCACTGAGAAGTTTAATGAAAAAACAGAGAGTGTAGCAGGAATTACCCAGGTAATTAATTTGAAAAATTCAATAACTAACCTATGATATTAAAAAGCAGAGGAATTTGTGAAAAGAAAGACAATACTGCATCAATTCACCTAAATGTGATATTTTTGTCATTAAATAATACCAACAAAGATATGTATCCTGTTATAATTTAAGTTCAATGTTGTGATATGCTAATTGCTTTACACAAGTCGAAGAAAATTTTGCAGTTAATAATGTAATATTATGATAATCATAACCACCAAATAGAAAGAAACAGCAGTTGCAGGCTTTAAGTAGGTCAACCAACTTCAAAGTTATTTCTGGAGTAAATATGAAGCCAGTAAAATGCAGAGCCAATAAACATTACAATCCATGTTTCTTTGCAGGGAGGGTATAAAATACTTAAGTACGTATAGAAGTAAGTCAACACAAACCTGTTACAATGTTAGTTGGGCAGAAATTTTTTTGCCTCAGTTTGAAGGGTCTGAACTTTGCGCTCAAGTTGGGTGGAGACAAGACACTTTTGGTACTGCAAATACATCGTTTCGTTTTTAATGAATTTGCAAAAACTAAACCCAAAACTATAAATATTTTGAATACTCTATAAATCATTTTCTTAATCAATCAAGTTTTTTTAATGAAAAGGCTCCATTTTTGCCATATGAACTCTATGATAATTAAAAAAAAATTACTTAATTTGTTATTAGACTGGATTTACCTTTATTAGTAAAAAAAATCACAAAATATTTTTTTGGTGTTTTTTTCTAGTATTCATATATGGACATACAACCTTCATGAAGCATACTATATACAAATGTATTACTTCCATGAGGAGTATCATTACAAATCTAAAATGTACAATGAAAATGAAAAACAAGATAGGTCAATATCTACACTATTCAGAGGAATCATGCATAATTTTCTGTCTCCGAAAGCTAAAGATCTACCAATGCTGGAGAGGGGTAAAGAGAGAAATGAAGTGTAATGATAGCTATATCCAAAATATCCTGGATATTACATAAAAAAATGCTTCAGCTAGTAAGGGTTTTACCAAGTATTAACCTTCATTATTCATCAGTGTTGGATTTATAATGAGGGAAGGAAAAAGCTCTTGAGCTTGAGTTCAGGATTAGGTAGTTACCGTGCAAGAATGGGATTCACTGGTTCTGTAGGTAGTTTGGCAAAGTTCTGGAATACAAGGAAGAGTTTTCCTAGTAATTGAGTGTAATTTAGGTGTTGCACGGAGTACAATACTGTCTAGAAAATGAATATACAGGCTAGATCCATCTTCCAAACTTTGGACCTTAACGAAGGACCAGTCAATACTAATGGATATAGTTTTCGAGATGTAGGTCATTTTTCAGAAGCACCACATGTAACAAGACATAAATAAGTGAGGGAGGAATATTGATCAAACTTGTTTACAAAGCTGAAAATACTTACCTTTTATGACTCAACGAAGAAAATTTAGATTTTATCTAGTTGTATTTATGTGGAATTATATAAATCTATACTTATTTGATTTAGAAGTGGCTGAAAATATATATGTCCCTCTCAAATTGGTAATAAATTCATCCTTGATATAAATCTTAATATATCTACATAATATAAGATTCATTACTCGCACACGGGGTTAAAGTTCATGTTAGACTATATCACAACGGGTTAATCCCAATCTGCTATTTCTTCTAATATTCTTCTTTCTTGCTCTGCTTTTCCATGAACATCAATGATATGGATATGTCACAGAATGCATTAACTCCCTTCTATCTACACCCCAGAGAAAACACTGGGATGATACTTATTACTCCACAATTAAATAGGGCAAACTATTACTCTTGGACTAGAGGAATTAAAGACACATTATTATAATAAAGTGAAGTTCATCAGTGGAGATATTACTCAACCAGCTCACAAAGATCCAATTTTCGATGCTTGGGAAAACTGCTATGATGGTAATCTCTTGGATACGCAAACTTTATCTCTACAAATTGGACGAAGTTCTTTAATGTCCAAGAACTATGGGAAGAATTGAGAGAAAGATTTTCTAGAAATGATCATTTCTACATATCAGACCTTCTACAAGAGATAAATTCCATCAAAGAAGGTGAAAGAAGTGTTATAAATTATTACATTGGTTTGGTTTGAAGATTCTTTGGGAAGAACTTTAGTTCTTGAGAGGCATTCTAGTTTGTACGTGTGACATAAAATGCAGCTACAATCTTGTTAAGATCATCGCGAAATATAGAGATTATTAACATGTGATATGTTTCTTGAAGGATGTTGGAGAACTATTTGGAAATATGTCAAAACTCATATTCTTCTTACGGAGCCTCTACCTAATATAAATCGAGTGTTATTTTTTGTCCTTCAACAAGAAAGACAGTTGAGTGGAAACAGTTATACTAATACTAAGGTTCTTGTTAACATCACAAGTCAGAATCAATGGAAACCATCAAATCGTGATAACAACAATTTTTGTTATGAATGCCCCATGTTTTCTAGTTCTATGTTGTGTGTCATGTTGTTTATCTCATAAACTATCCAACTTCACCTGTCATTGGTTATATAAGTCCATATGAAGTTCTCTATCAACACAAACCTGACCTCCTTAGTTTAAAAGTTTTTGGTTGTGTATGTTTTGCTTCTACCTCACAAAATAACAAAAATAAACTAGATCCTAGAGTACAAAAATAAACCCACCTCATCATCCTGTCAATAATATCAAGCACCACAAACAAAATCAAACATGGAGCCTCAAATTACCCCCAGTCTCAAAAAGGAAAAATCAATATAATTTTAACCTTAAAGTAACATATTAATTTAATGTTTGCAAATGAACCACAAAAACACATATGTATAATCTGGTCAGGAAAGGAGAAAATTTACCCGAGGAGAATCAGAATTTAATATCTGGTCGCTAAGGGAGAAACTAGAAAGCCCTGTAGATAAGTTTTCCACAGCTTGCACCTGATTCTGATAATCCAAGATTTTGCCCTCTATTGGCAAACCTAGAACAAACACCAAAATAGGGCATGTATGTGCGTATAATATCTACAATTACTACCAGCAAAAGAAAATTTTGGGAAAGACGAGAAGGGTCGATGATAGAATTGGAATTAGAGCTTAATGGCGCGTGATCAAAACAGAGTTCCCCCCTAGGTTTTACGTCTCCCTTGCGTGCTGTTATATTTTCAACCTCCCTATTTAAAAAACCATTTTACTTGTATTTTCAAAATTTAAGAAATTAAAATTAATTTTAAATTTAAGAAATTAAAATTATTTTTAAATTTAAAAAGTTTAAATTAAATTTCAAAGAATAAAATATAATAAAGGTACTCTAAAGACAAACATAATTAAGTTTTTTTTCCATGTCACCTACATTTTTTAGTTTTCCTGGTCTCTATTAATAATAAAGTCTTTAAATACAGATCCTTTTAAAGAAAAATAATAATTATTTACTTTTGAAATTTATTTTAAGAAAATTAAGTAATCATTTTACACTAATAACAAATGAAAATAGAAAATTATTCGAATGAATACATGAAATAATTATTTTTAAACATTACCCTTAAATTGTTTAATCAATTATTTCTATTAAAAGTATACTAATAAAACATGACAATTAAATTCCATTAGAAAAAACAAAAATTTAAAGAGCAGACGAAAAAAAGCAAAGAGGTGCAAAGTTGTGACAAATAGTGTGAAGAAACAACCTATTTTTTTGTCAAAAAAGAAACAACATGAAACTCCTGAATTACTATGTTATAATTCAAATTGTCTAAGGTTTTATAGTCTTATGTTGTGGTTGTGTGTAATATGTTGCTTATCTGATAAAGTGTCTATCTTCATATAAAATTTCTCTCAATATAAACCTGACGTCCTTAGTTTAAAAGTTTTTGGTTACGTATGTTTTGCTTTTATTTCACATAACAATAAAAATAAACTAAATCTTAGAATATGAAAATATATTTTTTGGGAGATAAAAATAAAACTAAAAGTTATCTTATCATGAATACCAATATCAAAAATAATTCTATACTTAGATATGTGATCTTTCATTCACATCTTTTAACGGCACAAAATTAATAAATAGATAGAAGCACTTGGAGGATATTTTAACTCTTATACATCCCTATAAATCTGTAAACGAACAACGATATAGTTAATATTATTAATCCATATACATACAAAAATACTAAAAAACTAAACCAAATCAGAAAGACCAAACAAATGGAAACACCTAAGCTGCTTAAGCGGATAACACCTAACATTGAATATATATGTTATCGAAGAAAATATTAAAAATCTACATGAAAGTATTTTTTATTCTTTACTTGATTATTCACACAATTACATTAATAAATATATACCACTTTTAATTAAGAATGCACAAAATCATAATCCTCAAGAAGATGGAAATCACAACAACACGAGTCTATAAAAATCTTTTAGAACTCATAAATCCTTAATCATCTTAAAAAAAACATAGTCAAATTTTGAACATGCAAGAAAATTGTAACTTGCCAAAGGACAACACAGATGCGTTTTTCAAAACACTTACATTACAAATTTATCTATTTTTGCACATTTGAGTCACAAACACACGATGAAGCCATCAAAACTTTATAATAGTGCAAAACTATGAAATATGGAATTAAAACTCTAAAATACTCTGTCAATCAAAATACTCTTTTAATATTCTTGTTGATTTTAGAATGTTTATTATAAAGCCTTGTTGTACTTTCATAATAAAAGATACAAAACACATATATACGAGCAAAATATTTATATCTATAAAGTCAATTTATATCCAAAACTCATTACTTGCTTGCTTTATCCGCTAAACAGGCTTGATATAAATTCCTAAACCAATTTATATACTCACCATCCATTCATCGTCATTGTGTTGCATATCATATCTTAAGATAAATTGAAGCTTCACCTTTTGCAAGACATTTTTTTTCTCATTCGACCATGCAAGTAAAGCCTTTAGTGACTATAACCTTCCTAACATGAGATATTCAATCATATCATATTATCTCTACTTGGAATTATACTTAATTTCATGAAAATTTAAGAATTTGAGTATTGTTTCATATTCATCTTTAGAAGTTGAGTAGTGAACTCCTGCCTCAATTACATTAGATATAAGATACAGTGACTAACTTAACTTTTTCGTGGCGTTCATATTGTTGAAAGCTCTTCTAAAAGGCTCTGCTGCAACAACCAAATTACCACATTGCTTTTAATATCCAAGTTTTCATGATCACACAAATACATTAAATTTTTTTATTCATAAATTCTTTATAAATTAATTATTCATCATATTCTCAGTTTTCCTTGTCAAATTATTGCAGCTGTACTTTTAAATTTTCGACAACTGCTTTTCGCTTGGAGAAATAAAAATTATTTTGTTTCTTTTCAACTTTTACGAAGTGTTTTATAAAAATAATAATATGAAATGAGTGAAATTATCATGAAAATGCTTGTGCTTGCAACTTGTAAACAGGAAAAAGAAGAAGTTGCACAAAACCCACTGAAAATGAGATTGATGACATTGAATTAATTATTGAGTCACTAACGTAATATGTTTCTTAGAAGACGAAGTTATTTAAAAAATAGTATATTTATTGTTGTTTTCAACATATTATACATAATATTAAACCACGTGAAAGGAATAGGGTATATAAAATTATTATAATTAACAAGAATTTAGTAAATGTGTGCAAATCAAGCCAGAAGGAATATGTGTGTGAATGTGACTATTAACAAAGCCAGTCCAGCAATTAGAGGAATACATAAAGTTGGAAAGCAAAGGGAAACCTATGGCTTGAGTTATTCTTGCAAGCCTATTCACTTTGTGAATTAATTAAGCAAAGCACATATGCTGAAAATGCTGGCTTCTGGGTTACGATGGATGCAACGGATTCCTTTCCACGATATAAGGAGACATTAATGGTTCCATGCAGTGAAGGATCGATGAGTGAGTGATGATGAGCGAGGAAGAGGAAGTGAGGAGGGAAGTAGAGGTGACAACGCAAGTGGCCTTGCACATAGAAAGAATGAAAAAGCCATATATAATGGCCAAGAGATATGACTGGGAAGGTTTCTGGAAATTTTTCAGCAGAAACAAGGATCTCTTGGATAAGCAAATCGACTTGCACCGCAGCACCCCTTTTCACTACGCAGCACACTGTGGGAACCCGAAAATGTATAGGGACATGATCGAGTGGGTGGGTGAGGGAGACATAAAGCGTGTGCTGAGGTTGCAGGATGACATGGGGAACACGCCGCTCCATGAGGTGGCCTTCACAGGAGAAGTGGAGATGACAATGAGCATTCTGGAGCACGAGGAGGTACCAGGCTCGAATCAGTATCAGGCATTGATGAAGATGAGGAACAATTTGGGAGAAACCCCAGTTTACAGAGCGGCTGCACTTGGAAAGACGGACTTGCTAAGATTCTTCCTTGAAGACTGTGAAGTTGAGCCCAAGATCCATTTTCACCGACTGGCGGATAATATGTCCATTCTTCACACTGCTGTCATTGATCAGTTCTTTGGTCCATCTCTCTCTTTCTCTCATCATTTCATGCATGTCCACACGTAAAATTATTCCCTTCTCTTTAGCAACCAAAATGAAGTTGCTAACATGTTTATTGTTCAATGCAGGCACAGCTTTATGGATTTTGAAACGCTATGACCGCCTGGCTTATAAAAAAGAAGACAATGATCTCACAACCCTCCAATTGCTAGCAAAGATGCCCTCTACGTTTAGAAGTCAAACCCAAATGGGTCCTTTCAAAAGTTTCATATACCTTTGTACGTCTTCTCCATCTATATATAACTGAATTTTTTCCTCTAGAGTACAATTCTTTGTTTCAGATGATTCAAATCCTAAGCTAGAAAAAGTATGTGCTCTAACACGGTTTTAAATTGTAATTGCAGTTGCTAATTTAAAACTTCGAATTTTACTTTAAAGGGTGAGTAAAATCCTAGTTGAAGTTATATAGGAAGTTATGCTAATATTTGCAGTGTCGTGACACAGTGCTTCCTAACTTTCAAGAATACAAATACTACGATCAAAATAATGGATGCACTGAAAAAAAGGAAGATTTGGAAAACGGCAGAAACAGCAGAAATGAACCATCTTCAACTGAAACGCACCTTGAGGATAGCATGAGAGAGGGGCAAAAACTGCAAAATCACAAGCGGAAATCAACTCAAAGGAATCTCTTAGGTATCCAATTGATATGTTATAACATAAATAACAGTTTTGGATAAATATCTATAGAAGATTAATTGTGTAAGTAAAATTTGAGCACATAGTAATTATAAAATATTTTGTGAAATTAGGATACTAAATTTTCCCTTTACTTGTATTCATAATAACAAATATTATTCGTAGGTAAATTTACGTACAATATGGATACCTTGACGTTGTTTTTCAATTATATTTAAGTTTTACTTTAATAATATGTTATACATTTAACAAAATTATTTATATTTAGGTAAAACCCAAAATTTGATTTAAAATATATCAACTCAAATTTAGAAGAGTATGTGAATATTGTGAAACCAAATACATTAATTGAAGGAGAGTTTTATTAGACTCTTTCAATAGAGTAAAATCTGTAAGGAGGCCAAATGACTCGATAGAACCATAAAAAATAAGTTAAAACATCATACATTATATAATGACTATTGAGTCTTGTCCTTACTTAAGTACAAAATATAATTGATCTCAACATCTAATTGATATGAAGTTTATGAATGTATTAAAATGAGAAACTATCCCAACCCTTTAGTTATCAAGTGAGAATTTATTTGTTATATTTCAAAGTATTACATAATTCAGAATTTACCAAAAAGTAGTTTATTAATATTGTTCTTATTTAACTCACCTTCAAAACTAAATTATAGACAAATACACTTTAGATTAGAATGTGAGAATAACAATGTTTTATTGTATAATTCAAAATGAATAGTTAATTATGACTATTTAAAATAATGTTCAACATGTATGTATGATTTACGTAATCAAGATTAACTCATTTAATGTTGTTGCTATACTATTTTTTTGCAGCTTGGTCAACTGCAATTTTTTCTTGGCTGTGGTATTCCATGTGGAAGGTTATTGCCAAAGGTGCATCATACATTTCTCCCAAAAAAAAAAAAAAATAGAAAAACTGTTTTATAAGCATTTTTTAAAACAAAAATAAAATAATTTTTTATGTTAAAATTAATTTATAAAAGTTAACTTATATAATTTATTTATTTATTATTTTTAGTTTATGCATAAGTTAATTTTAAATTATGAAAAAATAATTTTATTTTTATTCTTAAAATTTTTTATGGATAAATTTATGTTTGGACTTAATCTTTTTCCTGGCGTTACTTGTTTGCTTTGTTGATGTTCAGAATGGAAAGAGATTGATAAACTTTGGAGGAAAAAGGAAATGCATAATTTAGCAAAGGAACTAGTATACTTGCTAGCACAAAAAGACTATTCATGGCGAAACACTTCCATAGCAAGCGATAAAATAGTTTCCATGGGGAGACCACAACATGAAGGAAAGCCCAAAGGGAAAAAAAGTGAACAAGAGGAAGAAAAGAAACTAGAGGGTGCAAGCAAACCTGCATATACCCCCTTGCTTATGGCTGCGTGCAATGGAATTACCGAGATTGTTGAATTAATAATTCATTTTCATCCTCATTCAATTGAGCATGTCAGTGAAGACGAGCAAAACATATTGTACATGGCTGTCAAGCACCGCCAGAAGGAAATTTATCAAATCTTGAAGAAATTGAAAATGGTGAGAAGTCTTGCTGGAAAAATAGACAAGGATAGTAACACTGTCCTTCATTACACTGCGGAATTTCAAGGGGGTTCCCAACCCGGTTATGCCATGCAGCTGCAAGAGGAGTTGCATTGGTTCGATGTAAGTATATATCCATTTCAATTTGTCATAATCAGAATTTATATCCAAACATAGTTACCCTTGTATATCTCAAATCATTTACTGTCTGCACTGATCATAATAATACAGCGGATAGAAAAGAGACTCCCTTATCATTATACCATTCACAAAAACCAACACAACCAAACTGCAAAGGAACTTTTTGTGAAGAAGCATGCATCACTCCTTAAGGATGCTCGTGAATGGATAAAAGAAACTGCTCAATCATGTTCTGCAGTAGCTGTTCTTGTTGCCACTGTTGTCTTTGCAGCAGCCTACACTGTCCCTGGAGGCACAGATGACGATGGCATCCCTAGATTTCTTCATCACTCCATATTCTTGGTCTTCACAATCATGGATATTGTGGCTCTTGTAGGTTCTTTGGCTTCTGTGATTATGTTCCTCTCAATCCTCACATCACCCTGCGAGATGTGGGACTTTCGAAAGTCTCTCCCTCGAAAATTGATGGCAGGTTTTGCCTTGTTGTTCTTCTCCATGGCCACTACAATGCTAGCATTCAGCGCCACAATTTTGATCAACATCAAGTTAGCGGGGAACAATTGGACTTCAATTTTGACATATTGTGCAGCATTTTTCCCTGTATGCATATTTGCATTGGTGCAGTTCCCTCTGTTCATGGCCGTCAAAGGATGTTTTCGTAGCATCGTTAGGAATCTTAAGAAGATCATTCCTCGGTTCCTCCTTAGGTTGGTCAAAAGGAGAAAGAAACTTTGGGACATTTGAATCGGAAATTATCTATTTTCTCTGCCCCTTCCCCAACCCTTATTCATTTTTTTGACATTTTTTCTTCAACCATAATTTCTTTTGATTGTGTACATTTTATAATGTAACGTTACTTTTTCAAGGTTGTAATCATACACTGTGAATTTGTATGGATTATTTAAAATAACCACTACATAGATGTGCATGAATTAGAGCATACTTTATATTTTCTCTAAAGTCAATTATAAATAAATACTTGATGAATTTAAATATACATAAACTTAAACTAATTCAAATTTATTTAAAATAATATTTTAATCACGTTTTTCTGTTTAAATATGAACAGCATTTTCAGTAAAAGATATAAAATTAGACTGATGGGGCTTTTGTAGTAGGTATTCAAACAAAACATTTTTAACAGGTCATCCAGTCAGAGTTAAATGAGCACTAGTAATGTATTTAGCAATCCGGATCTTTTCATGCAACCCTCTTCATAGTCATGCGTTTTTTTTTTTTTCCATAAAATTTGTTCATGCACCCTAAATCGCCTCATCTTCATTGAGAAAAATTGATATAGTTTTATTAAACATATGATGTGATAAAAAGAAAAAAGAAAATATACATTATAAGTGCCTTTCAAAAGAAAATGAATGTATATCATTGTCACTTTTTATATATAGAAGTGACATTTCCTTGAAATAATTATTAATATCAAGTCACTGGTGAGTAGGTTACATTATGAAATTTAAATCATTAAGCCACTGAATGTATAAAGCCAAAGTATTATTATAATTGTTAATTAAAATTTTATTTATATATTTAGTTGATTAACTTTTTTCTATGACCATTAATATAGTTGAGGAAGTTGAGGCTCAAAAGATCATGAAAGGCAATTCTAGCCAAATAAAATTATTAAAGCAGGTCACCAATCCCTCCATCTTGGTGAACAAGAACTGTAAAATATCAACAGCTGCATATATATATACATTTAGAAGACAAAGAATGACATGACGGTTTACAATGAGTGTGACTTAGAAGCTGTACAAAATATATATGTACTTAATTCCAATGTCCAGTGGGTGAAAGGAATGATGTTGAAGCATTCAATCATCCATCAATCTTGGAATAGAGATCAGTAAGTGCACGGTAGAGAATGGCAGCAGCAGGTGGCCTAGGCAACGAGCCAAGAATCTCTGTTGCAGATATAGACTGGCTGCCATAGAAACGGGAATTTTCTTGCGTGCGAGTAGTCACCATACTCCCTTCAAGTGAACATCCAACAAATGCACCTGCAAGAAGTAATATTGTCGTCAAACACCACAACTAAACAAAATGGACTCCACTCAGGTCACCTAAGCAAAACCTCCAAATGAAACAAAGAACCACCAAGTTCAATAAAACCATTTTCGATTCTAGGGTATAAATGTTACATTAATATTAACTACATAACATCAATCTAAGAAGTATATGAGCGAATCTGGCTTTTGGAGATTCACTTCAGCATGATTGGTAATCGCTAAAATACAAGTTTCAGTGGGTCATGTTAAGTGAGAAACAATCAAGTCCCAATCAGCCTTCCAAGGGTTCCATACTGAAGTCAACTTTAGCCATCATGTGGTGACAAAAACCAAAGAATGTATATGAAGAGGTAAGATAGAAAAATACAAGGAATGAATCTTTGCTGATTCGCTCTCATGTTTTCTGTAGCAAGCAATTAACTAAGAAGCTGAGCACATCAATGCCAAATGGGATTAGGAAATTAAGGTTAATCTCAGATTATGCTTTCCTCTCACCTCTTCCACCCTAAAGAAAACCTTCTGCCTAACTGCTCACTTAAGAGTGGAACATTAGCAGCAGACATATCTACTGAAGAATTTTATATACAAACCAATACATAGATAATTCTGACAATGATAGCATCTTCAGTTACTAAAGTTTTCACAAACAGCATTACTATAGTTTACAGCTATTCCAATTCAAATATAAATATTCACTGGTAGTTGATGAAAATAAGAATCGTATGTTCTATAGGAAGAGACTGCAGAGTATATTAAAAGTTGAACTGCTACACTAAGAAATATTTACATAGAATGACAAAAGAGAAGATCCAGTTGCACACTGTTGAAGAAATCAAGGCTTTCAGTACACTGCATGATCACAAATAACATACCTTTACTGCAGCTGTAGGTATAACAAGCAGCATAACCACCATCACCAGCTCGAACATCAGCTTCAACTGATCTACCAACAATGCCTAATGCAGCACTCAAACCAGCTCCAAGTGAAATATGCATATTGCCACTAAATGTCTTGACAGCATCATCTGTTCTCAAGACAATGATCAAGTCTGTCAACTCTCCTCCAGCCTGTGCAGTAAACAAAACAAGTTAACACTTCAGAATACATAGATATGAATAAATATCAGTAAAACCTTGAGATGTCCTACAGTTGTATGTAGTAGGAAGTCTCAGTGCTTGGTACAGTTGAGGAGTAAATGAAATAATATTAAAACGAGGATATTTGTAGAAATCTAGCTATTGTGTAGTATATATTTCAATAAATTACATTACATGTTAGTATCTAATTCTAGAGCTAAACAAAATAAATGTTACGGTGTTATAGTTGACTGGAAACAGTATCCATATCATATAGTAACAGATTTTGGCAATTGATCCATAGTCATTCGTAAGCAAAGCCATTAGTAATTGCAGTGTTTGGCTAATTTGTTACAGAATGGTTACTTCACCTGAGCTCCCCACCCTACACCAAAGGTGAACACAGCAGATGGAGCAGACCATGAACCATCTTCCCTTCGTGCAACCACAAGTCCTGTTCCAATATTATACGTAACCACCACTCCTACTTTAACCACAGTGATAATTGCAAGGCCTTTTGCTTTTCTTAGAACGACATCTGGAATTGACTTCTCGGGCTTTAGAAAACCAATCTGCAAAAGCACAATTCTAGATAAAGTAAAACTTGTCTTGGCACATAAAATGTATGCAGTAGACTTCCACATTCAAAACAATGGATTTTCTAGTTCAGATGAGCATTATAAGTTCTTTATACATGTAAAGCCCGTGATAATTAGCACCAGTTGTAAATGTTTTCTGCTTCAACAATTGAAACCGATACCTGATTATATGCCTTGATAGTGTTAGTTGCCTTGTAAATTTCATACTCCATGTGTTGTCCCCAAGGAAAATTAACCCAAGATCTCAAAGTGCTCAGATCCGTCAGGTCATGGGTTGGCAACTGGGCAGCATTGCTTACATGATCCATTAAATAAGGCTGTACAGACTCGAGTCGGACACAGCATACATCACATACTCTTTGGGGGTCAGAAACTCGGAATTTTGATGGCAACAAGCTACGCCCCTTAGAGCACTCACCACAAAATATTCCTCCACAAAACCGGCAGTGATGTCGAGAGCACACAATGGGATGAAACCTCACACCACAAAGCATACAAGAAGAAGCAGCACTATCAGCTAGCCATTTTGGAGGCTCAGCATCTAATAGTTCCCTCACATTACCAAAATTGGCCTCTGTAAGAGTTTGTGCCATCTCTTTCCAAGCTTGTTCAAGTAGTACATGGCTGGATATCGTTGAAAAATTACACATATGAATATCTCCTGACGCCAAAGAAGTCACCTTTCCTCGAGCCACAAGTAACATTTCTGCTAGCACATCCCACATGGTCAATTCCCTTTCATCTCCTACATATTGATTCCACCCCAAGTCATCATCAGGAAAATAGCCACCGTTTGATTGAAAACCTTTGGTCCACTCTTTATGATCATCTTCCAACATAGGTGGAACTGAAACTGGTATCCACACTCCAGTCTCTTCCTGCAGCGGAGTATCGTAATAGAAGTACCTTCCCTGCTTCTGAAGATTAGCTGAAGACTCCATATCTTCGTTATGTTTTTCCAATTGTTTTTCGGGGACTTCAGGATATAATCTAGAAGCAGTTATAGAAGACCGTCCAGTACTATCAGAGGAAACAGAATCAAAATACTCTTTAGTATCGCAATTCCTCCTCCTACCACCCACCTCATCATCCTGTCAATAATATCAAGCACCACAAACAAAATCAAACATGGAGCCCCAAACTACACCCAATCTCAAAAGGGAAAAATCAATATAATTCTCTTACTCCTCTTTCTCTTCTAGTCTCACTTTTAAAAGCAACATGAAAACGTTAAACCCCCCACCCAAAAAAAAAAAAAAAACAGATATTTAGGGCCAAATTCCATACATACAGAGACAACCAAAATCCAAAATAGCGCAGAAATTTCCAATTCCCCAAACAAAAACACATACGTATACGTATAATATAGTCAGGAAAGCAGAAAATTTACCCTAGGAGAATCGGAATTGGATATCCGGTAGCTAAGGGAGAAACCAGAAAGCTCTGGAGATAAATTTTCCACAGCTTGCACCTGATTCTGATTATCCAAGAATTTGCCCTCCATTGGCAAACCTAGAACAAACACCAAAATAGGGCATGTATGTGCGTATAATATCTACAACCACTATCAGCAAAAGAAAAATTTGCAGTTAATTGGAAAAGAACGAAACTTTGAGAGGAAAACGAGAAGGGTCGATGATAGAATTGGAATTAGAGCTTAATGTCGTGTGATCAAAACAGAGTTCCCCCTAGGTTTTACGTCTCCCTTGCGTGCTGGCCTGATTATTATATTTTCAACCTCCCTATCCTAGTTGTATATTTTCATTTGTTATTTTATTTTATCCACGTCTTCTTTTTATTTGGTTTTACGACAACTTTTCATCAATTAAGAAAACCATTTTACTTGTATTCTCAGAATTTAAGAAATTTAATTATTTTTAAATTTAAGATATTAAAATTATATTTAAATTTAAAAAAATAAATTAAATCTGTAACGACAAACATAATTAAGTTGTTTTTTTTTTCACGTCACCTATATTTTTTTAGTTTTCTTGGTCTCTATTTTAATAATGAAGTGTTTAAATACAGATCCTTCTAAAGAAAATAATTATTTATTTTTGAAATTTCTTTTAAAAAAATTTTGTAATCATTTTACAGTAATAATAAATGTAAATAAGAAAGTTATTCAAATGAATACGTGAAATAATAATTTTGAAACACCACATCTCAAATTGTTTAATCAATTATTTCAAAGACGAAAAATATACTAATAAAATATAAAATTAAATTCTAACAGAAAAAACTAAAATATAAACAGAAGACGAAAAAAGCAAACTGTTTCAGATGCAAAGTTGTAACAGAGTGTGAAGAAACAACTTTTTTTTCTTCTGAGAAAATAAACAACCTGAACCTCCTGGAATTTAGGCAAGCCCTGTTTCTCCACCCACTTTCCCAACAATTGGCCTCTCTAAACACAAGCTCTGAATGGATACAACAACTATTAGTTGTAAATTCGTATTAAACTCACTAAATGTGATTTTTTTATCTCATATGTATTTAATTTAAATAGTTAGCTTCAACTTAGTTAAAATTCATACTTAATATATTTACATTAAGGATGTGCGGGGAGGAGAAACTCCTCTTGAATCAGAAATTGAAAAAAATCATGTTTTCAATGTTTGATTTGTACTCTCTCAAAAGAAATATTTGCGGTTTAGTTTTTTTAAGTAATGTTTTCTGAAATGGATTTTTTGCCAAATTTTACCAATTCCCGTAAAAAAAAGTGAGAATCAACTTTTATAAATTAAAATAAAATTTAATAAAAAGGCATCATATTACTCTTATTAAATTGAAAATTTTAACAAAAATAATATATTACTCTTTCATTTTTACAAAACTTATAGGTATATTTTAAGTAATCTTTTTTATTAAAAAAAAATACAATTTAATCATTCTTAAAAATAATAATTTATAATGTTTATGATTCTTGCATTTTAAAATAATTATATTCTAGTATATATATATTACTACAAAAACACTGACTCGTCGTAAAAAGTTCAGATGTTAAAGCACCTACCACTATTATCAAAAACAATAAGAACAAAAACCCGAAAAGCTAAATATGTTATTTATGTTAATAATGTCTTTGTCCTCATAATAATAATAATAATAATAATAATAATAATAATAATAATAATAATAATAATAATAATAATAATAATAATAATAAATACTAATAATAATAAATACAAATGTTTTACAAAATTAATAAATATTTTTATAGAAAAATAAAATATTATATTTAATTTCAAAATACAAATATATTACTAGTAACTAATATGTATAAATTTAAATTATAAGAATATATATTATTTTTCAATAGAAACTACAAAAAAAAGTAAATAGAATGTAACGTGAAAATGTGATTATATTAGCAGTAATAATAAAATAAAAATATTCATAATAAAAAATCATAATATTAATATTCAATTTCAAAATAGGAATTTTTGTAATATTAATAATTATATATATATATATATATATATATATATATATTAGAAATAATCCATTAAATATGTATAATACATTATTGTTATCCTATTGGTCAGAACCATTTATGATGTCATGATTACCACATAATAAATTTTCTTATAAGAATTGGGTAAAGGACTACATAAATAAAACTTATTCTTTAGTTTGTATGCGTTACATATTTATTCAACCATTAATCAGTGATTTAAATATAAAAATAATCTTCAGTACGACATATTATTAATGAGTTAATATTCAATTAATAAATTCATTTACTGTGATTATATTTGCCTTATACAGTAGTCCACGAATTAAATTATTTGTATACCACTATGGAAATAATTGGTAATAATACCTGACTTATGGTAAGTGACAATATTTATCTAATACTACTTTAATAATTATAATTATTATTAAAAGTGTTATTGCACAGTCTACTAGCTTTATTTAATTTATATATCTTCAGCTGACTTTTTTAAGGTTTTTATGTTGTTACTTTGTCTTTAATTCAGATATTGGTTTGAGTTCTTATAAATATTTTAAACCTCAAGTTAATTGAGGATATGCTAGAGTGTTTTGTATTGGAATAACAATTATTTTGTCTTAAGATTATTTTTTATTTATAGATTTGTAGACTAATCTCTTAACAAAGAGGTTAGAAGCTCAAATTACCAAGAATCTTTTTTTTTTTTTTTATTGTTTTAAATGATAATTGTTGTGTATATGTTGTTAGTGAGAGAGTCGGTGGACTTCACATCGTCTGATTGACTTGCCAATATATAATATATATTATATATTAGTAAATAAAAAATTTCAAACATTAATAAATATTTTAAATCCCAATATTTTTATTCTTATAAAACGAAACTAAGTTTTTGTCTCGATTTCTAATACAATTTTAGGTACTTATATTTATACTACAGTTTTTATATGAGTTGAAAGAAACATTAATTTAGTAATTTCTCAAAAAGGTATTATTTTTCTCTTGATATATATACTATCTGAGTTGAATTACTATGTATACATACAGTTAACCTAAACTTAAGGTCTCCTTAACAATAATTTAGAGTTTATTTATATTTAATTATTATTAATAAAATAATTATACAAAAATCCTAGTAACTAATTGACTCGAATGATTATTCCTAAAGAGACCGGCAGATGGTTTCATAATGATACGCATGTGAGAGACTACAACTTTAATCTCGTTTTTATAACTAATTATTATATGAACTATTTCGTTGTCATCAGAAAGAAAAAAACAGATACGACGTCGCTACATGGAAAGCACTGTGGTTTTATTATTTAATTGTATTAAATAAAAAACAAGGTTCCTTGTGTTCAACGGCATATACTGGTTCCGTCAATGAAAAAACGACATTTACCAAGAGGTAGAAAATTTCGTTTTGAAAATTAAAAAACATTTCAAATATGCGTCAAATATAAAAGAACATTTTCTACTCGGTTCTAACTTTTTTCGTTGTCGCGTATGCGCTTGAGAGCTTTACCAACTTCAAAACCCTGAGATTTTCATTTTCCTCCATGGCTTTCTCTCTTAACCAACCGTTCACTTTGGTATCAACCCTTCTTCTTCTTCTTCTCATAGACGTTTCTCTCTGCGAATCCTCTAATGGGTTCTCCAGATATGGTGCTAGAATTTCCAGGGATGGTTCCAGTCGGCACCTGTCGGAGTCCAGGAACTCTCAGCACCCCATCAACTGTGGGGAGTTGGTGGCGCAGTCTCAATGCTCTCGGAACTCAAAATGCAGCTGGTGCACCAGTGAGGTCCTCGATGATATGTGTTTCAGCAAATCTGAGGCGTGGAGGTTGCCACAACAGGTTTACTCTTGCGCCTTGATCCGGTGAGATCCGTTCTCCTTTGGTTTCTTCTCTTTGGGATCGGTGCCACCAGAAAATGCAATTTGTGGGGTGCAATTTCTATGAAATCTTTAGTTGATGGAGGTGGTGATATTGTAATTGTAATTGTAATTGTTGTTATTTTGTTCATTCGGTCTATGATTGTCAGATCCGAACCATGTTTATGATAGAGAGACAGAAGGAGATGAACACCTTTGATCTTGTGCTGAGTAATTTTGTCTTCTGACCTGATTTTTTTTTTTTTTTTTGGCGAGTTACTGACATTCAAAAGCTTCATTGCGATGAGACTAATGTTCATCAATTTTTCCTTTAACGAACTAGTAAAACACAGTCCAAGAGAGTCAATTAGACATCAGTAAGACCTTGAACAAAGGCAATGAAGGTTTGATGTGATCAAATATTTTATGGTAAGGCTAACAATGATAAAGAAGGAAGAAACCAGGGAGGACAATTGAACTTAGGCCTAGTAGATTCCCTCAAAAATACCTATATGATGGAGAAGAGGAATTACTTACTACATGAATCTAAATCCAGGTTTGGATATTTATCCAAAATCTTATGGTGATAGCTGCAGGTACAAATGTTACCAATCGATCATCCTATACTTGCCCATATTCAATATGTTAATTTTAAAATAAAACTAATACTGAACGTAATAGTATGGATGTTTAAGATTCTGAGATACTACTACTTATTATGACTCTATGAGGGTATGGTTCTGAGGATAGGTGCTTTCCGAAAACAGAATGTAGGGGCATTGTTATAGTTTTAGTGCATATCTAAGGGATTTATAATTTACTTTCCTGTCAAGCTACCATTCCTAAACACAATTGCACTATATAGAGTGAGTTAGCATTTGAAATAAAGAACCCCGTCTCGCAGAATCAATGGTTGTATATCAGAAATTTGGCCCAGCAATGCATCTAAGATACATCAATCAAGGCAGCAACAAGAAAAAATAAATGCAATAAATTTTGAAACAAAAATTGAAGCTAAGATGATGAACAAAAACATGATTGAATCCAAAAATCAGTCATCAAATTGAGAATAAAACAGATCCATGAAACACTAGCATTAGAACACCTTGCCTTCACGCATGCTCCAATACTACAATCTCACTACCAGCATCGTGGGAGGACCAAGTGTTCTTCATCTGACCAGTCACCAGCATCAGAACAGCCGTTGCCCCTCTGCACGCTCGAGTGACAACCATGTCAACAATAACTGTTACTGCTCAAACTTAAATGGAAATTCTTACCACACAACTACGTATAAATTGAGCGTTAGACAGGGAAAAGCCAACAAAAGAACTAATTCAGTTATGCAGTAAAGGTAAAGATATTGCCTTTAATGAATGAACGTACTAGACATGATGGGATTAGAAATGAAACATTTGGCAGAATTGGGATAGCTCCTGATTATAGGGCTGTGGAAGACTTGTAGAATAGAAGCCCCTCCAAGGATTGTAGGCTAAAGAGGCTTGGGTATTTTTATTTTTGTGAAGGATGTGACACAAAAGAGAGAGCACTGACTCTGTTTATGCTGATAGAAGGCTCTTAACATGAGAAATATATGTGCAGAATTGACCATTAGATTAAAATTGGGTATATTATTTCCTTGTGTAATTGACAATGAATCACCGTAACTTTAAAAAAAAAAAGTTTCATGGCCAAAAAGAAATTTATGTTAAACGGTGCTTGAAATCTGCACTTTAAATATTAGATAGATTGACCGAGATTAACACGAATATATACAAAAGAAATAAACTTTGAAGGAAAATTAAGGTTTTTTATTCCCCTGTGTATTTGAGAAGGAATCATCAGAACTTCAAAATCCATTTTGTTCATGATAAATAGTGTTACGTTAATCCACACACGCAGTGCCTGAAATCTGCACTTGTGTGACATCTGGAAGACAACGAAGCCCAAAATCACTTGAAAACCTTAGATACTACATTTGTAATATATTCCTATCCCTTCTTTGTATTTTGGAGATATTCTGTTGTGCTCCGTGAGCAGCAAAATTTTCTTGCTCTTTATCAGCAATGGAAAGATAGTCACTATATTGCCTCAGCTGTAGCATGAAAATTTTTCTTGCTCTCATACTGGTATTTTTAAAAAGAGGGTTACACTAAAAAAATTATCTTGTATTAATTAGAGAATCCGTTTGATTTGATTTTGAGAATTAATGAAAGGATGTTCTTCTTCCGTAAAATTAAATGGATGGATTTTATCCTATTTTTCTTTTAATGAATGAAGGAAATTAATTTACTTATTAATAGAAAAGATGAATATTATCTAATTTGATTGTTTTGTCATCTTAAATTACAGAGAAGTTTCATTGGGAACTGAAAATTTTGTATTCACTTCCTAGCATATTATTATGCGACAAGAATGAGTGTTGAAATGGTATCTTATTATTTTGGAAGATGCTTTTTTATTTAAGAAAATCTTCTTGATAATTAAGAGTTAAACCAAAAATATCGTGGTCTGCATTAACCGTGCTTGAGATATCTTCCTTAAGTCAAAATTGTTCACACATAGAGACTACTAGGTTACAATTCCTTCTAATATGTGACGATCAAACCATTTTGAGTAGATTTTAAGATCTTGATCGAGTGCATACAATCAATCTCAAACCTCTCAAACCTTTGCAATCAAAACGAAGAGGAAGTTGCGTGAAAATTTCAGCAGCTCCCGTCACAGTATATACTTGGATTAGAAGAAAAAAAAAATATGGATTTTATTCACTCTAAAAGCAATAGTTCAAAAGTTTTATCCACCTTTATATATATGTTCAATTCAAATTTAAATCAATTTCCCTCCGTGCTTTATTTCCTCTAAGCAAAACAGAGTTTTTCAATACTCGGAACATTTTAATTGGAAATAGTCCTTGTCTGTAAAATGTTTATAGAAGACAGACAAAAAATGCAACCATCATTTACTGCAAATCCTTCAACTCAATATCATGTCTGAATGGAAGTGTGCATCCATTTTCCTGCCCTCCAAGACCTGATTGGAGACATTATTAGAAGCATACTGAAAGAGAAAGAACCAACAGCTAACACATCAATTAAACTTAACTAAAGAATTAGTAATACACAGCATCTTCCCTCCCTTCCCACCAGGCATTGAACAAACTACTCATAGTTCAACTCACTATGGGAAGGAAATAAGTAAGTAAAATAACCAAACAAAATGCATATAATAAGAAGAAGAAATCTAATGTTACTGATGCTGCACAGCGGCATAGCGCCTAACAGCATCTCTCATGTCATCACAGCAATCAGACCCATCAAAAAAGCTTCTCAATTTCCAAAGCTCCCGGTCGAAGATGTCATCCACAAAGGGCCGAATCAGAATCGCATTCTCGGGTTGGTTCGAAAATGAACTCGGGTTATCATCCACTATAACCACCCGTTTGAGATCGCGTCCCGTTTCGTTGAGGTCCTTCACGAGCTTCCCGTCTATGTGGCGGCACGAATCGCGGTAGAGCCGGTGCGAGATGAACCGGTTCCGGTCGAGCCGGTCCAACACCATGGATGCGTACTCCTTTAGTGCTGCCGTGAAAACGACAACCTCGTACTTAGAGGCGAGGGCCTCGAGGAACTCGTCGACGCCGGGGCGCTTGAGGACATAGAAGTCCATGGGCTCGCCGTCGATGACCGGCCGGACGACGAAGTCGAAGCGCTCCGGCGGCGGCGACGGGTGGGAGTGTACGAGCGTTTCGTCAAGGTCGAGGAACACAGTTTTTCGGATGGAGAGGGAAGGAGGGAGGAGCGGCGTAGTGGTGGCGTCGTCGAACACCAGGGTGCGGCGGATGCCATGGAGTTGTCCTTCATGTTCTTCTGTCATTGTCTTTTTAAGGATCTTGTAGGAGGTTGCTTTCTTCTTGTGAGTGGTGCTGATGCGCGCGATCTTCGAGAAGAGTTTCGTGATACGGCGGCGGATGGAGGCCAAGGCGGCGGAGGACGCCGCCACCACATTTTTTATGGGGGTTTTCCGGCGCCAACGACGGTTGTTATTGTTGCGAAGGTCCTTGATGGACTTCACTGGTCCTCTCTTCACCTTTGATACCATTTTTCGATTCTTTGGATATCAGAGAAAGAGAGAGAGAAATACAGAGAATGATGCGATTATGATTGTGTCTGTATTGAATTGAGGCCAATTTTAAACTCTAGGTACGGTGCAACGGTAACGAGCAGCTTCGGAACCGAACCTATATTATTGTCTTCTTGTTTCGAATTGTTGCCTTTTGGTTTGTTACTGTTGTTTTGTTTCTTTGCAGTGCTTAACTTCAGTTTGGGAAGGTTCCCTAATTTTGTTCTTTATTCCAGATTAATAAAAATTTAGGTAAAAGAATCTAAGGGTGTAAGAATTGGTTTTGTTATTAATGAAAGTGTAATTTACACACAAAAATGTAGTTATGGAACACACTTGAAATATATATATATACATATATATATATATATATATATATATATATGTAATTAGATGAGCGGATAATACTTCTTTATCTAAGGTTAAAAAGTGGAAAGTAGAACGTTTTTGTTTTTTGTTCAGAGAGAACAAGATAAGGTGCTCACGTCGAACTTTAGTTACACTGGTTCCTACGGATTTGTTAAAACGTAAAACTAATATTAGAAAATAAAGAATTTTGTTATGTTTCTAAAAAAAATATTAAGTTGATTTATTATTATTATTATTATTATTATGCATTTAAAAATAGAAAATGTTAAATTATATATTTGTATGGGAACGTTCTTTTGATAGAATATACCGGGAATATTATTCATGAGTAAAAAAATAAAAAAATAAAAATTATTTAGTATTATTAAGATAGATGTTCATTGAGGTTGATTGATTCTTATAAGAGTATTTGTCATTGTCTATGTTGATGTTGAGTTTTAAGTGTTTATAAATGCATTATTTTAATTAAAATGTTTTGTTAATTAAATCATTATTTAGTTTACTTGTTTGGATTATAGTATTTTCTTCTTTTCTCTTATCTTCTAAATTATATAAAATCACAGAAATTTCTTATATTGAACTTTATCTAACATTAGTGGTTAATTAATGCATATAATTATTTTAATGGTACCGTTTAATAGTTAAGATTAACATATATAAGTTATCAGTGGATGTTAACTACTATATAAAAGAAAACTAAAATATCAAAAATGGAATAAACATAAAATAGAATGATATAAATGTATCTCAAAAGATGTAATAGTAAACGGAGTAAATTTCATATATTAAATTTCTAATCAAATATTTTATTATCTTATCTTTTTTTTAAGTAAATGTAGTATAAAATCACAGTATTTTCTTATATTGATTGCTAACTTTATTAGACATCAATGATTAATTAATGTACATAATTATTTGATGTTACAAATTATTTAATTGTTTGAGCTCGCCTTGATATTTTTGAAGATGTAGAAGATAAAAGTTTTCAATGTGTTGTTAAAGGTTTATTAAAGATTCAATATTGCTAAAGCCCATTCTAGAGAGTGATTCAGATATTATGTGAAAAATTCATAAATACCTATGGTATGTCAAAAATATTCTTATCTAATTACATATGAAAAATCATTTCCTTCCTTAAAGGTGATATTTGGATTCTCACTTTAATGAAATTTTTTAGTTAGGAATATAATCAAAATTTATTTTTAAGAATGTTTCTCTAAAAATTATTTTTTAAAATTGTCCTGCAGTATTTAATATAAATTTCATATTTAATATGAACTGTCCTACAGTATTTAATATAAAATTCATATTTAAAGATTTCTCTACCTTGAGTTAGAAAATTTAGGTGTTGAAATTGCATTTTATTACCTAATAAACTAACTTTAGGTAAGGGAACTAACATAAGGTGTGAAATAGTTGATTTTAGTATATGAAAAACTTATTAAGTTGGTATATATATATATATTGGATATTTAATCTATCTAACAAGTAGTTGAAGTAATTATGGTTATGAATGTGATTTTAGATTTTAAATGATCAAATGGGATAAGTATAATTATTTTAAACGTGTTATGTGTTGAAAATGTAAGAAAATGTAGTATAAAAGTGAATTGATTAAATTTAAAATAAATTTCTAACATTATGCAAGGAATAGAAAAAAATGAAAAACAAAAATTGACCATTATTAAGAATTTAAAACCAAAAAAGTCTCATTTAACTCAAAAAAGTATGATGGAAGAATATGATGAATATGTCTAAATTGTTTTACTTGGAAGCTTTTAAGATCTGGGCCCAAGTTAGACATTAATGTTTTTGGGCCTGGAATCTAAGTTGGACCCCATACAGAGTATAACTAATAATAAATAAAATAAATAAATAAACTATCTTTACTTCCTTTCCAAACACGAAAGAAAAAAATAACCCACCATAATATTGTTAAACATGAGACTGAGAATGACACTAGTGGAAGATTTTTTATTAAAAAAAAAAAAAGTTAACTGGTCCAGAGAGAGTCAAAGTAAAAAGCAAAGGAGGATTGAATGAAAGAGACCACGAACTCTAATTGATTGGTTATAAGTCAGTGAGACGCCAGACCACATGATGAAAAGAACAATGAAACAATTGACTATTGTTGTTATGTTGTGTGACGTAGTACTTCTAATTCAGAAACACACAAGTGGTGGACATCTTCAATTCGAAATACAATTTCTTCTTCTCTTCTTTGCCCATAGAACAATGCTTCCCCTTCATGCCTTTATCTCATCCTCTAAAACCTCTCTTTATTTTAAAATTTAATATTATTTTATACTAATTATTCTAACGTTATGTTTATCATTCCTTTTGTTAAACATCTTTCATTAATATAATCCAGCTCTGGCCACAAATTCATTTAAGGCTCTTCTGAGAAGAGAAACAATTATTGACATATTCAGATTTTATTTAATATAAATATGTGATAATTTTAACATATTAAAATAAAAAGGTATATTTATTATTTACTCGTTATGTAAACAATGTGCTCTAACAGTTTTTTTTTTTATCTATTAAAAATGCAACTATATATGTAGGCGTGTTTTCAGAACATCCATGTGTTGTACTTCTTGTCTCACTTGTAAGATGATAATTGAAAAATCAATCACCTTAAAATTTTGTTTGGTTTTCTTTTTCTAGGATATGACACCAGAATTTTTAAATAATAAAGGAAAACAGGGTTCATTATAAAAATTTTATGCTGGCCACAAATCGATTCGAACACGGCTATTCTGACAGAAAAAAAAAAGAGAAGAAATATAATTACAATTTTCTATTATTATAATTATTCATAAAAACTTTTATTAAAATTAATATATTTAAAAAAAATATACATCACATTAATTTTCATATAAGACATTAGATAAATTTAGACTAGTTTGTGAATGAATTATTATCAGAAACTACTTATGAACAAAGATTAGTTTGCACAAAATAAGAGTATAAAAATAACACACGCATAGTAATTAGTCACGGGAATATATTACTGTTCTAGATGAAGTTTATTAATTGCTTATTGTGAGAAAGAGGTTCACATGCATACTACCACTTTGGGTTAGACAACTACATAAAACACTTTCTTACCACAATAAAAACGAAAAAGTCCACTCGGAATTAAATAATCACTTTATTGCTTTTTAAATTTTCGAATATTTCGTCAAGTAATATGTTTTTCGGCTAATAAATCATTCCCATATATGATTAAATTTTTTGTTTAAAAATATATATTTCTATAAAAATATCATACCTTTTCTTTAAAAAAAATCATAATTAAATATATTTCAACAGAAGAGACATAACATAACGTGTCAATCCTACATAAAAGCTTTGTGGCATGTCAGTTGCCTTACATATTTACTGTATAAAGATCTGTTTGATAAAATAAAACAAAAGGACTTTATTGCACGCACACATGTCGCTGCTATTTAAGATGCCAATATGATGACATCATAATGATAGATGGGTTCTTATTTTCCACAGTTTTTTAGTTGAAACCGAAACTAGTGAAATATATATTAACATAGAATCACATAAAGTAGATTGAGAAGAAATAAAAAACTTATGCATAATCTGAATCATTATTTTTTAACATAAAAGCATGCCATATGTTATTGTTTACATTACTATAGATAAGTTGAGTCCAGCTGCTTGGGGTATGTTTAAGTTACTGGTATTTTTTTACATACTTTGATAATTAATATATAAATTAAAAATTCTACAAAACGTCCTTGCCAATTTAAATAGACAAATAATTCATAAATAATTAATACAAGCTTCAAAAATTTATTTAAATAATAAAAAAACCGAGTTCAAGTTTAAAAATAAGTTGCGTATACATAACTTTTCACATTACTTAGTTTAGTTTGAACTTCATCAATGGTTAAATGAGTTTATTAAAAAATAATATTAATATACAATTAATTTTGAGAAACTTTTTTACTCTATTATTTTATTCTGTGAATTTAAAATTCTTAATATCTCTTTCTTTTTCAAAGTTGGTATGTATTAACATTGATATTTATCTTATTTAGATAGACATGAAAATTATTAAAAATTAAACATATGATTGTTCTTTGAATAATTAATGGAGTTAAAAAAATAAGGAAACTAAAGCATTTTCATAATATTATTATTTTTATTATATAAAAACGAAATATGTCAATTGTTTTATTAAATTAACTATTTATCCTACATTATTTACTAACCAATCTTATTTGTTCAGCCACTTTTTTATCGTCTAATAAATCAAACTCTTAAATTTTCATTAAAATGATTTCATTGAGCAAGTCTATAATCGCTAAACTACTAAGCCTATCAAGTTTACAAGTAAGTGAGTTAAAATGGTCGCATAACAAAAAATAATTTGCATAAATGCTACATTGTGCTAAATTAGTCCAATAATTTTTCAATAACTTTTTTCATGCATACAATAAAGTATTTCTTTTTAAATAAAATCATTTTAAACCAATTTAATCACTTTATTATATTTTTATATTTTAACTACTAAAATACATAACATATTTCATCCAATTTAATTCCACTTAAATGAATATGAATATAGTAGTACATATTGGTATTTTAGTTTAATTTCATTTCTTTTTTAATATATTATGTCATATTACAAGTTATTTAAAGTTTTTCACACACGAGTTATATAAATTCATCATTTTCATTACTTTCAACAATTTACTATCTCATATATACATATATTTTATTCATATAACTCAAAAATTATAATCAAGTTATATCACGTAAAGATCATCTATCTTAAAATATTGAAAAAAAAAAATTAACTAGTTTTTCTTATCTTTACAACATAATTAACCAAACTTAAACTCCTAAAATCACCACTTTCATAAAAAGATTAATCATATTCATAAAAGACTATAATTAACAAGTTAAACATACCATTACACTCATAGACTATAATAAAGATCCATCTTTATTTAATAAGCATTACATACAAGTCTAAATCCTAAGTATACATACTTCTCACACATAAAAGAAACTAAAAATAAAAATAAAAATATGCTTACTCAAAAATGTCTTCCTCAACCAAAATCAACAAAAAGGTTAATAGCAAAAATAGTTAGGTAAATGTTTAAAGATTTTGAAACCTAAAAAAATATAATTTTATATAAATAAAACTTAAATAGTTAAATTTTACATTTTGTAACTTTTACTGATAAAACATTTCAGCTTTATTTAGTTAAATTATTTATACTCCTAGATACAATGTTGTTGTTATATATATATATATATATATATAAATTTTAATTATCAATGTTGCCTTTACTACAAAGTATGAATTATATTCATTATTTATAGTGATTATAAAACTACTATAATATTTAAAAAATTGAGACATGTTTATAAATAAATACAATTTCTTACTTTAATTGTAAATTTAGTTGATGCAAATGTATTAGTTTAAATTAAAGTAGCTTCTACATTGGATAAATTTATAACCAATGTGCCAGTTGAATCAAATCCCATCAACCAACAGCACCACTGTTCTAGCATAGATTCCTTGTTACCTCTGCCAGTATCTCTTAGACTCAAACTATGTGCTTAAGATTAATACCACACCTTAAATACCTTTGCTGACAATTGTTTTGTGTTCCTTAAATATAGATTTTTTGTTTTGATTTAGAATTTTGGTATGAGATTTTCGTTATTGTAAGATGATAATTACTATATCAATTCGTATAAAAACAATTAGTTATGTCAATTTTTATTAAAATTGAATCATTATAACCAATTATTCAAATTTTAATATATTATTATAATTAAATTATTTAATTGATATTATCTAATATAAACACAATTGATATTATTTAATTCAAATAAATGGGTTTTATAAAACCAACGGAGGTCTACAAAAGAAAAGAGGTAGCACATCTAATATCAGTAACATACAAATTCTAGATCGACATGTACTTGGGTTGGTTTATTACATTTGTTAACGTGTCTAACATACATACAGTGATTATAACTATAAATTATCAAAATCTCCAATCCCCTATTTAATTTAATAATACACAATTATAAATTTGACTGTGAGTGAGATTCTTAGCTTCCACTTAAAGTCATAAAAATTATAAATGATATAAAATTTTGTATACAAATATAAGCTAAATTAATCTGGGTGAAAATCTATATAGCACTGGAAGATAGTGATTGATTCACAGAAAGGAGGAGATAAAAAAAAGAAATCTTACATAAACAAAATTAAATATGATTTATAATCTACAGGTATGTACAAAAATGCCCTTCTAAAAAAAAAGGCGAGTTTCCCGAAGCATTTAGAAAGTCCTAAAATTTCTTTAGGAACAAGACACATATTGCTCAAAGTAACAGGGTAACAAGAATCTAAACACATATATACAACGTACACTGTGATTGATGGAAAACAAAACCAGTCAAACAAAAAGTAACACATAGACACTAAAAAAAAATATAAAATATGAATAATTTTAATGTAAACCAGTTTCACATGATATTACCTTATAATAATATTATATTACTTAACTTGCAAATGCTTTTAAAACTTAACTATTAATATTATAAAAACATATTAGAAATAATTTTTATTTTCCTTCTTATATTTTAGCACTACGTAAAATAGTAGTTTTAGGAACTTGTTCTTATTTCTTTTAAATTATCTGTTTAAATTAAAAAGGTGCAAAAGATGTTATTACTTTCCACTATTATCTATCAACAATATGCAGTAATATATAGTTTTCTACCCCCACTTTACATTCTTTTCATTTAACCTTCTTCCTCTCTTTTTTTAATTTATTTATTGTTTAACAAAATATAGAGATGTCATGCATCTCTCTTTACACTAATAATAGCCACAAAGAAATAAATTATGGATTTCTGAACTAAAAATGCTCAAATTAATATACGGACTAGTGAAAACGAAATAAATTATAAATTTGAGTTTTCATCATTACAAAATAATAATTTCAGTAATTATTTTCATTTTTTATAAAACTATGCATTTTTTATAATTTTTTTATTTTTTTCATTTCCTTGAAAATTTAATAAAAATAATTTCAATTTTAATTTAATTTAAGATAAATTTAGTAACATACTTCCTAACATTTTATTTCCAATACAACTTCTACCACTAGTAAAAGTTGTTGAAAATTATAAAAGAATAAAAGTACTAGAAACACTCAGGATATTCTAACACTTTTTTATGGCTGAAACTTATTTAAAACTTACAAAATTTGAAGAATTTCACTTTTCATTTAATATCTCTCTCTTTCAATTTACAACTGAGACCCAAAAAATATGTAATTTCAAATAAACAACAATAGAGGAAGCTTAAGCAATATAGTAGTGTTCATAACATTTTTCCACTTCCAAATGAGGAGAGACTAATTAAATAATTTGTTTTCAATTTTATAAGTTTAAATTATTTCTATTTAACAGCAGTAAATACTAAATATTAATTTAGTCATATTTAATGTAGTAAATATCAATTTATTCGTATTTAATATAATGAATATTGCTCATAAAAAAATCTTAATCTTATTGTAGAAAAAACTTATTATTACCATCCTTATCACTGTGAAAATATAATGACAAATTTAATTACATTAAACTTAGTTTTCAGTATTATTTATATTTATAATAATTTTTAATCGCATAAACCAATATTTTAAAATAGCAGGTTAATAAAAATCTGTCTATATGTCTGACTTCATAAAAAGGTGACCTCAAAAAAAGAAAAAAGAAAAGAGTTATAAATATATAATAAATAGAAAATATGGTGTGAAAGGAAAATAATAAAGAATAAAATTAAAGAGAAGTGGTTAATGAAAAAAAGAAAGAAATGTAAATATAGGAAATGAAAGGGAGGGGGAAGATAAATATGAAATGATGAGATAGTGGATGAATGCGTGGCTGGTTTTGATTGGGAGGGTTGAAGGCAGGGGAAGGCCACAAAAGGAGAGATGTGAGGACTACATAAACATCTCATTCGCATTCTCTCTTCTCCCACCGCACAAGAACAATCCTTTCTCTTCAATTTCTCTTCTCTTTCTCTTCATTCTCACTCTTATACCTCACTCAATGGAAGGAGAAGGATCTGGTGTCGTTACCGTCTATGGCAACGGTGCCATCACGGAGACCAAGAAGTCCCCCTTCTCCGTCAAAGTGGGCCTGGCCCAGATGCTCCGAGGCGGCGTTATCATGGACGTCGTTAACGCCGACCAGGCCCGCATCGCCGAAGAGGCCGGGGCCTGCGCGGTCATGGCCCTCGAGCGTGTACCCGCTGACATCCGGGCCCAGGGTGGCGTGGCCCGCATGAGCGACCCACAGCTGATTAAGGAAATCAAGCGGGCCGTCACTATCCCCGTGATGGCAAAGGCCCGCATCGGGCACTTCGTTGAGGCCCAGATCCTGGAGGCCATAGGCATCGACTACGTGGACGAGAGCGAGGTTCTCACTCTGGCGGATGACGCCAACCACATCAACAAGCACAACTTCCGCATCCCCTTTGTCTGCGGCTGCCGCAACCTCGGCGAGGCCCTCCGCCGCATCCGCGAGGGCGCCGCCATGATCCGCACCAAGGGCGAGGCTGGCACCGGCAACATCATCGAGGCCGTGCGTCACGTCCGCTCTGTCATGAGCGACATTAGGGTTCTCCGCAACATGGACGACGACGAGGTTTTCACCTTCGCCAAGAACATCGCCGCGCCCTACGACCTCGTCATGCAGACCAAGCAACTCGGCCGCCTCCCCGTCGTCCACTTCGCCGCAGGTGGCGTGGCCACCCCCGCCGACGCTGCGCTCATGATGCAGCTTGGCTGCGATGGCGTCTTCGTTGGGTCCGGCGTATTCAAGAGCGGTGACCCCGCCAAACGCGCTAGAGCCATTGTTCAGGCAGTCACTCATTACAGCGACCCCGAGGTTTTGGCTGAGGTCAGTTGCGGCTTGGGTGAAGCCATGGTTGGAATCAATTTGAGCGATAACAACGTTGAGAGGTTCGCCAATCGCTCTGAATGATCCTTCTTCTCCTCTGGTGGTTCTTGGTTCTCAGATTCAATCTGGATTAAGGTTTTTCTGGTAGTTTTGGTTGTTTCTTATCTTATATTGGTAAGAATAAGGTTATGTTTTTGTTGTTTGGAACTGTGTCAGAAAAAAACAAAAAATTAGATAGCTATTTGTGTCTGCCCTGTAATGTGCTGATACAATATTCAGCTTCGTGCTACTATATTGTCGACTTAGTTCTTTCTTAGTATACTAGGATCGAATCATTCTTGTTTGGATATTCAATCCTATTTTTTATTTCTGGGGTTAATTTTTTATTGGATTGAAAGCTTCTCGTTCTAGTTTGTTCTAGTTTCTTCCTTTGCTGCTATGTTGAAGGAGTGTTCCAGCTTTTGTTGCTTTGCTGCTAAGTTGAACTGAGTGTGTGTCTTGTTTTTGCTTTGCTGAGTTGAACAAGTGTTTTAGTTTTTGCTTTGCTGAGTTAGGTGAACTAGTGTTTTAGTTTTTGCTTTGCTGAGTTAATTGAACAGAGTGTTTTAGTTTTTTGTTTTGCTTAGTTAATTGTACGAGTGTTTTCGTTTTTGCGTTGCTGAGTTAATTGAAGGAGTGTTTTAGTTTTTGCTTTGCTGAGTTAATTGAAGGAGTGTTTTAGTTTTTGCTTTGCTGAGTTAATTGAAGGAGTGTTTTAGTTTTTGCTTTGCTGAGTTAATTGAACAGAGTGTTTTAGTTTTTGCTTTGCTGAGTTAATTGAACAGAGTGTTTTAGTTTTTGCTTTGCTAAGTCTAACGAGTGTTTTAGTTTTGTTTTGCTAAGTTGAACTGGTGTTTTAGTTTTTGTCTTGCTAATTTGAACTAGTGTTTTAGTTTTTGCTTTGCTAAGTTGAACTGAGTGTGATTTGCAATCTGGACAGTTTTTGTATCGGCTGAAGCAAAAATTAGATGAAAAGTGAAAAAAAGTTTAGTGTTCTGAATATGCCATTTTAGTTTGCTGAATATTGATTTTTTTTTATCCTGTGGCCTGCAATGTTCCTTGAGGATCTTTTTCTCTTGGACTCCTGTTTTTATTATATGTAATTTTGTTGTTTAAAATAACTTCTGTTTTTGTGGTTTAATCGGAGCATGGATAGTATTGTCCTTGGTTGTCAAAGATACAAATATATAAAAAGATGACTGTTTTATATTAAACTCTTTTGCTTTCTCTGATAACATGTAACCCTTTTTCTATAAAAGGCCGGTAACAAATCTTGGAAAAGAAACTTACTGCTGGCTGCATCAAATTTGTTTTAGTGAGTAAAACATACTTAAAAGTAAATTGACTCAGAGAGAAGAAGAGATAGAAATGCGGGAATTATGGGGATGTCTGTAGCAGAATGTTAGTATCTGCAGTTTACTGTGATATCAGTCTCAGACAATTCAAAAATAAGATTCTCCCAAAAAAAAAAAAACAAACATGTGGATAGAAATGTCGGTCTTCAGATCTCATATATGGTAATAAACCATGATCTGATTTAAACAGAATTCTGAAGTCACTTTATTGACTGCTGACAATCCGGAATCCTTACAAGACATCGTAAATTCTAATATGCATAAGACATTGGAAGTGTAATTGTGCAATCGTAAATTGCAATACTCACGGGCCATCCAAAGTGTAATTGTGTAACAGATTACAGAATCTGTGCTATCGAAAATTGCGTACGAGACATCGAAAGTGTAATTGTGTAACAGATTACAGAATCCGTCCAATCGAAAATTGCAATACGCATGACATTGGAAGTGTATTAGAAGAGCAATTGTGTAATACATTATACATTACAGAAGCTGTCCCTTCTCTCTAACATTGCTTCTCCGTTTTCAGAGACAAACAAATCTTATTGCAAAATCTACTCTTTATTGCCTTTAGTTACTACTCTTTGCCTAGCTTTGCATCACTTTTACTATGAACTTCATGTGCAGAATAAAGTTGTTTTAAATATTGATGTTTTTTAAATTATTAAAATTAATCTAAAGATAGAGTAAAACAAATTGATGATAAAAGAAATAAAAGAAATAAGAGCTTTGTCATTTTGGATAGGCATTTTTATGAATAAAAGACATTGTCACTTACTTTTAAGAGCATTGATGTCCATGACAACTTCATAATTACCTCTTAGTTTAAGTATCACATCAAGTAATTTATTATACTTGATTGACACTGGTGTGAATTGAAGTATTATACAAACAAATTTATTATACTTGATATCAGATTCCTAATGTTTTTGACAATTTAAAGTTATACAGATTATTAAAAGAAAATAAGATGTGAATGTCTCTAATAATCAAGTGAAATCTTTATTTCAAATTTGAATGAACTTAGTTTTAAAGAATTTTCCACCAGTGTCTTAGTACATTTTCATTGTTATTTTAAGATACATCTTACATTCTAGAAAATAAAAAAAATTCAATAATCTCAAAATGCTTTATTCTATCTTGGTTTAGGTGTCTGATAAGTCTTTCTAATACCATGTGTTTGGCTTATTTAAATATTTAATCAGTATATGAAAAGTTGGTAGATATATAATTATTTTAAATATTTGTTAACATTTTTATATTTTAATGAATTTTATAGTTTTAGATGTATTCGTGTGTGTAACTTATGCAACCAAATTTCACAGCTTAATACCCAAACAAGAAAATAATAAATAATTAATTTTACCAGCTTATTTAACTTTATCAGCTTTATTTAGAACTTTTTAATTGCTACAAATTTGTACTATAAGTATTCGTTTTAAGTTTATATTATTAAAATATAAATAAAAAATAAGAACCAAACTCATCTATAAACTTATTAATATATTTATTTATATTATAGTAGTATAACTTGGACTTTCAAACATCCATATCAATCACATTGCAATAATATGATATATATTAAAAGTATAAGTTACTCCAATACATTTTCTTTTCGATTTTCTTATCATTCATTCTGCATTGATAAACCATTACATCATAAATTCAACCATAAGTCCTCTATCATTCATTATGTTCTTTAGCTAAGAAAACCCTAATTCATGAACTATTACATCTTAAATTTACAAAATAAACATGAATCTCTTTATAAACTAAGTAACGGGTTGAAGTTTGTCTTGAAGTTCAATTTGCAATGTATAAATCATAATTAGTGACATTTATATTGTAGTTAATATATATATATATATATATGTTTGAATAAACTTTACATAACAACATAATTATTTGCATTAGTTAAAATGATTTTATATACAAATAAAAACTTTTTCCATATAGTTATTTTTTTAAATTGTAAAAATTTATTTTAAAAATAGTTATAAAAATATCATTCAAATACGTTTTGTTTCTTGATGAAAAAATATAGAAATCGTCGATGATTTCAATTCAAGTTCATTTGATTCAATTTTTAATTTTTAATTTTTTGGTTCCTTTTATTTCAATTCAACTCTATATTATTAGTTATGAGGTCATGATCCTAATGCATGCTCTATTTTTACTAGGATCTTGCTACTTCTCCCACATTGTCAAAGACGAGGATCTAATAAGTTAATAATGATATTTTTCATATATATATATAAATGTTTCCTAGGATAAACTTAAAAATAAATTACTTTAATTATGATTCTTAGTACATGACTCAAAGTTTATCAGAAGAGCAAATTATTCTTTTAAGGTTTCATCGTTTACTTTGTGTAAAAGTGAAAATACCATTTTAATTTTAATAAAAAAAATAAGTATATTTTTTTTATTTTCTTATATATCATCTTTTATTATAAGAAAAAAATTATTTAGAAACTAATTTTTAGCTATTAAATGAAATGATTACTAATTATGACTAAAATAGTCATCAAATTAATTAGATACCAATTTATAATCTAATGGTATAGTCATTACCTTGATATCTAATGTTAGATACCAATTATCCTGACTTAATTGATCACTAAATTCAATCATTATTTTTATTTTGTAGTTTTTTAGCAACCAAAATCTAATTTTTTCGTAACTATTTTGATTGTAATTAATAATTACTTTATTTAATAGCTAAAAATTGGTCTCTAGATAGCTTTTTCTTGTAATGATCTTTTCAATTACATTCCTTTCATTTTTTTTAATTTTTATGTTGAAAATCACCTCCACACCCTTTAGTGGAGATCGAATATTATTTCATATGAAAAAATATAAAAAATTTATATTTTAAATTATACAATCGAAAATATAAAAATTATATTTTACAAATTATATCATTTAAAATATAACAATCTAAAATACAATATTTATATTCAGAATTATATAATCATTTGAATTGTTTAATTAATAGTATAATATATTTTAAATTATATCATTTAAAATATAAATAATCATAAATTTAACTTTTAGATTGGATAATATGTTGAAAATTAAAAAAAAATACATTTAGTATTTTCATGGTGGAGGAGAAAAATATGGAAGTGCAGGACGAATTTACCAAAGGCGCTGGGTCAAGGCCCAATAACTAACTGCATGTATGTTACAGTTGGAATTGAACATGGCAAAGCAACTCACAACATAATAACTGCATACTGGTGACCAGTGAGTTTTATATCTATTTGACAATTTTTCTGTTCTTTAACCCAATGGAAACCGATATAAATTAATAAAAGCAGAAATACATACAAAAGTTGCACATTACCATACATGTTGGATAATGTTGTTATCTGGTTTTGGAAATTATGAAAATCTGAAAATTGTAAAAGAAAAAACGACTTTACTGTATGAATGGAGAAGCAACTAATAATACTCGAGATCAGTAAATAATCTGTTTAATTTTGCTCTAAGGAATTGCTTCTTCTAGCTTTCATGGGGGCATGGACTATGTAAATTACTCACCACTCTCATATAATTTTGGAGCTCAGCTTATATTCTATTAATTGTGCTACTAGTGAAGAAGTTAGCTGAAAAAAAAAAAAAAACTAATGTGAATTTCGAGATGCTGCATAATTGAATAAAAGGTGAATTCTTATTTAACTCATAAAATGAGTACTTGAAAATTTACTAGTGTGCATGTTATATCTCTATATCATCTAGAAACAATGTCGAATAAAAAATTAAATATATTCAGCGTAAGGAAACAAGTCCAACATTGATTAAAACAGATAAAATTAAAAATAAGTGAGAGAAGACTATAAGTCAAGGTATAGTAGTATTTTTTTGACAAATAGGTCACTCACATTCAAAAGTTCACCTAACTACTCTCTCACACCTTTTACATTATACCAACGTAAAATATCTAATATGATATTGGAATCTATATCTAAAACAAGATCCAAAATCTAAACAACATAAAAATATAGTAGAAAGAAAATAAGCGTTTAGGAAATAAAAAAAAAATTGGTCCATTCATTTTTAAAAAATCTCAATGATAAAAGCATAAGTTCATACAATAATTAAAAGCTAAACTGGTAGCCCTTGAACCAAACCTAAAAGTACAAGTTTATTGAAGAGAAATTGTAATTGAGTTAAGCTAAGTTGCACAAGATGAAAAGTATTAAGGAACTAGTCTCACGTTGGGAAGTTAAATACGCATTAAAATATATGAAAGTGATTAAGAGTGTCAATATATTTTTTAATAAACAAACCACTTAAAGTTGAAAGTTCACTGAAAAACACTCTTTCACACCAAAGCATGATCCACACATAAATTTAAATATTATTGAATATTTATTTCATGTAAAAATTGAGAAGCTTATTAAAAAAACTGTAACACCGTAATTATTTTTCTGAAAGTAAATCATAATCTGAATGAAGAAATATTTATTCCGGGAGCAAAATTGTTCAATCCAGATTGATTACTGAAACAAAATTTTGTGATGAACTTCGGACATAATGATTATGTAACGAAACAACCCTAACTAACTAACCTACCATATCCAATAAAACGACACTTAAGTGAGTCAAGGGCGTGTACAATTAATTTTGAACGCTCTGTTTTTGTGTCTCCTAATTGTTTCATCAGTCAAAACAAAACAACAATAGTACTTTAGTTAGTGTCATTGTTATTTATTATTATTAATGCAAAAAATTCCCACTCACAACTACATTTTATAGCATTTATACTACGTGCTTTGGCCTTCATGCTATCCTTTAAAATTTAAAGTTAAACTACTTTATAATACTCCATCAATTTTCATCCTCAAGTTTTACCAAACTACACGCAAGTAACTATTTCATACAATTTGACAAAAAAATTCGTGATAATAACATTACTAGGTAATCTTAAAATAAAAAATTTACACGTAAACATAAATTTTTAAAATATTTATTAAAGATTTCAACAAAGTCATTGATTTAAACTCATCGATATTTATTAATGTCATTACAAATTATTGACGATATTTAGTAATCTTTAAATAACACGATACTAAGAATTCAAAGTAAATTACAAGTCTCATATTGGATGGATGAAGATAAGCAATATAAATATATAAATAGAAAAACCATAAATTTATTATCTTCAATTTTTTTTTTTTAAATAATGTATATCTCAAATTCTTATTGTAGTTTGGTGATGATTCATTAACATCAAATGTACCCATTATCTTTCCGTAAAGAACCCACACAAAGAACAATATAATTAAAACAATTCATAAGAAAGTTACTTTAATATACAACATAACACAAATTTATTTGTATTGTCACCTCTATATTTAAAGAAAAAATGCTATCTTTCTTTAAAAATACTTATTACACTTTTTAATACACCCTTTACCCTCTTAATTATTAATTAAAATTATAAAACCATACATAAAACTTAATAAATATGACATAAAAACTAAAATTGTGTAATTTTTAATAAATTTAATATAATAATAAAAGATACCAAAGGGGTATCTTAAAAGAGTAAGTTAGTAATCTTATATTTGTATAAATCTTGCTGGTGGACTACATGAGACATCAAGCTAATAAGCATTACATCATCAATGACCCAGGCAATCACTATGTGTTAAACACTAAATGTGAACGGAATTTCAAAAGGAAAAAGACATTATGGCGTTCAACATCCACAATCTGGACACTTCCAACTTTTCTAACCAAAATTAATGCGACAATTTCTAGTCAAGTAAAAATATAAACATATCTAAAAGTGTAAATGATATATAACTAATTAGACAAAGTTTAAAAATATATTAGAGTATAAGTTGGAATTTTACTTGTGTAACTAACGTGTGAATAGCTTTTGTAATAAAGCTCTAGTTGTAGTTTCTTTAATACCTTTTTCTTAGCTGGCTGAGTGAGAACTTCTTTTCATTTTGCTTCGTCAAAATAACTTATCAATATGATTCAGTTTCATATTCATTGTAATAATTTAAATTTCTTTTTATAACATATTTTTCTACATATGGTTTCTTGGGCATGTTTTGTGTTCCTACCAATGGCTCCCCTATTGATACCTTTTTTCTGCTGCCACCCCCTCCAACCAAATAATTCTTAAACTTGATTCCGAAAATAGTCCAAAATGTCAAAGTAATAGTGTGTGAAATGGGATCTAGAGAAAATATAATGTTGAAAAAAATATTTAATTGAGATAACAAAAAGAGTACACGTCTGAGTATGTAAATGATGTGTCTTAATTTATAATATACCAATAGTTTTTTTAAAATCAGTTATGTGTTAAAGATATAAATTTTATAAACATAAAAAAATAAAATGTTAAACAAAGTCGTGAACTACTATACGACAAGAAGAATTGTGTGTAGTCTCAGGTCGATTGAATTTTCATTAATATTAAATAAAATAATCAAAATGCATAATAAATAAGTGAGAATTGAAAGTATTTAGTCAAAAAGAGATAAAATGATAAATAGAAATATGTGAGAAAATAATACAGTTAGTTTCATTAATTTTTTCAAATGATTTTTCTTCTGTTTCACTTCCGCAAAACTTCTTATTTTATTTCCATCTTCACTGTTTACACAAACGAACAAAGACTTAGGGAGCATATTTAGAAATTAGTGTGGAAAGAATCAAACAATGTTCACACGTTGTTAAAAAAATAATAATGAATATATTGCTTTTTAAAGTAATTTAACTCCCTTAATAAATATATTAATATTATTCAGATATATAAGGTAATTAATCTTGAGATAAATTAATGTTAAAATAAACACTTCATTTGAAAATTTACAACACCATTGGATTTTTTAAAAGATTAAAACTAGGAAAGGAAGTATCAAATTTTTGTCACTGACAAAAAGAAGTTTAGCTGTATCGAATAGTTTTTCATTCATGTTATTACAATGAATAACAATAAATATATTATTTTTAAATTAATTTTATTAAAATTATCATGTTTTAAATTTTTTTATTGAAGTGAAGAATAGTTAATTTGGAAATAAATTGTAAATAAAAAGTGTAAACACAAATCAATTTGAATTTTAAAATGGAAAGAGTAAGAAGTGAATGAAAGAGAGTAGTACATTACAAAATTAACCTGATCCTTATTAATTAATTTTTAGTTTATGCTAAGTATCGTTAATAGTCATAAGGGTAAAAATACAAAAAGAAAGTTATTAATATTACGTTAAAAAAAAGAACTTATTTGGGACTTTTTTTTTCCTATAAAAAATTATTAGGAGACAGAGCTCGTAATTTCTACCTTGGATAAGATTCAAACTTCAAATAGTAAATAATACAATTTTCATCCAACAATTACTTAGGGCTGGTTTTAAAAACTTCAAAACTAAATGATTTCCCTCATAAATTATATGTATAATGGATTAAAATCAGTTTCAAAATTTGTTTGAGAAAGTGTGGTAATAATTGATTTAAAATAATTAATTCCATTTTAATAAAAAAAAAACTATTACACAAGGAATACAATAATATATGGGAAGTTGAAGGAGAAAATAATTATTATAAAATAGTATTGCTTACAAATTTAGTTTCTGAAATTCATTTTTATAAGTTATAAGTATTATCTAATATATAAATAAAGTATAAATAACCTTTTTTATCTCTACATCCTTAAATTTAAGTTTTCTAATAACATGGTTACAAATTTGATTCCGCCATTATGATTAATTCACTGCGTGAATGCCTTAATTAAGCCATTTTCTTGTTGAAAATTCAAAGCATCCAAAGTCTTTATGGTTTGACATTAAACGTATCATTATTGAAAAATCAAAAGATCATTTTCCAATGACTAATGCATGTACTTTACACCCAAACACGAATCCAAGGCAATAACTAACTAATAATTACTTCACTCAAAAGAAGAAAACACACACACACAATAGCTATATGATTTAATCACTCAAAAGAAGAAAACACATACACACAATAGCTATATGATTTAATCAAAAGGCTACACTCTAGTGGATGAGTATATTACACATCCAATTTAGTTATATAATTAAATATTTGTTCTTGTAATATTCTTTATAGGTAAAAGTGCAGTAATTCTTTGATCTCCAAATAAAATTTTCGGATTTGTAAAAGACTTCAAAAGTAATTTCACGGGAAATTAGATACTAAAGTAAGTTTTACATATTTAATAAAAAGAAATCATATATACGATCATGAAATGAAATTGTTGACATATTTAAGGAGTTTAATCCTCTATTAAGGAGTCCTTCAAAATATCCATGCCTTCATGGATTTTCCAAAAACAAAATAGAAGCATAAAGCAGAAGGGAGGGAATTTTCACAAAAGGAATGAGTCCTAACATTCCCAAGGGTCTTTGGCCGTCAATCAAGTATTAAACAGTATCTAAAAATCTCATACCTAATACCTCACTTCTTTTACTTAGTCTTCTCTCCATCATTCCTGGCTCACACTCAGTCAACTATTTATGAGACCAATTAACTGGACCCAATGAACGTAACAACTAAAGAGCACAACTTCTTTTAATATCACTTTTTTTCAACTGCATAAATACATGTAATGTTTGGTAACCTTTTTTTTCTTTTGAAAAAAAAAATCATTTGTTTCAACTAAACTAATCTAAACATGCATTATCTAGTAAGATAATGAAGGTAGTTGAATGACTCTGGTAATTATACATGCAGAATATCTGAACTGTCCAGAATGAAGGTAGTGAAGGAAAGTCAATGTAAGAATAAATGCTCTGTGGAGATCTAATTGAGCCTGGCGTTGAAATGGAGGATCACACAGTGGGAGGTTGGAAAAATTTTGCATGCGCGTTCAACTAGCATCTTTTGCTTTAAACACTTGGGCCTGTGTTTCTGATTGAGTTGAAAATTGGAGAACATTGATCTTGGAAATGCACTACTATTGTGCTTTTTATATTATTAAGAGATTCAATCTTGGAACAGTTTTTTCACATGGTTGTGGCTGAAATTTTCACAATAAAATTAAAGAAAAGGAAGAAGAAGAGTCCAATCATATAATAAGCTACGCTTCGACTATTGGTGTGTATATGTAAATGTTTTAATAGATACATTTTATATATGTGGTGATTAATAACTACTGAGTATCTTTTAATAATATATCAGGTTTTTATATAACTGTCATAAAACATTTCTCTCTGCTGCAAAAGTCCACTGCAACAACTGTGACTTGTCCACCTCAAACGACCCGTCTACCCTAACATCACCTTTGGGCTCTTCATTTGATGCTTTGACGCGATCCTCCTGAAACCCCCCTCTAGCTTCAATTCGAGACCTCTGACCCGAAATCTTGCAGAAAAATGGAAATACAGTAAAACAAGCTAAGTAGCAGTGCTCATGTCAAAGAGAAAATGTTATTCACCCAATAATGTTATCAAACTGTAAATAGATAATACAATTCATAAAACTATAAACAGACAATAAAAATACCCAAAAGAGATTAAAATTATCGAAATGAAAATCTGTAGAGAAAGAACGAGAGTGATGAGAAAGCTTCCTATGGAAGATGACTTCTCTAGTAATTTTATTTTTATGAAGACCAAAATCAAATAATCTCTACTTGAGAGTAAACACAATCCTCCTCCACTTAGGAGGCTGCACCAAAATCAAAGAAAATATTTAATCCCCATACAAAAACAACCAAATTTGGCAAAGCTATCTGCCGTAACATTAAATTCCCTATGCACATGACAGTCACACAAATTCCAATTTCTCATCCGCCTGAACTATCCCACTAACTGACTCAGAAAATGAAAAGTACAAAAGCAAAAAAAAAATAAAAATAAAATAGAAAACCAAAACGTAATTATTAAAACACAAAAAATAATAAAAATTATTAACACTAAACTTTTTTAAGACAAAATTGACATAAAATAAATATATAATTCAACTCACTCCTTCTAAACGTAAAGTCAATTGTCTAAGTAGTTGATGTTAATAACATCCGAATAGGATATATAAATAGTAGATTAATAGTTAGACATTTGATTTTGGGTTTATTTAAATGAATAAATTGAAATTTGTATCTATCACATGCATGAGATGTTGTTTGTGCGTGTACATGTATACATAAATAGAAAATGTTATTTATGACAATCATGTGTTATATATAAGAGCATAAATATATTAATTAGTTTAAAAACATTATTTATGTTTTTTTTTATTTGTTATTGACACATAATTATAAATATATATATATATATATATATATATATATTTTTTTTTTTATTTTTTTTCTATATATGTGTGATGAGCTTTGGGTGTTTTGTAACAAAGATGCTACAATTTTAATTTATTTTTTTACTTTTATAATTATTTAAAGCTCTAATAATATTTATTAATATATACCTTATATTAATAATTACTTTTAAATTCCAAAAACATTTTTTGTATAAATATTATCACATCTTATACCCTGATAATAAATGTGATCAATTAACTTTATATAATTTTGACAACTTTTATAAGTATTTAGAATGAAAATACTTATAAATTTCAAAGGTTTTTTTTTCCAGTAAATACTAAAAACATATCTAATCCTATTTTTGCATAAGATTTTCTAAACACATGTAATTACAGAAAATGATAAATCAAACTAGTGGAGGGTTTCACACTGAATCTATAAAAGGGTAGGTACTAAAAGGTAATTAAGGCTATTAAGAAAAAAGCTATCGGTTTGAACATTTAATTTTGCTGCAAAATTTTAAATATTAATGTTGCTTATACAATCGTTTTTATAAAAAAAAATGAAAATTAAGAAAAAAAGAAACAAAAATATAAAATAAGATAAGTAGTGTTATGAAGAAAATGGAAAGAAAATATAAAAATTATCGTAAAAGTTTGTTATATTTACCTCATTCCATTGAAATCTGAAACACACAAATTTCTTTAAATCTTGGAGTGATGTGTTTAGACTAAACATTATATATACTTAAAAAATAATATATATAAATTATCGTAGATATAAATTTCTCTTACCAATCACTTAACTTTATTTCTAAAAGTTGTCCCATAATGCATGATTCACATTCTATCTTTTACACAGCAAATCTATCTTTTATGCGTTACGGAAAGGAGGGTTTTTTCATTGGCACGTGCCTTGCAGTGAAGTTCAGCCATCACATTTGACGTATTCCTTCATCAACAACTGCCTTTAGAGTTGGATATATACTTTGCCCACATATTTAACATATATCCAAGTTCATGTGCAGATATTAAATGAATTGAGCCTGTCATTTACAAATTCTCTAGTTATCATGCTATATGAATATAATATAATCTGATCCATAATTTTCATAGAGTCAAACTGTTAAATTTGTGAAAAAAGTACAAATAAAAATACGAAATTATTATATATAGACCAACCAATTTATATACATGGACTTATTATAGGAGAAGGTTATTAATACGAAGGTATCTACACGAACTAACCCATTAACTACGGTCGTATGTAGGGAACAGTAGGGATGAATCTATTAATTCTTTGCATACTTTTATAGAATTGCAATTATATATATATATATATATATATATATATATATATATATATATATATAGTTTAATCATCATGAAAACCTATAGAAAGTAAATTTAGATTTTACTCAATTCTATAAAATCTATTTAGAATTTGACAATATCTTTTAAACGTCCAAAGATTAGGAAACTTGCCTCAATAACTTCTTAAACCAATATTGCTAAAAAGTGTACCACGTGCATTCTTCCTATATCCTTTCATGAAAACATGTTCATAAGTTAAAAGCAACCCTTTTTTATAAGCATATCTTTAGAAAAGTATATTTTTCAAACGCGTTTAATATACGTCATAATATCTAATTTAGTTTATTAATTTTAAAGCAAAATTTACCCTTTTAATTTCTTTTGTTTAAAAATTGTTAAATATTTTATTTAAGTAAACAAGAAAAGAGAAATTTCATTTACTTAAAAAAAACACAGATGCACGTTGAACATGATAATGTTTTTAATCAACGCATACAAATTACTTGATAACCAAATGATACATGATCGTATTCTCGTTAATCTTATTCAACGTTAAAATTAACAATTTTATGTTTTTACTGTATGGAAAAGTGAAAAATTAAAGATTCAACGGATTTTAAAACATAAACTGCTTTAAAAACGACGTTTTGTTTTGTCTTAGGATTAATATTAAATAAAAACGAGATATTATATACAAAAACATTATTTATTGTGATTTTTAAAGAGTAAATTTGGGGATACTATAAAGATTTTTTTATACCGTCATTAAATTGTAAGTGATCTTATAATGTTTACATTGATTACTGTAAAGTTAACCATTTAAAAAGAATGCTACATATTATATTAGTTCATTTTTATCATTACAAAAGACTAATTTATCATTTATTTTAGTTTTTGCAAACGTAATACATGTAAATTAAAATTAAAGAAAATCCAGAGGAACATTTTGAGAATAGCATGTGTATGACAAACCATAACAAACAAAAAAGAAAGAAAATTAGACTTCCAATATACGGCGTCGTGATTGTACGAAAACTAGAGTTCTTATTGTACTAAAATTAGAGCTCTTATAATTCATGTGATCTTATCCACTTTTAACCGCGAATAAAAAATATTCAAAGGCTAGTTTAGTTGGATTTGGTTTAAATTTTGGTTGCTTGATCCGTTCTAATTTAAACGGTCGACAAAACAGGAACATATATAGACCCAAATAAAAAAAAGGCTAAATATGATCCAAAATTAAGGGAAATGGCCATTGCCCATTGATGTCACAGTCTGCATTTCCGGTGGGTAGTTGGAAAAGCTTTCAATGCTTTGTTCAGACCCAACTCACACCCTATTGCTATCATACTTTTCATTAACTTGTCCTAAGTACGATCATTTTTTTTATCAAAAAAATTACGATATACAATAAGGTAGAACAATATATTCATGAGAAATCAGAATTTTAAAAGATGTATGTACAGAAGAAATACATTAAAAGCGGTTGTTTTGGTCAAATCTCTCGTGGAAAAAATTGTACAAGTCCAGTCTTTTGAATCTCAGCCTCTTTGGTGCCCATAAATTGGAGTTGCTGCTTCTCTTCTCCATCACTTTGTGGTCTATGAGACAAAGCTAGTTTATCAATCCTTAACCAAGCAAGACACCCTTTTCATTCTGCCTCTTAGCTTTATCCAAAGACCATGTCGGTGGTGGCTGATAATCCAGTAAGCAATGGAAACCATCAGGTGGTTTTAAATGTGAACGGTGATACCCCAAAAAAGTGTGATTCAGCCAACCAAGACTGTGTACCTCTTCTGCAGAAGGTGTTTACCTTTCTTAATGCTTTCTTTCCCATTCAAGTGCTCTTGTTACCACAAAGTACCCATATGGATTTCATTAGTATCAGTTACTCGATTTAATGACGAAAGTTGTTTCTTTTTGTTACTACTACTGATTTGCATCATGACAAATTTAGTGGCAGATTTCTTAAACACTGATGGCGTTTCACTTTTTTTTTTTTTTTTTTTCTTTAACTGAGCTGACGTTAGAAACCCTGAAGCTTATTGTGATTCCAAAGTTTTGGAATAAATATGTTGAGCTGGAAATTTATTCTGGTTTGGTTGTGTTTGTTTGATACAGTTGGTAGCAGAGGTGGTGGGGACGTACTTTTTGATATTTGCAGGGTGTGCTTCGGTGGTTGTGAACCTTGACAAGGACAGAGTGATAACACAACCTGGGATTTCCATTGTCTGGGGACTCACTGTTATGGTTTTGGTTTACTCTGTTGGTCACATCTCTGGTGCTCATTTCAACCCTGCTGTCACTATTGCTCATGCTTCCACCAAAAGGTTTCCACTGAAGCAGGTGAGCCTTTCACCCTCTTTTCACTTTGTTTATTTTGCCTGAGCTAATATATCATCATCATCTAAAATAACTGTCACTCAAATTAATTTCCTAGAAAAAAATATCATGACCAAAATCTAAGAAATCGGAAAGAAATAACACGTTAAGATTCATTAAAGGATTTCATTTTCTAAGAGGGCTAGTGAACAAAAGTAGAAGAAAGACTTGTACATATATCCAACAAACTAGTTAAACAAACAACGAACGTTCAATGCTTTGCCTTATTTATTGAGACGACTTTCGCCAGAACTGTTTCTCAACAGTTTCTTCGGCATTTATGCTTCACACATAATGGTCAGAGTTTGTCTCTAATTATTGAATTTTCTTCCATTTTATATTCGTAGGTACCAGCTTATGTGATAGCTCAGGTGGTTGGATCCACACTAGCTAGTGGAACTCTCAGACTTATATTCAATGGCAAGAAGGACCATTTCGCAGGAACACTCCCCGCTGGTTCTGACTTGCAATCTTTTGTGATCGAATTCATAATCACATTTTATCTCATGTTTGTCATTTCTGGAGTTGCCACTGATAACAGAGCGGTAATCTATCCTATTTTTGTTTGAAAGAGATATTTGTTTGAATACGTGAAAGAAGTTTACATCATGCAACCCATCAAAATATATATTTGAATGTTCTTCAACCCACATTTCATAGCTTTTGTTGATTCAAATTGGTGCAGATTGGTGAGTTGGCAGGGCTTGCAGTTGGGTCTACGGTACTGCTAAATGTGATGTTTGCCGGGTATGTTAACTTATCTTCAAGCCTAATTGATTATACCATTTAATGGCATGTTTTTTTGAGTAGTGACATTGGTTAACGATTAAATTTGACAGGCCAATCACAGGGGCATCGATGAACCCAGCAAGAAGCTTAGGGCCTGCAATTGTGCACACCGAGTACAGAGGAATATGGATATATTTGGTGTCACCAACTCTTGGAGCTGTGGCGGGTGCATGGGCCTATAATTTCATAAGATACACAAACAAGCCAGTGCGTGAAATCACCAAGAGTGCCTCTTTCCTCAAAGGTGGTCAAGCCGAGTGATTCAACACCAAATTCAAGAATGTTCCCTTCTTTTTTCCTTATGTTAAAGTTCGCCATGGATTAGGTTAACGTGTGAGGAAGAGTCACTGGTTTAGTGCCAAATAATCCTGTAATATACCTAGAGGATATCAAAAACAGATTCTCCTTGCCCATGCATGCATCAATTCTCATATTTTGGATAAAACTTGCAACGTTTTACGATAAGTTGAGAAGTAAGAAGACAATAAATCGTGACATAAGATTAGTGAGAGATAAGGACAATATTATAAACGAAGAGAAAAGGATACAATTAAGTATTGCAAAAATATAATATAAAAATACGCTTGAAAAGGTTACAAGCAAGTATATGAATAAGCCGCCTTATGTATCTGAAACCACACGGCTCAATTTCTTTTCATGGTATTTCCATTGCTTTTGATAAAATTAATTTTAAACAGTTAAAATGAATTTATTATAAATTTACATTGAAATTTTTATTTTTAAAAAAATGAAAAATGATCTTTAGACGTCAAATTAAATCAGGAATGTAATGGTGTAACATTTATAACAAACACATATTATGCTTGGAGATGTGTAATGTAACATAAAATAGAATAAAAACTAACACTTGAAAAAAACCATTTACTTAACAAGGTATAATATGCTCTAACTATCTTTTCTATGTTGCACTATGTTCGAAATAAATAAAATACCGTAACGCCATAAAAAAATACTTTAAAAAGCACTACGTACATTAATTCAATAAACAAAAAAATAAGCATGCACTCGGGTGATTTCAATATTTCTATGTGTTTATATTTTATTCATATCTATAGGTGTAGTTGACTATTCTTGAAGAAACAAGCTGTTATTAAACAATTTAACACTCATGGAATTTATAATATCAAATTTAATGTTAAAAAATGTAATATATTTATGACTTTTATGATTATATATATATATATATATATATATATATATATATATATATATATATATATATTTTTTTTTATATATTTTTTTTTTTT